>Ga0081538_10001786_pt1 | contig 21706 bp, 20 predicted proteins | sample TabmetS5T2R1_FD_71022 | JGI IMG/M metagenome (GOLD analysis project Ga0081538, IMG submission 71022) | Tabebuia heterophylla rhizosphere microbial communities from the University of Puerto Rico - S5T2R1 | ecosystem: Host-associated > Plants > Roots > Rhizosphere ...
GCGGTCAGATGGTCGGCTACTACGACACCGACGGCACGCGGCGAGGCTTCCTGCTGAGCGATGGCCGCTCACGAGGATCGATCATCCCGATTCCTCGTTCACGCTGCCCAGTCGCATCGACAACCGCGGCCGCATCGTCGGCGGCTACGGCGACCCCAACGGCGTCAACACGCGCGGCTTCCTCTGGGAGAACGGGAACTTCACCAAGATCGTGGCTCCGGGCGAACGGACCGACACGGTCGCCCACGACATCAACGACCGAGGCGACATCGTGATCCCCGCCGACGGAACCGTGTTTCGCCAACCCGACGTCGCGTGCGGCCGCCCGACGGCGCCTACCAACCCGTCGACGACGTCGGCTACCCCGCCGCCGGGGCGGGAGCTGGTCAGCCCTTGATTCTGTTCGTCTCGTAGGCCCACATGGCCAGCTCGACGCGGTTTCGTGCTGAGAGCTTGGTCATGAGGCTTGCGATGTGTGTCTTGACGGTGCTGAGGCTGATGTGCAGCTCGTCGGCGATCTCGGCGTTGGTTCGGCCGCGGGCCACCGTCACGAGCACCTGTTCTTCGCGCTCGGTGAGCGGTTCGATGGGTTGAGCCGATGGCCCTTGCGCGCGCGTCTGAGAGAACGCGGAGAGGAGTCGGACGGTCACGCTTGGGGCGATGAGTGCGTCGCCGTTGGCGGCGGCGTGGATCGCCTGGACCAGCAGGGCAGGTCCGGCGTCCTTGACCAGGAAGCCGCGGGCGCCGGCCTTGAGGGCGCCGTGCACGTACTCGTCGAGGTCGAACGTTGTGACGACCACGATCGCGAGCGGGTCGACGACGTCGGGTCCGGCGAGTTGTCGCGTCGCCTCGATGCCGTCCAGGGTGGGCATGCGTATGTCGAAGAGGCACACGTCGGGGCGTAGCTGACGAGCGAGCGCCACCGCGTCGCGGCCGTCCGCTGCTTCGCCGACAACGTCGATGTCGGGCTGAGCGTCGAGGATCATCTTGAGCCCAGTGCGGACGAGATCGTGATCGTCGGCGACGAGCACGCGGATGGTCATGCACCCCTACCGCTCTTCGGCAGCTCGGCATGCACCGTCCAGCCCCCCTTGCGGTTCGGACCGGCCTCGAAGGCGCCGCCGAGGAGCCTGGCTCGTTCCGCCATGCCCAGCAGCCCAAAGCCCGAGGACGAGCCGGCGTCGGCTGTGTGGGTGTCACCGTCGTCCCATACGGTGAGCCGTACGTGGTCGTTGTCGCCGGAGACGACCACATGGACGAGGGTGGCGTGGCGTGCGTGCCGGAGCGCGTTCGTGACCGACTCCTGGGCCAGGCGGTAGACCGCGGCGTCGACGGACGGGGGCAGCTCGTCGAGGTCGCCGGTCAGCGTGACGTCGACGTGGGGGGCGTTCCCGGTGTCGCGGGCGAGCTGGCTGATCTCGGTAACACCTGGTTGCGGGGTGAGGTCGGATCGCTCGCCGCGGCGAAGGGCGCCGACGATCGTTCGCATCTCGGTCAGCGCCCGCGACGCTTCCTTCTCGACGACGACCAAGGCGTCGAGGACAGCCTCGGGACGAGACTCGGCGACGGTGCGACCGGCCTGGGCCTGGATCGCGATTGCCGACACGTGGTGGGCGACGGTGTCGTGCAGCTCGCGCGCCAGCTGCTCGCGCTCGCGGAGCTTGGCCTGGTCCCGCCCGTGCAGCCGCGCGCTGCTTCGGTACCGGAACGCGGCGCCCAGCGCCGCGGTGAACAGCAGGATCAGGGCCCCGCCCACAACCTCGCCGACCGTGGCGCCGTTGGCGGGGCCGAGCGCGACCAGGGCCAGCACGATCCCCACTCCGATCGCGGCCTCGCGACCCGAGCCCCAGCGGAACACTGCGTAGGGAAACAGCAGGAGGATCACGGCCGCGCTCGGCCCCTCCCACTCGACGTCCATCACTATCGCTGCGACGTCGACGGCGGCGACCAAGCCGAACGCGAGGGCGAGCATCGCGAGCGGGTGTGTGCGGCGCCACAGCAGCAGCGGCGCCACGGCAACGATCAGGATGAGGTACAGGGGTCGCCACACCAGATCCTCTGCGACGACGGTCTCGACCGCCGCCAACGGCACCAGCACGGCGACGAGCAGCCAGTCCCACCACTGGCGCTTCGGGGCGTCGGGAACCCGGGGCTCGGTCCACAGCGAGCGCGCCGTGGCTGGTATCACGACGCAAGCGTAAATGAGCCGAGCGACGGGCGTAACGGCCCAAAGGACAATGCAGACATCGTTCTTTCGGTCGGTCCACAATGGCCGGACACCCGTTGTGTCCCGGGGTCGTGCATGGTGACGATCCCCGCATGCGTACAACGGCAGGGCCGAGTCGCCTCGACCGTGGGCCCGTCCGCAGAGCGACGACGCTCACCCGGGTCGGGGGCTGGTGTTTCGATCATCGGATCGCCGCGGTCGGTGTCTGGCTGTTGGGCCTGGCCGCCGTCCTGGGTGCTGCCGCGGCCATCGGTCCGGCCTACGACGCGGTCCTCGACATCCCCGACTCCGACAGCGCGGACGGCTTCGCCGTGCTCGACGAACACTTCTCCGAGCTCGGGGCCGGAACCCAGTCGGGAACGATCGTCTTCCGGGCCGACCAGGGCGTCGACGATCCCGAGGTCACGGCGGCGATGGAAGAGCTGTTCGCGTCGGTGGACGCAGGTTTCCCCGACAAGGACGGGATCCCAGAGCATCCCGGCGCCACGGTCATCTCTCCCTACGCCGAGGCGGGCGGCGGTCAGATCGCCCGGCAGGGTCCGTTGGCCGGCGAGCTCGCCTACGCGCAGGTCAACCTGGCGGCCGACGTCGACCTGACCGAGTCCGCGCTCATCGGGGACGCCATCGCCGAGCAAGCGCCGGCGATCGAAGGGCTCGAGGTGCTGCCTGGCGGCACCGCGCTCGCGCCCTACGCGCCACCGGAGTCGGAGCTGGTCGGCCTGGCGTTCGCCATCGTGGTCCTGATACTCGCCTTCGGGTCGGTCCTCGCAATGGGTCTCCCGGTCGCCGTCGCGCTGGGCGGTGTCGGAGCCGGCATCGCCGCGACTCTCCTGCTCAGCAACGTCTACGCCATCCCCGACTTCGCGCTGAGCGTCGGGGTCATGATCGGCCTGGGTGTGGGCATCGACTACGCCCTGTTCATCGTCACCCGCTATCGCGAGGGCACGCGGGCGGGCAAGCCACCACGGGCCGCGACCCTGGCAGCGATGGACACCGCCGGCCGGGCGGTGATCTTCGCCGGCACCACGGTGGTCATCTCGCTGCTGGGCATGTTGCTCATGGGCATCCCCCTGGTCGCCGGTGTGGGTCTGGGGGCGTCGGTAACCGTCCTGCTCACGATGATCAGCTCCCTCACCCTCCTTCCGGCGCTGCTCGCGCTGGCCCAGGAGCGGATCGAGGTCACGCGCTGGCGCGGTCTCGTCGGCGTCGGTTTCATCGCCGCCGCCATGCTCGGGGCCGGCATCGGCTTCCCGCCCCTCGCCGCGGGTGGCGCCATCCTGGCCGCAGCCACGCTGCTGGTGAGCTTCGCCGTTCGCCCCCTGCGTCGGCAGGTGCCGCGGCGCAAGGCCAAGCCCGTGCGAGACACCGCCGCCTATCGATGGAGTCGCACCGTCCAGCGCCGGCCATGGCTGTCGCTCGCGATCGGCACCGTCGCCCTGCTGACCCTGGCATCCCCCATCCTCGGCCTGCGGCTGGGAGTTGCCGACGAGAGCAACTACCCGGAGGGCACCTACACCCGCCGGGCCTACGACCTCCTTGCCGAGGGGTTCGGCGACGGGTTCAACGGGCCGTTGCTGATCACCGCGCTCCCCGATCCCGGCGCCGCGGCCAGTGCTGGCATCGGCGACGCGGCGGAGGCGGTGCAGGGGCTGCGGCAGGCGCTGGCCGGGACCCCAGGGGTAGCCGCCGTCACCGAGCCACTCCCCAGTGACCCAACGGACCCAGAAGCCTTCCTCATCACGCTGATGCCGACGACCGCGCCTCAGGCCGAGGCCACGACCGGTCTCGTCAACCGGCTGCGTGACGACGTCATACCGGCGGCGGTCACCGGAACCGAGCTCGACGTCCAGGTCACCGGCACCACGGCGGCCAACATCGACCTCACCAACTTCCTGGGGCGGCGGGTCTTCCTCTTCTTCGGGGTGGTGCTGGGTCTGTCGTTCGTGCTGCTGCTGATGGTGTTCCGCTCCCTGCTGGTGCCATTCAAGGCGGCGATCATGAACGTGCTCGCGATGACCGCGACTTACGGCGTGGTCGTCGCCGTGTTCCAGTGGGGCTGGGGCGGTGACCTGCTCGGCATCGCGGGTGCTCCCATCGAGCCGTTCATCCCGATGATCCTGTTCGCCATCGTCTTCGGTCTGTCGATGGACTACGAGGTGTTCCTGCTGTCGCGGGTGCGGGAGGAGTACGCCCGGACCAACGACGCCGTCGAGTCGGTGGCCGATGGCTTGGCGGCTACGGCCAGGGTGATCACGGCGGCCGCCGCCATCATGGTGGTCGTCTTCGGTTCGTTCGTCTTCGAGGACGACCGCGTCCTCACCATGTTCGGCCTGGGCTTGGCGGTCGCGGTCCTGCTCGATGCCACGGTGATCCGGATGCTGCTGGTGCCGGCCACGATGGAGCTGCTCGGAGCCCGGAACTGGTGGATCCCCCGGTGGCTCGACCGGCTCGTTCCCCGGGTGGGCGCCGAAGGCACGGTGGCTGGCGCCGCCGCCGACGGGCGCGACGACGCGCTGTCCAGCGATGTGGCCGAGACCGGCACACCCGCCCTGGACCAGCAGCCGATCGAGGCCTGACGATGCAATGTTCGAGATCAGCTACCACCGATCCGGCTCACCTTGAGCCGATGCATTGCCCGGACGCGATCACCCTCCACTCCACCGCGCTCGCAGGGCGCGTTCGCGTCACGACTGGACTGGCTCGATAGGTGCCTGCCAGTCGATGTGGTAGTCGAAGGTCTGGGTGACCTGCTTGCTGTTGGCCGTTGCCCTCAGGATGAAGGGAAGGAATGCGTCTCTGAACACGCGGGCCGTGGGTCCTGCGGCCTTGTTGGCGTTGATCCGTTCGGCCTGTCTGATGATGCGTTCGACCCGGGGTCGCCGAAGCGCTTCGTACCGTGCGAAGGCCTGCTGGGGGTCGGGTAGGTCGCGCAGGCATTTCGCCAGCACAACCGCGTCCTCGATGGCCAGCGACGCGCCCTGACCGGACGTCGGAGTGGGCGCATGTGCTGCGTCGCCGATGACGACCATGCGGTCGGTGTGCCAGACAGGCAGGCGGGGGATGGAGTGAATGGGGCTGGCCTTGGAGATCTCGGTGGGATCGGTGGTCCGCACCAGCTGCGCGGCGGGTCCGGCGTCCTCGGCGAAGAGCTCGGCAAGCCTGCGTTGCCACTCCTCGGCCGTAATGGCTTCGACCTCACCGCGGGAGGGTTCGTCACGGCGGGGGACGTTTGCGAACCACCAGACGTCGCCGCTCGGCGCGAGCGCGTAGCCGAAGAAGGCTCGCTTGCCGAACATCATGGTGAAGTTGCCCGGTTCGTCCTCGACTTCGTAGCCGCGCGCATACCCGCCGAGGTTGATCAAACCTGCGTAGCTCGGCGTGGGCGCACTCGGGTCGATCAGCCCTCGCACCACGGAGCGGATCCCATCGGCGCCGATCACCACGTCGCCCACGGCGTCGGAACCGTCCTCGAACACCGCACGCATGCCGTGACCGGTGTGTTCGACGCTGGCGAGGCGCTTGCCGTGCTCGACGGCAATGCCGCGGGAGGTGGCCTCATCGCGGATCGCCCGGTAAAGGTCAGCACGCTTCAGTGTCTGGCTGGTGGTGCCGTCGGCCAGAGGCAGCCCGATGCGGGTCGCGCCGAGGGTCTTGCCCGTCGTGCTGCGTAGCGTGATCCTCGGGGTGGGGAACCCTGCCGCCGTGGCGCACCCGTCCGCACCGATGGTTCGCAGGGCATCGATGCCGTTGGACGCCAGCGTGAAGAACACGCCGATGCCCTCGGCTCCGGTGGGGTGCGCCTCGTACACCGTGACCTCGATCTCGGCTCGGCGCAGAGCCATGGCCGTCACCGGCCCAGCGATGCCGCCACCGATGACCAGCGCAGTGTGTGTCCGGGGCATGACCCCCCCTTCAACCAGAGCCGCCGATGCGGCCCAGTCAGCATCTACGCCATTTTGACGCAACCCCAGATCGGTTTCGAGCACGACGACCCGACCCGTGGCTAGGGCGCCCAGGGTCGCACAAGTCCCTGGTTCCCGGGCGTGGCACCGGGAAGGGGGCCGGCATGGGATATGCCTTCGACCGAAACGAGACGGCGCCCGACGCCATTCGCCGCATCACCGACGAGCAGGTCGAAGCGGCGATCACGGGGCTCGAGCGGGTCCAGGACCACGACCTCGAGGCAACGGTGCACGACTGTCGGAAGCGAGCCAAGAAGCTGCGTGGCCTGCTTCGTCTCGTCCGGCCCGCGCTCGGTGGTGCCTACCGCCCCGCGAACGAGTCGTTCCGTGACGCGGGGCGCGAGCTGTCAACCATGCGCGACGCTCACGCCACCCTGGCCACGTTCGACGCCCTCGTGGCGGCCTGTCTCGACCGGCTCCCGGAGGGTGGCCTCGGAGCTGTGCGCGTGGGCCTCGCCGCCGACGCCGACCGGGCGAGCAGCGCTCCCGAGCGGCGGGTCCGGGTCGAGGTCGCCGTGGACCTGTTCCGGGCGGGCCGGCGGCACGTCGGCCGGGCGGGGCTCGACGCCCGCGGATGGGCGGCGGTTGGACCCGGCCTCGAGCGGACCTACCGGGCCGGCCGCCGCGCGCTGGCGGCGGCCATCGATGGTGGGTCCGATCCCACCGTCATGCACGAGTGGCGCAAGCGGACCAAGGACGCCTGGTACCACGTCCGGCTGCTGAGTGACGCCGCGCCTTCGATCCTGGAGCCGCTCGAGGACCGGTTCCACGACCTTTCCGACGCCCTCGGCGACGCTCACGACCTCGTGGTGATCTGCGAGCATCTCCGCGCCTCGCCGGACAGGTTCGGCGGCCAAACCCCGGTCCGTGCCGCCTGCGCGCTGGCCGAGGAACGACGCGGCCAGCTCGAGCGCCGGGCCGAGCGCCTCGGGGTCCGGCTCTACGCCGAGAAGCCGACGGCGTACAGCGACCGCATGGGCGCGTATTGGCGACTGTGGCGGGACACCGGCGCCGAGAAGCCCGTCGGCGGGCTCACCGACCTCTTCCCGCCGGCCGACGGCCTCGACGCCCTCGACCTCGAGCAGCTACGCGACCGCGCCGGCGAGGCCGCCCTTCCCGCCCGCCTCCACCCGGCGAAGGCCGACCTCATCGGCGAGCTGCGAGCCACCGGCGCCGGCTGACGGTGGCGAACCGGGTCCGGCGCCCATCGCCGCCGCCCATGCTGACGGCGTGCAGGTGGTCCACCGTTCCTTGAAGATCCTTCGGGCCATAGGCCCGAAAGATCTTCAAAGACTTGGGTTCAGCTCCGTGAGCGGTACGTGGCGCGGCCGCCGGACCGCATGTGAGCCCGATTCTTCAACCAGTTGGTTGACAAGGAAGCACGCCCGGCGTACGTTGTCATCAACCATCCGGTTGAGCAAGGAGCGTCCGTGGTGGACGACCAGCTGTCCCGAGTCTTCGCCGCCCTCGCCGATCCGACCAGGCGCGACATCGTGGCCCGCCTGGCCGTGTCCGACGCCACCGTGGGTGAGCTGGCCGAGCCCTACGACGTCTCGATCCAGGCGGTGTCCAAGCACATCAAAGTGCTCGCCGACGCCGGTCTGGTGAGCCAGACCAGGGATGCCCAGCGGCGGCCGTGCCATCTCGAGGCGGAGGTGTTCGACCTGATGACGAAATGGATCGAGCGCTACCGCCAACAGGCCCAGGAGCGCTACGAGCGCCTGGACGTCGTTCTCGCCGAGATGCGGGACGGCGAACAGCCCATCCAAACCCGACACCATCAGCAAGGAGCAGCGTCATGAACGCCACCAGCCGCTACCAGGTCTCGATCGAGGCCGACCCGAGCGTGCCCATCATCCGCATGACCCGCGACTTCGACGCCACGCCGGCGCAGCTGATGCGGGCCCACACCGACCCCGAGCTGTTTGCCCGCTGGGTAGGCCCCAATGGGATGGAAACCAAGATCCTCGACTGGGACGCCACCACCGGCGGCCGCTGGCGCTATGTCGCCAGCCGCGACGGCGAGGAATACGGCTTCCACGGCTGCTTCCACGAGGTAGGCGACGAGCGCATCGTCCAGACCTTCACCTACGACGGCCAGCCCGACGGGGTCGCCCTCGAGACGCTGCGATTCGAGGACCTCGGCGACGGGCGTACCCGGCTCCACGCCCAGTCGCTCACCGACAGCTTCGAGGCCCGCGACCAGTGGCTGGCCAGCGGCATGGAAACCGGAGTCGAGGAGGGCTACGCCAAGCTCGACACCCTCGTCGCCGAGCTGTGATGGGCGTCGCCGACGAGCACCGGCGCATCGCCGCCGAGTTCACGGCGACCGTCGAGGGCACTGCCCCGGAGGCGTGGGACTACCCTGCGCCCCCCGAAGGCTGGGTCGCTCGCGACGTCGTCCGCCACCTCGTCGAATGGTTCCCGGCCTTCCTCCAGGGGTCGGCCGGGATCACGCTGGCCGCCGGTCCGTCGGTCGACGACGATCCGGTCGGCGCCTGGCGCAGCCAGACCGACGCGGTGCAGGCACTGCTCGACGACCCGGTCACCGTCGAGCGCGAGCACGAGCTCCCCCACCTCGGCCGGATGCCGCTGGGGCAGGCCATCGACATGATCTACACCGGCGACGTGTTCCTCCACCGCTGGGACCTCGCCCGGGCCACCGGACAGGACGAGACGCTGGACCCCGACAAGTGCGCGGAGATGCTCGAGGGCATGCTGCCGATGGACGACGCGCTGCGCCAAAGCGGCCACTTCGGGCCACGCGTCGACGTGCCCGACGACGCCGACATCCAAACCAAGCTGCTGGCGTTCATCGGCCGCAACCCGTAGAGGCGTCGGTCACGTGTCGGCCCTGCTTGATCACCAGCGTTCGACGAGGTGCTCCCGGCCGGGCGGCGGGTCGTAGGGCTCGGGCCAGAAGTCAGTGATCTTGGTGATCATCGAGCCGTCGTGTTCGAAGAAGGCGATGGCGAGCGACGACTCGCCGTCGAGGGTCCAGCGAAACAGCAGCGCGCCCCGTGTGTGGTCACCGAGGACGACCTGGGGGTCGATGTGCCAGTCGCCCGGGTACTCGGCGTTGAACGCCACATAGCGGTCGCGGCCGCGAATGCGCTCGCGGGTCTGCGGCAGCTCGTAGACGACGTCGGGCGCCAGCAGCTCGGCGAACCCTGCCCAGTCCCGCCGGTCCAACCGGTCCGCGAACGCAGCCACCAGATCCTTGCCGTCGGTCACTGCGACGTCATAGCACGGCCCGGTGGTCCTCCAGCGTGCGCGTCGGCCTGTCCGTCGTCGGAGGTCCCTTCAACGCGGCTCGGGGTAGCTCGACTCGAGCAGCGCGACGTTCGCTCCCTGCGGATCGACGACCGACGCCAGCCTTGCGATGGGGGTGTCGACGGGACCGAAGATGAGGTTCCCACCGCCGGCCCGGTTGTGCTCCACGGCCGCGTCCAGGCTCTCGACCATGAGGTACACCTGCCAGTGCGGCGGCACGGAGGGCGGCATCTCCGTCCCCATGCGCATCAGGCCGGCCAACCCCTCGGGCCAGCGCTGCCCGTCGGCCTGCCAGTTCCAGATGAAGTCGGGAGCGTCCTGCGGCTGCGTTGCCGTCCAGCCGAACACCCGGCCGTAGAAGTCCATCGCGGCGTCCACGTCGCGGGTCAGCAGGTTGTTCCAGGTCCAGCAGCCCGGCTCGTTGACGAGCTGGGCGCCCTTCAACTCGCCCGGCGCCCACAGCGCGAAAGCGGCTCCCTCCGTGTCCCGGCAGACGGCCAGCGACCCCGCTCCGCCGGGGACATCGAGCGGCTCGGTGACGACAGTCCCTCCGGCGTCACCGATCCGACCGGCAGTGGCCGCCATGTCATCCACGCTGACATACCCCAGCCAGGCCGGGACCTGGCCCTCCGTCCGGATGGTCTCGAGCCCGGCGACAAGCTTCCCGTTTCGCCGGAAGTACCAGTAGCCGTCGGGATCGGGCTCGTATCGCTCACGTCTCCAGCCGAGCAGATCGCCGTAGAACGCCGCGGCCGCGTCCACGTCCGGCGAAGCCAGCTCCACCCAGCAGAACTCGCCGGGCCCGTATTCGATGCGCTCGCTCATGCGCAGGTCTCCTTCCCCCACAACCAAGGTTCACTCGCGTACCACGGCGTCCCGGTGCGCGCTGAAGTGGCCGGGCAACTCGAACAGCGTGAACAGCCGCGGTTCGAGGAATGCGTGCAAGCCGGTGATGTGGCCGTCGGCGATTTCGATGACCTGGATGGCGAAGGGTCGGAAGCTCCCGTCCGCGGCGGGCCGGTACGAGGCGAACGCGGGTACCCCGTTCGCCCGGGTTCGCACCAGGCGCGAACCGCGGCACGCCGAACCGGGGCCTCGCCAGTACCGTGCGATCGCCTTCCGGCCGCGCAGCCAGCCGGGGATCGGGGGCATCGACAGGGTTGCGTCGTCGCGCAGGAGGGCGACGAGGGCGTCGACGTCGAAGCGTTGGAACGCATCGACGTACCGGGCGACGAGGTTCCACTCCGACTCGCCCAGCGCAGGCCCGTTGTCGCGCGTGGTGTCGCGTTTGGCCATGGTGCGGCGGGCGCGTTGCAGCATGCTGTGGACGGCGGTGACGGTGGTGTCGAGTGCGTCGGCGACCTCGTCCGCGTGCCAGCCGAGGACGTCACGGAGGAGCAGCACGGCACGCGGCTTCGGTTGGAGATGCTGGAGGGCCGCGATGAACGCAAGTCGAATACCGTCGCGTGCGGCGACTGACTCGGCCGGGTCGGTGCCGGGCGCGATGGCCCGGCTGTCTGCGATCGGCGTCACCCAGGCGGACTCGGTGCTGGGCGGGCCGAGGTCGTCGTCGCCCGATGACGGCGGCACCAGGTTCATGGGGAGTGCGCGTCGGGCACGTCCGCTGAGCATGTCGAGGCAGACGTTGGTGGCGATTCGGTACAGCCACGATCTCAGCTGGGCGCGCCCCTCGAAGCGATCGAATCCCCGCCAGGCCCGGATGAAGGTCTCCTGCAGTGCGTCTTCGGCTTCGAACGCCGATCCCAGCATTCGGTAGCAGTGGGCGGTCAGGCCCGGCCGGTGGCGCTCGAGCTCGCTGGCCACGGAAGCGTCGTCGGTGTTGAGGGTACGTGCGAGGTCGGTCACGGGTAGCGCTCCTTTGCCTCGGCATGCGGCGCCCTGTGGGTAGGACTCCCGCCGACCCGTGAACTCATCGCGCGCGACGAATTCCGAACGGCGCGGAGGTCCAACTTCTCGAGGAAGCAGGGCCGCATCTCGAGGAGGAAGACGAATGACGACGAGCCGCCTGAACAGCCTGCTGCTTGCCAGTCCCGATCCCGAACGGCTCCACGCGTGGTATGCCGCCGTGTTCGAGCCCGAGCAGGACACCAAGACCAATGGCTATCGGCTCCTGACCTTCGGTGGGTTCACCATCCTCATCGACCGTCGGGACGACGTCAGGGGCTCGAACCCGCAGCCGGGGCGCATGATCCTCAACTTCGACGTCGCCGATGCGCGGGCCGTGGCTCGTCGCCTCGACGGCACGGGGGTGACGTGGAAGGCCGTGCTGGAGGAGCGTGAGCCCGGTCTGTTCGCCACGGCCATCGATCCCGACGGCAACTACGTGCAGATCATCCAGCTCCGTCCGGGCCACGGACCCGCTGCGGGCCGAGCAGTTGGGACGCTGGCGGCGGCGCCGGCGTTCAGCGGCTTCTCGGTCGACGACCTCGCGGCGGCGCGCGAGTTCTATGCGGGCGTGCTCGGGCTCGAACTGTCCGAGGCCAACGGTCTGCTCACGCTGCACCTGCACGGTGGGCGAGACGTGCTCGTGTACCCGAAGCCAAATCACGTGCCGGCGACGTTCACGATCCTCAACTTCCCCGTGCCCGACATCGACGCCGCGGTGGCGGACCTCTCGGCGCGGGGTGTGCGGTTCGAGCGCTACGACGGCTTCGCCCAGGACGACCAGGGCATCCAGCGCGACGCCGACGGTCCACCCATCGCCTGGTTCACCGACCCCGCCGGCAACGTCCTCGCCGTGCTGCAGGACGACTGAGCCCGCTGCGCCGGCGAGGCGGCCGACCCGCGCTGCCGAACGTCGCCGGTCCTGCGGCATCGGTCACATTCGGAATACCGAGCCCAGGCGACGAGTTCTCGGCGTGGTGACGGTCCCATCGTGCGTGGAGGCGAGAACGACGCCGACGTCCAGAGTGATCGAGCGCACCTATTACGTGCTGCTCCTGGGCAACACCCTGGCGGCATCGCTGATCTGGGGCATCAACACGATCTTCCTGCTCGATGCCGGTCTCACGAACCTCGAGGCCTTCGCGGCGAACGCCTTCTTCGCCGCCGGGATGCTGGTGTTCGAGGTGCCGACCGGGGTCGTGGCCGACGTGTGGGGCCGGCGGGCCTCCTTCCTCCTCGGCACGGTCACCCTGGCGGTGACCACGGTGATGTACGTCCTGCTGTGGCAGGTCGAAGCCCACTTCGTCCTGTGGGCGTTGGTATCGCTGCTGCTGGGCCTCGGCTTCACATTCTTCTCCGGTGCCACCGAGGCATGGCTTGTCGACGCGCTGCGGGCGACCGCGTTCGAGGGTCCGCTCGAATCGGTGTTGGCCCGGGGCCAGGTCATCAGCGGCATTGCGATGTTGGCCGGGTCCGTCGCAGGCGGCTACCTGGCCCAGGTGACCAACCTCGGCGTCCCGTTCGTGCTGAGGGCAGTGATCCTGGCGGCGATGTTCGCGGTGGCCTTCGGCCTGATGCACGACATCGGGTTCACGGCCAAGCGCGGCGGCAGGCCGCTGTCCGAGATGAAACGCATCTTCCACAGCTCGGTCGACCAGGGCCTACGGGTGCCGGCGGTGCGCTACCTCATGCTGGCCGCCCCTTTCACCGGCGGTGTGGCCCTGTACGTCTTCTACGCCTTGCAGCCGTACCTGCTGGATCTCTACGGCAACGATCACGCCTACGGCATCGCTGGATTGGCGGCGGCGATCGTCGCTGGAGCGCAGATCCTGGGTGGAATGGCGGCGACCGGCATCCGCAAGCTGTTCCGACGGAGGACCTCTGCGCTGCTGACGGCCGAAGTGTTGAGCGCTGTTTCGCTCGTCCTGGTCGGTCTCAGCAACAGCTTCTGGATCGTGATCGGGCTCGTCGTCGTCTGGGGACTGCTGTTCGCGGCGACGATGCCCATCCGCCAGGCATACATCAACGATCAGATCCCCTCAGAGCAGCGGGCCACCATCCTGTCGTTCGACTCGCTCATGGCGTCGAGCGGCGGTGTGGCGGCACAGCCGGTGCTCGGCCGGGCTGCCGACGTCTGGGGCTATCCGGCCAGCTACGTGGCGTCCGGGGGACTGACGGCGCTCGCCCTGCCGTTCCTGTACCGGTCCCGGCGGCAGAACGTCCGTGCGGACACCCCTGATGTCATTGTCCTTCCCGACGCCACGACGACCGACACCGCCCTGAGCGACGTGGCGGCCTGACCACCACCGCCATCATGCCGGGGACCGACGTCGCCTCGCCCGGCCCCGGCGGCGGGGCGCCCCGGGGACGAGTCGGCCGAGCAGTTCCTCGAGCGTGTGGCGGACGACGTCGACCACAGGTGCGTCCCGGGTGAAGCTCCAGACGGTGAGCGTGCCCTGCCACGTGGCGACGACCAGTCGACCGAGGTCGCCGTTCCCGCCGCTGGCACTCAGCCGCGCTTCGACCGCGTCACTCAGCGTTGCGAACCACGCTCGGCCCCGGTCGCGCAGGATGGGGTCACGGAGGTCCTCGCGCAGGACCCGGAGCTGGTCGGCGAAGTCGTGCGCGTCGTACTGACCCGTGAGGGAAACGAGCAGCTCGACGACGCCGGCGGGACCGTCGGGCGTGGCGTCGATGGCGTCGTCGGTGGCCGTCTCGAGTTGCCACCAGGCTCGGAGGAGAGCGGCCTGCAACAGCGCGGCCTTCGAGCCGAACCGCTGCACCAACGTCGAGGGCGCGAGGTCGACGCGGCTGGCGAGGCTGCCGAAGCTGACGGCGTCGGGGCCGACCTCGCGCACGAGTCCGAGAGCGGCGTCGAGGAGGTCCTCGTCGGGGATCGTGCGCTTGCGCGGCATGACGCACAGGACTATAAACGAACAGTCGTTTATATACGAGGCATCACCGATGACAGCAACTTCTTCATGGTCCCCGCCCGACCTGGCTGGCAGGGTCGCGCTGGTGGCCGGTGCCACGCGAGGCGCCGGACGGGGGATCGCCATCGAGCTCGGGGCCGCCGGGGCCCACGTGTTCGTTACCGGCCGCACGACGCGTGAGCGACAGTCGGAGTACCAACGGTCCGAGACGATCGCGGAGACCGCCGAGCTCGTGGCCGCCGCCGGCGGCACGGCGACGGCGGTGGTCGTCGACCACCTCGATCATGACGCCGTGGCGGCACTCGTCGAGCAGATCGATGCCGAGGCGGGTCGGCTCGACATCCTCGTCAACAACATCTGGGGCGGCGAGAAACTCGTCCAGTGGAACACGCCGATCTGGGAGCACGACCTGGCCAACGGTCTTCGGCTGTTACGGCTCGCCATCGAGACGCACCTCGTGACCAGCCACTTCGCTCTACCCGTGCTCATCCGCAACCCCGGTGGCCTGGTCGTGGAGGTGACCGACGGCACCGCGGAGTACAACGCCGCCAACTATCGCCTGTCAGTGTTCTACGACCTGGCCAAGAGCGCCGTGATCCGCCTCGCGTTCAGCCAAGGCCATGAGCTCGCCCCGCATGCCTGCACTGCGGTGGCGCTCAGTCCGGGCTGGTTGCGGTCAGAGATGATGCTCGAGGCGTATGGGGTCACCGAAGAGAACTGGCGCGACGTGCTCGCCCGCCCCCACACACCGCCGTATCCCCACCCTGGTCACTTCGGCATCTCCGAGACCCCACGCTTCGTCGGCCGCGCCGTCACGGCGTTGGCGGCCGACCCGCAGGTCTCCCGATGGAACCAGGTGTCGCTGTCGTCGGGGCAGCTGGCGAGGGAGTACGGCTTCGTCGACCTCGACGGCAGCGCGCCCGACGCCTGGCGCTACCTCGTCGAGGTGCAGGACGCGGGCAAGCCACCCGACGCCGAGCGCTATCGCTGACGCGCTCGCATCTGACTCGGCGGGCATATCCACGGACTCTGCGCGAGCGACCACTAGTGGACCCTCGCGGTGGCTCACGGCGCGAGCCCTCGGTTAGAGAGAACGCCGATCGCCGACTCCACGACCTCGGCAACGGCATCGAACAGGTCACGCGGGGTCGGACCGCCCGGCGGCGTTCAACCTGTGTACGCCGCCGCCTGGTCCGCCACCCGCTCGACGATGTCGCCCATGACGATCGATACGTCGATGAGGTGCAGGCCCCACTCCGGGCTCAGATCGCCGCCGATGTCGTCGGCCCGCGGGTCGCTCGGGTCGGCGTTGATGGTGACCGACAGGTAGTTGAAGCCGTCCTGCGACGCGCACTCTCCCGAGACCAGGCCCGGCAGCGTCACGAACGGCGTGGTGATGTTGGTGCCCGGCAGCCACCCCGCCGATCTGGCGCCGACTCCAAGCGTGCTGAGGACGGACGCGGACGCGTCCGCCGGGAAGTACGGGGTGAGCTCCGCCGACTCGCCGCCGATGGCCGCCGGGTTGACGCAGCCGGCGATGCCCTCGCCGTCGCGGGGCCGGCCGAAGAACGAGTTGGGCGGCGGCGGCGCCGTCGACCGGAACGTCGCCCACGTCAGCACACAGCCGGTCTCGTCCGGCGCGGTGCACAGCGGCACGTTCTCGAAATCGCCCCCGACGACCGCGCCGTCGGGGACGGAGACGGCGGCGCCGGCAAGGTAGGCGGCGACCAGGCGTTCGCGCACGTCCTCGTGCGGGTCGATCTCGGTCCGGATCAGCTCGTTCAGCAGCCCTGCGCCCTGCGAATGGCCGATGAGCACGTACCCCCGGCCGTCGTTGTCCTCGGCCATGTACGTGCGGAAGGCGTCGAGAACGTCAGCGAACGGGTCGCCTCCTTGCCGGTCCGGGGGCTCCGAGCCCCCCAGCGTCGCGAGCAGCGCGGTCAGTGTCCGCTGGCGGTAGATCGGAGCGAAGACACGGCACGCGCTGGCGAGGCGAGCCGCTTGGTGGAGCACGACGTAGCCCTCTTCCTCCGGCGACGCCTCCCAATCGCTGTACGGCAACTCGTCGCGCGAAATCGTCGGGTAGACGTAGAAGCAGTCGACGGGCGGATCGTCGGCAGGAACGAACTCCTCCGCCACGGTGGTGCCGTCAGCCTCCACCACGGTGGCCGTGAGGTCGCCGGCGCATGCGTCGTCGGCGCCGGGCCGACACAGCCAGTGCGATGGGTCGCCGTAGTTGACGCTCTCGTAGTCGGCGTACCGCGCCAGCGGGCGAGCGGTGCCGTCCTCGGGCGGCGCCGCGGCGCCGCCACCGGCGTCCCCGGCCGAGCCGCCACCGTCGTCCGAGCACGCGGCGATCACCAGCGCGCCGGCCAGCGCCGCGGCCAGCGCACGCCCCCTCGTCAACCGCGTCAGTCGGTGCGACCCCACGGATCATCCCCTCCCTCCGTGGCCCAGCCGCGGCCCAGCGTGCGCCAGTCACGCTGGTCGCGTCAAACGCCATCGGACGTGCCCGCCTGGCGACGGTCACGGCGCTGCGACGTCCAAGATCGGGCCCAATGGGCGCGGCCGGACGGTCGACCTCCAGCGGGCGAGACGTCCACGAAGTTCGTGGAGTGTTCGCTTGCCGCTCACCTTGCGGGCACCGGCACCACAACCGACGGAGCGACAGTGATGCTGTGAGGCGACCGGCAGTGCAGTCCGGGGAAACGCCGCCGTGACGCCGGCGGGAGTCGGTGTGATATCCGGCTCTCGCTTCCAGTCCTCTCGCTCATCTCTCGGCAGGCGCCGGATCGCCATCCTGGCCGGCGCGATCGCAGCGTTCAGCGCGGCGGCGGCCGTCGGCGACCTGCTGAGCCCGGTCTTCCTCGGACGTTGCCCCCTTGCCCTGGTAGTGCTCAACCCGCGGACCGGATATCTGATGGCGCTGGCGGGCGATGCCCCGCTGCCGGTGTTCCTCGTGGCGTCGGTCGCAAGGCTGGGCGCGGCAGACCCGCTTTACTTCTCGCTCGGGCGTGCTGCAGGTCCGGCAGTCGTATCCGCCGGGCGCCAGGTCCGAGGGCTGCGTCGCCTGCTGGATCACCTGCCGTCTGGTTCGAGCTGGCTCTGGCTGGCCGCCGTCGCTGCCTCGCCCACGGGCAAGACGATGCTCTTCGCCGGTGGCGGTGGACTCCACGCAGGCGGCGTCGCAGCGGCGAACGTCACGGGAACGCTCGTCCGAGTTCTTCTCGTCTGGCGGGTCGGGAACGCGTTCCCAACCCTGGGCGAGACCGTCGCCGCGCTGGCCCCGTGGACGGCGGTGCCCGCCTGCGTCTTGGCCGTCGCGATCACCGCCGTCCGCAACAGCAGGTCTAGGAATGCACGCCTTGCTGACGGCATCTAAATGCCGCGGACAGCGATGCCCGGATAAGCGAGGACCAACCCCGACCCGTCGTAGACCAGTACGCCCCTGTAGTCGAACGCGGGCGCGGTGTAGTCGAACCGCCGCCGGGCGCCGTCGTCATCGATCCGGACATAGCGCTGCTCCAGCCGTTCGACGTCGACATCCATGGCGCGCACATACGCCGCCGGGGCGTCGGCCCCCAGGCCCACGGCCAGCCCCAGGCGATGGACCGGCAGCGTGTTAGTGCACGACGAGGCCTCGATGTCGACGTCGAGGCATCCGTCCAGCTCGGGCGCGGCGACGCTGCCGATGCGCCAATGGCCGGCCCCGTCGGCGTGGAGCCGCACCTCGCGGTCACCCAACGCCGAACGGCTGCTCACGTACGCGCCACGGGTTCGCCACGCATCGTCGACAACGATCTCGTAGCGGACGGCCCATGCCTGGCCGTCCTCGACCGCCGTGGTGGCGCCGACGAGCTCGTAGCCACCATCGCGCGCCTGCAGGAAGACCACCTCGAAGCCGTCCCGGGCGTCCACATGTCGCCACGCGGCGGTGGGCGGGAGTGACTCGAACGCGACACTCACTGGCTCAGTCGACCAGGCTCCTTGCCGGGTCGGCCACCGATTTCAAGGGCTTGTGGTGCACTGCGAAGTCGCGCGGCGTGGCCAGGAGGGGGGCCAAACTCGGCTGACGTAGAGCTCGGCGCCGCCTACCCTGCCAGCCAACCGACCCCGGTCCTGGACGGCGCGCAACGTGGCCGCGAGGCTGTCGGGCGCGGAATCCCTCGGGCAGGGCTACGCGGGAGGCGGGTGTGGCGGAGATCGAGACCGATTACCTCGTGATCGGGGCGGGCGCGTCGGGGATGGCGTTCACCGACGCGCTGATCGCCGATGCCGAGGTCGACGTGGTCATGGTGGACCGGCGCCACTGTCCGGGAGGGCATTGGAACGACGCCTATCCCTTCGTTCGGCTCCACCAGCCGTCGGCCACCTACGGCGTGACGTCACGACCTTTGGGCACCGAGACGATCGATGACTCCGGACCAAACGCCGGGTTCTACGAGCGGGCCAGCGGGGTGGAGATCTGCGACTACTTCCGGCGGGTGCTCGACGAGCAACTGGTGGGCTCGGGTCAGGTCCGCTTCTTCGGGCAGTGCGACTACGGCGGGCGCGATGCGGGCGATCACGCTTTCAGCTCGCGGCTCACCGGCGAGACGACCACGGCGCGGGTGCGTCAGAAGGTCGTCGACGCCACCTACCTCGAGACGTCGGTGCCGGCGACGCACACGCCCTCGTTCGCCGTCGGCGAGGGGGTCAAGCTGATCGCGGTGGGGGAGCTGGTCGATGTGACCGAGCCGCCCTCGGGCTTCACCGTGCTCGGCGCCGGCAAGACGGCGATGGATGCCTGCAGCTTCCTGCTCGACAACGGTGTCGATCCCGACAAGATCCGCTGGGTCCGGCCGCGGGACGCCTGGCTGATGAGCCGGTCGTCCTGGCAGCCGCTCGATCTGGTCGCCTCGACCGTCGAGAGCCTCTCGCTGGTACTCGAGTCACTCGCTTTGGCAGAGAACCTCGACGACCTCTTCCGCCGGCTCGAGGCGTGCGGGGCGCTCCTGCGTCTCGACCCTGCGGTGGAGCCGACGATGTTCCGCGGCGCCATCGTCAGCCCGGCCGAGCACCAGGCCCTGGCGCAGGTCGAACGGGTCGTCCGGCGGGGACGGGTACGTCGCATCGATACCGACCGGATGCTGCTCGACGAGGGCGAGGTCGCAACCGACCGCCGCACCATCCACGTCGACTGCACCGCCTACGGGTTGCGGGAGGTGGCCGCTCGGCCCATCTTCGAAGGGGCGCGAATCACGCCCCAGTCACTCATGGGCGGCTTCACGACGTTCAACGCCGCCTTGGTCGGCTTCGTCGAGGCGGCCCGGGACGACGACGCCGACAAGAACCGGCTCTGCCCCCCGACGGTCTATCCCAGCAAGGCGATCGATTGGGTCAGCGTGTTCGAGGGCGGCTTCCGCGTGATCACCCGCATGCTTGAGGAGCCGGACCTGGCCGCGTGGCTGGGGTCCTGCCGGCTCAACACGACCCGCGGCATGAACGACCACATGCGGGACCCCCGCATCCAAGCGGCGCTAGCTCGGTGGTTCGAGCACATGGAGCCCGCCCTCGCCAACGCCGCGCAGCTGCGCCACTGATGCTTGGTTCCGCTCGCGTCACCCGGCTTGTTCCTCGCGAGCTCGGATGTCGGCGAGGGACTCGTGGAAGTGCCAGTGGTGGCCTTCCAGGTCGTCAGCCTCATAGCGCCGGAAGCCATAGAAGGCATCCTCGATCGGCATCGTGATGCTGGCGCCCTCGCTGACCGCGTGTGCGTAGTGGGCGTCGATGGCGCGCACGGCGACGTTGATCATCACCGTGGCGTGGCCGACCTCGCGTGGGCTGTAAAGGTGGTGTACCTCCCGCGCCGCGGGGGTCGCCCGGCCGATCATGACGACACCATCGCCGAACTCGAGCCAGGCGAGCATCCCCTCGTCCTCATCGCCTCTGCCCATCCGGGCCTCGCGGCGCTCCTTGAACTGGAACACGCGGGTGAGGTATTCGAGGGCGGCAACCTCGTCCTCGTAGGCCAGCCGCGGGTACATCGCGGGGCTGTGACGGGGGGCGGAATCCCGCGGGGGCGAGGCTTCGATCGCTGACATGAAGGTCTCCTTCTCACGCTTGAAGATGCCCGGGTCGCTTTCGTCGACCGGGAGGATCCGGTCGGGGCGCAGCGTCTGTGTCACCCGTTGTTCCCCGCTGTCACCGACGAGTTCGCGGAGCCGGGCACGGGCACGGTTCAGTCGCGATCGCACCGTGCCGACCTGGATGTCGAGGGCGGATGCGATCTGGTCGTAGGGCAGGTCCTCCCACGCGAACAGCAGGAGTGCGTCACGCTCACCCGGCGGCAGCGTCGCGATCGCGGCGGCGATGCGGGTCCAGAGGTTGGCGGCGTCGAGCCGGGCATCGACGTCGTCGAAGGGATCAGCCGGGGTCGTGGTCCTGCGTACCAGGCGGGCCGTTGCCTGGAGCCGCCGTGCCTCACGCCGCCGGTGCTTGGCAAGGAGGTTGCTCGCGATCCCGTACAGCCACGGTCGGGCCTCGGGTCGCGCGGTGTCGAAGCTGGCTCGCCTCTCGAACGCGATGCGGAAGAGATCCCCAAGCAGGGAGTCGGCCTGGTCTGGCCCGACACGGCGCACGAAGTACCGGAACATCGTCGTCGCGTGCCGATCGAACAGCTCGCCGAACGACGACGGCGATGTCATCGACGATGCGATCACCTCGGCGTCGGTACGCGGATCCATCACAACATGTTCCCCGCACGTCACGCCGGGTTCGGGCACGGGGCCAGCCACCCGAGGTCACAGGTTCCGTCGGCCTGAGGGCGAGGTCATAGGTTCCAGGCCCGGAACCCATTGCCTCCGCCCCCCGGCGGCGGAACCCATCGCCTCGGGTGCGACCGACTTGGCCCCAGGTGTGGGGGGCGCGGTGCGGAGAGATGGTCGATCAGGGACCTTCGACGTAGGCCGCGAGGTGTTGGCCGGTGAGTGTGGTGGGGCTGGCGACCAGGTCCGTGGGGGTGCCCTCGAACACGATCTTGCCGCCGTCGTGGCCGGCACCCGGGCCGAGGTCGATGATCCAGTCGGCGTGGGCCATGACTGCCTGGTGGTGCTCGATGACGATGACAGACTTGCCCGAGTCCACGAGCCGGTCGAGCAGGCCGAGGAGATGTTCCACATCGGCGAGGTGGAGGCCGGTGGTCGGCTCGTCGAGGACGTAGACGCCGCCGTCGTGGGCCATGTGGGTGGCGAGCTTGAGGCGCTGCCGCTCGCCCCCGGACAGCGTGGTGAGCGGTTGGCCGATGGTGAGGTAGCCGAGCCCGACGTCGGCGAGCCGCTCGAGGATCTTGTGGGCGGCGGGGGGGCGAGCCTCGCCGGCGCCGAAGAACTCCGCCGCGTCAGTCACCGACATGGCGAGGATTTCGC
>Ga0081538_10001787_pt1 | contig 21697 bp, 22 predicted proteins | sample TabmetS5T2R1_FD_71022 | JGI IMG/M metagenome (GOLD analysis project Ga0081538, IMG submission 71022) | Tabebuia heterophylla rhizosphere microbial communities from the University of Puerto Rico - S5T2R1 | ecosystem: Host-associated > Plants > Roots > Rhizosphere ...
CCATCGGGGACCGCGTAGATCGCTCCCAGGATCACCAGCGCGACCGGGATGGGGGCAGAGCGGCCGGTGGAGACGGCGACCGCCACGAGGAGGGCCGTCGCCGCCGCGCCGGCCGACACCGCGACGCTCGGTGCGTCGAGCGCCGTCGTTGCGCCGAGCGTGGCGGCTAGCGCGACCGCGCTCGCCGCGGTCCCTACCCGCGCGGGGCGGGTCGTGCGTGGCGACGGAACGTGATCACCTCCTCGAGGGCGAGCTCGAGGCTCGCGCCCGGATACGCCCAGCGGGCCACGGGCACGCCCAGCGCCTCGAAGCGCGCGCGCATCGCGTCGCGCTGAAGGCGCCAGAGCCGGAGCGGCAGCCGGTCGGGCCCGGCGGCGTCGGCCGGCGTGAGCGCGACGGGTGAGACCTCCACGACCGCGAGGTCGTAGCCCCGTGCGCGCAGGTCAAGCAGTGCGCCAGTCCCGCGAGCATCGAGCAGGGGGCTCAGCGCCAGCACGAGAGCCCGGGTCGGCAGCAGGCCGCGCGGCAGGTGCGTGACGTCCTTCCAGGCAAAGCTGAGCCTGGCGTCACTCGAGAGCAGCGCGTCGACGATGCGATACAGCTGCCTGGTACCGGCGCTCGCGGTGAGCCAGTTCAACACCCCGCCGAAGCTCACCAGCGCGACCCGATCGCGGCGCGCGAGGTAGGCGGAGGCGAGTGCCGCGGCGGCGTGCACCGCCGCGTCGAGCGTGCCCTCTTCCGCGTGCTCGGCCTCCGCGAACGTGTCGAGGAACAACACCACGTCGGCGCTCTGCTCTGGGTGCTGGAGGTTCACGTACGGCACCCGGCGGCGCGACGTGACGCGCCAGTTGATCCGCCGCACGCGGTCGCCCGGCAGGAGCGGCCGAAGGTCGGCGAACTCGATGCCCTCGCCGCGTTCGCGGGAGACCTGGCTGCCCAGGATCGGGCGGGTTTGTAGCGGTGCTACGAGCCTTCGCAGCCGTCCGACCGTGGGATAGGCCTGAAGGTCACGCGACGGGCCGAGCGGGCCCTCGAGCGCGAGAGCGCCAAGCCGGTCGCGTGCGCGGATCACCGCGGGCCCCGCCCCGTGGACGCCCCAGCGCGCGACGGCGAGCTCGTACTCGATCTCGCGCTGCTCGCCGCGCGGAAGCCAGAAGGCGACCGGCGTCGGGTCGGCATGGAGCCGCGCCGTCGTGGGGAGATGAAGCTCCACGCGGGCGGCCGCCCCGCGCCCGCGGACCGTCACGGTCGCGCGTACCCGCTCCCCCTCGACGGCGCGATCGGGCTCGAGCCGAAGTTCGCCGTCGAGGGCGAGTGGCCCCGCCCCCGCCAATCCGATGGCGACGAGCAGGATGAATGGCATCGCGAGCGCCGCGAGCTCCGGGCGGCCGGCGGCGAGCGCGGCAACCAGGGCGATCGCCGCGAGCGCCGTGTATGTCTGCAGTCGCGGCGAGGCCGAGAGGGTCATCGCGCCTCGTCGGGCATGCGAACGGGCGGGACGGGGCAGCTGTCGAGACAGCCGCGCACCACGTCCTCGGCGTCGACGCGCTGGATCCAGAGCTCGGGGCGCAGCGTGATGCGGTGCGCGAGCGCCGCCACCGCGATCTGCTTGACGTCGTCGGGCGTGACGAAATCGCGCCCGTCCACCCCCGCCTTCGCACGTGCAAGCTTGAGGAGCGCAAGCGTCCCGCGTGGGCTGGCGCCCACCTGGACCTGGGCGCTTTCGCGCGTCGCGGAGACGAGGTCGACCGCGTAGCCGAGAATGCCGGCGTCCGCGTGCACGCGCTCTATCGCCCGCTGCATCGCCAGCAGTTCGTCGCGGTCGACGACCCTGTCCAGCTCGACTTCGTCCTGGCCGCGCTCCAGCCGCCGCGCGAGCAGCTCCAGCTCCGCGTCGCGATCGGGGTACCCGACGCGGATTCGCAGCAGGAAGCGGTCGAGCTGCGCCTCGGGGAGCGGATACGTCCCCTCGTACTCGATCGGGTTCTGTGTGGCGAGCACCAGGAACGGGCGCTCCAGCGAGCGGGTGCGGTCCTCGGAGGTGACCTGGCGCTCCTGCATCGCCTCCAGCAGCGCCGCCTGCGTCTTCGGCGGCGCGCGGTTGATCTCGTCGCCGAGCAGGACATGGGTGAAGATCGGGCCCGGCTGGAAGCGGAGCTCCCCGCTGCGCTGGTCGTAGATCGCCGAGCCCGTCACGTCCGACGGCATCAGGTCGGGCGTGAACTGCACACGGGTGAAGCGCAGTCCGGTGACGGCCGCGAACGAGCGCGCCATCAGCGTCTTGGCAAGGCCCGGGTTGTCCTCGATCAGAACGTGCCCGTCGGCCAGCAGGCCGAGCAGCACGAGCTCGAGCACGTGCCGCTTGCCGATGACCGCGCGTTCCACCTCGTCGAGGATCCGGGCGGCCCGCTCGCCGAGCTCGGCGGCGTCGCTCGCGCCCTGGTTCACACCGCCTCCAGCGCGTCGAGGATCTCGTCGAGGTCGCGCGGAGCGATCCCGGGGGCGTCGCGGTCGCGCGGCGCTGGACGGTCCGGGCGCACCAGCTCCCAGGCCTTTGGCCCAAGCAGGCGGCGCGCCTCGTCCTCATCCCGGTCCAGCCGCAGACCGCGGCGGGCGAGGCGTGCCTCCGCGATCTCCACGAGGACCGGCCGGAGGCGAGCGTGCGCGGCCAACGCGCTCGAGTCCGACCATTCCAAGATGCGGTGGAGTCGCACCAGCTGCGCCGGCCACAGGTCAGTCTTCACGCGAGGCCGCACGCCCGGCTCGAACGACGCGTGTCCCTCGGGGAGGCGGATGGCAAGCGCCACCAGGCATGCCACCGCCCCCACAGCCCCAACGACGATGAACGCCACCTCAGCGGCCAGCCTCACCCTCACACGATATCCGGTCCGCTCGCGCCCTTTCAGGGATACTCTCGCCTTGGCGATGCACGCCGTGGGCCTGCGAACCGCTGCCGCCGCGATCGGGTTGACCCTGCTTCTCTGCGTGATCGCAGTCGCGGGCCGCGAGCCTCTGCGCGGTTCGACGGGGGAGCCGGGCCCAAAGCATGAGGTGGCCGAGAACGTCACGGTCGTGCCGCCGACGCGAGGCTTTCCGGTGCCGGGCGCGCTGCCGCCGGAGGAGTTCGTGATCGAGTCCGAACCGGGCCCGCCGGCCTGGCTGCGGTGGGCGACCATCTGCTTCGTCGTCATTGGGGTGGTCACCGGCGGCCTGGTGCTCGTCCGCAACTTCCGTGGGTGGGGGATCAGGCGGCGTGGGCGCCGTAGGCCCGCTTTGGTCGAGGCGGAGACGGCGGAGGCCAAGCCCGCGACCCCGGCCGCCGAGGACGACGCGGAGGTCGCGCGGCGTGCCGTGGCGGCCGCGCTGGAGCCGCTGCGCGAGCCGACGGAGCCTCGGGGCGCGGTGATCGCGGCCTACGCGCGCCTGGAGAAGGTGCTCGCCGAGCGAGACCTCGGGCGCCGGACGCCCGAGGCCCCACGCGAGTACCTCGCGCGTGTGCTGACCGAGCAGGGGATGCCAGAGCGGTCGCTGACCACTCTCACCAGCCTGTTCGAGGAGGCGCGCTTCAGCCTGCACCCGATTCCCGAATCCGCGCCTCGGCGGGCCAAGAGCGAGCTCGAGAACGCCCGGGGCGCCTTGGCCGGCAGGGACGGGGACGGCTAGTAGACGCCCGCGCCCGGCCCCGACGTACGCGCCTCCTGAATCGCACGGTCGACGGCGCGAACCACGTCCTCAGGGTGGTTCACCCAGTCGAACCGAAACTCCGAGTCATCCGTGCCGGCGGTGTCGAAGTCGACCGTCCCGACGCCCAGCATCCGATCGAGCGCGCCCTGTTCGTAGTTCACGTTCTGAACCCGCTCGAGCCGCGTCTCCTGCACGTTTCGCCTGACGATGCCGCGGCTGATCCGCAGCCGCTGGTTGGTGATCAGGTACTTGGTGGACGCCCTGCGGAAGGAGCCGACCACCAGGGTGAGCGCGGCGATCGCCGCGGCGACCAGCAGGGCCGGGGCCCACGAACCCACCAGCAGCCCAAGGACCACCACCACGATGACGGCCAGGCCGATGCCGCCCACGTAGAAGGACATCAGCGCCCGCCACGACGGCCGGCCCTCGTACAGCTCGTGCTCGTTGCTCCTCAGCTCCATCACCGCGCAGGCTACCGCCGGCCGGATTTCCTGCCTAGCTCCGGACCCGGCCGCGCCCATAGGGTTTGGCGATGACCCGGCCGGACACGACCCCCGAGTGGCTCGCTCCCGGTTCGGGCGTCGGCGCCGGCGTCACTCCTTTCCAGACCGACGGGGAGGCGACGATCCGCCTCGCCGTTGCCGCCGAGCAGCTCGGCTACCCGCGCTTCGGAACCGCCGAGGGGTGGACTCACGACGCGGTGGTGCTGCTCGCCCAGATCGCCGGAGTCACCTCGCGGATCGGGCTCGCCACGACGGTGCTGCCGGTTTGGAGTCGTACTCCGGCGGCGATCGCGATGGCCGCGGCGAGCCTCCAGCGGGCGTCCGGCGGCCGCTTCGCGCTCGGCCTCGGCGCCGGCAGCCCGCCGCTCGTGGAGGGCCTTCACGGGCTCACCTGGGAGCAGCCGGTGGATCGGATGCGAAACACGCTCGTGGCCGTCAATGCGCTGCTCGAGGGGGCCCGCCTGCCGATGGAGCGAGAGGACGTCAGGCCGCTTCGGCTGGGCGCCCCGCCGGAACGGCGCATCCCGATCCTCCTCGCGGCGCTCGCCCCGGCCTCCGTACGCCTGGCGGGTGAGCTCGCGGACCACTGGCTGCCCTTTCTCTGGGCCCGCTCGCGGATCCCCGACGGCCGTGAGCTGCTCGCCGAGGGCGAGGCGGCCGGCGCGGGCTCCACGGCGACGATGGTCTCGGCGAGCGTCCCCCTTGCAATCGCCCAGGACGAGGAGACGGCCAGGCAGATCGCCGCGGGTTGGCTGCTGGCTTACCTGACGCGCATGGGCCCGCTGTATCCGCGGATTCTCCGGGACCACTTCGGATTCGCGGAAGAGGTCGACGCGCTGCTCGCCGCCAACCGCGACGGCGGCATGCCGCGGCTGCCGGCCTCGGCGGAGCGGCTGGCCCGCGATCTCACCGTGATGGGCACCTACGACGAGGCGCCTGACGCCGCGCGGCTATGGCTCGATGCGGGGGCCGACACGGTCGACGTGGTGCTCCCGATCGGATTCCCCGAAGAGCAGCTTCGCGAGATGCTCGAAGCCGTGGCGCCCCCGGCCGCAGGGAATGCAGGCTAGGGGCGCGTCGAGCGGCCTGCCGCAGAGCCAACGGGCAATATCCCCGCCTAAATGCTCGTTGCGGGCGTCGATACCTCCACCCAGGCGACCAAGGTGCTCGTCGTGGACTCGGATGACGGGCGCCTGGTGGCCACGGGCCGTGCGCCGCATGAGGTGACGGGTGCCGATGGCGCGCGGGAGACCGATCCCGAGGACTGGTGGGGGGCGCTCCGCCTGGCCCTCGAGGACTGCGGCGCCGCGGCGGAGGTCGATGCGATCTCCGTGGCCGGACAGCAACACGGGCTCGTCACCCTCGACGCCGACGGGCGGCCCTTGCGCCCCGCGATCCTGTGGAACGACACGCGTTCCGCCGCAGAGGCTCGCGAGCTGACCGAGGCGCTTGGCGGCGCCGCGGCCTGGGCGGAGCGCGTGGGCCTGGTGCCGGTGCCCTCCTTCACCGCAACGCGCTGGGCGTGGCTGCGCCGCCACGAGCCCGAGCAAGCCGCCGCGGTGGGGGCCGTTCGCCTTCCCCACGACTTCATCACCGAGCGCCTCTGCGGCCGGGCGGCGACCGACCGCGGCGACGCGTCCGGAACCGCCTGGTGGTCCACCCGCGACGAGGACTACGTCGGCGACGTGCTCGACCTGATCGAGCTCGACCCCACGCTGCTTCCCGATGTGCTCGGGCCGCAAGAGGCCGCGGGCGAGGTCGGCACCTCCGCCGCCGGCGAGCTCGGCCTTCGCCCCGGCGCGGTCGTGGGGCCCGGCACGGGCGACAACATGGGTGCGGCGCTCGGCCTTGGCGCCCGGCCGGGTGAGCCGGTGGTGAGCCTGGGCACCTCCGGCACCGCGTACGCGGTCATGGACGAGCGGGCCGCCGATCCGAGCGGCACTGTGGCGGGCTTCGCCGATGCGAGCGGCCGCTTCCTGCCGCTCGCGGCCACGCTGAACGCCACGCTCGCCGTGGACCGCGTGGCCGCCTGGCTCGGCCTCGACCGTGAGGCAGCCGCCGAGCGGACGTCCGTCGTGGTGCTCCCGTACCTCGACGGCGAGCGGACTCCGAACCTGCCGCGCGCCGCGGGCATGGTTGCCGGCCTCCGCCACGCGACCACGCGCGAGGAGATCCTTCTCGCCGCGTACGAGGGCGCGGCCGCCTCGCTCGTCGAGGCGATCGACCTGCTCGGCGAGCAGGGCTCGGGGCTGGACCCCGAGGCCGCCATCCTGCTCGTGGGAGGGGGCGCCCGGGGCCGGGTCTGGCAGCGCACCGTGGCCAGGCTGTCCGGGCGCTCCGTCCAAGTGCCGGACGCCGAGGAGCTGGCGGCGCTCGGCGCCGCGGCCCAGGCCGCCGCCTGCCTGTCGGGCGAGCCGCCGGAGGAGGTGGCGCGCCGCTGGGACGCGCGCGGCGGGATCACGATCGAGGCACCCGCCGAGCGGGACCTCGACACGCTCGAGCGGATCCGGGCGACCCGCGACGCCACGCTCGCGCTCCACGAGGCGTAGGGCTGCCTCCGAAGAAGCGGTGCTCAAGGCGCAAAGGCAGCAGTAAGGAGGGGGTTCCACAAGTTGCGGCCGCTATGTGGCCGTTTCTTGTTGAACCCCCGCACGGACCCCCTTGGTTGCCCGCCGTCCGACAACGCTCGAGCGCGCGGGCCGGCGCGAGCCGAGCTGACGCGCCGCGGGAGGCCAACCCGCTACGGCGGCCTCGCTGTCACGCCTCCTTCGCGAACGCTGCGTCGAAGGCCACGTCCGAGGGCGAGAAGTCGGTCCGGCGTACGAATGCGAGGGCGTCCTGCGCGCCCCACTCACGGTCCATCCCGGAGTCCTCCCACTCGATCGACAGCGGCCCCTCGTAGCCGATCCGGTTGAGGGCGCGGAACAACTCCTCGAAGTCCACGTCGCCGTGCCCCGGCGACACGAAGTCCCAGCCGCGGCCCGGCTCGCCGAACCCCAGGTGGCCGCCCAGGATCGAAGAGCGCCCGTCCAGCCGGCGCTTGGAGTCCTTGACGTGGACATGGTGGATGCGGTCGCCGAACTCTGTGATGAACGCGGCCGAGTCGAGGAACTGGTGCTCGAGGTGGCTGGGGTCGAAGTTGATCCCGAAGGCCTCGCGGTCGCCGATGGCGGCGAGCGTCCTGCGCGTGGTCACGAAGTCGTAGGCGATCTCGGTGGGGTGCACCTCGAGCGCGAACCTCACGCCCTCGCTCTCGAAGACGTCGATGATCGGCCCCCAGCGCTCGGCGAAGTCCTCGTAGCCGCGCTCGATCGCGTCCGGGTCGTTGGGGGGAAACGAGTACAGCAGGTGCCAGATTCCGGACCCGGTGAACCCGGTGACGGTCCGCACCCCCAGCGCCGCAGCCGCACGCGCGGTGTCCTTCATGCGCTCGGCCGCACGCACCCGGACCCCATCCGGGTCTCCGTCGCCCCACACCTCGGGCGGCAGGATCTCGTGATGCCGCGCGTCGATCGGATCGCAGACCGCTTGGCCCACGAGGTGGTTCCCGATCGTCCAGCACCGCAGACCGTGGCGCTCGAGCAGCTCGTGGCGCGAACGCACATAGTCCGCTTCGGCGAGCGCGCGGTCCACCTCGAAGTGGTCGCCCCAGCAGGCCAGCTCGAGCCCGTCGAAGCCCCACTGCGAGCAGCGGGCGGCGAGCTCCTCGAGCGGAAGGTCGGCCCATTGGCCGGTGAAGAGGGTGACGGGACGGGCCATCGGACGCGGATGCTAGGTGCTCTAGGACAGGCGGGGCCCGCCGAGCGCGCGAGGATGCGTCGCCCGGCGGGCCCAGGTGGATTCCCCCATCCCCCTCTAGTAGCCCAGATCCTTCAGCTCTGCAACGTTCTCCTTGGTCACCGTGGTGGCCGGCACCTGAATGCGGCTCGGGACCTCCGGCTCAGCGAGCTCCGTCAGGCCCTCTCCCCGCCCGATCAGGTTCGCCAGCTGGATCGCCGACGCGGACATCACGGGGTTGTAGAGGAAGGTAGCGCGGTATAGGCCGCCCTGCTCGATCGCCTCCATCGCGGCGGTGGAGCCGCCGGCGCCGGTGAGGAACATCTCATCCTCGCGACCGGCGTTCTCGATCGCCGCAACGACCCCCTCCGCCATGTCGTCGTCGTGGGTGTAGACGCCGTCGATCTGGTCCTCCGCCTGGAGGATGTTCTCCATCACGGTGAGCCCCTTGTCGGGCAGGAAGTCGGCGGGCTGGCGGGCCACCACCTTGATGCCGCCGTCACAGGCCTGCTCGATCGCGTCGTTGAAGCCCTGCGTGCGCAGCTCGGTGACCGAGATGCCGGCGATCCCCTGGATCTCGACGACGTTGCCCTTGCAGCCGAGCTCTTCGGCGAAGTAGTTGCCGGCCTGGTAGCCGATGCCGTAGTTGTCGCCGCCGATCCAGGTTCGATATGCGCCCGCGGTCGAGAACTCGCGGTCGACGTTGACGACCGGAATGCCGGCGTCCGTGGCCTTCTGCGCCACCGGGGTCAGCGCTTCACCCTCGAACGGCAGCACGACCAGCACGTCGGGCTTGTCCTGGATCAGGGTCTCGATCTGGTCGGCCTGCTCGGCCGAGCTGGCGGCGCTGTCGTTCACCGTGAGGTCGACCTCCTCGCCGAGATCCTCGCCCGCCTGCTTGGCGTTGTCCGAGACTGCCTTGAGCCAGCCGTGGTCGGCCGCGGGCGTGCTGAACGCGATCTTGACCGGGCCCTCCGTGCCCTGGGCCGGACTTCCCTTCTCCTCCGTGAGCACCGACTCGCCACCACCGTCGTCGTCGTCGTCGCCGCAGGCGGCGACTCCGAACACGAGCAGGGCGCACAGGACTAGAACGAGGCGCTTCATGGACATGACCTTTCCTCCTCCTTGGACATGATTTCGCTCAGTTCTCCCTGCGCTGGATCAGCACGGCGGCGAGGATGATCGCCCCCTTGGTGATCTGCTGGATCTCGATCGCGAGACCCATCAGCGTGAGCAGGTTGAAGATGAGCGCGAACGTGATTACGCCGAGGAACGTCCCGACGATGGTGGCCCGTCCGCCGGCCAGGCTGGTGCCGCCGATGACGACTGCCGCGATCGCGTCGAGCTCGTAGAGGTTGCCGACCAGCGGCGAGGCGCTGGCGAGGCGGCCGGTGAGCATGACGGCCGCGATCGCCACGCAGATGCCGCTCAGCACGTAAACGCTGAAGACGATCGGGCGGACCTTCACCCCGGCGATGCGGGCGGCCTCACGGTTGCCGCCCACCGCGACGACGTAGCGTCCGTAGCGCGTGCGGTTGAGCAGGACCCACCCGATCACCGTGATGGCGAGGAAGACCACGGCGGACGACGGAATGCCGATCAGCTCGCCGTTGCCAAGCCAGCGGATGCCCTCCAGCTCGAAGATCGAGATCGGCGTCTTGTCGCTCAACCAGAGGGCAATGCCTCGCGCCGCGAGGAGCATCGCGAGCGTCGCCATGAAGGGCGGGACCCGCCCGTAGGCGATCGCCGCCCCGTTGACGCCGCCGAGCAGGACCCCCATGCCGAGCGCGGCAAGGAAGAACACGAAGCTGCCCGAGTCGACGAACTGGCCGCCCGCGATCGCCGCCGCGGCGACCATCGAGCCGACCGACAGGTCGATGCCCGCGGTGGCGATCACGAAGGTCATGCCGATCGCGAGCACACCGACGATGCTCGCCTGCCGCAGCACGTTCAGCATGTTGTCCGAGGTCAGGAAGTCGTCCGACTCCAGTACCGCCCCCGCGAGGACCAACAGCAGGACCACGCCGGCCAGGGCGTACTCCTGCAGCTGGATCCGGCCGCCGGGCAGCCGCTCGGGCAGGAATCGCCGCCGGGCGACGGCATCGGGGGTACTCATGGCGCCTCCTCCAGGGCACTCGTCGTTTCGATCGGGGCGACGGCGTGGCGCAGCAGCTCGAGCTCGCTCGCCTTGGCACCGTCGACCTCCGCCACCAGCTCGCCCTCTCGCATCACGAGGACGCGGGTGCACATTCCGGCAAGCTCCTCGAGCTCGGACGACACCATCACGACCCCGAGACCCGCTTCTGCCAGGTCCGCGATCAGGCGGTAGATCTCGCTCTTGGCGCCGACGTCGACGCCGCGAGTGGGCTCGTCGAGCAGCAGCACGCGGCAGCGGCGGAGCAGCCAGCGCGCGAGCACGACCTTCTGCTGATTGCCACCGGAGAGCTCGCGGACGACGCGGTCCGGGTCGTCCGGGACGGTGTTGAGCGCGCGTAGCTGCTCGTGCACCGCGTCGCGCTCGGCCTGCCCGTTGATCAGGGCGGCGCGCACGAAGCGGCCGAGGTCCGGGAGGCTGACGTTCTTCGCCAGAGTCCAATCGAGCAGGAGTCCCTGCGACTTGCGGTCCTCGGGCGCCAGCCCCAGGCCCGCGTCGATGGCCCGCGCGGCCCTGCCGGCGGACAAGCGACGTCCCTCCACTCGGACCTCGCCGCTGTCCGGCTGATCGAGCCCGTAGATCAGGCGCAGCAGCTCGGTGCGGCCGGCGCCGACCAGCCCGCCGATGCCCACCACCTCGCCCGCGCGCACCTGGAAGCTGACGTCGCGAACGTCCGGGTGCCGGGTGAGCCCGCTCACCTCGAGCAGCACGTCCTCGCCGCCCTTGGGGCGACCGGGATAGAGCTGACTGACCTTGCGGCCGACCATGCGCTCCACCAGCGCGTCGTGCGGGGTATCCGCGGACAGCCCCGTGGCGACCGTGCGCCCGTCGGACAGGACCGTCACGCGGTCGCCGATGCGTGGGATCTCGTCGAGCCGATGCGAGATGTACACGACCCCAACGCCCTCGGCGGTAAGCCGCCGCACGACCCCGAACAGCGTGTCGATCTCGTGGTCGTCGAGGATCGCCGAGGGCTCGTCCATGATGAGCAGACGAACGCGGTGCGAGAGCGCGCGCGCTATCGAGACGACCTGCTGCCCCGCGGGGCGCAGGGACCGTACGTGCGCGCGCGGCGAGATGCCCTCGTGATCCAGGCGGCGCAGGAGCTCGGCGGTCGCCGTGCGCATCTTCTCGCGATCGAGCAGCGGCCCGCGGCGCGGTTCGTGCCCGAGGAACACGCTCTCGGCGACCGTCAGGTCCTCGACGAGGTCGAGCTCCTGGTAGATGGTGGCGACGCCACGGCCGAGCGAGGTCGCCGGCGCCCCGACGGGGAGCGGCTCACCCGACACGAGGATCTCGCCCTCCGACGGCTCGACGGCGCCGGACACGCACTTGATCAGCGTCGACTTTCCTGCTCCGTTCGGGCCGACGAGGCAGTGGACCTCTCCCGCGCGCACGTCGAAGTCGACGCCGTCGAGCGCCCGGACGCCGGGGTACTGCTTGGCGAGGTTGCGCACCTCGAGGACGGGCAGGGTGGTGTCCACCTCGTTCATCCCGTCACCTCGGCCGGTTCGGCTGCCGCGACCTCCACCCACTCCTCCGCGGCGGCGGACGCCAGAACGGCCTCGGTCAGCCGCACAGCCCTGAGCCCGTCGGCGAACAGCGGCAGTCCGTCCACCGGAACCCCCGTACGGATCGCGTCGTAGGCATCTGCGACGAAGCCGTCGAAGCAATCCGCGTAGCCCTGGGGGTGACCAGCCGGCAGCGTCGAGAGACGAGCGGCCGGCGGGGAGAGCGTGGCCGGGTCGCGGTGCAGGATCGTGGTCGCGTCGCGCCGGCCGCACCAGAGCGTCTCGGGCTGCTCCTGGTCGAAGGCGAGCGCCTCGTCGGCGCCGTCGAGCTCCAGCCAGAGCCGGTTCTTGCGCCCCGCCGAGAGCTGGCTGATGACCACCGAGCCGAACGCGCCCTTGTCGGTCTCGAACTGAACCAGCGCGGCATCCTCGGTGTCGACAGGACGCAGCTCGCCCTCCTCGCCGTGTGCGCGGTCGAACGCCGCGCGCGCCGTGCCACGCCGACGCTCGGGCAGCGCGACGACCGTGCGGGCGCTGAGGCGCGTGATTCGGTGACCGGACACGAACTCGGCCAGGTCACACCAATGCGAGCCGATATCGGCAAAGGCCCGCGAGGCGCCGCCGAAGCGTCCCTCGACGCGCCAGTTGTCGTCGTCCGCAGAGGTCAGCCAGTCCTGCAGATAGGTCCCATGGACGAGCCGCAACGGACCGGTCGTGCCCGCCCGGACGCGCTCGCGCGCTTCGCGCACCGTCGGGTAGTAGCGGTAGACGAATGGCACCGCGGCGTGCGCCCCGGCGGCCGCGGCCGCGTTGGTCACCCGGACCGCGCCGTAGGCGTCCAATGCGAGCGGCTTCTCGCAGACGACGTGCTTGCCGGCGGCGAGTGCCGCCTCAGCGAGGGGGACGTGCAGGTAGTTGGGCGTGCAGATGTGCACGACGTCCACCCCTTCGGCGGTCACGAGCTCCTCCGCCGAGGCGAATCCCCGGTCCGCTCCAAGCTTGCTCGCGGCTGCCGCCGCCCGCTCGGGCGAGGACGCCGCGACGCCGACCAGCCGCCCACCCGCCAGCCGCGCCGAGCGCGCATGCACCGCTCCGATGAACCCGACGCCGGCGATCCCGACGCGAAGTGGCTCCGACACGGCCGGCGATTCTAAGCAGACTTTGATCGGGTGTCAACCAAAAGTTCGTCAGTTCTGCTTAGGTTACCGTGGACTTCTGTCTTGTGCCTGTGCTTTACTCCCGTACGTGGAAGCGCCCCAGCCGCCACGGTCAGGGATGCCCGCCAGCGCCGGTGCCGTCCTTCGCCTCATCCGGGAGGGCGACGCCGTGACGCGGACCGAGATCGCCCGGCGTACCGGCCTCGCCCGCTCGACTGTTGCTCAGCGCGTGGACGCGTTGCTCGCACACCGCCTCGTCTACGAGCTGGGCGGGACCACCTCCACCGGCGGGCGGCCGCCCACCGCTCTCGCGTTCAACCACGAGGCGGGCACCGTGCTGGTGGCCGACCTCGGCGCGACGCACGCGCGCCTGGCCGTAAGCGATCTCGCCGGCACGCTGCTCGGGGAGGTGGCGTCCGACCTGGACATCGCGCTCGGCCCCCAGCGCGTGCTCGAATGGGTCCACGAGTGCTTCGGGGAGCTGTTGCGCGAGGCGGGCCGCGACCCCGCCGGGGTCCACGGGATCGGCATCGGCGTCCCGGGCCCCGTCGACTTCAGCCGTGGCGAGCCCGTCAACCCGCCGATCATGCCCGGCTGGGACGGCTTCTCGATCCCCGCCTGGTTCGCGGGCCGCTACGAGGCGCCCGTGCTCGTGGACAACGACGTCAACATCATGGCTCTCGGAGAGCACAGGATGCACTGGCGAGCTGCCCGCCACCTCCTGTGCGTGAAGGTCGGTACCGGGATCGGTTGCGGGATCGTGGTGGACGGCCACATCCACCGCGGCGAGCAGGGAGCGGCCGGCGACATCGGGCACATTCGCATCAGCGGCCACGACGACGTGGTCTGCAGATGCGGGAACGTCGGATGCCTGGAAGCGGTGGCCGGCGGAGGCGCGCTCGCCGAGCGGCTCTCGGCGGCGGGCCACGAGGCTGCCCACAGTCGCGACGTGGTCCGTCTGGTCCGGGCCGGCGACCCGCTTGCGATCCGGATGGTGCGGGAGGCGGGCCGAACGCTCGGCGAGGTGCTCGCGGGGTGCGTGAACTTCTTCAACCCGGCGGTGATCGTGATCGGCGGGGACATCGCCGTGGCACACGAGCAACTGCTCGCCGGGGTGCGCGAAGTCACGTTCCGGCGCTCGCTACCCCTCGCCACGCGCGACCTGCGCACGGTCCCGAGCCGCCTCGGCGACCGCGCCGGCGTCCACGGCGCGGCGACGATGGTCCTCGAGCACGTGCTCGCCCCGGAGGCGGTCGACAACGCGATCCGGGCCAGCGTGGCCGCGTAGCCGGTGCTCCCCGACGCCGCCTGATGGAGCCGCGCTTCACCTTCGGCCTGTGGACGGTCGGCAATCCCGGGCGGGATCCCTTTGGCGGACCGACCCGGGCGCCGCTCGACCCGGTGGACTCCGTGCACAAGCTCGCCGAGCTCGGCGCGTGGGGCATCAGCCTGCATGACGACGATCTGGTCCCGTGGGGGATTTCGGCGGCGGAGCGTGACCGCCTCGTGGCCCGCTTCAAGGCCGCGCTCGCGGAGACCGGCCTAGGCGTCGGGATGGCCACCACGAACCTATTCGGGCACGCGGCGTTCAAGGACGGCGCCTTCACCTCGAACGACCGCGGAGTGCGGCGAGCCGCGGTCGGCAAGGCGATGCGCTCGATCGACCTCGGCGCCGAGCTGGGGGCGGAGGTGTACGTGTTCTGGGGCGGCCGCGAGGGGTCCGAGGCCGCGGTGGCCAAGGATCCCCGCGACGCGCTCGACCGCTACCGCGAGGCGATCGACGTGCTGGCCGACTACGTGGTCGAGCAGGGCTACGACCTGCGCTTCGCGATCGAGCCGAAGCCGAACGAGCCGCGCGGCGACCTCTTTCTGCCCACGATCGGGCACGCCCTCCACTTCATCGGCACGCTGAACCGCCCGGAGATGGTCGGCGTGAACCCCGAGCTGGCGCACGAGACGATGGCCGGCCTGTCATTCGTGCACGGCGTGGGCCAGGCGCTGTGGGCCGGCAAGCTGTTCCACATCGACCTGAACGCCCAGCGGATCGGCCGCTACGACCAGGACTTTCGCTTCGGTGCCGAAGACCTGAAGGAGGCGTTCCTGCTGGTCCGGCTGCTCGAGAGGGCCGGGTACGAGGGGCCGCGTCACTTCGATGCGCACGCCTACCGCAGCGAGGATCCGGATGGGGTGTGGGAATTCGCAGCCGGATGCATGCGGACGTACCTGGCCCTCGCCGAGCGCGCGCGCCACTTCGACTCGCTGCCGGAGGTGAAGGAAGCGCTGGCGGCGGCGGGCGCCCCCGACCTGGCGGAGCCGACCGTGGACAGCGCGGACGGGGCGGACGACCTGAAGGCGGAGGCGGACACGCTGGACGGGCTGGCTACGCGGGGCTACGCCAACGAGCGTCTCGACCAGCTCCTGGTGGACACCCTCCTGGGCGTTCGCTGAGCTCCGTCCGCTATGGAGGACTTTCGCTCTGCTTCGGCAGCAGTGGATGACCGTCGACGACGGCGGCGGCGATGTCGATCAGCTTGCGGTTGGCTCCCCGCGCGTGCTCGCGCAGCATCTCGAACGCAGCGATCTCGTCGATCGAGTGACGCTCCATCAGGATGCCCTTCGCGCGCTCGGTGATGGCCCGGCGCCCAAACGCTCCCTCCAGGTCGTGGTACTCGGCGAAGCGGCGCAGCACGATGTCGATCGAGCTCTGCCAGTCGTCGGGGTGGGCGTCGGTGATGTAAGCGAAGACGCCACGCTTCGAAGCCTCTCTGACGAATTCCGGGTCGGGGGCGTGGATGAGGACGATCACCGGGCACGCCGCCTCCTGCACGATCCTCTCGATCAGGGTCAGGGCGTGCTGGGAGCTCTCGCGGAGCCCGACCAGCGCGACATCGGGCCGCTCCCGGGCGGTCACCGGGCCGACGTCGTCGACGTCGATCTCGCGAGCGATCACCTCGTGCCCAAGTCCAGCCACGATGGGTGCGACGAGCGCAAGGCGGTCCTTGCGCTCGTTAGCGATCAGCACTCGCAAATGCTCAGTCTCGCGATAGCTCATCGTGACTTGGAAGACCCATGATTTTAGCCCGACTTCTGCTTGGTGGTAAGCTGCCCGGCGCGCTTCGCCCCAGGCAAACGGCGGGTGCTCCTACCGGCCCGAACCCCCCGGCCGGCCGCAGCACTTTCGAGTCTGCATGAGGCCTATGAGCGACCGCCTTGCTTTCTCGATGAACGGAGGTCTTGACGCCAGCCCGGCCGCGAGGGAAGCCGTGCGCGCCGGCGACGGCGTGGTGCCCGCACCGCTCCGGGACGACGTCCTGCTGCTGGTAACCGAGCTCGTGACGAATGCGGTCCGCCATGCGGGGGTCGGACCGGATCAAACGCTGCAGGTGGAGCTTGCGCGCTGGCCCCGACGGATACGGGTGGAGGTGACTCATCCGGGGGACGGGTTCCGCTACGACCGCGTGGACCCGTCCCCCGACGCCCCCGGCGGCTTTGGGCTCGTGCTGGTCGACCGGATCGCGGACCGCTGGGGCATCATCCACAGCGCGGACGGCACGTCCGTGTGGTTCGAGCTTCGCTCTGGCGCCTGATCGCCCGCCGGCCGCCGCGTAGCTACCAGGCCTGACCGTGGCCGCACGACGGGCACGTCACGCCCGTGGTGACCGCCGCGGTGAAGGCGTTGCCGCAACCGCACACGTACAGGGCCGCGTCCTCCGGGATGGGCGCCGGGCAGGGCCGGCGGACGGGCCTCCGGCGGGCGCGCTCCCGGTGTGGGCTCTGGGGTCGTGCGAGACGGAGGTGAGCGAGCATGGTCCTGTCACCGATTGCGGACCCGGCTCGCGTTCGGATCAGTGTCGATCGAGCAGGTCGGAAATCGCCGCGATGCCGTCCTCGATCGCGCCCTCGCCCAGGTTTCCGAATCCCATGACGAGAGCCGGGGGCCAGCGGGTCTCGCCGAAGGTGTTGTCGCCCAGCCCGTAGACGCCCACCGAGCGCTCGCGGGCGGCGTCCACCACCTCGGCCTCGGACACCCCCTCGGGCAGCAGCACCAATACGTGGAAGCCCGCCGCGAGCCCGCGCAGCTCCAGGCCGGGAGCATGCCGGGCCAGGGCGTCCATCAACACCTCGCGCCGGGCCGCGTACACGCCACGCATCCGGCGCAGGTGGCGGTCGTAGCGCCCCGACTCGAGCAGCGCCGCGAGTGCAACCTGGTCCAGGACCGGGGAGCTGCGGTCCTCGATGCGCTTCTCGGCCATGACGGCATCGGCCAGCCGGGGCGGACATACCACCCACCCGAGCCGCAGCCCGGGCGCCAGCGACTTGCTCACGGAGCCGAGCGTGGCCACGCGCTCCGGCGCCAGCCCCTGCAGCGCGCCGACGGGCTCGCGGTCGTAGCGAAACTCGGCGTCGTAGTCGTCCTCGATCAGCGTCGCGTCGTGCTCGGCCGCCCAGGCCACCAGCGCCTGGCGGCGCTCCGGCGCGAGCAGGGCGCCGGTCGGCGACTGGTGCGCGGGCGTGAGCACCACCGCGCCGGCGCCGCTTCCCCTCAGCGCCTCCACGTCGACGCCCCGGTCGTCCACGGGCACCGGTACCGCCTCGATCCCGGCCAGTGCCAGGCCCGCCCTGTGGTCCGGGTGGCCGGGGTCCTCGAAGGCCACCCGCTTCACCCCGCGCTTGGCGAGCGCGCGGATCAGCAGGTTCACGCCCTGCTGGACACCGGAGCAGATCACGATCCGCTCGGGCTCGGCCACGGCTCCGCGCACGCGCCGCAGGTAGGCCGCGAGCACCACGCGGAGCGTGTCGCTCCCCCAGGCGTGCCCGTAGCCGAGCTCGCCGGCGGGCACGTCGCGGGAGGCCTCTCGCATCGCCCAGGCCCAGTCGCGGCGCGGGAAGCTCGCCAGGTCGGGCAGCCCGTGACGGAAGTCGATCGAGGGCCGGACCCCCTCGGCGGCGGGTGGCGGCGGGTCGGGCGGCGCCTCCGCCCCGGAGGCGACCCGGGTGGCCGAGCCGCCCCGGCTGGCCAGGTAGCCCTCGGCCTGCAGCTGTGTGTAGCACTCGAGCACGAGCCCACGTGACACCCCGAGCTCGCGCGCGAGCTCTCGGGACGAGGGAAGCCGCTCGCCGGCTTTGAGCCGGCCCGACCGGATCGCGTCGCGCAGCCCGCGCTCGAGCTGGACGCGCAGCGGCTCGGATCGGTCTCGGTCGAGCTCCAGCAGGATCTCCGGGGCCAAACCGGACCACTGAATCGACATGGAACTGGACCTTATCGGGGGGCCGGTCGCGGCATACCGTGTATGTCACCCGGCAACCGAAGAGGAGCTCAGATGAACCACCCCATCACCATCAGGCGCTCTACGACCGGCGATGAGGCCGCCGTCGCCCGGATCGCCGCGCTCGACAGCGGGAGCGCCCCCGAGGGGGACGCCATGCTCGCCTTCGTCGGCGGGGAGCTGCGGGCGGTCATGCCGCTGGACGGGGGGCGCCCGCTCGCCGACCCGTTCTACCACAGCGCCGAGCTGCTCGAGCTGCTGCGCTACTCCGTCGAGCGTGGTCGCGCTCCGCGCAGGCGCCGCTTCGGGATCGCCCGGCTGCCCGTGCCGCGCCCCCGCGCGGCCTGATCGGCGCCGTGCACGTCGTCAGTATCGACGGGCTGCCCTCCGGCTCGTTCTCGCACGAGCTGGAGGGAGCCGGCCACGGCGAGATCGGCGTCTCGCTGATCTTCACGGAGGCCGCGCCCGGTCAGGGACCGTCGCTCCACAAGCACGACTACGTCGAGGTGCACGTCGTTCAGGACGGCGAGGCGCTCTTCACCGCCGGGGACGAGCGGCGCACGGTGCGGGCCGGCGAGGTCGTGGTCGTCCACCCCGGCACGCCGCACCGGTTCGAGGCGTCGGGCGACGGCGTGTTCCGCGAGATCGGGATCCACGTCAGCCCGCGGTTCGCGACCCAGTGGCTGGACGAGTGACCGGGACGCGCTAGGCGCGAGTGCGATACAGCCGCAGCGTCAGCGGCGCGAACACCGCCGTCACGACCGCGGCCTCTCCGAGCACCAGGAAGATGTCGCCGGCCTCGGCCGCGCCGTCCATCAGGCCGCGGGCGGCGGTCACCAGGTGGGAGAACGGGTTGACGTCCACGAACGCCTCGATCGCGCTCGGCAGTGTCTCCGGTGGCACGAACGCGTTGCTGATGAAGAGCAGCGGGAAGAGGGCCATGAATCCGGTGTTCATGACCGCGTTGGGCGAGCGCATGACCAGCCCCACGGTCGTGAACACCCACGCCAGCCCGAACGCGAACAGCACCACCAGCGCCATGGCCGCGATCACGCCGTCCATGCCGCCCTCGGGCGAGTAGCCCAGGACGAGGCCGACGATCACGACGATGGTCCCCGCCAGCACGTAGCGCACGCTGTCGCCGACCACCGCCCCCACCAGCGGGGCCGCCGGCCAGATCGGCAATGACCTGAACCTGTCGACGACGCCCTTCGTGATGTCGGTGTTGAGCGCGACACCCGAATAGACGGTGGTGAACAGCACCGACATCACGATCGTGCCGGGCAGGATGAACTGGAGATACGCGCCGGTGGAGCCCGAGATGGCGCCGCCGTACATGTAGGTGAACAGCAGCGTGAAGAGCACCGGCGTGATCGTCACGTCGATGAGCTGCTCGGGCACGTGCTTGATCTTCAGCATCCCGCGCCATCCGAAGCTGAGCGCCGCGGCCCCCGTGCTCGCGCGGGGCGGCCGCTCGGCGGAGGAGATCGCCTTTCGGACGGCGGCGGCGTCGGCGTCGGGCGGGGTCTGTGTCCTGGTCGTCGGCGTGCTCATGCTGCGCGCTCCTCCTCTGGGGCTCCTTCCTCGGCGGTCTGGTCCTCGGCCGGATGGCCTGTCAGGGCCAGGAACACCTCGTCCAGGCTCGGCTGGCCCAGCGAGAAGTCGGCGATTCGGACGCCGGAGCGGGACAGCTCCGCGATGCCCTCGGCGGCGCGGTCCGAGTCGGCGCACGACGCCGACAGCGCGGCGGGATCGGCCTCGAGGTGCACCGTCCCGAGCTCGCGGGCCAGGATGCGCTCCGCCTCCGGCCGCTGCTCCGGGTCGAGCAAACGCACATGTAGCGCACCGGAGCCGACCGAGGCCTTGAGCTGACCCGGCGTGCCCTCCGCGATCACCCTGCCGTGGTCGATCACGGCGATGCCGTCCGCCAGCTGGTCGGCCTCGTCGAGGTACTGGGTGCAGAGCAGGATCGTCGTCCCACCGGCCTGCATCGCGCGGATGATGTCCCAGACCTGGTTGCGCGAGCGGGGGTCGAGGCCCGTGGTGGGCTCGTCGAGGAACATCAGCTGGGGCGTGACCACGATGCTCGCCGAGATGTCGAGCCGCCGCCTCATGCCGCCGGAGTAGTTCTTGACCAGGCGCCCGGCGGCCTCGGTCAGCCCGAAGGCGTCGAGCAGCTCGTCGGCGCGCTCCTTCGCCCGGGCCCGCCCGAGTCCCAGCAGTCGTCCGATCAGAATCAGGTTCTCGCGGCCGGTGAGGTCCTCGTCGACCGAGGCGAGCTGGCCGGTCAGGCTGACCGCGCCGCGCACGGCGTCTGCCTCGCGGACGATGTCGTGGCCCAGCACGCGCGCTTCGCCGGCGTCGGGGCGCAGAAGGGTCGCCAGCATGCGGATCGTGGTGGTCTTGCCGGCGCCGTTCGGCCCGAGGACCCCGTAAACCGAGCCGCTTCGCACGGCCAGGTCCACGCCGTCCACGGCGCGGGTCTGGCCGAAGGACTTGACCAGGCCGGTGGCCTCGATCGCCAGTGTGGAGGGAGTGCTCATGGCGTCCGCTCCGACGTTATCGATCGCATGCCGGTAAGACTGCGTGAATGGCGTTAAGTCATCGGTCCCCCGTGAAGATCGAGATCGACACCCCACATGGCACCGCCGTGGCACACCTGCACCAGGCGTCCCGGCCGCTGGGCGCGCTCGTGCTCGGCCACGGCGCCGCCGGCGGCTTCGGGGCCCAGGACCTCGTGGCGGCCACCGGCGCCGCCGGCGACGCGGGGCTTTCCGTGGCACAGGTGGTGCAGCCATATCTCGTGGCCGGCCGCCGCTCGCCCGCACCCGCAAAGCAGCTCGACGCCGCGTGGACGGCGGTGGTCGAGCACCTGCACGACGGCGAGCTGGGCGGCCTGCCGCTCGTGGTCGGCGGGCGCTCGGCCGGCGCCCGGGTGGCCTGCCGCACCGCCGCGGATACCGGCGCGGTGGCCGTACTGTGCCTGGCCTTCCCGGTGCATCCGCCCGGCCGCCCCGAGAAGACGCGCCTGGACGAGCTCGACGCCGTGGACGTGCCGGTCCTGGTGGTGCAGGGCGACAGCGACCCGTTCGGGATGCCGCCGCCCGCCCCGGGCCGCGAGGTGGTCGCGCTACCCGGCAACCACAGCCTCAAGGGCGATCTCGACGGGCTGGCTGCCGCGGTCCGGGAGTGGCTGCCGGGCGTGGTTCGCTAGGCGCGGGCGATGAGAGGGCGCCCGGCTCGAGGTCCTCGAGCGGGTCTGTCGGGGGCTTGACGCGGTCGCGGGTCGCCGGCGCCGTGGGACGACCAAGGAAACGGCCGGCACGGCCTTGGCCGCGGCTGGGGAAGGCCGTCCAGAGGGGGTCCGTGAAGTTGCGGCCAACATATGGCCGCAACTTGTTGGCCCCCCTCTGCTCGACCGCGAGGCAGCCCAACTCCTGCGGCCCTCCCCCGACCCAGTTCGGCGCGTCCTCGTTCCAGCTCTCACGCGTCCGGAGCCGCGTGCCCGCTCAGCGGTGGACTTCGGCCCTCTGGCGGGGGATACTCGCTCGCCATGTTCAGGAGAGTGGCGGTGGGCACGGACGGCTCGGCGACGGCCGCGGAGGCCGTGGAGGCGGGGATCGAGATCGCGCGTCGCTTCGAG
>Ga0081538_10001788_pt1 | contig 21695 bp, 21 predicted proteins | sample TabmetS5T2R1_FD_71022 | JGI IMG/M metagenome (GOLD analysis project Ga0081538, IMG submission 71022) | Tabebuia heterophylla rhizosphere microbial communities from the University of Puerto Rico - S5T2R1 | ecosystem: Host-associated > Plants > Roots > Rhizosphere ...
TTGAGTTTACCATTTGTTATGGGTCTTCTGTCTGCTCAAGGCGTCCTCTATATCTCAAAGCCAAATGCTGACACTAGAGATAAGAATGGCAAATACCTCCTTTAGCATGGAGCTGACAAATAAGAATGGTAGAAGAAAAAACCGCAGTTGTAACAGGAAGCTCTAGTGGAATAGGATTTGAAGCGTCGCTTCTACTAGCTAAAAATGGATTTCGTACATATGCTACAGTAAGAAATGCTGACAAAGCCAAGGCATTAAGGGGCATTTCTGACAAAGGCGAACTGCCAATTCAAGTGGTCGAGTTGGACGTGGATAGTGATAAATCGGTAGAGGATGCAATTGATAGAATTAATGATGAAAGTAAAAAAATTGATGTACTAGTTAACAATGCCGGTTATGCATTGGTTGGAGCTTTGGAGGACCTCTCGATGGATGAAATTAAGGCCCAGTTTGAGACCAACCTGTTTGGTGCCATAAGGATAATGAAGGCAGTACTTCCTATTATGAGAAAACAGCAAGGGGGAACAATAGTAAACGTAAGCTCAATGGGTGGCAGAATTGCCCTCCCGCTTTGCCCAGCATACCACGGTACTAAATTTGCGCTTGAAGGAATCTCTGAATCTATGCGCTTTGAAACTGACTCATTTGGCGTAAAAGTTATACTCGTAGAACCGGGTACTATCAAGACTAATTTCTTAAGTAATGCTAAAGTAGGACAAAAGACGGCGGAGCCCAGTTCGCCATATGCGCCAAAGCTTCAGACAATGCAGAAAGTTTGGGGCCCTATCTACGACAAGGGTACGCCACCAGAAGAAGTAGCGAAAGTAATATTGAAAGCGGTAACAAGCGATAACCCTAGTGTGAGATATATCGTAGGCGATGATGCCATTCAAATGATCCAGGCAAGGAAAGGAATGTCGGAGGTGGAATTTGAGGGGCTTGTTAAACAACAGTTTTTTGGCCAATAATTCAACATCACTTTTAAGGATCGTTTTGACCGACTTCTCAGTCAGACGGAAAAACTATAGAGAGAGGCGATCTACACTTCTCTGTTCAAAGGGAGACTGTAAAATTGAGGCACCTCTTGTACTGTTTTTAAGTCTCTTGGATTTATTATTTCAATTTTGGGCGCGATCTTGCTCTACATGAACCAATAGCGAAATCTATAACCGATATAGGTAGGTACAGAAAATGACTGGACCTGCTTTTTTTCAATGTATGCCCCTAGTTCATCGAGTCCGTATTCTAAAGTTTTTTTCTGCCGAGTCCCTCTAAGTCCGCCTAAAATAAAAAAAGGCTTAAAAAATGGTCCCAATGATTTTGGCAAAGCAACCTCACTAGTAATGACTTTTTCTTATTGCAAATGAAGGCACTAAAGGACAGAAGGTATGTAGAGGATCAACTATCACCTAAACTGAGAGAGTTTTAATATGAAAGCTTTTAATGGACAAGAACTTTTTGAGAAAAACGAAATGTTACAAAATCATATTTAAGTCAACCTAAGTTCCTATAGGTAAACTTGACAAGAAAGTTTGGAAGCGCCGCTACTGTTGATTAAGCAGCAGATACAGAGTCTTAATACAGTCTTAATCTTCACTTTATTATAGTCCTTGCTTTGTAGCCCGGGGACCGCTTAAGATGCAAATAAAAAATGCCAGCTAACGTTACTTCTTGACTTTGACGTAAAGCTTTTTAAATTGTTGATAGGAGTTCGAATCTCTTTCATCTATTGATGCGTGTTTTAGGAATGCATCCTCGTAATATCTGATTATGTCAGCTTTCATATAGTCCATCAACCTCCTATCGTCAACCACTTTTTGATTGATTAGATATGAAAGGTAGTCTAAAGTCGTAAATACACGAGTGTAAGTTTGACTTCTAGCATCATCATATTGAGCTTCTGGAGGTATTTTAGCAAGTTCTCTATCCAGGTTTCGTAGTTCTAAGAAAATCTCATTTGTTATTGTAAGCTGATCTAGTCTTTTCGAACGACGAAATGTCAAGATAGTATAGAATAATGCTGCTGCGTATATAGCAGCAGTGATAATCTGGATATAGTCAGAAGTTGTTAATACTACCATTTATGTATGTGGATATAATGAATATAGTGTGATTTTAGAATAGTGGCTTCTTTTGATAAGTTAAATGTGTTCTTAGAGGAACCTAGCAACTGAAACCTATTACATACTGAGACCAGATCCTCCGGAGGCCTGGTTTTAGTTGCATCGAGTCTCAAATTTACAGTTTTTTGTTGGACCCCATTGGACCAGGCTAAAATAAAAAATTCGTCCAAAAAATGGACCCAATTCCTACTATGCTTTGTCTATTCCATAATATCAAATAGATTGTCAAAAGCTGTTATAATTGCGCTAGACATCAGGCAAGATGTCTCTCACAAATTTCAGCTATTTTTGCCAGGCCAGTTATGGCTAAAATGTGGATCGATAAGGTGTGGAATCTGTAATCTTCTTTTATCTTATGCAGTCTTTTGGTAGCGCCTGAGACATTGCTCGCTTGATATCTTATTCCGAGTAAGACAATAAATATGAACTATCATCCTTACCCTGAATCTCTTATGTTAATGCAGCTGCAATTTCGCGAAAGATTCCTGCAGTCAAGCTATTATCTCATCATATACATCAAAGTCGTCATCAGAGCTTGCTATCATTTCTCACTCCTTGCGGGTTGATAGCCTTTTTCTTCTTCTTTTTTCTTTCTTAGATTTATCCCAAACGATCATCAAAATTAGGCATCCAAAACCTATGAACTCTGGAATCATGAATGTCCAAAATCTCCTTTCTGGAGGAGCATAATAGTCCGCTAAACTTAGGATAGGCCCACCTACTAGACCACCAAATATTCCAATTACTATGATTGCGGTGATTATTTTTTCTCTATCCAAAATTTGCTGATATTTACTTAAGACGTCTGTCTCTCATTTTAATGAGAGGACACATGTCATATGTCCTGATAATAATGTAACAATTCAGCTTCTTGCAGATTATTATACTGAGGACCTACTTTTTGTGGTTCGTCTAACTGGGTGATCTAAAAAGTCATTAGCTGACAGAAAAGGGCAGTACTGATTCATTAAGTGCAGATTCTTAGTTTTTTCTACAGGAACTCTCTGGCCCGCTGAAAAATCGTAGAATGCCTCCTTTCCTCCGGTATCTCCACCAGAGCAAATACTCAGAAGGCATCCTATTTAATACAAAGCAACAAGGAAATCTCAAACAAGCAATGACTACGACAAAACCAGATGAAAACATAAACACAAGAAGATCAAAATAGAATACTCAAAGCCAAACGACATATTTTAGCCAGTAACGGATCTGACGGCAATGGCTGGAAAAAATAGTAAATTTATTTTGGCAGCCAAGTATGAGTGATTATGATAATAATAATAATAGAGAATAGCCTAAAATATACAGTTGGAAGGTTGCGGCGAAAGACAGCAGCTTGAAACTTACTCTCTTGATTTGGACATGATTTGGAAAGTATTTGGAAAAATCCTTTTTTTAATTTCAAATGACTAGCTAGCAATGAACAGTAAAGAATCCATGCTAGGAATCGTAGCATTGGCACTGGTAATCATGCCCGTGCTTATCCCCGCTACGCAAACCTTTGGACAAGAAGAAGAACAACAACAACAACAACAAGACGATGAGATTACCCCTGCGCCGCCATCCATTGGAGCTGACATTCCACTCACATACTTTGGCCCTGCTCCATCTACTACACAGAAAGAATTGGTAGGCCCCCTACAGCTATTGAGATCTGGCACCATCGACATGAATGAATCAACTATCACCCTGCCATTATACCAAGGACATATTCGAGGGAGTGGTGAGAGAGTTTGGTACATACTTACAGACACAACAGACAAAGGCAACGCTGATGCCTTAGGCCTCAATTGGTCGCCTAAATTAGCATACTCGGCTCCGGGTGCAAGAGTAGCTACCCTCCTTTCAAATGCCACACTTGAGTTTCATTCTGGAACTGTGGACTTTAGCCCAGAACATAGAGTTACTCCAGGTAACTCCTCAAATCCCTTTCCACCCTCTGAGGCACAACCTGGATCAATTGGCGACAATGATTATTCCCCACTTGTTCTCATAGAAAATGCAGGCGGACATATTTACAATGCTCCAATAGTTGCATTTGGTGCTGATGTCTCTGAAATCAACTTTTGCGAAGGAAATCCTGACTACAGTCGGGTTCACGACAAAGTCGTAAGGATATGTCCAAGTGAAGGTACAGTAACGATAAGTCTTACATCCGGCTTTAGTTTTGCGCGCCCTGTACTTTACTTAAGCACTGAAGCTAGTGCCCCTCTTGCAGCAGCACTTGAGCGAGCTACACTTGCTCCCAAGTTGGTTAACATAGCAACGGGTGGCGATGATAGCGCATTTAGCGCAGTCGAGCGAATCTTCTCTTTTGCCAATGGACCAATAGGCCAGGACAATCCACAACGCCAAGGACTAAACAGTGCACTTATGGGTGAAGGATCCCCTCTCAATGTGCTTGGGGGCATACCAACTATCGCAACAGACTACAGCCCACTATGGGACCTTAATTTGGGCGTGTGGACTCAGGAAGCCATCGACAATGGATACCGCTCACGGCTAACGGAGGAATTTGCTATCCTAGGCTTTGCCGAAGAAGGATGGATCACTGGTCTTGGTGGAGGACAATATGGCTCCGTTGGGATGGTAATAAACTGCCCGATAGTGTTCCGGTTCCTATAGTAGTGGATCAGAAGAATAGAAAATCCTTTCATCCCTTTCTTTTTTTGCGAATACCTGACCTTGCGTCTATATACTCTCTATTAAGGATAATTTTAGATTCTTGACTTTTCTGAACAATTCTTTTAATCATGAAATGTTCATTGCTAGTGTAGCGAGTCGAAGACCTTAATCTTTATCCAGTATAAAAGATTAGATAGAATTCGGAATAATACCTATCAAAAGTTCAGTCAAATTAACGGCGGCATGGCGCCTAATGCGGGCAAGAATTGGACAAGATCTGGAAAAATCATTTTAATCCTAGCTAGCTGACAAACATTGATGGAGTCAATTAGTTGGATTTATGGTCAATTAGTCCCTTGTATCGGAGGGCAGAGAGACTTAACGCTATCAGCAGTTTTAAATGAGCTAAAAATAGCTTCTGCTCGTGCTTGCTTATCGAATTTTGATTATGCAGTTTACATGAGATTAAGCCAGGAATGAAAATAGAATATGAATTGGAAGAAAACAATAATTATTATTGTAATGGCAATTGTTGCAATTGCAATTCCACTTGCAGTCTATACAGTATCGCCCCTGTTTATCAACACAGAGATAAATGAACCGCTGCCCACTGTAAGCAATGGAAACAGTGATGATGCAGCTGCTATACGAGAATTCAATAAGTTCATGGAAATGAGTGAACAAGAAAGGAGAGAAAGTGGTCATCAGATGGGCAATGAAGAAAGGGATATGATAATGATAGGAGCTGCTCAGACCAACGGTACTACTGTCAATGAGGGAATGACTACAATTGGACAAGAAGAAACATCTATACTACATGTTGGGGAGTTTGTGGGAGTAAATGATGGAATACATAATGCTGAAGGAAAAGTCAAAGTCTTAGAATTAAATGATAGCACCAATTTCCTAAGGCTTGAGGATTTCAAAGCGACCAACGGACCTGATCTTTATGTTTACCTTTCAACTGACAAAAGTGCATCTGACTTTGTTAATCTTGGCAGGTTAAAAGGAAATGTCGGTAATCAAAATTACGAAATTCCACAAGGAACAGACCTCTCAAAATATGCCACAGTTCTAATATGGTGTCAAGCATTCTCAGTTCTATTCGGAAGCGCCGAGTTAGAGCAAGTGAGGTCTTCTGCGTGATGCATGAAGTGATTTGAATATATCTTTCGATATGGAATAAAGGTGGAATGAATCTGGAAATATCCTCTAATATCTATCACGGCTAATGTCTTATCGTGAATAAAATGAAAGAAAACAGGAGAAGTGTTGTTGAGGGGAACAATAATAATAATAACAATCCGGAGACAGAAAAATGGAAAGAAAGGCTTACCCCTGAGCAATATCAAGTTTGTATTAGGAAAGGGACCGAACCGCCGTTTACTGGTAAATACTGGGATTGTAAAGAAGATGGCCTTTATCGTTGCGTTTGCTGTGGTAATGAGCTCTTTGATTCTGAAACAAAATTTGAATCTGGCACCGGCTGGCCTAGTTTCTGGGCTCCTGCGAAGATGCAGAATCTAAAATTTGTATTGGACAAAAGCCATGGAATGAGAAGAATAGAGGTCCAATGTAATGACTGTGGAGCACATCTTGGCCATGTCTTTGACGATGGTCCTCGCCCAACAGGAAAAAGATATTGCATCAATTCCGCTTCGCTAGAATTACAAGAAAGGAAGCAAGTTAGTTAGGTACATTAGAACATCGACTATAAAGTGGCAGGAGAAGTAAATTGAGACTTAAAGAGATTGGACTGCAACTCTGCACTTGCACATGGATAGAAATAATGACAGGTGCTGGAGTCGTGCTATATCTTATACTGGCTATGAATGACTATATTCTTGCTGGCTTAGCTGCGGGATTATTTGCCCCATTAATTGTATTTCATTTTGCAATTACTCTGATTTCCAAGAGAAGTGGGCTTATTACAATTGAAAGGATGAAGAGAACAAGTGAAAGCTAGAAGGGTAAAGATGTTTATGAGGTCTTTGGAGTGCTTTTTTTAATTCCTTCTGGCCAAACAGTAACCTTCATTAAAGCTATCAAACCTGCAAGCTCGGCAATATGTATCCCCACAAAGTAAGGTAGCAAATCATCAGAATAAAGGGGTGCCATTGCAAAGTAGCCATAGATAGCAATAATATTATGAAGCATCAACATGCCTGCAAAGACCATCAGCCCAATCGTGAATGTAGCTCCAGTCTTTCGATAAATGTTGACATACATGGCAAGCAATACAACGAGTATTACCGTGTTAACCATGCTAACAATGGAGCTGACATCCATCAGTAAAGCCATTGATCATTAGGCTGCCAAATTTGTTTATTTACTTTTTTCCAGATCTAATCAGATTGCCTTTCTTTCTTCTTTTTGTTAATTGCCACCCGGATTTCATTGAATGCTTCTATATTGGCTTCAAGGTAATTTGAAATAAAGTAAAGTACACCATATTTTTCGCCTATCCTGGTGACCATGTTATTCTTCTCGAGGACTCCAATATGATGCTGCACAGCCTTGTAGTCAACGCCGAGAGCCTCTGCTAACTGGTTGATGTTGTGGGGCTGCTCCTTAATGAGATCAATTATCTTGATTCGATTCTCGCCGCCCCTTGAGCCTGCAAAGAGGTACCACAGCAGGCGCTTGGCTTCTCGGTCGTACATCTATAGCTTGCGTTATAGAATTACTGCAAATTTAAACTTGAAAGAATAAAACTCTAATGTCGGTAAAGTTTTTCTTTATTGCGTAATTCTATCAGTCTCTTGAATCATAAGAGTTGACTTAAATGTAGGACACTGCGGTGAATACTACATGAAAGGTTAAGATACTTTTATAGCGGATGATCCTAGGTCCACCTGGGACAACTAAGTTCTTACTGCTGTTTTCTACATGTCATTGGAACCGTCACCTATCGAGTATGAAAGATTACTGAAGATATTAACAGACGAATGAGTAGAGGAGTTTAAAAAATAAGATTTTGCTGTGAATACGTATCTATTTAAAAATAGCAGGAGCCTCCTCCTTTCTTTTGGTAATACTTTTGATGATATTCTTCTGCTTTGTAGAAGGCGGATGCCGGAACTATTTCAGTCACTATTCTTTTGTTCTTAAACCGTCCAGACCTTTCCAGTTCTTCCTTTGATTTCCTAGCTGTTTCTTCTTGCTTGGGTGTGTAGTAGAATATAGCAGACCGGTACTGAGTGCCATAATCAAATCCTTGCCTATCCTTGGTTGTTGGGTTGTGGATTGACCAGAATATTTCAAGCAAATTTTCATATGAGATTTCTTTTGGATCATACATTATTTGAATCGCTTCTGCGTGACCTGTCCTGTCACTGCAAACGTGCTCGTATGAAGGATTCTCCAACCATCCTCCAGTGTAACCAACAGTTGTAGATTTTACTCCCTTTAATTTTCTGAATTCTTCTTCAACTCCCCAAAAGCATCCTGCAGCAAAGGTTGCTGTATGTAGGTTATTGCCATTCTTTGATTGAAGAAGCGATGATGCTTGGTCTGCTGTATCCTTTTGCAAATTGGTTTTAATCATAGGACTTTCTTAACATATTGCCAATAAGTCCTTTTTTCCAGATCTCTTCCAAATTGGCATAAAGCATTAGATAGCACTAGATTACTACCACCCTTAAGTATGTTCATGTGACAAAAATAATCAATGAACGGTATCTGCAGCTACTACAAACTGCTCAAGCAGTATTTCATTAGATGATTACTTTGTCTTGCAAGATAAACGCCTATGCTAAATATTCAGATAGAATAAGAGTAGACAGGGACACGTCAATAGTAACAACAATCAAGGCGCATCATGCCCTTACTGCTCATCCAAATTCAAGGACAACGAAGAGCTTTCAAAGCACATAGACAGGATACACCACGGTTCAGGTCTACTCGAAGGAGACTCACGCAGATGGTGAGCCAGTCTGATTGCTCTCATCTATATGTGTGCCCTAGAACCAAAATAGTCTAAAGAGAAGGTTTTAATTCAATCAAGAACTAATCGAAGCCGTATCCATTGTGCCTCGAAGGGACAGTCATGAGTTTGACGCCAGGAAAACCAAGACTGAAACAGTCACCTTTAGGCTACCAAGTTCTCTCATTAATGAGCTTAGGATGGACGCCGAACTAGAAGGTATTAGCCTTAACAATTATGTATCAAAGATATTTTCAAACCATATACAATGGGAAAGATATGAACGAAAAGTAGGGCTTCTTCCCATGACAGAAGCTTTTTTGAGAGAAGTTCTAAGCCAACTCACTGACGAGCAGATAGTAAACCTTGCTCAAAGATTAGAGAAACAAAAGTTCACAAATATACTTGCGTTTATGAAAAACAGTCACAGTGTAGATGATTTTGTAGAGGTTATCCGTGCATGGCTGACGGTATCATGGATGCAGCAAAATATCGAGGTCCGTGATGGAAAATATTACTTCAAGATCCAGCACAGTCTAGGAGAAAAGTGGTCGCTTTACGTAAAGACTCTCTTATCTGAGCTTTCACATGATATACTGGGCAGGAAGGCAGACATCAGCATAGTAGGCGACACCTTATCATTTGTTTTCACAAAATGAAAATTATGATTATAATGTCTACTCTATTGTAGATAAAACGTACATTGGCCTAGGTAGCAAGACAATGCAAGACATAGTGGACCTATTTTTTAAATAAAAATAATGACTACCTTAATCTCATGAGTCAAAATATCAAAGTAACCGAAAGCCCCAAGCACTTTATGGTGCTTGATGCAATTTCAAGGGGCGTCGGAGATAATGGCAAGATTGCAAAAGTAACAAAGATTAGCAAAGAAGAGGTCGAGATGATCCTAAACGATCTTGCAGTTCAAAAGCTGATTGTTGTCGAGCAAAAGAAAGGTCTTTTAGGTAAAAAGGTTCATGCGAGCATAACTGACATTGGAAGTAGGCTTCTTTCTTTTAAGAAGCAAGAATTAGAGGAGAAGTCAGGACAGCTTGAGAGTATGTATATGAATCGAGACAGAAGAGGCATTGAGTCATTCATGGATGACAACAGGGCATGGATACCGATGATGATATTCTCTGGAATAATGAGTGCGATGGTCTTTGCATCAATGATGTCGGCTATGGGAATGGCAATGAATCCCGCAGAAGCGGCTACTGCAGGAGAAGCGGCAAACTCGGATGCGCAGGATACAGCAGACACTCAGTCAGCAACTGATGTTGATAACAGCGACGCGGGCGACGCCGGACCAGATATGAGTACTGATGGGTCTTCTAGCTTTGATATGGGTGGTGGAGATTTTGGAGGGGGCTTTGAGTTTTGAAAGTTGCTGCAATACTGGTACTGCCAGAAGGAGAACTAGTATCGTAGTCTTAGTGAGAAGCAAAAACTATGAGACTATTTAGAAGTTGGAAACCAAGAGGCAAGATGTACAGCTTAAAGTGCAACCAATGTGGCGCTGGTTTTCTATCTAGCTACCAGTTGGAAGCTCCTATCTGCGGAAAATGTCTACAGAAAGCTAAATCGCTTGACTCTACAATAGAACATGAAAAACAGTGCTTAACCTGTGGTACACAGGGTGTGATATACGGAAAGGAATATTGTTATTCATGCTATTTTGGCTTTGGAAGGAGTCAGAGAATGAATGCTTGAGTTCAAAGGAAGAGAAGCCCAGATCGAAGTAAAATCTCTTGCTCATCCATCGAAGATAATTTGAAAGCCATTATGATATTTTGTTGAATTCATTAGAAGAAAGTGAACATCATTTTGTCTGATAGTGGTTTCACAGTTCCGCTGCTCGTACAGATCCTCGATCTTTTTGGGACTATGGCATTTGCTGTGACTGGTGCGTTTAGAGCAATAGAACACGGGTCTGACATAGTTGGGATCATCATACTAGCTACGATAACAGGAGTTGCCGGAGGCGTTTTGCGCGATATTGTATTTGGCCAGGTACCTCCACTTGCATTAACAAACCCTCTTTATCTAATCATAACGGTAACAACTGCTATTGTCCTTTTTTTCCTATTTCGTATACTCAAAAAGCATTGGAATTTGTTTTTGAAGTTTGATGCAATAGGGCTTGGTGTCTTTACGGTTATTGGCGCGCTTTTTGCATACAACTTGGTAGGACTAAACTTTCTTGCAATGGCGTTTTCTGGCCTGCTTACAGCTATTGGTGGTGGGATACTTCGCGACGTATTTGTAAACGAAATACCAATAGTGTTTGTTAAAGAGCTGTACGCATCTGCTAGCTTTGTAGGAGTAGTGACATTCTTTGGATTACTCGTCGCTAACTTGGATGTTAGTGTAGCAGCATTATCCAGCATCGCCGCTGCCTCAGGATTGAGGTTGCTTGCGATTAGGTACGACTGGAATCTTCCCCGTGCTAATACAAAATAATATAGTTGTTGCTGTTGCTGTTGTTCCATCCATTATTTCGCGAGAGCTTGAACTCAAGATTGGAATTGTCGTCGTCATCACAGATTCATGGGGATATCCTATGAAGTGATTGGGAAATATCTCCACAGTCTCAGTACTTCGACCCCTTTTAACAGCTCGATATGGTGATGGTTGTGGAGGTATCATGCACCTGTGAAATCAGATTATAGAAAGATATAACAATGCAACAGCTTTTATTTTACCGTCTATCACTCAATTTGTCCATGCAGTTTGGTTTGCAACACCCAAACTATAATTTCGATTATGATGGCCGTGATGCTTCTCAGATCATTGATTCGTTACAGAATCTTGCTACAAAGGCAGAAAACTCAGGCTTTGATTCGTTTTGGGTGATGGATCATTTCCATCAGATTTCTGGGGTTGGAAATAGGGAGGATTCTATGCTTGAAGGTTGGACAACCATATCTGTTCTAGCTGGAATAACCTCTAAAATAAAACTGGGGACTCTAGTAACAGGTATCATCTATAGATATCCATCAGTCCTTGCCAAAATGGCTGCAACGTTAGATGTCCTCAGTAAGGGAAGACTGTTCATGGGTATAGGCGCCGCTTGGAATCAGGAAGAATCTTTCGCATATGGTATCCCTTTTCCTCCGACTAAGGAGCGGCTACTGAGATTAGAAGAGGCTATCCAAATTATACGTAAAATGTGGACTGAAGAAGAGCCTGCTGCTACTTTTAATGGCAAGTATTACCAGATTAACAACGCATACTGCAATCCCAAGCCAGTACAGAAACCTTCACCACCGATCATGGTAGGAGGGAGCGGAGAACGATATACGTTAAAGATCGTGGCAAAATATGCTGATGCATGCAATCTATTTGGATCTGCCGAATCGGTAAAAAGAAAACTGAATGTCTTAAAGGAACACTGCAAAACTGTGGGTAGAGATTATGATTCTATTTTGAAAACTAAACTTGGTTTTATAGTAATTGACAACGACAAGAAAATGGTAGAGAAAAGAATACAACAGATTACTAAAGGAATGCCTAAAGAACGAGTTGAAGAGTTCGTAATATACGGCACACCAGAAGATGTATTAAAACAGATAGAATTATTGGAAGAGGTTGGTATACAGTATCTTATTGTTGATCTAGAGCCCTACAGGGAACTTGAAGCATTAGAAATATTTGGAGACAGCATTATAAAGAAGACGTCTAGTAGAGCAAACGCATTACATTAAAAGCTGCACTAGTAAGGGTCGTGTGCTTTTCTATCGAACGTATAGAGGAGAAAAAATATATTCTCTAATTAAGGGCTGATATATTTTCAGCTCGCTAGAAATCTAGGCTCATACTCTACTAAATACAATCGGAAATTATCTCCAATACCTCCACTACCTCCACCCTTGTTAGTTTGAAGGTCAATTACGATATTGCAGTGGAGAAATATTGTTGTTGATTGTGGAGATGTTCTTCAAACAATGGAGATATTATCTTCGATATTTTTGTCATTATTTGTGATTGTATTTGACTTTAGTGGAGATACTTGATGTACAGTGGAGATAATACCTACTACACTTCCGCAGGATACCTCCCCACCATCCTTGCTCGGATTCAGGCTTCAATTCTTGTCTGGTGGAGATATTGTCGGAGGTGTTTTCGGATGACTCTATTACATATACAGATTTTTTTGTTTCTCTGCTCTCTGGCATATTGCATGTATTCTACAAGCATCGAGAATTCAATTAGAAAAGCCTTCAGACCTTATGGATGATATTATAGCTCTGAGCACTGAGTCTTTGTTGAAATTCCTGCGTTCAATGGCTGGTAATAACGTGCTGGCTTAGATCATCTTCTGTCTCAAATGCTGTATGACATAGCTCACACATATGTACACGAGATCCTTCAGGACTGGTGCCCCTTGTGGTGTATACGGGTCTTGAATATTTTGGCATAATTATCTCAACCTCCGGATATGCAGCAGTATAGCCAGGAGAATCATTTATGTAATAGCGCAAAGGGTCGGGGTGAACATCTCTCTCATAATTTTTTTTGACATATTCTTCTGGCACCTTTAGCCACAGAACATGGCCATCCCAGCCTTCAACCTTTCCTATGGGAATATAATAATAATGAATATTGACAAATCCTCTCTTAACTACAATAAAGTCCCTACTCACAGCATCAATATCTCCAATATCGACATCATCGCTTGTGTGCACTGATTCATTGATAAGGTCTATCCAGCTTGGACTCTTCTTTTCTTCCATTTTTATTGATGGTTTTTCAGATGTTACCATATAACAACATCTTACAGCAACATGCGCGCTCTATGATATTTAGCAACTTCAAATCCTTTCTGCCTCTACTCCTTAGCGGCATTAGGACTTGTATCATATAGGGGCAATCTTCTCTACAATAAAGTCTGTAACCCTATTTGGAACATATTTTTTACTGTTCGGCTATAGCACCTGACCTATCGGCATTATCTTTTTTTGTTGTTGTTATCATGGTCAATTTTCATGTGCTCATCTAGGTCCAATTGACTTGGAAATGAAGTATCGCATGTTTGGCAATAGTATATAGGCCTCACTTTGCTAGGCGGTGGAGTCTTGATATTAACCTCCATGTTGTCAACTTTGATCTTTTCTCCCTGTTCGCCTCCTTCATGTTTCGTAGTCATTTTCATTTCTTGCATTCTATGATTTTAAAAGATTTCTGAGTAAGATTAATGCTATGAGAGAGGTTCTTAGACGCAGGGCATTACAATGCAAAGGCTTCGAGCGAAAAAAGATGCCCAATTGATGATCAATTGATGATGTAAGACAATATAGTGAAACGGAAGGATAGCAAAAACGCCAATATGGCTTGGATTAATCTTGGTAGTCAAGAATATGATTTAATATGTATATGATACATCTTGTGTTATTATGCTGTGCCTGTTGCTTCATCTTGCTCTATCTGCAGCTGCTTCTCCATGTCTTTGAGAGTATCAATAACATAATTCATTTCATTGACATTCATAGTTTTGTTTTTGCTACTACTTTCTTGTAAAATCTCTATGGCCTTTCTAATCGCCGTCATCTTTGAAGGATTATCTATTGCCATAAGCTGTAATCATCAAAATAATTATGAGAAAGAAGTATTAAGGTCTTGCAGCCAATCTTCTATGGCCTTATCATTCAGTACCTATGTGTTACTCCTGTTACAAACACAATGTAATGTATGATTAGATAGCGGACATTCGAAACAATCGGATCTCAGTTTTCGTTATTACAACACTAATACTGTTCGATCGCAATTACTTTTTGTCACATGATATTTAGCTAAGCAGACTCAGAGATTTGAATTCAAATCAATTCTTATCCAAATCTCAGGGGCACCCGCATCATCATATCGCGCCTAAAGTATGATTCGTATGAAAAAATGAGTAAAATAGAGAGATGCGAGAAGAAGCATTATCAATCGATCTTTGGTCAATTTTCCTTTAGTGAATGAAGCTTCGAGGACTAGAGAAAAATACAGAAGAAGACTAGTCAACACAGCCAGCATACGAACTACTGCTCTCTCTCATACTTCAATAATCATCATCATTATTATTGACTGTCGATGGCAAATTATCAACGCTACGCATTATTTCATGTCAGCTCTCTTTGGCTCATAGTGAAGCAAGACTATTCCGCAGTCAAATGCTAATAATTTAACCAAAATGAGTTTTTGGATCTCGTTCAAATCTTTGAATATGGTCATACCTTTTCCAATTACAGCAGGGTTGACAAACAAATGGAATTCGTCAATTAGCCCTGCTTTAATCAATGAGGAATCAAATGAGGCTCCACCATAGACGATGATGTCCTTTCCCTCTTGTCTCTTTAGCTTATTGATTTCGCCTGTAAGGTCGCCGGTTGCAATGTCCGTATTTACCCACTTTGATTTGTTCAGTGTTTTGGTAAAAACAACTTTTGGTGTCTCTATCATTTTTTTAGCAAATATATAGTCAGGGTGATCAGGTTTGGCCATCACATCTGACCAATATGAAATGAAACCCTCTGTCATTTTACGTCCGAGGAGAATGCTGCCAACAGACTCCGTTAATTCGTTTACAGATTCTTTGAGCTTGTCATCCCAGTTCCAGACCAACCAGTCCATTTCACCATTAGGCCCTGCAATGTAGCCGTCTACGGACATTTGCACCTGTAGTTTTAATTTTCTCAAGGTCGTTGTTTTGTTGTTATCTGCCATTTATGTCCACCTTTAATCTTTTTCCAGGAGCTTCCTGATATTATCATCATCAACCCGGATTGTTATCGAATCACAGACGTAGGATGATTTTGTGTATAATTTTTTGTTCATAGCTCAGCTCTACAGCAAATTGGATAAAAGGAGTTACTCCCCTTGGGGAATCTTACCTAGAGGTTCATCCTGATATTTCTATCTATTTCTTATAATCCTGCCAATGTCCTGGTGAGTATCAGCATCATGGTTATCATCTAACATAGTTTTTCCATTTATCCCAGAAAGAGGTAGAGTTCAGCATTTTTTGTTTGATGTTTTTGCAACTTGGCGTTTTCCCCTGAAGCTTTGATCTTTGGATTCAAGTGAATTTTTATCCAAATCCGACGTTCCACTATGAAGTCACTCCTAAAATAGGATTTTTATGAAAAAGGGGGCTATGATAAAGAAAAAGCTGCAAGCGGAAGAAGAAGCAGCAGCTTCATTAATGGATCCCTGGTTCTTCTTCCCTTACTCAATGAAGGCTCGGGTTACTAGGGAGAAGTATAGAGAAAGGCTAACCAAATTTTTGATTCCATTGGCCTGACAGGGAGAGGGCAATTTAATGCTAATAAGAACGACAAAGCATCAAGAAATTAAGGTGATTTACTAATGACAGGTTTATCAGCAAGAAAAAGTGTTATTGTGACAGGATCATCGCGCGGCATTGGACGTACTGTAGCCAGAAGGCTGGCGAGCGATGGGTTCGCCGTAGTAGCAAATTATGCTGGCAACGCCACCAAAGCCGAAGAAGTCGTAGCCGAAATCAGGTCCGCGGGGGGACAAGCCACTGCCACGCAAGCCGATGTGGCTAATGCAGGTGACGTGGAGCGTCTCTTCAAGGAAACTATAGACACCTTTGGCGGGGTAAATGTGGTGGTAAACTGTGCAGGCATCATGCCACTTTCACCTATTGCTGAAGCTGACTTGGAGCTTTTTGACAAGGTGATCGCCACCAACCTTCGCGGTACTTTTTTGGTGCTAGGGCAAGCGGCTCGACATGTTTCTTCAGGTGGACACATCATTGCTTTCTCAAGTAGTGTAATCGCCAAGGCATTCCCGACCTATGGCCCCTATATTGCATCCAAGGCAGGTGTTGAAGGGTTGGTCCGAGTGCTTGCCAATGAGCTGCGTGGTAGAGATATCACTGTAAACGCTGTGGCCCCTGGCCCAGTAGCGACAGAGCTATTCCTTACAGGTAAGACAGAAGCTCAGATCGAACAGCTACGCAAGCAGTCCCCGCTGGAACGCCTCGGCCAGCCGGAGGACATCTCCAATGTCGTTTCCTTTCTTGCAGGCCCTGATGGCAGGTGGATCAACGGACAGATACTGCGCGCTAATGGAGGCTTTGTTTAACGCATTACAGTTTAGGGCGGAAACATTTCACTACAACGGTTCCGCATACTGAAGTGCTGTGGAAGAAGTAACACAACGACAAGTAGTACTGTAGAGCACCTACTGCTATAGATAAATCAAAAACACTAATTGGTCCAAGATTAAAATGAATGCACTACTGATAATGTCATATCACTAGCTCTGTGGTTGTTCATATTCCACTACCAATTCATTAACATCATAAGCTGCGGCAACATTTGATACATAACCTTTAAAGCTCTTAGCAATAGAGCTCTATTACATCCAAGAATCCAATTCCGATATTGCCATGTTACAGAAACCTTTTTAGCTTCCCCCTCCTCCAAAGAATGAAGGATCTAAGTTTTGAAGAGATATCAATTCACCTCCCGACGGGTCCATATGATATCTCTCCTAAAATAGAAGTATTGTGAAAAAAGAAGTGTAATAGAAAGTATGCAACAAGCAACGATGAATTCTTCGTCAATGCTACTACTCTACCGTGTCAAGGCTTCGATACTACGGCCAGACAGATCTTTCTGCTCAGAGGAATGATCCTATGGTAGAAGAGGAGGATGAGAAGAAAAAGCAGAAAAATCACACACGCAGGTTGTATATAATTATAGGATTAAGTTCAGTGGTCGTTGCAGTCGGAGTTTTTTCTTTTCTGTACACTTACCCTCTAGTATGGCAACAGGATTTTGCAGATGTAAATGGTATCCCAAACTCCAACTTGAGGATTGCGATCGTTACTGATGCCAACTTTTCCGACAAGGGTTGGGGTGAGTCCAGCCTAAATGCTGCGAGTTACATTGAGCAAAAATATAACTTTAGCATTGCCACTGAAGACAATGTACCAATTCCTGACATTGAAATGACGCTCAGAAAGTATTGTGAGTCTGGATATGATTTATTAATAGCGCATGGATTCCAATGGGGCGAACCAGCATTGCGGGTAGGTCAAACCTATCCACAGACTAAGATAGTTGTGTTTACTGGCCTTGTAGAATCCAGAAATGTCGCCTCAATCTTCCCACAACAGCAAGAGGGATCATTCCTTCTTGGGGCACTCGCTGGTATGGTGACAAATACCAGTGTCATAGGGTTTGTAGGAGGAGAAGAGTATCCAAATGTTGTGAACATCTTCGAAGGTTATAAGCAGGGTGCAGAATGGGTAAATGACAATATCACTGTCATTGGAACTTACCTCAATGACTGGGACAATCCCGCGAGAGGAAGAGAGGCCGCTACATCGATCATCAGGCAGGGTGCCGACTTCATGTTTCATGTGGCAGACTCCTCTGGCCAGGGAGTAATTCAGGCGTCTGATGAAAGTGGAATTTACGCCTTAGGGGCTGTACAGGATCAGAACCATCTTGCTCCCCACACAGTACTGAGTTCATTCGTTCTGGATGTCGATAAAGCATACGATGGTGCAGTGAAGATGGTCATGGATGGTAATTTTACAGGCAAAATTTTCCGACCTGGAATTGAGTTACAAAAGGGGTCTGAGGGACAAGGAGTCGTTTATCTAGCGCCTTTTCACGGATTAGAAAATAGACTGACGGAGAGCGTAAAAGATCGGCTCACTGAACTTACAAGTGAAATTCTACAAGAAAAGATAGAAGTGCCTGAACGACTTGAAGCTGAGCCTTTGAACACATAGAAGATTTCATCATAGTATTTTATGTATTTCACTAAGTAAAAAAAGACAAGATAATTTTGAACGCCAAAAAGAGATCAAGGAGAAATCTTGGGATTATTGCAATAATCCTCGCTATTGCTATTTCCTTGTCTCTTATCTCCTATCAATACTCTCAGTATTCTGCTTCACAGATTGAGGAAATATCAATTCGTGATACCAGGTCGAATGCCGAGATCCAAGCTTATGATCTAGGTAATGCTTTGGCTAACAAGCTTGATGATATCACTTCTTTACTACGGATAATAAGTGCGTCGCCCGCTATTCAGGAAGGGGATCTGAACAGAGCAGCAGTTATTTTCAATGAAGCCCAATTGGCAACCTCGGATCTTGTCGACTTTTACATGTGGCTTGACAAAGATGGGAGAATAATATGGATAAGCAACATTAATCAAACAACGTATGAACAGTACAGAGGATTAGACCTAAGTTATAGGCTTTATTTTAGCGAACCAAAGGCAACACATGATGTCTATTATTCTAGCATTGTGGATTCTAACGACAGAATCAATAGACTTTATGTGTCATATCCAATAACTGGAAAGAATGAGTCTGCACAGCTTGGTCCTGTGGCCGTCGATGGATCTTCCCTGGGAGAGGAGTTCAGAGGGATAGTTGTAGCAGGAATCAGAACTGATGTTTTGGGCAAGTACCTCGAGAGCCAAATATCGCAAAATTTGGTGGGTCAAGTAGGTCTCATAGATCGAACTGGCTTAATTCTTTACTTAAAGGATATTGAATATGTCAGCAAGAATGTCTTTGGTGTAAAATTCCAGTCTTTCTTGCAGTCACTTGGCCCAGAAACAATTAGAGTTATGAGCTCGGGCTTCAGACTGGGACTGCAGGGACAATCTGGCTCAGAGGAGATCTCTATCAATGGAAAATCAGCCTTTGTTTATACGCCTATTCTCTTGGAAGGGAATCAGTTTGGAGTCCTATACATTATTGCACCATATACACAGGTTGCCGAGGTAACCGCACTTGTTGAGAATCAAAAAAATCTTTCTATTTTGCTCATCATAGCTATTGGAGCCTCCGCCGTTGCAGCTGCAGTCGTTATTCTCAAATGGAACAAAAACTTGGAAAAAACTATAGCGCAGAGAACAGCCCTGCTGACAGAGGCTAATGAGCAGCTTACCGTTCACGATAAACTTCAGAGGGAATTTATTAACATAGCTGCGCATGAACTCCGCACACCTCTCCAACCTATTCTATCATTGTCACAAATCCTTGAATCTCAGTTTGGGGGACGAAGTGAGGAGATGAAGGTGATTGCTAGAAATGCAAGAAGACTTGAGAGGCTCACACAAGATATACTGGATGTAAGCAGAATCGAAAGCGGAGCTTTGACTTTGAATATACAAACAATAGATCTGGACGAAGCGATTTCATCTGTAATAATCGATTATCGAAATAATCTACCGAGTGTGATTCGGACAGAGAATTCCAAAACGGAAAAAATGAAAATCAGTTACGAGCCCAAGAAGATAATGGTAAAAGGTGACAGGGAGCGCATAGAGCGAGTCATGTCAAACCTAATTAATAATGCTTTAAGGTTTACAAAAGAGGGAGAGATAATTATAAAGACCCAAGTCATTGATGGTTTTGTTCAGATCATAGTAAAGGACACAGGTACTGGAATCGATCCAGAAATTATGCCACGACTCTTTCAGAAATTCGTTACAAAGTCAGAAAAAGGTACAGGACTTGGGTTATTCATATCAAACAGTATAATCCAAGCCCATGGCGGCACGATGTGGGCAGAGAACAACGCTGATGGAAAAGGCGCGACTTTTACATTTACATTGCCTATCGAAAAGAGGCAACAACAAGAAGAACTTTAAAGCTAAGTCACGCGGATAATGCTTTACTATTGAAAGGGTGGAACTACATCGGAGGAATTGAAAATCAACCACTGCAAACTTTTTAGCTTTATCCCCCCACTTCTATAGCAAAATTCTTGTGTGGAAATGATGTAGCTTACTAACATGCCATTCAATAGATATCTTTAAAGCTCAAGAATGGAACCCCTTTACATGAGAGTTCTATCACATCAGACTTCGTAAAATGTCCAAATTATAACCTAAACTCCAATCAGTGGATTCAAATAAATTTTTATCCAGATCCCAACGAGCTCGCTGTTTGCTGCAATGCGTATTTTCTGGATTCTTTAAGTCTGTCTGGTAATATTATTAGCATAAACCTTTTCGGCTTTTAGTTGCATTCGGGCTAGCAAGGAATCTGATTTTTGAGGGAATATTTTCAGCCGAGAGGTTGCATCTCCTCCGTATATCAAGGTGACCAATGTATCTTTTTATGAAAAAATATAGATCACTTCATTTCACAAGTAAAACAGGAATACTTGAATGATGCAATACTGAATTTGGTACACTTCCGATAAAAAATTGTTTGGCTCCGCTGAATCCTCTGCTTCCGACAACGATCAAGTCTGCACCTTTTGCATCTGCCTCTCTAATGATAGCATCTGGCGGATTACCGTGAGCCAAAGTGGTTTCAACTTCAATGCTGTACTCGTTTTTTGACTTTTCAGAATAATTCTGTAGAAGCCTCCTTCCAGCTTCTTCCAAATCGATTCGTATCCTATCAATGCCAGAAACATCAGGGTAAAATAGTCCTCCACTGAGTGGTAGGGGTGGCGTCACTACTACATGAACTATGATTAGTTTACCATTAGAAAGTTTGGCAAGTTGTGCAGCCATATCGTAAACTTTGTTAGAGCTTTCAGAACCGTCTACCGCAACAACTATGTTTGAGAATAGCATGAATTAGACAATTCGCCTTCAGGTATATATAATGACAGTAATTCCAATCTAATTATCTTTTTGCTTTCTTCTTAATCGCAGATTGTATCTCTCATCCTTTGTTTATGTTACATAAACGCTTTTGGCTCCCCATCACATTCAACGCATAGCAAAGAATCATATTTTTTAAAGTGATATCACTTCAGGGCGCAGGGGCCTTCGGCCGTCTATTCGTTGGTCCATTACTCTTCTGATACCCATATTACTTTGATAACATAGGTCATGCAAAATGGCGACAGAGATAGTGTTAGAAAAACAATAAGTGCATAAAGATAAGCAACCTTTCTTTGTTGTTATACTCAACAAGCATTACACCCATGCATAATGGTACATGAAATGTATGATTGCATGTGTATTCCATCCGAACTAGAATTGGAAGTAGCAATTGAAGCACTGGAGGCAAA
>Ga0081538_10001789_pt1 | contig 21694 bp, 17 predicted proteins | sample TabmetS5T2R1_FD_71022 | JGI IMG/M metagenome (GOLD analysis project Ga0081538, IMG submission 71022) | Tabebuia heterophylla rhizosphere microbial communities from the University of Puerto Rico - S5T2R1 | ecosystem: Host-associated > Plants > Roots > Rhizosphere ...
GCTCGCCGGCCACCGCCGCCCGCTCCGGCAGCCGCTGCTCGCGGACGACGTCGAGCACGGCCAGCGCCGCGGCCGCCGGCAGCGGATCGCTGACGTGTGACGTGACGTGGACGAAGCCGCGCTCGAAGCAGGATTCCTCGATCTCCGCGCTCGTCACCGTCGCGCCGATGGGGATGCCGCCGCCCAGCGTCTTCGACAGCACGAGGAAGTCGGGGACCACGCCGTAGACCTCGAAGCCGTACATCGCGCCGAGGCGCCCCAACCCGGTCTGACACTCGTCGAAGACAAGGAGCATGCCGCGCTCGTCGCACAGCTCGAGCAGCCGAGCGAAGTAGCCCGGCGGTGGGACGATCACGCCGCCCGCCGACAGCACGGGCTCGGCCACCACGGCGGCGGGGGAGCCGACCGTTGCCTGGTCGAAGAGGTCGAAGCCGGCCTCGAGGCAGGACAGGTCGCAGGCGTCGCGGCAGTGCCGGATTGGGCAGCGGTACTCGTACGGCGCGGGCAGCGCGAAGGCGCCGGGGAGCGTGGGGCCATACCCGCGGCGGCCGGCGGCGAGCGTGAGCGCGGCAGCGCCGCCGGTGAGCCCGTGCCAGGAGCGCGTGAGCGACGCGACCTCGAAGCGGCCGGTGTGGAGCTTGGCCATGCGCACGGCCGCCTCGATCGACTCGCCTCCGGTGGACAACAGCATCGTTCGGTCGAGCCCGGCGGGGAGCGTGGTCACGAGCGCCCGGGCGAGGTCGAGCACGGGCGGCGAGAGCATCCACGAGTTGAGGTGGATGACGGAGTCAAGCGACCGCCGGATCGCCTCGGCCACGCGCGGGTGGTTGTGCCCGATCGTGGCGCAGATCTGGCCTGCGGTGAAGTCGAGGACGCGGCGGCCGTCGGCCGTGGTCACCCACGAGCCCTCCGCCGCCACGACGACGTCCTCGACGAAACCACCGCCGTAGCGAATGAGGTGGTCGTGCATCAGCCGGAGTGTCGCGTTCTGAACCATTCATGTCCAGCAAGGGTTGATTGAGGAAATGCTTAAGCTCTGCTGACGCTTTGCTCGATCTCCGAAAGCTCCGTCTCCTGCGCGAGCTCGCCGACCGCGGCACGATCGCCGCGGTAGCGGAGGCACTCGCGTACACCCCGTCGGCGGTGTCACAGCAGCTGAGCGCGCTGGAACGCGAGGCGGGCACACCGCTGCTCGAGAAGGCGGGGCGGCGACTGCGGCTGACGGACGCCGGACTTGCGCTGGCCGAGCACGCCGCGGCGCTGCTGGCCCGCGCGGAGCAGGCCGAGGCCGAGCTCGAACGCCTGCAGGGCGAGCTGCGCGGGATCGTCCGCATCGCCGCCTTCCAGACCGCGGCGCTGGCATTCCTGCCGAGCCTTCTGCGGCGGGTGGCCGACCGTCATCCCGGCGTGCGCATCGAGTACGTCGAGGAGGAGGCCGAGAACGCCCTGGCGGCGCTTGCGCTGGGGGAACTCGACCTCGTCCTGGCCGAGGAGTACGAGCACGCGCCGCGACCCCGCCATCCCGGCCTCGTCCGCGAGCCGCTGCGCGAGGATCCGATCCTCGTCGCCCTGGCGCCCGCGCATCCGCTTGCCCGCCGCCGCCGCGTGCCGCTGGCCGGGCTGGCCGGCGAGCGCTGGGCGGTGCCCCCGGCCGGGACGGGCTTCGCCGGCATGGTCGTGCACACCTGCAGGTCGCTCGGTGGGTTCGAGCCCGACATCCGCCACCGCTCCAACGACCTACGCATCCTGGCCGCGTTGGCCGGCAGCGGCGATGCCGTGGCGCTGGTCCCTGCCCTCGGCCACCAAGAAGGCACCCCGGGCGTCAAGTTGCGCGAGATCGCCGAGCGTCCCGTGCGACGTAGCGTCTTCTCCGCGCACCGGCACGCGGCGGGTGAGCGCCCGACGGTGGCCGCCGTTCGCAGCATCGTCCACGAGGTCGCCCGGGCGGAATCGGATAGCGTCGGCATGTGGTCCTGAGATCCGCGCTGCTCTGCACGCTGGCCGTGCTCCTGCTGGCCGGGCCCGCGTACGCGGGAGACGACGAGGCCATACGCGTCAACGAGATCGCGCCCGCGGCGGGCAAGGTCGAGCTCGTGGACGTGTTTCGGAACGAATCCTTCCCGCCCGACCGTCCCGAGGGCTACGTCGTCAACGTCTACGACGGCGCGGGCAACCAGCTCGCCTCACAGCCGTTCTCGCCCCCCGCCGTCTTCGCCGACCCGGTCGTGCTCGACTTCGCCCTGCCCGCGGACGCCGGCCAGGTCTGCTTCGGGTACGCGACCGATCCCGACAGCACCGAGCCGCCGGACGAGTACATCTACCACTGCCTGGGCTACGGGAACGTCACGAACCCGGTGATAAAGAAGCGCAAGTTCCAAACCCGCGGGCCCAGGTTCTTGGACACGCTCACCCCGGCGCCCGGCCCGGGGCAGTCGGTCCAGCGCCAGCCCTGCGGAAAGGGGGCGCTCGCCGCGCCGACGCTCGGCGCCCCCAACACGCGCGTCCCCGCGGCGTGCGAGGGGCTTCCCGCCTGCGACGACCCGCTCGCGCCGCATCCGCCGCTGAAGCCGACCGTCAAGGTCCCGCGCCGTCGCGACGTCGACCGGCCCCTGTTCCTCTCGGTGAGGCTGAACGTGGACGGAGACATCTCGTTGCGGGGCAGCCTGTTCAGCTCCGCCGGCGGCTACGCCTTCGGTCCGCTCGAGCGGGAGCTCCAAGCGAACAAGACGGTTCGCCTGCGCATCCCGACCGGGCGCCGCGCACGCCGGATCGTCAAGCGCGCCGCCAGGCGCGGCGAGGAGACGCGGGTGGCCTTCCGCGCGGTCATCCGCGACAAGGAGTGCCGCCCGGGCAGGTTCCACTCGAGCCGCGTGTTCACGCTGCCGCCGTGATCGGCCAGGCGGGCTTCCGGGTAAGCGGGTTGAAATGAGAACTCGACCGAATGAGGAGGGCTCCGGATGAGCCATCACGAGGAAGGCGCCACAGAGGAAAGCGCCACAGAGGAAGGCACCACAGCCGCCGAGCAGACCGAAGGACCCGCCGTCGGCACCGGCGACGAGCCGGTGGCCACGCAGGACGACGGCAGTGGGAAGGGCAAGGTGGCCGCGGTCGCGGCGGGCACCGGCGCAGCCGTGGCCGGCATCGCCGGTGGCATCGCGGTCGCCGCGCGCGACACGCGCCGGCGCGTGCTGGGCGTGCCCGTCGGCAAGCGGAGCCGCTTCCAGCGGGCCGCGAGCACGGTGGTGGACCGGGCGCAGGAGCCGGTCCGCAAGCTGGGTTCCCGCTTCTCCAGGGACTGATTCGGCCCGCGGGAGCGATAATCCGCCCCCGTGAACGATGCCCCCTGCGTAGTCATCCTCTGCGGCGGCCGCGGCACGCGGCTGCGTGAGGAGACCCAGACGATCCCAAAGCCGCTCGTCGAGATCGGCGGGCGGCCGATCCTCTGGCACGTCATCCGGATCTACGCCGAGCAGGGCTTCGACCGGTTCGTGCTGTGCACCGGCCACAGGGGTGAGCTGATCGAGGAGTTCGTGCGCCACGACGGGCTGCCCGGGGGGCTCGAGATCGACTGCGTCGACACGGGGGAGGACACCCCCACCGGCGGGCGCATCGCCCGCGTGGCGGACCGCCTGGGCGGCGAGCGCTTCTGCGCCACCTACGCGGACGGCGTGGCCGACATCGACCTACGCGACCTCGTGCGCTTCCACGCGGCCCACGGCTGCCTGGCCACGATGACCGTCGTCCAGCCGGAGCTGCAGTTCGGCGTGGCCGAGCTGAACGGCGACGGCCACGTGCGGGGCTTCACCGAGAAGCCCCGCTACGACGGCTGGATCAACGGCGGCTTCTTCTGCTTCGAGCCCGGCGCGCTCGACTACATTGGCCCGGATTCGGTGCTCGAGCGCGCGCCGCTCGAGCGCCTGGCGGCCGACGGCCAGCTCCGCGCCTACCGTCACCTCGGCTTCTGGGACTGCATGGACACCTACAAGGACGCCGTGCTCCTGAACGACCTCTGGGCGGCCGGCAGGGCCCCCTGGAGGGTCTGGGCCTGAAGGAACTTCACGGCCCCCGGCGAAAACCGGGGCCGTGACGCGAACGGGCACGACCGCACTCACGCTCTCCGACGAGATCCGCCAGCGCTTCGACGAGTTCTCCCGCTCGCAGAAGGACGTAGGGCAGTACATCGTCGACCATCTCGAGGAGGCGGCCTTCCACACCGCGGAGGAGCTGGCCCGGCGCGCGAACACATCGAGCTCGACCGTGGTGCGCTTCGCGCAGGCGCTCGGCTTCGAGGGCTTCCCGGAGCTGCAGGCCGCCGCCCGCGACGAGTACCGGCGCGCGCGCGAGAGCGGCTCTCAGGGCAACGACCTGGCCGGACCGCCGCTCTTCCCGATCGACCAGACCGAGTTCGAGGCCGCCCTCGCCGCCGACCACGCGAACCTCGCGGAGACGGCCCGCAAGGTCGACCGCGACGAGGTCTCGGCGGCCGTCGACCTCGTCTCGCACGCCGACCGCATCGTGCTCTGCGGGACCGACCAGATGGCCTTCTTCGCGAGCTATTTGCGCCACCTCCTGATGCTGCTCGACCTGCGCGCCGAGGTGGTGGCCTCGCCGAGCCAGGAGAACCTGGCCAAGCTCGGGCGCGTGAACGACAAGACCGTGATGATCGGCTTCTCCGCCGGCCGCCCGCACCCGCTCGTGGTGCGTGCGATGAAGCTCGCCCGCAACCGCAACGCCGCCACGATCGCGATCGCCGACGCCACGCTGTCCGAGGTGGCGAAGCTGGCCGACCACCGGCTCTACTACTCGTCGAACAGCCCGGCCTTCGTGCGCTCGCACGCGGCGCTGCTCGGGCTGATCCAGGCGCTCGCGTACGGCGTGTACGCGATGGACGAGCCCGCCTACGCGGATCGCATCAAGGCCTTCCGGTTGAAGTAGGCCCGGTCCGTACGGCGCGGTGCTCCCCGCCCGATTCGCCTTTTGACACGCGGGGACCAAGTTGAGAGAGTTGCAAGCCGGAGCAAGGATGCCATGGCAAGCACTGCCTTCGCAGCTGAAGTTCTGGCGGACGGACCGATCGGCTTCTGGCGCTTAGGCGAGATCGCGGGAAGCTTGACCGCTGCCGACGCCTCCGGTAACGGCAACAATGGCGCGTCCAGCGGGGGAGTCACATTCGGACAACCTGGATTTCAGGGCGGTGACACGGCCGCACTCTTCGACGGCCGCACCGGCCGAATCATTGTCGAAAACAGCAATTCGCTGAATCCTCCCCATATCACGATGGAAGCGAAGGTCAGCTGGGCGGGGCCTAACGACCTTTATCAGCGCATCCTTGAGAAGTCGAGTTTCGCGGAGCTGGCGCAGTACGGCCTAGGGATACTGCCCGACGGGCACATACGCGTCGAGCTTCGCACGAGCTCGGCGCCGACAAGCGTCAATGTCGACAGCATTGCCGTTGTCTCGCGTGGCGCGGAGAGCCACATCGTTGCCACATACGACGGCAACGTCATCCGCATCTACCTCAATGGTGCTCTCGATAGTGAGACGCGCGCCCCAGGCAGCATCTCTCCCAAGCCGCCAACGCCTTTCAATCTCATCGAAAGCGGCGTCGGCATTGGCAACCAGACGCAGAGAGATCGGCCCTTCAACGGTGTTATCGACGAAGTGGCGTTGTACCCGACGGCGCTGTCTCAGGAGCGTGTGCTGGCTCATTACGAGTCGCAGTTTGCCGAGCGCGTGATCTATCAGTACGCCGCGAAGTTCGTCTGCGGGAAATCGGAGGGGAGGGTCGCGGCGCCTGGCACGTACTTCACGGCGGTGAACGTGCACAATCCAGGTCGAGATGCGACTCGCCTAGCGGTAAAGGCGGCGATCGCATTGCCAGGCTTGCAAGCTGGTCCTGTGTCCGGGTTCCGTGATGCGGAATTGGGTCCAGACGAAGCGCTGGAGATCGACTGCCCGGACATTTCCAGGCTCGCTGAGAGCAAGGAGGACTTCCTCAAGGGATTCGTCGTCATCGAAAGTGAGAGCGAACTCGACGTCGTCGCCGTGTACACGGCCGCGAGCCGGGACGAGCACGTCGAGACGCTGCACTCCGAGCGCGTCCCGGCACGTTGTGTCGCGGCGGGCGGGTCCGAAGTCTGTGTCGGCTTCGAGCCGCCGCTGACGGTTGGCACGCAGTATGGAGCGCCGGCTGGGCACAACCCCGGCGATGAAGTGCTGGTGACGAACGGAATCCCGATGTCGGTACACGATTTCAACCTCCTGGATGGCAGCGCTACGTTCAGCGTCGCAAGCATCGATGTGGCTCCTGTCGCCTTTGGCAGCAACCAAAGCCTGCGTCTGAACAACATCAATGTCGAGTTCGACTTCAGCGGTGTCGGGTTCGCGGTGCGAGAGGTCACGTTCGAGTTCCTCGACTTGGGAGGCCACGAGAACCTTTCGGTCAACGGAAGTCCGATGTTCGCCGGAGAGCTGTCTGCGATCGGAAGTCCGATCGATGGTGTTTCGGCAGCCGTCACCACGACGCCTGTGAGCGGAGGCATTTCGGGGCGAGTCGTCCTCAGCGGAGCAGTAGAGACCGTGAGGGTTGGAGGACAGGAGCTCTGGATCGACAACGTCTGCGCACGGCCCGGGGCGAGCGTGCGACCGTCCGGTTGAAGTAGGCTGCCGCCCTCGTGAGGGGGAACGGATTCCTGTGCGCCGCCCTGGCCGCGGCGCTTCTCGCTTTGATGGCCGCGCCCGCGGCGGCCGCCCCGCGCGGCTGCGACCCGCTCGACCGCGCCCACTGCCTGCTGCCCTGGCCCAACGACCACTTCCGCAAGGACGGGCGGCTCGCGCTGCGCGACGCCATGATGCCGCGCTCGACTGCCGGGAAGCCGGTGCGCGCCGCCGACTACAACCGCTCGGACGGCTTCAGCCCCGGCCAGATCGTCGTCACCCGCGTGCCGGGGCTCGACCTGCGCCGCAGCGGCGCCGTGCCGGTCACGAACATGGCTCGGGCCTTCGCCCGCAAGGCGCCCATCGTCGTGATCGACGCGAGGACCGGGAAGCGCCAGCTGATCTGGGCCGAGCTCGACTCGCAGGCGGAGCGGCCCAGCGAGCAGACGCTGCTGATCCACCCGGGCGCCAACTGGCGAGAGGGGCGGCGCTACATCGTGGCGCTGCGCAACCTCCGGAACTCGCGCGGGCGCGAGCTCCGCGCGGGCCGCGCCTTCCGCCGCTTCCGCAGCGGGCGGGCGCGGGGCCGGCGGGCGCGGCACTTCGAGGACATCTTCCGCCGGCTCGAGGACGCCGGGATCCGCCGTGGCGACCTCTACCTCGCCTGGGACTTCACCGTCGCGAGCCGGCGCTCGCTGTCCGGACGCCTGCTGTCGATCCGAAACCGGGCATTCGCCGCCCTCGGCGACCGCGACCTCGGCGACCTGCGCGTGCAGGGCAATGCCCCGCCGTTCTCGATCACGAGCACCGAGGACCTCGGCGACGTGCAGCGGGTGGACGGCAGCTTCACGGTCCCGTGCTTCCTGAACATGCCCGGCTGCCCGCCGGGCTCGCGCTTCGAGCTGAACCGCCGCGGGCTGCCGGTGCGCACGCCGGGCAACGTGCAGGTGGAGCGCTTCATCTGCCTGGTGCCCGAGAACGGCTCGAACGGGCGCCCGCTCCTGTTCGGACACGGGCTGCTGGGAGGCGCCGAGGCCGTGCTCCCGCTGGCGCCGCTCGCGTCGGCCGGCAACTTCGTCGTCTGCGCCACCGACTGGTCCGGCATGTCCTCGGAGGACATCCCGAACACGCTCTCGATCTCGGAGAACCTGTCGCGCTTCCCGACGCTCGCCGACCGTAACCAGCAGGGCTTCCTCAACTTCCTCTTCCTGGGGCGGCTGATGATCCACCCGCAGGGCCTTCCGTCCCGGCCCGAGTTCGCCGGCAGGATCGACACCCGTCGTCTCTTCTACGCGGGCGCGAGCCAGGGCGGGATCCTCGGCGGGGCGCTCACGGCGGTGGCGCCGGACTTCCAGCGCTCGGCGCTGATCGTGCCCGGGATGAACTTCAGCCTGCTGATCCAGCGCTCGATCCAGTTCGCGCCCTTCCGCGACATCCTCTACGACACCTACCGGGGCGGGGTCGAGCGGGCCCTCCTCACCTCGATGATCCAGATCATCTGGGACCGCGGCGAGGCCAACGCCTACGCCTGGCACATGACGCGCGACCCGTACCGGGACACCCCGCGGCACACGGTGCTGCTCCACGAGGCGTTCGGCGACCACCAGGTGGCGAACGTGGCCACGGAGGTCGAGGCGCGCGTGATCGGGGCGCGCCTGCGAACGCCGGCGCTCGACCCGGGCCGGAGCCGCGACCGCAGGCCGTTCTTCGGGATCCGGCGCATCCGCGACCTCCCGTGGAGGGGCAACGCGCTCGTGGTGTTCGACACCGGCCCGCCGCGCGGCGACCTCGGCACGCCGCCGGCGCCCATCGGCAACGTCCCGCCCGCGACCGGCGCCGACCCGCACGGGCGGACCGCGTTCGAGCTCGCGGCAGCGACGCAGTTCTCCGAGTTTTTGAAGCTCGGGGGCGCGTTCACGGACACCTGCGGGGATGGGCCCTGCTACGCGGCCGGGTGGACCGGCCCCTGACGCGCTACCCTCGCACGCTTCCATAGTCCACGGATATGGAGGTCCGCACCGTGCCTCGCCGTTCGCTCGCGCTCGCCGCAGCGCTAACCGCCGCTCTCGCCGTCGCCGCCCCCGCAGCCGCCTACAGCCCCGGTGCTGCCGGCTCGGGCGACCCCTTCTTCCCGTTCGCCGGCAACGGCGGCTACGACGTCTCCCACTACGACCTGGGCCTCGAGTTCGACCGGTCCACGAACTTCCTCGAGGGCAACACCGAGATCAGGGCAAGGGCGACACAGAGCCTGTCGCGCTTCAACCTCGACCTGCGCCCGTTCATGGAGGTCTCGGCGGTCGAGGTGGACGGCCGCCGCGCGGGCTTCAGGCGCGATGGTGAGCACGAGCTCGTCATCACGCCGCGCGAGGGCATCAAGAACGGCAAGAAGTTCAAGGTCGAGGTGGTCTACTCCGGCAGCCCGGAGCCGATCACGGACCCGGACGGCTCGATCGAGGGCTGGATCCCCACGGCCGACGGCGCCTTCGTCGTGAATGAGCCGCAGGGATCGCCGGGGTGGTATCCGGTGAACGACTCGCCGAAGGACAAGGCGACCTACGACTTCGAGATCACGGTCCCGGCCGGGATCGAGGCGATCGCCAACGGGGTGCTCGAGGGCCGCACGACCAGGCGCGGCAAGACCACGTGGGAGTGGGAGGAGCGCGACCCGATGGCGCCCTACCTCGCCACCGCCACCAACGGCGAGTTCGAGACCCGCTTCGGGGAGCTGTTCGGCATTCCCGAGTACAACGCGGTCGACCCGACGGCGCCCGCGTCCGGGTCCCCCCAGCCGAACCCGGCGCTCGCCTGGGAGCGCGTCGAGACGCATCAGCCCGCCTCGCTCCAGCTCTTCACCGAGCTGTACGGGCCGTACCCGTTCGAGGCCATCGGCGCGATCGTGGACAACGCCCCGAACGTCTTCTACAACCTGGAGTCGCAGGGGAAGGCGAACTACTGGCGTGTGCCCGCGGCGTCGACGATCGTCCACGAGATCGCCCACCAGTGGTTCGGAAACGCCGTCACGCTCGAGCAGTGGCCGGACATCTGGCTGAACGAGGGCTTCGCAACCTGGTCGGAGTGGATCTACGACGAGCGCGCCGGCACGGCGACTGCCGCCAGCGTGTTCGACGAGCTCTATGACGGCTGGCAGCCGGGCTCATACCTCGACCGTCCGCCCGCCGACGTCGGCGGGCCGCAGTTCATGTTCTCCGGCACGGTCTACGACCGCGGCGCCATGACGCTGCAGGCCCTTCGCGAGAAGGTCGGCGACGATGTCTTCTTCAGCATCCTGCGCACCTGGTACGGCGAGTTCCGCTACGGCAACGCATCGACGGACGACTTCATCGCGGTCGCCGAGCGCGTGTCCGGGCAGGACCTCGGGCAGTTCTTCCAGGTCTGGCTGTACGAGCCGGGGAAGCCGGCCAGCTGGTGAAAGTATCCTGATAGGCACATGGAGACAGGGACCTTCCGTGTAAAGAGCGGCCTCGCGGAGATGCTGAAGGGCGGCGTCATCATGGACGTCGTCACCGCCGAGCAGGCCAGGATCGCCGAGGGCGCCGGTGCGGCCGCCGTGATGGCGCTCGAGCGCGTGCCCGCGGACATCCGCTCCGCGGGCGGGGTGGCCCGGATGGCGGATCCCACCAAGATCGCCGAGATCCAGGAGGCGGTCTCGATCCCGGTGATGGCCAAGGCGCGCATCGGCCACTTCGTCGAGGCCCAGGTGCTCGAGGCGCTCGAGGTCGACTACATCGACGAGTCCGAGGTGCTCACCCCCGCCGACGAGGCGCACCACATCGACAAGTGGGCCTTCAAGGTCCCGTTCGTGTGCGGCGCCACCAACCTCGGCGAGGCGCTTCGCCGCATCGCCGAGGGGGCGGCCATGATCCGCTCGAAGGGCGAGGCCGGCACCGGCAACGTCGTCGAGGCGGTGCGCCACATCCGGCTGATCACCGGCGAGATCCGGCGGCTCGGCTCGCTGAGCGAGATGGAGCTGCCCACGGCGGCCAAGGAGCTCGGCGCGCCGCTCGAGCTCGTCAAGGACGTGGCCTCGCGGGGCCGCCTGCCGGTGGTGCTGTTCTGCGCGGGCGGGATCGCTACCCCGGCCGACGCCGCGCTGATGATGCAGCTCGGCGCCGAGGGCAACTTCGTCGGCTCAGGCATCTTCAAGTCGTCGGATCCGGAGCGCCGCGCCCGGGCGATCGTGGAGGCCACCACGCACTTCGAGGACCCGGAGCGCGTGGCCGCGGCGTCGCGCGATCTGGGCGACGCGATGCCGGGGATCGAGATCGCCGCGCTCGAGGCCGACGGCGGGCTGCTGCAGAAGCGCGGTTGGTGAAGACCCCCACCATCGGCGTCCTCGCCCTGCAGGGCGACTTCGAGGCGCACGCCAAGGTCCTCGCCGAGCTTGGCGCCGCTGCCCGGCCCGTGCGCGTCCCGGCCGACCTCGAGGGGCTCGACGGCCTAGTGATCCCGGGCGGGGAGTCGACCACGATGACGCTAGGCATCGAGCGCGAGGGGCTCGCCGAGCCGCTGCGCGGTTTCGTCCGGAGCGGCCGGCCCACGCTCGGCACCTGCGCCGGCCTGATCATGCTCGACCGCGACCACCTGGGCCTGCTCGACGTGCGCGTGCGCCGCAACGCGTTCGGGCGCCAGGTGGGCTCCTTCGAGGCCGAGCTCGACTTCGAGGGCGCGCCGCTCACGGCCGTGTTCATCCGCGCGCCCTGGGTCGAGGAGCACGGCGAGGGCGTCGAGGTGTTGGCCGAGGTGGACGGTCACCCGGTGGCCGTCAGGCAGGGGAATATGCTTGCCGTCGCCTTCCATCCCGAACTGACCAACGAGCGCCGCCTCCACCGCTGGCTGCTCGACCACGCGGGGGTGACCGCATGAGAGACAGCCGCGCCGAGGCGCTCGCGCAGATCCTGGTTCGCTACTCGACGGGCGTGCAACAGGGCGACGTGTGCGTGATCCAGTCCTCGACGGCCGCCGAGGTGCTGGTTCAGGCGGTCTACGAGGAGGTGCTGCGCGCCGGCGGGCTGCCGATCATGCAGCTCACCACCGACGGCGCGCAGGCGGCCTTCTTCGACCTCGCCGGCGAGGACCAGCTCGACTGGGTCCCGCCCACCTCGGAGTGGACGGCGGAGAACGCCGACGTACGTATCGCGATCATGGCGGACGTCAACGCGCGCGAGCTGTCGCGCGCGGACCCGAAGAAGCAGGCGCGGGTGCAGAAGGCGCGCCAGCGCCTGATGGAGACGTCCATGAGGCGCTCGGCCGCGGGGGAGTACCGCTGGGCGCTGACGCTCTTCCCCACCCACGCCTACGCCAGCGAGGCGGGGATGTCGCTGCGCGACTACGAGGACTTCTACTACGCGGCCTGCCTCGCGGACGACTCCGAGCCGGTCACCGCCTGGAGGCGCCAGTCGGACCAGGTGACGCGGCTGGCCGAGTGGATCGAGGGGAGGGAGGAGGTGCGGATCACGGCCCCGGACACCGACGTCACGCTCGGTGTGGCCGGGCGGCACTGGATCCCGTGCGTGGGCGAGCACAACATGCCCGACGGCGAGTTCTTCACCGGGCCGGTGGAGGACTCGGTGAACGGGCACATCGCCTTCTCGTTCCCGGCGAGCTACGGCGGGCGGACCGTGTCGGGCGTGCGCTTCCGCTTCGAGGACGGGAAGGTGGTGGACGCCTCCGCCGAGCAGGGGGAGGAGTTCCTGATCGAGATGCTGGACACCGACGACGGCGCCCGCCGCCTGGGCGAGCTCGGGATCGGAACGAACTACGGGATCGCCACCGGCACCAAGGAGATCCTGCTCGACGAGAAGATCGGCGGCACAGTGCACATGGCGATCGGGATGAGCTACCCCGAGACGCACGGCGTGAACAAGTCGGCCGTGCACTGGGACATGGTCTGCGACCTGCGCGAGGGCGGCGCGATCACCGTGGACGGGATCGAGCTGCAGCGCGACGGCAAGTTCCTGGTCTAGGGGGGAGAAAGGGGGGAGGGTCAGACCCTCCCCCCAGGGGGGAGGGGTCAGACCCCTTGAGTCACCCCCACTCAAGGGGTCTGACCCCTAGGGTCTGCGGATGAGGCGGTCGCGGCCGGGCCCGCCGCGGAAGCGCGCGAGCGGGCCGCCGGTGAGGAGATCGCGGCCGGGGCCGCCCGCCAGCAGCGCCCGCGCGGCGCCGGCCACGAGGCGGTCGTCGCCCGGCCCGCCGACCAGCACGGCGCGCCCCGGGCCGGCGAGCGTCAGCCGATCGGGGCCGGCTCCGCCGTGCAGCTCGATGCGCTTCACGCGCGAGGCGCGGCACGTCACGGCGCGTGGCCCCGCCTGGCGGCAGCCCGGGCCGGCACGCAGCCGTGCCGCGGCGTCGGCGATCAGCCAGGCGCGGCCGCGTCGTCGCGCCGTGAGGCGGTTTCGCTTGCCGGGCGCTCCGCGCACCACCAGCACGCCCGTGCGTACCGCGGCTCGCCCAGTCGCGGGCCTGCTCGCGAGAACTCCGCCGCCCAGCCCGGTGCCGGCCTCCGGCCCGTCCGTCGGTCCGTCCCCGGTCTCGGGGGGCAGCGGGCGGCCGGCCAGCTCGAGGGCCGTGTCGAAGTGGGCCTTCACCTCGGCGGCGGACAGCGCGCGGGTGTAGAGCGCGATCTCGTCGGCCTCGCCGTCCGAGAACGCCGGGTTCGTCCCGTTGCGCATCACGTGCCACGGGAGAGCGGACGGGTCGCTGGTGGCGCCGGAGCCCGAGTGGATCTCCTGCCCGTCCAGATACAGCCTGGCGGCGCCCCCGTTCTTCGTGGCCACCAGGTGATGCCAGGTCCCGTCGCGCACGTCCTCGATCGGCATCCGGGTGTCGAAGCCCTGGCCTCCCACCCGGTACCGGAGCGTGCCTCCGCTGCCGAACGCCAGGAGCCAGCCCCGATTGGGGCCGGTGTTGTCGCGCATCACGGCCGTGCCCGCCCGCCAGCGGAACCAGCCCTCCATGGTCCCGTTCGCCACGAGCGCCGGGCCGGGCGCTGTCACCTCGCCGGTCGACCCGTCGACGCTCACCGCCGTGTCCCCGAGCGGCCCTAGCACGCCCACCTGCCCGAGCACGAAGCGGCCGGCGTACGTGCCGGCGCCGCCGAGCTCCGCCCGGGCGCTGGTCCCCGATGCGTCCCCTAGGCGCCAGTAGGCGGTCAGGCCGGGGGTGCCGAGGACGGCGTCGCGGTAGGCGTCCGAGCCAGGCTGCTGGCCGGCGACCATCACCCGGTCCTCGCCCTCCGTTGTGCCCACGGAGCTGGAGGCGACGAGCCGGTAGTGGTAGAGCCGCCCGGCCACGAGGCCCGGCAGGTCGGCGGAAACCTGCTGCAGACCGTCCCCGGCGGGCAGCGTCCCGGCGGGCGTCCTCGCTCCGAACGCGCCGGTCGGGCCGTACTCGAAGTACCAGTCCGTCGCGCGGTTCTCCGGGTCGACAGCGCCGTGCGCGGTCGACCCTCGCGCCGCACCGGTGTGGGCCGCAGGCGGGCTCGGGAGGTCGACGGCGACCTCCTCGACCAGCGTGCTGGTGGCGCCGCCGGCGTCGGTTACGGTGAGCGCCGGGAAGTAGCGGCCGCTCTGCGTGTAGGTGTGGGTCACCTCCGCGCCGGCGCCCCCGGCGCCGTCCCCGAAGTCCCATTCCCAGCCGGTCACCGAGCCGTCCGGGTCGTAGGAGAGCGTGCCGTCGAAGCGCACCTCGAGGGGCGTGGGGCCGCTCCGTACGGACGGCTCGGCGTCGGCCACGGGCGGCAGGTTGGTGTCGCCGGTCAGCGCGGTGATCGAGGTCCCGTACTGCTCGTAGTTGGGATAGGGGCCGCGCATCCAGATCACCCGCAGGTCCTGGTTGAACGGATCGGGCATCCCGCGCGGCGAGACGGGCCGGACGTTTCGCTGCGCCTCCGGCGCGCTGATGGCCTGGACGCTCCAGTTGGCGCCGCCGTCGGGGGTCGTCCAGGCCTCCACGCGCCACGAGCCCGGGGGCTCCTCACGCGACAGGTACACGCGCGAGGGATCCTCGTGGTCGAGCGTCAGCCCGCCGGAGTAGTGCGGCGAGCCGCCGTCCTCCCGGAACGAGCCGCCGGCCGGCGTGATCTCGTTGACCTCCCACGCGGACCCGGTCCAGCGCGCGTAGTGGTAGCGATGGTCGGCCGTCGTCGGGAAGCTCGCGAAGACGATCACCGGGTTGCCGCTCGCGTCCGCGGCCACGTCGTGCACCCAGGCCTGTTCCAGGTTGTCGAAGACCTGGTCGCCGGCGTCCGGCGCGATCGGGGGCCCCGACAGCGAGCCGATGACCTGCCCGCCCGCCCGCTCGATCGCCCCACCGCGCACGCGCGCGTAGTAGATGTTCACGTCGCCGAACTCCCTCGGGTGGGCGTTCGTGTACGCCACGTGGATGGTGTCCCCGCCGCTCGAGTCGTACTTCACGTAGGGCCGCTCGCCCTGCATGAAGATGAGGTTCCGAGCGGCCGACCACGTGTCCGACGCCTCGTCATGGATCGAGTAGGTCGGGTTGTAGTTCCCGCCGCGCCAGAACAGGTAGGTCCGCTGCTCGTCCTCGAGCCTGATCGGGTTCGGATACGTGTAGCCGCGGATGCCGGGCGTGTTGGTGGGCACGGTCCGCGGGGGGCCCCACGAGCGCACGTCGCCGGGCTGTGTCGAGACCCGGTAGTGCATCGCCGGGCCCACGTGGCGCGAGTAGAACACCATCAGGCGGCCGTCCGGGCGCACGTGGATCGAGGGGTTGGCGTGGTCGTCCTGGTTGAGTCGCGCCTGCAGGACGGCCGTGACCCGCTCGCCTGTCAGCGGGTTGAAGGACGCGACCTTGATGTCGCCCTCGTGGTCGACCCACCCGGTGAACGTCTTCCCGCCGGCCGTCACGGCGCGCGGATCGCCGAACCATGACCAGGCTCCCTCCCCGAGCGGCGGCTGGGCGGCCGGGGCCGGAGCCGCCGCGGCCAGTGCGCAGACGACCGCGGCGAGCGCCACGCGCAGGAAGGTCATCGAAGCGGAGCGTAGCCCCGCGCCGGGCGGGTGACTCTCAGACGGGCGCGTTCTCGCTCGCGCGTGTCTTGGCCTCGCGCTTGCGGGCCAAGAGCCGCTCGTCGGCCACCGTCATCAGCTCGGCCGGATCGCCCGCGTCCTCGGGCGCGACCGCCCAGGCGAACGTGACCCCGACGTAGCCCACGCCGGGCATCTGGATCGAGTGGATCGCCTCGCCGAGCGCCCGCACGAGCCGCACGACGCCGGGCCGGCCGGCGCCGGGCGCGATCAGGGCGAACTCGTCGCCGCCGATCCGCGCCAGGCAGTCGTTCTGGCGGATCACGCCGCGCGCCGCCTGGGCCACGGCGATGAGCACGGCGTCCCCGACCGGGTGGCCGTGCACGTCGTTGATCCGCTTGAAGTCGTCGAAGTCGAACAGGATCAGCGCGTACTGCTGCTCGAGCTCGTGTGTGCGTGCCAGGGTGAGGTCGAAGCCGCGCCGGTTCGCCACGGCGGTGAGCGGGTCGCGCTCCGCGATCTCGCGCTGTCGCATCTCCGCGGCCACGAGGCGCCGCTTCAGGAACTGCATCGTCAGGGTCAGCCCGATCACGACCATCGCCGACACCACCGCGCGCGCCGGATAGCCGTACGCCACGGCATCGGGGTCGTAGAGCAGCGGGCTCGCGTACACCGCCACCAGCAGCGCCATGAGCGGCCAGCCCATCGACGGCGGGAAGAACCAGGCCACGAACAGGCAGACGAACAGCATCACCGGCTGCAGATAGCTCGTGGCGCCGCCGCTGGCCCAGAGGGCGAGGCCGACCACGGGCATCATCGCCGCCGTGACGAGCGCGCGCTGCCCGAGCGGCATGATCAGGCCGCGCAGCCCGAGCAGCACGGAGATGACGCCCCACCCGCAGGCGAAGCCACACAGCGCCAGCACCCAGCCGAAGTGCGCGTGCTCGGTGCCGGGCAGCAGGTGCACGGCCAGGCCGACGACGCCGGTGGCGAGCCACATCAGCCCCGACGTCAGGTCGGGGAGCGGCCCGTCGTCGTACGGGTCGCCGTCCTCGTGTAGGGGGCGGTCGAGGCTCAGCTTGGGGGCACGCATGATGTCTGCCGATGGCATCGGCCATAGGCCGAAAAGCTTGAGCCCCGGACCGGCGCCGCGCATAGACTCAGGGCCATGGCAGGACATTCCAAGTGGGCCTCGATCAAGCACAAGAAGAAGGCCGTGGACGCCAAGCGGGGCGCCCTGTTCACGAAGCTCACGCGCGCGATCACGGTCGCCGCGCGTGAGGGCGGCGGCGATCCGGACGGCAATCCGTCGCTCGCGCTCGCCATCCAGAAGGCGCGCGACGCCTCAATGCCGAAGGACAACATCGAGCGCGCCATCGCCAAGGGCACCGGCGCGGACTCGGACGCCGAGGCCTTCGAGTCGGTCGTCTACGAGGGCTACGGCCCGGGCGGCGTGGCGATCCTGGTCGAGACCCTGACCGACAACCGCAACCGCACCGGCTCGGAGGTGCGGCACATGTTCACCAAGCACGGCGGCAACCTCGGGGAGCCGGGCTCGGTGGCGTGGACCTTCGAGAAGAAGGGCGAGGTCGTCGTGGACGGCACTCGCTACTCGGAGGACGACCTGCTGGCGGCGATCGACGCCGGGGCCGAGGACGTGGCGCTCGACGGCGACGTGTGGGAGATCGTGACCGGCCCCGCCGACGTGAACTCCGTGCGCGAGGCGCTGGCCGCCGAGGGGGTCGAGATCGAGTCGGCCGAGCTCGTGCAGCGGCCCACAACGCGCACTCCGGTCGAGGAGGATCGGGTGGGCACGCTCATGCGCCTGATCGAGGCGCTCGAGGACCACGACGACGTGCAGGCCGTGCACGCCAACTTCGACGTGGACGCCGAGGTGCTCGAGCGGGTGGCGGCCGCCTAGAGGTACGACTCGAGCGGGCCGCCCGCTCGCTCCTCCACTTCGGCGCGCAGCTCCTCGACCACGTCGGGGCGGAGCAGAGCGAGGTCGGTGGTCTCGCCCGGATCGGTCGTGAGGTCGAACAGCTTCGTGTGCTCGCCGGCGTTGTCTGACATGTAGGCCCAGCTGTCGTTGCGGAAGAAGTGGCTGTCGCTGTAGCCGCCGTAGGCCGCGTCGCGCCCGGGCGGCGCGTCCCCGGCGAACAGGACCGACAGGTCGACCCCCTCCATGTACTCGGGCGTCCGCACGCCCGTCATCGTGAGCAGCGTGCGGGCCAGGTCGTGCGGCGAGGCGTAGTAGGCCGACCGCTCGCCGGCGCGCAGGCGGGCCGGGTGCACGATCACGAACGGCACCTGGATCAGCTCGGGGTGGAGCGCGGTCGAGATCTTGCCGGTCCAGCCGCGGTCGCCGAGCTGGATGCCGTGGTCGCTCATCAGCACCACGATCGTCTCGCGGTCGAGGCCGAGCAGGCTGAGGCGGTCGAGCAGCGCCTCGAGCCAGTGGTCGGTCATCGTCACCTCCGCCGCGTACAGTGCCCGCAGCCGCTCGAGCACCAGGTCCTCGTCCTCCGGGGCGAGCCAGTTCTCCACGCGCCCGTAGCGCGGCATGGCGGGCTCGGGGCCGCGATAGCCGGGATCGCCGTAGAGGCGGGTGTAGCTGCGCGGCGGCGTCCAGGGCTCGTGCGGCTCGTAGGCGTCCACCATCAGCACGAAGGGGCGGTTGCGCGCCGCCTCCGTCAGGGCCTCGACGCTGCTGGCGAACACCTGGGCGGCGAAGGAGCGGCTCTCGTCCTCCGCATAGTCGGCATTCGCGATGTAGCGGCGCACGCGCTCGGTCATGCCCGCCTCGCGGACCGTGGGGTGGAGCCAGCGATCGAGCTTGGCGGCGGGCACCGGCACGTCGCGGCCGCCGACCTGCCCGCCGTGGCGCACGAACAGGTCGAAGCTCCGGCGCAGCACCTCGTACGGCTCCGAGAACCCGAGGAAGGGGTTGTCGGTCACGTAGCCGGTCCACCAGCCCTCCCGCCGCAGCACGGTGGTGAAGGTCTCCTCGACGTCGTCGAGCGGCTCCCAGCCCGGCTTTGCGAGCAGGCCGCGGTGATCGTGCCAATCGCGGAACGGGAACATGCGGCGGCCGGACAGGAGCGAGTTGCGGACCGGCACGGTCGGCATCGCCTCCGGGAACACGTGCGTGAAGGTGAGGCCCTCGCCCGCCAGCGCGTCCATCGTGGGCGTGCGCGCCCCCGAGCCGTAGACGTGGTCGACGCGCAGGGTGTCGACCATCACGAGCAGGACGTTCGGCGCGTCCGGGGGCGCGTGGGAGACCTCCTCGCGCCCCAGGTAGATGGAGGCGCCGGCCGCCGCCGTCGCGGCTAGGAAGGCTCGGCGGGTCTGCGGCACGAGGCGATTTTGGCAAGCGGGGCCCGCGGCGGCGTCCGCTACCGTGCCCCGTCGCCCGTGGAACCGCCCCGCAGCACCACGAGACTCACGCGACGGCGCTTCATCGGCGCCGCGGGGGCGTCGGCGGCCGGAGCGGCGGCGCTCGGCGCCGGGTGCAACATCGGGTCCGGCGGGTCGTCGGACCGCATGAACGTGCTGCTGCTGATCGTGGACTCGGTGCGCAGCGACTTCGTCTCGGCGTACGGCGCGCCGCGGGTGCAGACCCCGAACATGGACGCGCTGGCCGCCCAGGGGGTCCGCTTCAGCCGCTTCTTCCCCGAGGCGATGCCGACCGTCCCCGCCCGCCGCACCATCATGACCGGCCGCCGCATCTTCCCGTTCAGGGACTGGGAGCGCACGCCGGACCTCGGGCGCGGGCCGGGCTCGGCCCCGATCGACGATCTCGACCAGATGTTCACGGTGCACCTGAAGCGGGCGGGCTACTGGACCGCGTCCGCCAGCGACAACCCGTTCCTCGGCTTCACGAAGTCGTGGCGGCCCTTCCGCCTGACCTTCGACCGCTACGTGTCGGTGGTGGGCCACAGCGGCTCGCGCCGGGACCCCGCGAGCGTGAGCGACGAGATGCTCGAGCGCTGGATGCCGGAGGGGCTGGCGGAGGACGAGCGCTACGTCGAGGGGATGCGCAGGTTCCTGGCCAACTCCGGCTACGGCAGGGACGACTCGGAGTCGTGCGCGGCCCGCGTCTACGGCGAGGGCGCGAAGCTCCTGGAGGAGGCCGCCGGTAAGCAGCCGTTCGCGCTCGTCGTCGACTCCTTCGACCCCCACGAGCCGTGGAGCCCGCCGAGCAGCTTCGTGGACATGTACGCCGACCCGACGTACCGCGGCCGCGATCCCGGCACGGCGCGGTACGGCCGAGCCGACAGCTACCTGTCGCTTCCCGAGGTTCGCCAGATGCGCGCGGTCTACGGCGGCGCGCTGACGGTGGCGGACAAGTGGCTGGGGGACTTCCTGGGGCGCTTCCGGGAGCTCGGCCTGCACGAGAACACGGTGGTGGTGCTGGTGAGCGACCACGGGCTGCTGCTCGGCGATCGCGGCTGGACGGGCAAGATCGCCCAGGAGCTCCACCCGGAGCTGATCCAGGTGCCGTGCGTGATGGTCCACCCGGAGGGGAAGGGGGCCGGCACCACGACCAGCTGGTTCGCCTCGACCCACGACATCGCGCCGACGCTCCTCTCGATGGCCGGCGTTCCGGTGCCCCGGGGCATGGACGGGCAGGACCTCTCGCCGCTGTTCGACGGAGAGACGCTGCCGGAGCGGCCGTTCGCCTATGGCGGCTACTTCAACCACTTCTTCGTCCGGAACGACCAGTGGTCCTACGTGGCGGACAACCGCGGCGAGGGCCGCCAGCTGTACGACCTGACGCTCGACCCGGCCGAGCTGAACGACGTGGCGCGCGCCAATCGCGACGTCCACGACGAGATGCACGCCCGCCTGCTCGAGCGGATCGGCGGGCCGCCGCCCTATTACACGGGCGAGATAGTGGCGCCGGGGCGCTGGGGCTAGCGGGACCGAATCACCAGGGCGACGGAGCCCACGATCAGTGCGCCGCCGATCGCCATCTGCGAGGTGAGGCGCTCGTCCAGGAGCGCCCAGCCCACGGCCACGGCCACCACCGGATTGACGTAGGCGTAGGTCGAGACCGTGGTGATCGGAACGTTGCGGAGCAGCCAGGTGAACGCGGTGTAGGCGACGATCGAGCCCGGCACGACCAGGTAGGCGAACGCGAGCAGCGAATCGGTGGAGAACCCGCTCGCGTCGAGCTCTCCCGCTTCGCCGAGTGCCAGGCCGGCCGCCGTCAGCGCCACGCCGGCGGCGAGGAGCTGCAGGGTGCTGCTGACGAGCGGATCCGGCGGCAGCGGAGTGTCGCGGGAGAAGAACTGCCCGGCCGCCTCTATGGCGGCGGCGGCCACGAGCACGAGGAGCCAGCCGACCGGCGCCTCGCCGCCGGGGTCGACGAGGAGCCCCATGCCGGCGAGGCCCGCCACGACGGCGACCGCGGTGCGCAGCGCGACCGGATGGCGCGCGGCGACCTGGAGTAGCACGATCCAGAGCGGGACGGAGGCGATGATGAGCGCCGCGAGCCCGGCCGGGACCTCCTGCTCGGCGACCGCGAGGATGCCGATGTCGCCGAGGATCACGGTGCCGACGACGGCCGCGCCCGCGATCTCGCTGCGCGCCGCCTTCAGGCGCCCGAGCGCGCCGAGCACAACGGCGAGAACGGCGCCCGCGAGAAGGAAGCGAACCGCCGTGCCGAGGAGCGGGGGAACCGTCTCGACCATGACCCGGATGGCCGGATAGGTGCCGCCCCAGGCGAGCCAGACGGTGACGAGGCAGACGGCGGCGAGCCCGGGCTTCGTCGAGCCGAGGGCGCCGCGGCTCTTCTCCGCCGATCGGCCCTCGACAGTCCTGACTTTTCGCCCTATATGGGCCAAAAGTCAGGACTGTGTACGCGAGGCGGCCTTCCGGCCGTCCCTTGACGCGCTCTCCCCGGTGGCCATAACATGCATGCCTAATGCATACCGGGACCGGGGCGAGCGGAAACGGGGGCGAGGCGGCGCGCGGGGGCGAGGCCGCGGGGGGCGAGCCCGCGGGCGGGGGCGAGGCCGCTCGCG
>Ga0081538_10001790_pt1 | contig 21685 bp, 24 predicted proteins | sample TabmetS5T2R1_FD_71022 | JGI IMG/M metagenome (GOLD analysis project Ga0081538, IMG submission 71022) | Tabebuia heterophylla rhizosphere microbial communities from the University of Puerto Rico - S5T2R1 | ecosystem: Host-associated > Plants > Roots > Rhizosphere ...
CGCCCTCGGGCGCCCGCGCCGCGAGGTCGCCGCGGGCGAGCGCCGAGGACGCGCGCCGCACGCGCTCGATCGACCGCAGGATCGAGCCGCCGAGGAGGAACGAGGCGGTGAGCGCGGCGGTGGCAGAGGCGGTGGCGACCGCCAGGATCGTCAGGTCGTGCTCCGAGTCGAACATGACGACGCCGGAAAGAAGAACCGCGGCAAGCGGGAGCAGCACCGCGACCAGCCCGAGCCCCGCGAGCTGGAGCCGAAGCGTGGGAAGCCGGCGGAGAAGGAGCGCCGCGACCAAGCCGGCGCCGAGCGTTGCCGCTGCGACGACAAGGGCGAACGCGATCACGGCACGAACCTGTAGCCGACGCCCCAGACCGTCTGGAGGAAGCGCGGCCGGGAGGCGTCGTCCTCGATCTTCTCGCGCAGGCGGCGGACGTGCACCGTGACGGTGCCCGTGTCGAGCGCCGCCTCGTAGCCCCAGACCCGGTCCATCAGTTGGTCGCGCGAGAAGACCTGGCGCGGGTGGTTGACGAGGAACCAGAGCAGGTCGAACTCCTTCGCCGTCAGCCGGAGCAGCTTGCCTGCCTTGGTCACTTCGCGGGTGCGGGCGCTGATCTCCAGCCCTTCGAAGGACAAGCTCTCCGCGCGGGGGATGCTCGGCTCGCTCCTGCGGAGCACCGCGCGGACCCGGGTCGCGAGCTCGCGAGGGGAGAACGGCTTCGTCACGTAGTCGTCGGCGCCGAGCTCGAGCCCGACGATGCGGTCGGCCTCCTCGCCCCGCGCCGTCAGCATGATCACGGGCGTGTCTGAGCGGGCGCGGATCCAGCGGCAGAGCTCGAGCCCGTCCGTCCCGGGCAGCATCAAGTCCAGGACGACGAGGTTGGGGCCCTCCTGCTCGACCAGCCCGCGCGCCGTGTCGCCGTCTCCCGCCTCGAGCGTGTGGAAGCCCTCGCGGCGCAGATAGCTGACGACGACCTCGCGGACGATCGGCTCATCGTCGACGACCAGGACGGTTGTCACCTGTGTAATTGAACCTGGTGCGGGCGGGTTCGGGGCGGTGCGAGACCGCCCCGTCCCTGCCGGCACGGCTACGCCTTCTGGAGTGGGCACACGAAGCGGACGCCCGAGTCGACGAGCGAGCTCGCCGCCGCGACGACGGCAGCGGCGTTCGTGAGCTGGCTCGTGATGCCGAACGCCATGACCACCTTCCAGCGACCGCCGTTGTAGCCGGGATATCCCGGGGCCGCCTCGGACACGGACGCACAGGTCGCGCAGTCCGGGAAGACGTAGATCGTGTCCGTCGGCCCCCTGTCGGGCATCGACGTCGGCGTGGCGATCGTCGTGTAGGCCTGGTCGAAGGCATAGATCGTCCCGCTCGGCGGCCCGATCGACTTGCCCGCGGCCGCCGGCCCGGCGAGCACCGCCGCGGCGAGCGCCGCCGCCAGGGCGAGGAGTCCGATTCGGCTCATCTTCCTCTCCTTCCTTTCGCTTGCGCGAGACGGTAGTGAGAGGAGCTTGCGAGGCTCTTACGCGCTGGTTAACGAGTGATTAAGGGAGAGTCACGCGGCCGTTGCCGACCGTGACGAGCCCGTCGCGCTCCAGCGCCGTCACGGCCTCCGCGTCGAGCTCGTCGGCCGCCCGAGGCTGGACCGTGACCTTCTGCAGAACGTGGGTCCGCCGCTGGCGGAACGAGCCTTCGAACGGCCCCTGCCTTCGAAGCGGCTCGTAACGCCGGCCGCGAGACGGGCAGGAAGCCGCCAGCGGGCAGACGCCGCAGCGAGGCACCCGGGCGAGGCAGACGGTCGCGCCGAGATCCATCAGCGCCTGGGCGCAATCCGGCCGGAAGCGATGGCCGGTCCGCTCCTGCACGCGGCGCACGTTCGTGTCCTCGGGCACGACCGGCGCGCCGAAGGCGAAGGCGGCGACGGCGTCCGCCGTGTAGCGCCCGACGCCGGGCAGCTCGGTCAGGTCGTCAGGCCAGCCGTGCTCGGCGATCCGCTGCGCCGCGCGGTGGAGGTTGACCGCGCGCCGGTTGTACCCCAGCCCTTGCCATTCGCGGATGACGTCTGCGCGGGGAGCCGCGGCCAGGGCCTCGGCGCTCGGCCAGCGCTCGAGCCAGGCGAGGTAGCGCGGCACGACCCGCTCCACCTGCGTCTGCTGGAGCATCACTTCGGAGACGAGGATCGCGTACGGGTCATGCGTCCGCCGCCAGGGCAGGTCGCGCCCGTGGTCGTTGAACCAGGCGAAGAGCTCGGCGTCCACTAGTTCCAGCGAAGCCCGCGGAGCTGCGAGAGATCCAGGTTCCCGCCGGAGAGGACGCACACGACCTTCGTCCCCGGCGGGCCCTCGACGAGCCTTTCGCGCAGCGCGGCGACCGTCGAGGCGGCCGCTCCCTCCGCGACGAGCTTCGTGCGCGTCATCGTCCAGACGACGTTCTCGAAGATCACCTCGTCGGGCACCGTCACGATCTCGTCCACGAGCCTCCGAACGAGCTCGAAGGTGTGGACGCCTACACGCTTCACCCGCAGTCCGTCGATGATCGTCTCGCACCGCTCGAGCGTCACCAGCTCGCCGGCCTCGACGCTCGCCTGCATGGCGGCGCCGTCGGAGGACTCGACGCCGACGATCCTGACGTCCCGCTCCCGCTTGAACGCGGCGGCGATGCCCGAGATGAGCCCGCCCCCGCCGATAGGGACAACGACCACCTCGACCTCGGGCCAGTCCTCGTGGATCTCGAGCCCGACGGTCCCCTGGCCGGAGATGAGGTCGAGGTCGTCGAAGGGATGGACGTAGGTCAGCCCCTCGGAGGCGACGAGCTCCCGCGCCTTCTCGTCGGCCTCGTCCCAGATCGACCCGTGGAGGACGACCTCGGCGCCGTAGCCGCGCGTGGCGGCTATCTTCGCGGGCGTGGCGTTGTCCGCCATGCAGACGACGGCGCGCACCCCCAGCCTCGCGGCCGCGAGGGCGACGCCTTGCGCGTGATTGCCCGCCGAGGAGCAGACGACGCCACGATCGCGCTCCTCCCGCGAGAGCCTGGCGAGCTTCACGAGCGGCCCTCGGATCTTGTAGGAGCCCGTTCGCTGGAAGAGCTCGGCTTTCAGCCGGACCTCGAAGCCGGTCTCTTCGCTCAGCGTGCGGGACGGGAGTAGCGGCGTGCGGTGGACGTGCGGGGCGACGAGGGGCACAGCGGCGCGCGAATCGGGCAAGGCGGTCACGGGCATCGGGCTGTACAGTAGCCCGGCCAGTGGACTACTTCCTCAAGGTGGACGGCATCCAGGGTGAAAGCACGGATGCCAAGCACAAGGGCGAGATCGACGTTCTCGCCTTCAGCTGGGGCGTCGGCCAGGCCGGCAGCGCCTCGACCGGCAGCGGTGGGGGCGCCGGCAAGGCCGTGTTCGACGACCTGCTCGTCGTCGCGCGCACGAGCAAGGCCTCGCCGCTTCTCTGGCTCGCATGTGCGAACGGAACCCACATCAAGACCGCCGTCCTCACGGCCCGGAAGGCCGGCAAGCCGCCGCAGGAGTTCCTGACGATCGTCATCACGGACGCGCTCGTCTCCTCGTACGAGGTCGACGGCTCCGACGAGGAGCACCCGCTCGACCAGGTCTCGTTCTCGTACGCGAAGGTCGAGACGCACTACACGCCGGCCGACAAGACCGGCAAGCCGCAACCGCCGGTCTCCGCCGGCTGGGACCTGAAGGCCAACTCGAAGGTTTAGTGCCTCTCCAAGCAATACACGCCTGCTTCTGCCCCGCGATCTCGCTTGGTGCTCGCGACGCAGAAGCGAGGCAGCATCACTTGAAGAGGCACTAGGCTCACATGGTCAAGGTGCGCTTCGCGCCGAGCCCGACGGGGTCGCTGCACCTCGGCGGGGCGCTGACGGCGGTCGCCAACCGCCGCTTCGCCGACGAGCACGGCGGGACGTTCGTCCTGCGGATCGACGACACCGACGTCGCGCGGGCGGTGTCGGCCTCCGAGGAGGAGATCGTCAGCGAGCTCGAGTGGCTCGGGGTCGCCTGGGAGGAGGGCCCGGCGCGGCAGAGCGAGCGCGCCGACCGCCACCGGGAGGCTGCCCGCCAGATCGCTACGCCCGACGGCGACGGTGCGCTTCGCTTCCAGCGCTCGACCCTCGTCCGCTCCGACGGCAGGCCGACGTACCAGCTCGCCTCGGTTGTGGACGATCTCGACTTCGGCATCACCCACGTCATCCGCGGGAAGGACCTGCTCCCGAGCACGCCGCTCCAGCAGGCGATCGCCCGGGCGCTCGGGGCCGTGCCGCCCGAATACATCCACCACGGCCTGCTGGTGGGCGACGACGGCCGGAAGCTGTCGAAACGCGAGCGCGCGGCCTCCCTCGGCGGCCTCCGCGAGCTGGGGATCCCGGCGGAGGCCGTGCGCGCCTACCTCGAGGAGCTCGACCTCCCGCGCGGCGACGTCCACTTCGACGAGAGCCGCCTCCGCCGCCTCGCCGTCGAGGTGCTCGGTGCGCTCTCCGACGAGGAGCTCGCGGCTCGGGTCGGCGTCGACCCCCGGCTCGGCCCGGCGCTTCGGGGGGCGCGCGACCTGGTCGAGGCACACGCGCTCGCCGCGCAGCTGACGAGCGCGCCGCCGCGGCACGAGACGACCTCCCCGGAGACGCTCGAGCGCTTCCGCGAGCTTCGCGCGGCCGCCCCGGAGCAGCTGGACAAGGACGCCGCCAAGGCCGTAGTCCGTGAGCTCAAGGCGGTCGGAGGCGACCTGCGCGCGCTCCGCCTCGCGCTCACCGGCGCCGAGCGCGGCCCCGAGCTCTGGACCGTCCTCGTCGCTTTGTCGCGCGAAGACGCATTGGCTAGGACCGGCTGAGCTCCGGCTGCATCTCCCGGAGCGTGGCGAGGAACGACTCGGCGGCGCCCCCTGCGGCGCTTCGGTCCCGCCGCCGCACGGCGACGATCTGCCGGCGGAGCGGCTCCGCGTCCTCGATCTGGACGCGGCAGAGGAGACCGGCCTCGAGCTCGTCGGCGACCGCCGTGAGCGGGATGAGCGCCACGCCGAAGCCCTCCTGCACCATCTTCTTGGCCGCGTCGATGTTGTCGAGCTCCATGACGCCTTCCGGCCGGACGCCGGCGCCGCGGAAGACGGCGTTCGTCAGCTCGGAGTAGCTGGACGTGCGGTCGAAGAGCACGAGCTGCTCGTGAGAGATCTCCTCGAGTCGGATGCGCCCGCGCGCCGCGAAGCGGTGGCCGGCTTCGACTACGAGGATCACCCGATCCTCGTAGAGGGGCGTGCTGACGATGTCGGGGTGACGGAGCTCGCGCACGAGCCCGAGGTCGACCTGCTCCCGCAGCACGAGCTCGAGTACCTCCTCGGAATGGCCCGTGCGCACGCTCACGCCGACCCGCGGGTGGCTGACCGAGAAGCGCTTGAGGATGCGCGGAAGGACGTAGGTCGAGACCGCCGGCGCCGCCCCGAGCGTCAGCCGGCCCGCGCCGCCGCGCTCGAACGCGTTCACGATCCGCTTCCCGTCCGCGAGGCTGTCGAGCGCCTTGACGGCGTGGGGGAGGAAGACCTCGCCGGCCTCGGTGAGCTTCATTCCCCGCGGCGTGCGCACGAACAGGTTCGTGTCGAGCTCCTCCTCGAGGCGCTGCAACCGGGCGGTGAGCGCCGGTTGGGTGATGAAGAGGGCATCCGCCGCCCGACTGACCGTGCGCGTCCGCGCCACCTCGACGAACGCCTCGATCTGAGAGATCAGCATAGATGCAGTTTATATCGAGCATCGAGAAAAACAATTTGGTGAATATCGAGTCCGCGCTTACCATGGACACACAGGTATGGAGGCAGCCACGGTCGACACCAAGAGCGCTCCGCGCAGGGTTCGTGAGATTCCGCGCAAGGAAGCGAGCGTGACCGTGCTCAGCTCGGCCGAGCTCGTCGAGTGCACCTGCCCGGACTTCTGCGACCGCGACCACGATCGCGACTAAGGACCTACGTTGGGGCGCACGGAGGTCGCCGACGGGGTTGAGCTTCGCGCGCCCGCCGAGGGGCGGGACGAAGAGATCCTCAACGCGGATGCGCTCGCCTTCGTGGCCGAGCTGCACCGCCGCTTCGACGGCACCCGACGCGAGCTCCTGAGCGCCCGTGCCGAGCGGCAAGCTCGGCTCGACGCCGGCGAGCTTCCGGGCTTCCTCGAAGAGACGCGTGAGATCCGCGAGGGCGACTGGCGCGTCGCTCCCGTTCCCGCCGATCTCGAGGATCGCCGGGTGGAGATCACCGGGCCGGTCGACCGCAAGATGGTCATCAACGCGCTCAACTCGGGCGCGCGCTGCTTCATGGCCGACTTCGAGGACGCGAACAGCCCCACCTGGCGGAACAACCTCGACGGCCAGGCAAACCTGATCGACGCGATCGACCGGACGATCGAGCTCGACACCGGCGAGAGGACCTACCGCCTGGGCGACGACCCCGCCGTTCTGCTCGTGCGCCCGCGCGGCTGGCACCTGCCCGAGCGGCACGTGCTCGTCGACGGCGAGGCGGCGAGCGGGAGCCTCTTCGATTTCGGCCTCTACCTCTTCCACAACGGCCGGCGCCTTCTCGACAAGGGCAGTGGGCCCTTCCTCTACCTACCGAAGCTCGAGAGCCACCTCGAGGCTCGCCTCTGGAAGGACGTCTTCGAATTCACGGAGGAAGAGCTTGACCTCCCGCCGGGCTCGATCAAGGCGACCGTCCTGATCGAGACGATCCTGGCCGCGTTCGAGATGGAGGAGATCCTCTTCGAGCTGCGCGAGCACGCGGCAGGGCTCAACGCCGGCCGCTGGGACTACATCTTCAGCATCATCAAGAAGTTCAGGGAGAGGCCAGAGTTCGTGCTCCCGGACCGCGCGCAGGTAACCATGACCGTTCCGTTCATGCGCGCCTACACGGAGCTCCTCGTGAAGACGTGCCACCGCCGGGGCGCCCACGCGATGGGCGGCATGGCGGCGTTCGTCCCCAGCCGCCGCGACCCGGAGGTGAACGAGATCGCCCTCGTCAAGGTCCGCGAGGACAAGCAGCGGGAGGCCGGCGACGGGTTCGACGGCACCTGGGTGGCCCACCCCGACCTCGTCCCGGTGGCGCTGGAGGAGTTCGAAGCGGTCCTCGGCACGCGGCCGAACCAGGTCGAGCGCCTGCGCGAGGAGGTGGACGTCGCGGCGAGCGATCTGCTCGACGTGCGCGTCCCTGACGGCGAGGTCACCGCCGAAGGTGTGCGGATGAACGTCAGCGTCGGCCTTCGCTACCTGGAGTCGTGGCTCAGGGGGACGGGGGCCGTCGCCATCTACAACCTGATGGAGGACGCGGCTACCGCCGAGATCTCGCGCTCCCAGGTCTGGCAATGGCTCCGCCACGGCCGGGTCGAGCGCGACCAGGTGGTCGCCTTCGAGGACGCGGAGCTCGCTGAGGCCGGCGACGGCCGCTGGGACGAGGCGCGCGCGCTCTTCGACAGGGTTGCTCTTTCCGAGGAGCTCGAGGAGTTCCTCACGCTTCCGGCATACGAGCTGATCGACTAAATGCTTGATCGAAAACTGACCGGAAACCGTGGCACCGCCGGATGACGCCCGTGACACTTCGCCTGACACCACGCTCGTTCCTCGCCCGTACCTTCCAGGTACGAGCTCCGAACGATCGTGGCGTCAGGCTCGGTCGCGGACGCCCCCGACGGCACCACACTTTCCGATCAACCATCTAGGAGGACATGCGGGCATGGACAGGTGGGAAGGAATCGAACGGGTCTACACGGAGGAGCACGTGGGCCGCCTGCGCGGCTCGGTCAAGGTGGAGCACACGCTGGCCCGGCTCGGCGCAGGGCGCCTCTGGCAGCTTCTGAACGACAAGCCCTACGTCAACGCGCTGGGCGCGCTCTCGGGAGGCCAGGCCGTCCAGATGGTCAAGGCCGGGCTCGAGGCCATCTACCTGTCCGGGTGGCAGGTCGCGGCCGACGCGAACGTCGCCGGCCAGACCTACCCCGACCAGAGCCTCTATCCGTCGAACAGCGCGCCCGCGCTCGTCCGCCGCCTGAACCAGGCGCTCCTGCGGGCGGACCAGATCGAGCACGCCGAGGGCAGCGACAGCGGCCGGCACTGGCTGGCGCCGATCGTCGCCGACGCCGAGGCGGGCTTCGGCGGGCCCCTGAACGCCTTCGAGCTCATGCGGACGATGATCGAGGCCGGCGCTGCGGGCGTCCACTTCGAGGACCAGCTCGCCTCCGAGAAGAAGTGCGGCCACCTCGGCGGCAAGGTGCTCGTTCCGACGAGCCAGTTCATCCGCACGCTCTCGGCCGCGCGCCTGGCGGCCGACGTGTGCGACGTGCCCACGATCGTGGTCGCGCGCACGGACGCGCTCAGCGCGACGCTCCTCACGAGCGACGTGGACGAGCGCGACCACGAGTTCCTGACCGGCGAGCGCACGCCCGAGGGCTATTTCCGGGTCGAAGGCGGGATCGAGTCCGCGATCGCTCGCGCCCTTGCCTACGCCCCGTTCGCCGACCTGATCTGGTGCGAGACGTCGACGCCGGACCTGGGCGAGGCGCGGGAGTTCGCCGACGCCGTTCGCTCGCGCTTCCCGGGCAAGCTGCTCGCCTACAACTGCTCGCCTTCGTTCAACTGGAAGCGCCACCTGGACGACGAGCAGATCGCTCGGTTCCAGCAGGAGCTCGGCGAGCTGGGCTACGCGTTCCAGTTCATCACGCTGGCCGGCTTCCACGCCCTCAACCAGTCGATGTTCGAGCTGGCGCGAGGCTACCGCGGCCGCGGCATGAGCGCCTACGTCGAGCTGCAGCAGCGGGAGTTCGAGCTCGAAGAGGTCGGCTACACGGCCACGCGTCACCAGCGCGAGGTCGGCGCGGGCTGGTTCGACCTCGTCGCCGAAGCGGTCAGCGGCGGCGCGAGCTCGACGCTGGCGCTCAAGGGCTCTACCGAGGAAGCGCAGTTTCACGCGAGGACCGGGTCGAGGAGCGCTGAGCGGCTATAACGCACGGGTGCTCCTCTACGACTCGCTGACCCGCCGCAAGGAGGAGCTCCCCGCCCCGCCCGGCCCGATTCGCATGTACGTCTGCGGGCCGACCGTCTACCAGCGAATCCACGTCGGCAACGCGCGGCCCTACGTCGTCTTCCTCTGGCTGAAGCGCTGGCTCGAGCACCAGGGCTACGAGGTCACGCTCGTCGAGAACATCACCGACGTGAACGACAAGATCTACGACGCCGCCGAGAAGCAGGGCATCGGGAGCGCGGAACTGGGCAAAGCGGCGACGCAGTGGTACTTCGAGGACACGGACGAGCTCGGCCTCGGCCGTCCCGACCACGAGCCGCTCGCGAGCGAGACGATCCCGGAGATCGTTGCGCTGATCGAGGAGCTGGTCGAGCGCGGCCTCGCCTACCAGTCGCAGGGCGACGTCTACTTCCGCGTCGCGGCCTATCCGGACTACGGGCAGCTCTCCGGCGCGAAGCTCGAGGACATGGTCGCGCAGGAGCCCAGCGACCTGAAGGAAGACCAGCGTGACTTCGCTCTCTGGAAGGCGACGAAGCCGAACGAGGACACGTCGTGGCCGTCGCCGTGGGGGCTCGGGCGCCCGGGCTGGCACATCGAGTGCTCCGCCATGGCCGAGAAGCTCCTCGGCCCCGTCTTCGATATCCACGGCGGCGGCCTCGACCTCCGCTTTCCCCACCACGAGAACGAGCTCGCGCAGTCCCGCGGCGCCGGGCGGGAGTTCGCGCGGCTCTGGTCGCACAACGGGATGCTCGAGCTCGCCGAGGAGAAGATGTCGAAGTCGCTCGGGAACATCGTCTCGCTCCGCGAGGTGCTCGATGCGTACGGCTCTGAGGCGATCCTCGTCCTCTTCCTGGGCGCGCACTACCGGAGCCCCCTTGAGTACTCGGACGAGGCGATGGAGTCGGCGCGAACCCAGGCCGACGACTTCCGCACCGCCTTCCGAGTGGTCCAGCGGAGTGGCGACGCTCCCCCGTGGGACGAGCTCGCGGCCGCACTTGACGACGACTTCAACACCCCGCTGGCGCTCTCGATCCTCCACGCCTGGCGCTCGGCGGGCGAGCTGGAGCTGCTCGAGCGCGGCCTCCGGATCTTCGGTCTCGAGGTAGAGGCTGCGCCCGACGTGCCGGAGGCGGTTGCCGTCCTGGCGGAGCTGCGCTTGGAGGCCCGCGCCCGGCGCGACTTCGAGCGGGCGGACGAGCTGCGCGCCGACATCGAGCGCCTCGGCTGGGAGATTCAGGACGTGGCCGACGGCTTTCGGTTAGTCCCGAAATCTTGACCCGAGAGCTCGTCTACGGCCGGCAGCCCGTGCGGGAGGTGGTGCGCGCGGGCAAGCGCCAGGTCCTCGAGCTGCTCGTGACCGAGCGCGCGCTCGCGTCCGAGCCGTGGTTGCGGGAGATCGCCGGTCTTCGGCTCCAGATCGGGCCGGAGCGTCGCCTGAACGAGGTCGCCGGCACGATGGACCACCAGGGCGTCGTCGCTCTCTGCGAGCCCTATCGCTATGCGGACGCCCACGAGCTCGCGGCCGGCGAGAGCCCGCTCGTCGTCTGCCTCGACCAGGTCACCGACCCGCACAACCTCGGTGCGGTCGCCAGAAGCACCGAGGGCGCGGGAGCAAGCGGCGTCGTCATCACGGAGCGGAACGCGGCGCGTGTCACTCCGGCGGTGTGCAAGGCCTCCGCCGGCGCGGTCGAGCACGTGCCGGTCGCCGTCGTCGTCAACCTCGGCCGCTACCTGGAGGAGATCAAGAGCCCTAGCCTGTGGGTCTGGGCGGCTGCCGGCGACGCCGAGACTTCCATCTGGGAAGCCGATCTGGCCACCGGCGTCGGGCTCGTCTTCGGAGCGGAGGGAAGAGGGCTGCGGCCCGGGGTGCGCCGCGCGTGTGACGACGCCTTCGCCGTCCCGCTCGCAGGGAAGGTCGAATCGCTCAACGTCAGCGTCGCCGCAGGCGTCGCGCTCTTCGAGGCGGCCAGGCAGCGCCGCCGCGTAAGGTCTTAGCGCGTGCTCTACCTCTTCGACGGCTACAACATCCTGCACGCGGGCGACTTCGCCGGCCGGCGGGAGCTCGTCGATACCCTGGCGAGCTTTGTCGCAGTCCGCGGTGCCCGCGGGGTGGTCGTCTTCGACGGAGTGGGCGAGGACGCGGCCTACGGGGCGCTCGAGGTCCGCTTTGCCTCGCCCGCCGACCCGCTCCTCGAGCGCCTCGCCGCCGAGCACCGCCGGCACGAGGAGGTCTGGGTCGTCTCCTCGGACCAGGCGGTTCGGGGCACGGCCGGGCAGGAGACGCGCCGCCTCTCGTCGAAGAACTTCGTGCGCGAGCTCGCCGCCGAGCGCGGAAGCGGGCCCCAGCAGGCCGGGCCCCGGCGCTCACAGGTCGAGGACGCGCTCGACGCCGAGACGAAGGAGCGGCTCGAGCGCTTTCGCCGCAGTCGTTGAAGTTTCCGGGGCTCCCTGCTACGATCGAGACCTCAACTTGAGGGTTAGGGTTTATGGAGAGGCCGCCGACGGCCCCTTCGAGCGCCGATCCCAGGAGGCACGTCCGTGGCCCGCCGACAGCCTGCCACCGCACGAAGCGCCCAGGAGCGAAGCGAGCGAGAGCTCGCCGACCTGCAGCTCGTCGTGCGTGCCCGCAACGGCGACTCGGCGGCGATGGACGCGCTCATCCGCCGCTACACCGGCTTCGTCCGGCTGAAGGCGAGCTCCTACTTCCTCGCCGGCGGCGAGTCCGACGACTTGAACCAGGAGGGCCTCATCGGCCTCTACAAGGCCGTCCGCGACTTCCGCGCCGACAAGGAGACGTCGTTCCGGAGCTTCGCCGAGCTCTGCATCACGCGCCAGATCATCACGGCGATCAAGACGGCCACCCGCTTCAAGCACGCGCCGCTCAACACCTACGTCTCCTTCAGCCAGACGCCGGCCGGCCAGGACGACGGCGAGTGCACGCTCGGCGACGCGCTGCCGGGGCCGGGCGTCGACGACCCCGCCGTCTGCGTCATCTCGACGCAGGAGCTCCAGAGCCTCGTCTTCTGCCTGGGGACGGGCCTCTCGTCGCTCGAGTCGGACGCCCTGCGCCTCTACCTCGAGGGGAACTCCTACGAGGAGATGGCCGAGGAGCTCGGGTGCGACACGAAGACGATCGACAACGCGCTCCAGCGCGTGAAGCGCAAGGTGCTCCAGCACCAGAGCGGCCGCGCCGTGCTGGAGGATTAGGCGTTCGTCAGGCCGCGCACCAGCGCTTCAACACGAGCGAGCGCACATCGCAAGTCATCGATCCTGACGTCGAGAGTTGTGATCTTCTCGTCCAGGATGTCGACGTGTTTTGGCAAGCTCGGTGCCGGCTGCCCCCTAAAAGATCGCTCACATAGAGCCCGTTGGGACCCAGGCCAGCGAAATAGCCATGGACCCACGAAGCCGTGCTCGCGGAGCGACTCCGGAAGGAGCCGGAGGCGGGACTCGAACCCACGACCCACGGATTACAAATCCGTTGCTCTACCAGCTGAGCTACTCCGGCACGAGGAACATGGTAGGCGAAGTTCTGAGACGAGTTCTCAAGGCTGGTCCTTTGCGAACGGCTCCGAGACGTACTTGGGCACGACCATCGCCCAGGCGTTGAGGACGAGCTCGCGCATCTCCTCCTCTTCGATCGCGTCCAGGCGCACGCAGGCCCAGTGGAAGCGCATGTCGGACCCGCTCGGGAGCAGGAACTTCTCCGGCTCGTTCTCGATGAGCGCCCGGCGCCACTCCTTCGGGAAGCCGAAGCCCATCACCGTCTCGTCGCGTGAGAAGTCGACGAAGACGATACGGCCTACGCGGAACTTGATGCGGCCGCGGACGAAGACCTCATAGGCCCGGGGCAGCGTGCGCACGTAGGCGCGGACGTCCTCCACGGTCACCCCGAGCGAGCGCTTGCCCATCCGACCACTGTAGAGAGATCGCGCGTTCGCGCGGTTGCGGATAACGTCCCGCCACCGACGAAGGGGGCCCCATGGCATCGCTTCGCCAGGAGTTCCTGCGGCGCAAGCCCGTCTCGGAGATGGCGGAGGAGACGGGCGCAGACACGGGCAAGGGCGAGCTCGAGCGGTCGATCGGGCTCTTCCAGCTCGCCGCCTTCGGGATCGGCGCCACGATCGGCACGGGCATCTTCATCGTCCTCACGGAGGCGGTCCCGATCGGCGGCCCGGCCGTCGTCCTGTCCTTCGTCCTCGCGGGGGCGGTCGCAGGGCTGACGGCGATCTGCTACGCGGAGCTGGCGAGCGCGGTGCCGGTCTCGGGCTCCTCGTACTCCTACGCGTACGCGACGCTGGGCGAAGGGGTCGCCATGATCGTCGCCGCCTGCCTGTTGCTCGAGTACGGCGTCTCGTCGGCTGCGGTCGCAGTCGGGTGGTCGCAGTACCTGAACGAGCTGCTCGACAATCTCTTCGGCTTCACCGTTCCCGACTCCCTCTCGAACGCGCCCGAGCAGGACGGCTTCTTCAACCTGCCCGCGGTGATCCTGGTCGTGCTGTGCTCGCTGCTCCTGATCCGAGGCGCGAGCGAATCGGCGAAGGTCAACGCGGTGATGGTGATGATCAAGGTCGGCGTCCTCGTCCTGTTCGTCGTCCTAGGGCTGCAGGGCTGGAACTCGGACAACCTCTCCGACTTCACCCCCTTCGGTCTGTCAGGGATCACCTCGGCCGCGGGCATCATCTTCTTCTCCTACATCGGGCTCGACGCCGTCTCCACGGCCGGGGAGGAGGTACGTAATCCGCGGCGGAACCTTCCCCTGGCGATCCTGATCGCGCTGACTGTGGTGACGACGCTCTACATCGCCGTCGCCCTCGTCGCGGTCGCGGCGCAACCCGTCGCGGGGTTCGAGGGGCAGGAAGCCGGGCTGGCCGCGATCCTCGAGGACGTAACCGGCTCCACCTGGCCGGCGACCGTTTTGGCAGCGGGAGCGGTGATCTCGATCTTCAGCGTCACGCTCGTGACGCTCTACGGCCAGACGCGCATCCTGTTCGCCATGGGCCGCGACGGCATGATTCCGCCGCTCTTCCACAAGCTGAACCCGCGCACGCTCACGCCCGTACCGACCACGATCATCGTCGCCCTGGTGGTCTCGACCCTGGCCGGCGTGCTCCCGATCGACTTTCTGGCGGAGATGACCAGCATCGGCACGTTGGTTGCGTTCCTCGTCGTCTCGGTGGGCGTGATCGTGCTGCGCCGGTCGGCGCCGGACCTGCCCCGCGGGTTCCGGGTGCCGCTGTATCCCCTGACGCCCATCCTGTCCATCGCAGGAACGATCTGGATCATCCAGGACCTGCGTCCCGTGACGATCTACGTCTTCTTCGCCTGGGCGACCGTGGCGCTCATCTGGTACTTCCTCTACGGTCGCCGCCACTCCGAGCTCGGCCGGCTCGAGGGCGCAGGCAAGGTCACGCCGTGACCATGGTCGTCGGCGTCTCGCCGGACCGGCGCGGGCGGCCGGCCTTGCATCTGGGCGCGCTGCTGGCCCGCTCGGCCGAGGACGACCTCGTCCTCTGCACCATCGTCCCCACGCCCTGGCCGCCGAGCCCGGCCAAGGTCGACGCCGAGTACCGCGTCGAGCTCGAACGCGTCGCCGCCGAGGCGCTCGACGCTGCCCACGCTCGGATTCCCGCGGACATCGCGGCCACGACCCTCGTTCGTTCCGCGCGCTCCGTCCCGGCCGGCCTGCTGGAGGTAGCGGAGGAGCGCGACGCCCGCTTTCTCGTCGTGGGATCGTCCTCGGCCGGCGTCTTCGGGCGGATTGCGCTGGGCAGCATCAGCAGCCGGCTGATGCACAGCTCGCCCGTCCTGGTCGCGCTACCGCCGCGCGGCTACCGGTGCGCGCCCCACGCCCGCGTTACCAGGGTGACGGCCGCGTACGGAGGATCGGAGAGCTCCGAAGACATCGTCGTCGCGGCTGCAGAGGTCACGGCGAGGCTTGGCGCTACCCTGCGGCTCGCCTCCTTCGCCGTCCGGGCACGACCTCCGTACACGTCCGGCGTCGGGACCGAGGCCGACCGCTCGATGATCGACCAGTGGGTCGAGGAGGTCGAGGCGGCCGGCAGGGCCGCCCTGGACCGGGTCCGAGACCTGGCGGCCGTTCCGCCCAGGCTCGAGACCGTCATCGGCTACGGAGAGAGCTGGGACGAGGCGCTGGAGGACGTCGAGTGGCAGGACGGCGAAGTGCTGGCGATCGGCTCCAGCGCCGTCGGGCCGGTGGCACGGGTCTTCCTCGGCTCGCGAGCGTCGAAGATCGTCCGGAACTCACCGGTCCCAGTGGTAGTCGTCCCGCGCGGCACCGTCGCCGAGCTCGCCGGCCGGGCCGGGCGCGCCGTGTAGCCGCCGGAATTCGGGCTCTTCCAGCCTCGTTTAACGAAGTGTGATGCGAACGATCCAAGACATCCGTGACGAGCTCGAGCGGGCCGTGGAGCGGCGCGCAGAGCTCTGGCACGAGCTCAACGACGGCATCGATCCGGCCAAGTCGGCCGAGGCCGCCGAGCTCTCCAGGCAGATCGACGAGCTGTGGGCAGAGGCGCGCGCCCTGCGTGCCTACGACCGCTTTGGCCCGTCGGACGCCATCCGCGCCCGTGCTCGAGCCGAAGAGCGGCTCGAGCGGGATTCGCGACGACTCAAGGCCGCATAGCGCGGCCCCCGAGAAGGCCGCTCAGGCGGCCTTCTCCTCTGCTCGGGGTCCGGCGGCACAATGAGCGAGATGGATCACCACGACCACGGATCCGCCAGCGTCAGCGGTCCAGCCGATCGAAGGCTGCTCGCGCTCTCGCTCGCGCTCCTCCTGGCCTTCATGGTCGCGGAGGTCGTCTTCGGCATCCTCGCCAGCTCGTTGGCGCTGCTCGCCGACGCCGGGCACATGCTCACCGACGCGGCGGCGCTTGCCCTGGCGCTGGTCGCGGCGTCACTCGCAAGCCGGCCGGCAGGCGGGCGCTGGACGTTCGGCTTCGGCCGCGTGGAGATTCTCGCCGCGCAGGCGAACGGGCTCACGCTCCTCCTCTTCGGGATCTGGATCGTCTACGAGGCCGTCCGGAGGCTGATCGACCCGCCCGACGTCGACGCCGGGGTCGTCGCGGTCGTCGCTCTTGCCGGGATCGCCGTGAACCTGATCGTCGTCGCGCTCCTCTCTCGCGCGCGCCGGCAGAGCCTCAACGTCAAAGGCGCCTACCTCCACATCGTGACCGACCTGGCCGCGTTCCTCGGCACCGGCATCGCCGCCGCTCTCATCCTGCTCACGGGCTGGAACCGTCTCGACCCGATCGCTTCCCTCCTCGTCGCCGCGCTCATGTTCTGGGCCGCGTGGTCCCTCCTGCGCGAGTCGGGGCGCATCTTCCTGGAAGGCGCGCCCGCTTCCGCTCCCCCGGCCGACGTCGGTCCCGCGATCGTCGCGCATCCCGGGGTGGTCGAGGCACACGACCTGCACGTCTGGACGGTGACCGACGGCTTCCCGGCGCTCTCGGCGCACGTCCTCGTGCAGCCCGGCGCGGACTGCCACCGGATCCGGCTCGAGCTCGAGTCCATGCTCCACGACCGCTTCGGCATCGACCACACGACCCTGCAGGTCGAGCACGTCGGCTCCGCCCGTGGCCTCGAGATCACACGCGCCGGATCCGGCGAGAGCTCCTGAGCCCAGCTGCTAGCCTGACTCCGTGCTCGGGGTCCTCGCAGTCATCCAGGTTCTGCTCTCCGCCGCCCTCATCGGGCTCGTGCTCATGCACTCGGGCCGGGACACCGGCTTCGGCGGGCTCGGGTTCACGCCGGCCTCCCAGGGCGGCCAGCACATCGTCGAGCGAAACCTCACCCGGCTGACGGTGTTCGTCGCGCTTCTCTTCGCGGTGAACACCGTGGCGCTTTTCTACCAGTTCGATTAGCCGCCGCCCGCAATGGCGGCGACGAGCCTGATCTCCTCGGCGCCCGAGAGCTCGGTGGCCAGGCCCTCCCGGTCACGGGCGTCGACGCCGTCGACGTAGACGTTGACCAGGGGCCGGAGCGCTCCGCGCTCGTCGAGGACGAGGTTCGCGACGGGGAGCGACCTCAGGGCGTCCCCGACGGTCCCGGCCTCGAGCTCGAAGCGGTTGCGCCCGCCTGCCTCGGCGGCGAGGAGCGAAGGGAGGAGGACTATCGCCACCCGGCTTCCACCGAGAGGATCGGCGGGAGCTGGGCGGCGGCCTCGAGCCACGTGTCGCCCGCGTCCGGCGAGACAAAGAGCGAGCCGCTCTGCGTGCCGAGGTAGATGCCGGGCAGATCGAGCCGGTCGGAGGAGAAGCCCTCGCGCATCACCGACCCCCAGGCGCGCTGCGGCAGCCCGTTCGTGAGGAGCTCCCAGGAGTCGCCGCCGTCCCGCGTGCGGTAGACCCCGAGACGGCCGTCGGGCGTCACGCGGTTCTCCGGGCTCTCCTCGGGAACGACCAGGGCCGCATCCGGGTTTCGGTGGTCGAGCGCTAGGGGGAAGCCGAAGCCGCTCGGGAGGCCGTTCGCCTCGAGGCGCTCCCAGCTCTCGCCACGGTCGTCCGAGCGGTAGACGCCGCAGTGGTTCTGCTGCCAGAGGCGCTCCGGCCGGGCCGGGTGGAGGAGCACCTTGTGCACGCACTGCCCCAGATCCGGGAAGGGATCCGGAAGGAAGTCGGCCGCGGTGCCCTGGTTGGCCGGCGACCAGGTCCCACCGCCGTCCTCGCTCCGAAAGACGCCCGCCGCCGAGATGCCCACGTACATTCGCTCGGGCGCGTCCTGATCGAGCGCGATCGAGTGGCAGCACATGCCGCCGGCACCGGGGTTCCAGCGGTCACGCGTCTCGTGGCGGACGATGCTGTCCACGGGCTGCCAAGTCTCGCCGCCGTCGTCGGTGCGGAAGAGGACGCCCGGCGCGGCCCCGAGCCAGAGGCGGCCGTCCTCGCCCTCGCGCCCGGGCTCGACGTGCCAGGTCTTCTCCAGCGTCAGGCCCGTGTCCTCGGGGAGCCCGAGCTCGTCGGCACGCGTCCACGTCTCGCCGCGGTCGGTCGAACGGTGCACGGTCGCGCCGTAAACCTCGCTGTTCGTCGCTGCGTGGATCGTCCCGTCCCGCGGGTCGGCGATCGCATGGAAGACCGACCAGCCCGCCAGGAACGGCCCGGCGAGCGCCCAGTCGCGCCGCTCCTCGCCGCTCTCGAGGAGGAAGAGGCCCTTGCGCGTGCCGACGAGGACGAGGACGCTCACCGGGACCAGTATCTCAGGCTGTAGCCACGCGACCGGCCGAGCCGTGAACGGAAGCGGAAAGATCCGGACCTCGTCGTCGCGGGTCGTCGAGCTCGAGCATGCCCTGGATCTCGTTGCCGAGCACGAGCAGCCGCCTTCTTCGGCGGTCGACGGTCAGACCGGTCAGCTCGCCCGTCCCGAAGGACGGTCGCGCCACCGGCTCCCGGCCTTCGAAGACCGCGATGAAATCGGCGCGTCGCCCTCGCACGATTGCGCCCATTCGGGCGTCGTCGAGCCAGGCGATCTCGCGCAGGCCGGGGACCGCCCACCCACGCGCGGCAGCTCACGCGTGAGATCTTCTCGCGAGAGCGCGACGCGGGCACACTCGTCGATGTCGCGAAGCTCAGCGGTCGCTGACCGGGCCGGCGCGTCCGTCCCCGGCCGGTCGGCCGTGGCGTCCCCGTCCCTCAGGAACGCCGCGACCGCCGCAACTCCAACCACGATCAGGACGCCGCCGACGACGAGCCACGTCGCCGCGCGGCGCATCAGAGCCCGGGGCCCGACCCCGTTCCGACGACGGTGAAGGCGTCCGTGGCGACCGCGGGCACGAGCGTGCCGAACGGGTAGCGCTCGTCGTAGAAATCACTCCGGTTCACGAGCGTGACTTCCTTCGTGAGGCCGAGCAGCCCCGCCACCAGCGCGGGGAACGACGTCGTGAAGCGGAGGTTGACGACCGGAGTGGTCACCTTGCCGCCCTCGATCAGGAACGTGCCGTCGCGCGTCATGCCCGTGATGATGCCTTCGCGCGGGTCGACGATGCCGAGGTAGTGGAGGCGGGTCACGCAGATGCCCTCGCCCACGCGCTCCGCGAGCTCGTCGACGGACGCCGCCTCTCCGCCGGCCATCGAGAGGTTGAAGGGGATCGGTCCGAAGGGCTGGGCCGGCGGCGGGAGCGCGTGCCCCGTGGAGGCGCGACGGTCCCCTGCCTGCGTGGCCGTGCGGCGATCCCAGACGACGTCGCGGGCCACCCCCTCCTCGATCATGAGCACAGGCTGCTTGGGGACGCCCTCCAGGTCGAAGGACTTGGGGTAGCTCCGGGGGTCGAGCCCGTCGTCGCTGAGCGTGAAGCTCGCGTCGAAGAGCTTCTCGCCGAGACGGCCGGAGAGGTAGCTGCGACCTTCGAGGAGCGCGAGCGCGTTGAGTGACGTGAAGGCGAAGTAGAAGAGGAGCTCCGAGACCGCGTACGGCTCGAGCACCGCGCGGAAGGTCGTGGGTTCGGGCTCCTTGGCGCCACGCGTCCGCGCGGCCTTCTCGGCCGCCTCCCGCGCGACCGCGGCCGGATCGACGTCGGAGGCGCGCCACGAGGTCGCCTCCGCATAGCCGGAGGAGTCCTCGGAGGCGGCGAGCGCCAGCACGCTGACGTCGGTCATGGCTTGGGAGACCATCTGGCCGGCGGTCGAGGCGACCGCGATCTCGGTGACGCCGCTCGTGTAGTAGCCGTAGAGCCCTAGTCCGGGCGCGGCGGCGATCGCCTCGGCCGCGGCCTCGGCCTGGTCTTGGGGAGTCAGGTCGGCGGTCGCCTCGTCGTACCCCTCGACCTTGGGCACCGGCGCGGGCTCCTGGAGCCCGGCGAACCCGGGGTCGACGGGCGAGCTGTCGGCGGCCGCGACCGCGTGCCTCGCCGCTGCGGCGAGCCCCTCGTCGTCGGTGCGATTCGTTGTCGCGCAGCCGACGCGGCCGTCCCGAACGACGCGAAGGGTGACCGTCTCGTCGCGTATCAGCGTCGGCTGGTGGACTGCGGAGGCCGCGAAGCGCGCGAAGCCGGAGCTCTCGATGTGGACGGAGACATCCGCTTCGTCAGCGTCGGTCGCCTTGACGGCGCGCTCGGCAAGGTCGAGGGCGCGACTCATGACCGGACGCCTACCTGGACGTCGCGGAAGCGCGCCGGCGAGGCGCCGTGCGAGACGTGGGCGTGCTGTCCCGGCTGGCCTTTGCCGCAGTTCGTGAGACCGTACATCGTCCATTCCTCTGGCCCGGCGACCGCGTCGAGCCTCCCCCAGAACTCCGGCGTGACGCCCATGTACGTTGGGTCGCGCAGCATCCTCCTGAGCTTGCCTTTCTTGATCTCCCACGCGATCTGCGTCCCGAACTGGAAGTTGAGCCGTTTGTCGTCGATCGACCAGCTTTTGTTCGTGCAGACGTAGAGGCCGTCGTCCACGTCGGCGAGCAAGTCCTCGAGCGTTCCGGCGCCGGGCTCGAGGTGGAGGTTCGACATGCGGACGAGCGGCATGCGGCTCCAGGTGTCGGCGCGCATGGAGCCGCCGAGCTCGCGCCCGATCAGCGCCGAGGTCTCCCGCGAGGCGAGATAGCCGGTGAGGAGGCCACCTTCGACGACCGGCTGGCGGCGCGCCGGCGAGCCCTCGTCGTCCCAGCCGAAGGTGCCGAGGCCGAGCGGGGTGGTCGGATCGGCGGTGATGCTCATGTGCTCGGACCCATAGCGGAGCCTCCCGAGGTCGTCCGGCTCGAGGAAGCTCGTCCCCGCATACGCGGCCTCGGTGCCGTAGACGCGGTCGAGCTCCGTTGGGTGGCCGACGGACTCGTGGACCTGGAGCGCCATCTGCTCGGCGTCGACGACGATGGTCGTGACCCCAGACGGGCAGGGGTCGGCCGTCAGGAGAGCGGCTGCCTCCTCGCCGACGCGGGGCGCCGCCGTGTCGAGGCCGAGAGCCTCTACGAACTCCCAGCCCGCCTGGGCGCTCGAGCCTCCGTGGGCGCTCGGAAAGCCCCGGCTCTGCACGCGGCCGTCGTCCGAGACGGCGAGCGCGTCGATGCCGCCGCCGCATTCCACCGAGCGCTGCGTGACGCTCGCGCCCTCCGAGGAGCGGAACACCCGCTGCTCGTGCATGGCGCGGACGGCCGCCTCGGTGATCCTGACCTCGGGCCGGCGCATGCCCTCCTCGGCCTTGAGGCAAAGCGCGATCTTCTCCTCCAGCGGCACGTCCACGGGGTCCCGCTGCACGGGAGGGTCGTATTCGCCAGCGGCGGGCGGGATCGGCGCCAGCTCCACACGCGCGCGCGCGCGCGACGCGCTGGCCCGCGCGAAGGCGACGGCCCGGACGGCGGCGTCGCGGGCTCCCTGATCGGAGAGCCGGGGGTCTCCGGCGAACCCCCAGGCGCCGTCGACGAGCACGCGCACGCCGATGCCCTCGGTCTCGGCGTCCGAGACGGAGTCGACCTCGCAGTTCTTCGTCGCCACGAGCTGCGCTCGGCGCCGGACGACCCGGGCGTCCGCGTAGCCGGCGCCCGCGGCGAGGGCGGCGTCGATCGCATGTCCAGCAAGGTCCCGCACGGCCGCCCTACCTTACTGAGGTCGATCGGCATCGAGGCGCAGGAGCCTCCACGAAGAAGGGCGCCCGCGGGCGCCCTCGCATGCGCTGGAGAGGACTTGAACCTCCACGGCCCGTTCGGGCCACAAGGCCCTCAACCTTGCGCGTCTACCAATTCCGCCACCAGCGCG
>Ga0081538_10001791_pt1 | contig 21683 bp, 18 predicted proteins | sample TabmetS5T2R1_FD_71022 | JGI IMG/M metagenome (GOLD analysis project Ga0081538, IMG submission 71022) | Tabebuia heterophylla rhizosphere microbial communities from the University of Puerto Rico - S5T2R1 | ecosystem: Host-associated > Plants > Roots > Rhizosphere ...
CCCTCGTCGTGTGTTTGCCCCATGGTCCCCCCTCCTCTCTGAGTGGCCCCCATAGCATATTTGTTGTGGCCAGCCCGGCCACAGCGGCCCCTGCCGTGGCTAGTACCACGGTGGATGTGGCAATCGATGCGGTCGAGGCTCCTATCGTCTCCATCACCGGCCTCGACGTCCCCAGACAGCTATACGCACAGCTGGTTACCAAGCTGGCGGTGGGGTGAAGAGCGCCTTTGATCACAACTTCCCTCGTGTGGCAGTTAACCGCTTGACAGCCTCCATCGGTGCGGTCGAGGTGCAGCGTGGCGCTGGGCTGACCGATCAGCAGGTGGACCGTCTGATCGGACAGGCCAAGCAGATCATCGGCTGCGTGCAATCTGAGTAGTGACCCATTTCCCAGCGAGTTGTTTCCATTCGTCGAGGTAATCAGGTAGTCCTCATCCGCTTTCGACCGGCCCGCATCACTAGCCTGATAGCCTTAAACGATATGACGTTAAGAGATAATTCATACGTTATACGGATATTGGGGTAGAATACTGATATTGAAGGGCGAAGAATGGTTTTTAGCTAGCACGCAATAACCTGTGCATGGGAGCGCCATCGTCGCTCCGAATCAGAGCACCCATATAAACCCGAGTTCGGTGCTCCTCGCCAGGTGAACTGAGCGATCAGCGCGTTGTCGAGGCCAATGCTATGAGGGGCGGCCGCGCTCTGTGGCCTGGTCCCCCTCACGCTTGACATGCCGTTCGTGGTCGACTGAAGGCTGTGACCAATGTCTGACGACTAGCGGGGTCCCTGGGCATGCGGCCCTACTGGAAAATCCTCCGTCCCGCCACCATGATGTCCCCGCCGTTTACCGCATTAGCTTCTGCGACTGGCGTGCACAATTGTCAGAAGGGGCTCCTCCCCTACGCCGGTCGATCGCATCTACTAGCCCATCGCGTGTTTGAACAGAGTCGACGGTTGAGGTCAACAGCAAAGGTCGCGATCCGCCTAGATTTCTGCCACGAGTTCATCGATGTCATCCGCTTACTGGGTCCAGCCTCGGGTGCGTCAGGCATGTACAGGAGGGGAGTAGCAATGATCTCAAGGAGTACCGTGCGGCATGAGGATCAACGAGAGGGGGTCTCGACTGGATCGAGGCAGACACGGCGGTGCAGCGCAGCGCGTGTGTGTCCGTCAGCGCTGTGGCCATGTCTCATCTTCCTCGTCCCCCTGACGTTGGCAGCGGGATGCGCCACCGTGCCGCGCGACAGCGTGCCCAAGGACCTCATCTCGCACGCGACGGTGGTCGACATGCCAAATGTACGCGCCTGGGGGGACGAGTACAGCACGGTTTTACAGCGCAGCCTGGTGGAGTCCATCCGTCAAGCACGCGCTATTGACCCCCGTGGCGTAGTCGATGCCACTGGGCACGTCAATGTCCTGGCGCTGTCTGGTGGTGGCGCCAACGGCGCCTTCGGTGCCGGTCTGCTGAATGGGTGGACGGCGGCCGGCACCCGCCCGGTCTTCAAGCTGGTAACGGGCATCAGCACGGGTGCCCTCATTGCACCTTTTGCGTTTCTAGGTTCGGACTACGACAGCACCCTGCGGGAGTTTTATACGACCGTCAGCACGAAGGACATCTATAAGGAAAGATCCTACCTCGCTATTCTATTTGACTCAAGCTCGATGGTCGACACCACACCGTTGCAAACGATCCTCTCTAAACAGGTCAATGAGCGAGTGCTGGCCGAGGTAGCGCAGGCGCATCAACGCGGGCGTCGGCTGTTCATCGGGACCACCAATATGGAGGCCGGGAAGTTGGTGATCTGGGACATGGGGGCAATCGCGACGAGCGCGAACCCCGAGGCCCTCGAGCTGTTCCGCAAGGTCATGCTGGCCTCAGCATCGATTCCTGTTGCATTCCCACCGGTTTATATCCCGGTGGTAGCTGACGGAAAACGGTATGAGGAGATGCATGTGGATGGGGGCACAGCCACCCAGGTCTTTTTTTATGGCTTTACCCTAGATCTGCAAGCCGCAGCGCGGGAAGCCGGGATCCAGGGGCGGACGCCTATCCGGCTCTATGTGATCCGTAACGGCAAATTAACCGTGCCGTGGCAACTCATGCTCCCTCGTATTCTGCCGATCGCTGAACGCTCCTTACATGGCCTCCTTGGTGCCCAAGTCGTGGGGGACTTATACCGTATCTATACTATCGCTCAGCGGGATGGGATCGAGTTCAACCTGACACACATCCCCGAGGACTACGACATCGGTGCCAAAGAGTCATTCGACCGCGAGGCCATGAACCGCCTCTACCAGCTGGGTTACGAATGGGCACGAGCCGGGCATCCTTGGCATCACCTGCCCCCAGGGTTGCGAGAATGAGGCCCAGTGGATCACCGGGAGGAATACCGTCGCTTGCGGGGGAATCTTTATCCAAGGCATCACGGATGCGGAACCCCCGCATCCGGTGTGGCCGTGAATTGAAAGGACTCGTGAGAGTCGCCGCTACATGTCAGGATGCTGCTCGAACGAGGAGGAGAAGAGATGATTCGCATGTTCAGCCTCGTCAGGCGCTGGCTGTTCGCCACGTTGATATTGTCACCGTGGTCTGCCCCCGCCTCGGCCCAAGGCAGCTCGACGGCCGCGTTATTCAGGCCAGAGGAGCTCGATCAGCTGGTGGCACCCATCGCCCTCTACCCAGACTCCCTACTGGCCCAGGTCTTGATGGCCTCGACCTACCCGCTGGAAATCGTCTCCGCGGCACGCTGGGTCAAAGCGAACCCGAAGCTGAAAGACCAGGCGCTCGATGATGCTCTGCAGACGCAAACCTGGGATCCGAGCGTGAAGTCTCTGACCGTCTTCCCGGAAGTGCTGACCATGATGAACGAGAAGCTCGACTGGACGCAGAAGCTGGGCGACGCGTTTCTGGCGCAACAGACAGACGTGATGAACGCCATACAACGCTTGCGCAGCAAGGCCCAGGCCCAGGGCAATCTTAAAACCACGCAGGAGCAAAAGGTCATCGTCGAGCCCGCGCCTGTAGGCCAGACCACGCAGGGGCAGGCAGTCGTCGTCGAGCAACCGGCTGCGAGCCAGACCACGATCATCAAGATCGAACCGGCCAACCCACAAGTGGTCTATGTCCCCACCTACAACCCAACCGTCGTCTATGGGACCTGGCCGTATCCCGCTTACCCACCATATGCCTATTACCCTCCCGGGTACGTCGCGGCGACTTCGCTCTTTTCGTTCGGGGTCGGCGTGGCAGTCGGCTCCGCCCTGTGGGGAAATTGCAACTGGGGGCGCGGGGACGTGGACATCAACGTCAACAACTATAACAACTTTAACCGGACAAACATTAGCAATGGCACGTGGGAGCACAACGTCGAACACCGCAAGGGCGTCCAGTACCGCGATTCGGTGAGCCAGCAGAAATTCAATAGGACGATGAGCACGGGCGGTGATGCCCGCGAAGCCTTCCGCGGGCGGGCCGAGAGTGGCCGGCAACAGCTGGCACACGGCGGCGCGGAGCAGGTCCGACGTGATCTCGAGCGCAGCAACGTGGCGGCTGAACGCCGGGACCGCTCGAACGAGCGGCAGATCGCCGACCGGCAAAGCGCGCAGGGGCATCGGGAACCGGGGACACGCGAGCGGCCTGAAGCGGGGCGCACTACCGGCCGTCGATTTGGCCAGGAGGAACGGCAGGTTGGTACTCGCGACCGCCCGGGTGCGGACCGCCAGCGGCAGGCGGAAGCGTTCCAGGGTATCGGCCATGGCCGCGAGGTGCGTCGGGATAGCGAACGCGGCTTTGAAAGCCGGCAGAGCGCCGCGGCGTCGCGGGCGAGCGCCATCGGGCAGGGAGGCAGAGGCCATTTTGGCGGAGCAGGCGGAGGCGGTGGCAGCCGTGGCGGCGGTCATTTCGGCGGCGGGGGTGGCGGGCGCTCCGGCGGTCATGGGGGCGGTAGGGGGCGATGAGTCCAACGAGAGGTACAGGCTGGCGAATGATCCGCGGTTGCAAGGCATATCTAAATCAGAGCAGATCGAGGAGGGGAAGATGATGCTGTTAAGGGGACGTACGGGGCGCCAGCTGGGCGCTTGGCAGACGGCGACCCTTATCACCACGCTGATACTCGCCGCGATGGGGAGCCCGTTCGCCCTAGCCGCCGAGGTCAAGCAAAAACACTTTGCGTCTGCCGAAGAAGGGGTACAGACCCTCATGGTTGCCCTCAAGGCCAATGATGTGAAGGCGATGCTGGCCATCCTGGGAGCCGACGCACGGCCGCTCATCGTCACTGGCGACGCAGTGGCCGACCACCAGGAGCGCGAGCAGGTCGTACGGGAGTACGAAGAGGCCCACTCTCTGGCCATGTCCGGCGAAACGAAAGCCGTCCTCCAGGTCGGCAAGGACGACTGGCCAATGCCGATCCCGCTCGTCAAGGAGGATGGTGGTTGGCGCTTCGACACGCAGGCCGGCAAGGAGGAAATTCTCAACCGTCGCATTGGGCGCAATGAGCTTGCGGCCATTGAGGTGTGCCGGGCATATGTTGATGCCCAGCGTGAGTACTATCTGCGCAACCCAGGGGGTGATGCGCTGCATCAGTATGCCCAGAGGTTTCTGAGCACTAAAGGCAAGCGCGACGGGCTGTATTGGGCCACTAAGGACAACGAGGAGCCGAGCCCGCTCGGCCCGCTCATCGCCCGTGCACAAGGCAGGGGGTATGTCAAAGCCAAGGACACCCGTGGCAAACCTTTACCCTACTATGGCTATTACTACCGCATCCTCAGAGCACAAGGTCCGGATGCGCCGGGTGGCGCCTATGATTACGTCGTGCGCGGCAAGATGATTGGCGGCTTTGCCCTGGTAGCCTATCCAGCGAGCTGGGGCAATTCGGGTGTGATGACGTTCATGGTGAATCATGACGGCGTCGTGTATCAGAAGGACCTCGGGCCCGACACGGCGGCCGCGGTGCGCGCCATCACGCGGTTCGATCCTGATAGCACGTGGACGCGACTGTAACGAGACGAAAGGAGGAAGCGATGTCAAGATTCACATCTTCCTGTATGTTGAGGTCGGTGTTGTTCTTGGTCGGACTCCTCTTGCTTTGGGGGCCTGTCAGTGGGCTTGCACAGCCAAAGATGCCGAGTGCTCCGGGAGGCCTCCCCAAGTTAGACCTTAACACCGCGTCCCTCGACCAGTTGCAAAAGCTGCCTGGCCTCAACGAAGCCACCGCCAAAAAAATCATCGCCGGGCGACCGTTCAAGTCGGTCGACGAGCTGCAAAAAGTTGGTCTCTCGAAGCCGACGATCGACAAGCTCGCCCCCATGGTGACGGTGGGCGATGTGGCCAAGGAAGCTTCTCCCCCCGAAGGGGTCGCTAAGGCGCCACCGCAGAAGGGGATGGTCTGGGTCAATACGGAGTCGGGCATTTTCTTTCGGGAAGGCGATCACTGGTATGGGAAAACCAAGGAGGGCAAATTTATGACCGAAGCAGACGCCAAGAAGGCGGGCTACCGCGAGGCCAAGCGTTGAAAGGGCAAGTCGGATAATGTTGTGTGCGGGCTGTCGTCGTCTGCGTCACCGGCGATGCCGGGCACGGCTGATTGTTGAGGGGGAGGGAGCGAGGGAGGAGAAGGCGTTCGTTGGGGTCGATGTCCCGATGTTCCACGTATTGAAGAGATATCGCTCATAGCTCACTCTGGAGGAGAAGACATGGACGGGATCATCGGTTTGATTATCAGCCTGATCAGTGGCGCCGTGGGCGGCAACATCGCCGGTAGCGCGCTGAAAGAGCAGAGTCTCGGCACCCTCGGTAACAGCATCGCAGGGATCGTCGGGGGTGGCCTCGGTGGCCAGATCCTGAGCGCGCTAGTTGGCGTCGGTGGCACCGCCGCGGCAGCCGGCACTCAGGCGGGCGGTTTTGATGTCGGCAGTCTGATCGGCTAGGTGGCTGGCGGCGGGGTGGGGGGCGCCATCCTCATGATCATCATCGGTTTCATCAAGCAGGCTGTCGCCAAATAAGACCGCAGCGGAGCGCCCGACATTCTCGGTGCTTGCCTGAAGCATGACAGGGAGCGTCCCTGGCCCTTCAGGGCCGCATCAGCGCCCAGGTAGCCGGCCACGAGCCCACGATTGACCTCCTGCTGATCGGGCTCCTGGCCCGCCCTTACTGGCTTGTCGGAGGCAGTCGTCAATGGAAACACCACGCCGTGAGATCGTATTGCCCCGCGCCCTTTATATCGCTGGAGCGCTCCTGATTACAGGGTTTGTCGTGTATTGGCTGCGCGATGTCCTCACGCCGATTCTCCTCGCATTTATCATCGCCTACATCTTGGATCCAGTGGTGGACCGGCTCGAAGCCTGGAAAGTCCCACGTCCGCTTGGCATTGCCATCGTATTTGGTGGGACGCTCGGCGCCGTCGTTGTGTTTCTGGCGCTGGTGTTACCGGGTATAGTCGCTGATGTAGCGGGCGTCATCCAGGAGTTACCCGGCCAGTTCGCCGCGCTATGGCTCAGGATCGAGCCCTGGCTCGAACAGCAAGGGATCTCCATCCCCCACTCCACACAGGAATGGGTCGAGCGCTTCGGCGCATATACCAGTGAGGTCGCGAGCTCGCTTCTCGCTCCTGCGGGCAATGTCTTGAGATCCCTCATGGGCGGTACACTCAGTGTGATCGGATCGGTCGTCGCAGCGCTCGTCGTATTGGTGTTTGGGGTTTACTTGCTGAGCGCTTTCGACCGTATCACCGCTGAGGTCACAGAGCTGATCCCACGGCGTTGGCGTGCGACGGTCATAAGCTACGCCGAAGAGATCGATCAAATGTTGAGCCAGTTCGTGCGCGGCCAGCTCACCGTCATGGCGATCCTGGCAGTGCTGTATAGCGGTGCATATGCCTTGCTCGGGGTCCGCCTGGCAGTGCCCATCGGCATTACTGCCGGCATGCTGAATTTTATTCCCTACGTAGGAGGCGCATTCGCTTTGGCGACAGGGGTGCTGATGTCATTGCTCGGTGGCTGGCACCCCTGGCAGCTTGCGGGCGTCGTGCTCGCCTACACGGTTGTACAGACACTTGAGGGCTTCGTGATTACCCCGCGCGTTGTCGGTAAGACGGTGGGACTGTCAGAGATCTGGGTGCTCGTGGCACTGTTCGTCGGCGGTGAGATCTTCGGTTTCTTGGGCGTCCTTTTGGCCCTACCGACGGCGGCAGTCGCCAAGATCTTCGTCTCCCGTGGTGTGCGGTACTATCGCACAACAGATCTGTTCCTCCGAGTTCCTCCAGACTCGGCTTCTGACCGCAGCTTGACTACTCCCGAGGTGCTAGCCAAGGGGGATGATACCGAACATGACCAGCAAATGCCCATGCCGCCCAGACGAGGCCAGAGGGAATCTTAAGTCCGATTGGGCCCGGCGCAGCGCCACCAAGGGAGTTGTTATGAGCATATCTAACGTCCGAAGTCCGTCTAGGGCTCCAAAACCTCGTGCAGTTGGAGGCGTTCGAGTGCTGCGTTAACACGGCTGCTGGCGGGGATCGGCCCAGGGAAGGCCGCCATGCAAACTTTTGGGGTGAGACGTGCGTGAAGCTCTGCTTCTGATGAGCAGAAGGGCGCGGCATGGTAGAGGACAGCGGAGAGGAGGAAGATCATGATGATGGGAAGGACGACTGGACCGATGGCATGTGGGCTGGCACTTGTGGCCGTTATCACGCCTGGGTATGCGGGTGAAACAAGCGTCAAAGCCTGGGCAGCATGGCAAGGGCAAGGGCGATTTTATAAGGCAACTGAGACCCTAGCCCTCTTCTCCGGCTACTGTGAGGGCGTGATGGAAGTGGAAAATAAGCAGGGGGCGGTTAATGCCGCCAGTATGATCTGCCCAGGTATGCTGGAAGTGAATCTGATCGACGGCACGCAACAGGGCTGGGGGCGCTGCATTATGGTGACCGGTGACGGCGATCGCGTCTATGCAGGCTGGAGTTGCACCGGCAAACACCTTGAGGGTTGCGGCGGACCATTCAACGTCAGGGGTGGCACCGGGAAATTCGCCAGCGTATCGGGCGACAGTACGTTTGTGGTACGCAGCGATGTCGCGGAATATGTGGCGTCGATCCCCGAAGGTGGCGTGACCGCGAACTTCGCCGGCCAGGCGGCGTGGTCGGCTCTGACGTACATCACGCCTTAAGGTAAACGCATGCAAGTGGTGGAATGTCGATGAGGTCCTGCCCAGGCCGACAGGTTATTGTCGATGGCAGCCGGTATGGGAAGTAGCAGTCCTAAAGCGCACTAATTGATCGCTTTCACGGGCCTGTCAAAACGGCCTGGAGAATGGGGTAGGAGGGCCTAGTTCATCGAGATGGGTCTATCTTATCGGCCGGCGCCTTCTGCGCTGTGAAGACTTATAAAACGGGCTTCGGCGTCACGGCTCAATAACAGGAGGCGTCCATGAACACACGAAAACAAGGTTGGCAAGCCAGTCGGCATTCACAAATTCATCGGCAGGCGGCCGATTCTCGCCTTCGGCAACTCCGATGGCGATCACCAGATGTTGCAGTGGACGGCCGCGGGCAGCGGGCCACGTTTCAGGGGTCTCGTCCATCACACCGACGCCGAGCGCGAATGGGCCTATGACCGTCACTCGCCGGTCGGACGCCTCGACAAGGCGCTCGATGAGGCGCTGGCCAAGGGTTGGACGGTGGTGAGTATCAAGGACAATTGGAAGACCATTTTTCCGCCGCTCACAAGACGCCAAGAGGGACACGACGCTTTCCCTCTCCCACCGGGAGACGGTAACGGTGAGGGTGGCACAGAAGAGGGGGTAAGAGAAGAGCGATCAACCATTTAACCACCAGCCGAAGGGAGAAACATCATGCGAAACCACCGCAAGAGAAAACGGTGGACAGCTATTCTGCTAGCCATCCTTGCATTCGCCGTGGTTGGTCTTCCAAACATACAAGCGCAAGAGAAGAAACCCGACATCCTGGTGATCTTTGGCGACGGCGTCGGGCAGTCGAACATCAGCGCTTACACGCACGGCTTGATGGGGTATAAGACGCCCCACATCGACCGGATTGCCCGCGAGGGCATGATGTTCACCGACTCCAACGCCGAGAACAGTTGCACGGCCGGCCGCTCGACGTTCAGCACCGGCCAGGCGGTGTGGCGCACCGGGTTGTCAAAGGCCGGTATCCCGGGCGCGCCGGTGGGCCTACAGGCGTGCGACATCACCATCGCCGAGGCACTCAAGCCGCTCGGCTACGCCACCGGCCAGTTCGGCAGGAAGCATCTGGGTGACCGCGACGAGTACCTGCCGACCAACCGCGGCTTCGACGAATTCTTCGGCAACCTCTACCACCTCAACGCCGAGGAGGAGCCGGAACGCCCCTACTATCCGAAGGACGATCGAGCGTTCGTCAAGGCCCACAGTCCCCGCGGCGTCATCCGCTCGTCTGCCGACGGCAAGGTCACCGATACCGGTCCGCTGAGCCGCAAGCGCATGGAGACGGTCGACGACGAAACGACCAACGCCGCGGTCGACTTCATGCAGCGCCAGGTCAAGGCCAATAAGCCGTTCTTCGTCTGGATGAACACGGCGCGTATGCACGTGTTCACGCACGTCCGGCCGGAGTACCAGGGCAAGAGGGGCGTGCCCGGCAACAAATATGCCGAGGGCATGTGGGAACGCGCCGGGCAGGTGGGGTAACTGCTCAAGGCGGTAGACGACCTCGGGGTCGCCAACGACACGATCGTCATGTACACCACCGATAACGGGCCCAACATGTTCTCCTGGCCCGACGCCGCAATGACGGCGTTCCGCAGCGAGAAGGACTCCAATTGGGAAGGCGCCTTCCGCGTGCTGGCGATGGTGCGCTGCCCAGGCTTGATCAAGCCTGGGCAGATCGCCAACGAGATGTTCTCCGGCCTCGATTGGTTCCCCACGCTGCTGGCCGCCACCGGGGGCGCCGACACCAAGGAGCGTCTGTTCAAGGACACCAGCGTCGACGGGAAGACGTTCAAGGTGCACCTGGACGGCTGCAACCGGTTGCCCTACCTGACCGGCCAGCAGCCGAAGAGTGCGCGCCACGAGTTCTTCTATTTCAACGACGACGGTGTGCTCGTGGCCACGCACGTCGACCACTGGAAATTCGTGTGGTGCGAGCAGCGCGCCCCGGGCAACCTGACGATCTGGCCCAACCCATTCACCTGCCTGCGGGTCCTGAAGATCTACCACCTGCAGATGGATCCCTACGAGCGCGCCGACATCACCTCGGACCAGTACTATGACTGGCTCGCTAAGAACACCTACCTCGCAGCGTATGGGGTAATGAAGACCGCGGCCTTCCTTGAGACCTTCGTCGAGTATCCGCCCAGCCAGCCGCCGGCGAGCTTCTCGGTCGACCAGATCGTGGAGAGCGTCAAGAAGCGGATCGAGCAGCAGCAAAAACGCTAACGACTGCGGCGTAGGGATGAATGCCCACGAGTCAAGCGGGCTCCTGAAGCCGCGCATGGCCGCCCGACCTGCTCGCCCAGTGGTGGCCGCTGCCGAGCCAGAACGATGAGGACTCGGGATCGCTCGTGCGCAGCTTCCTCGATGTGTTTCCTCACGCGTCGCTCTGGACCACCGAGTTCCACTACGCGACGTGGGTACGCCCGAAAGAGTTCGCACGTGTTCTGCCCCGGCTGCTCGCGCCGTGCACCGACCCACCCCTCCGCGGCACCGACGAGGCGTTCTTGGCGGCGCTGGTGACGAGCGCAACCGCCTGTTCAGGTTCTACGGCGCCGGGCTTTACGCCTACAACGGCGAGCGGGAGCTGTCGGCGCGCGAGATGAATCGTGTGATGCGGGAGGACGGCCGCAACCCCTACTACCGGTGGTTCGTCGGCCGAGGGCGGTGATTCATCGCCCGTTTGCCGGTGGTAAGGAGGTGACATGGGGCGCTTCAATGGAGGCAATCGCGGACGGCGTGTGGAAGATGCCGCCAGCGGGCCTCTACATGGGATTGCCTTTGCCTCTACAGAGGGGACAGCCTCCATCACGCAAGATCAATGGGGGATGCATTGACGAGAACGGACGGAACGCTGCTGGTCGCAATGCAAGTGCTGATGCTGCTCGTCTGTCCCATGGCGTCCAGTCAGGATGGAGGAGCCCGTCAGGAGGCATCTTTTTTCGAAGGCTGGACGTTCGAGGTAGCTCCATTTTATCTTTGGCTCCCCGCCCTCGATGGGGAGGTCACAGTGCATGGCCAGTCCGCCGATGTCGATCTGAACGTGGGCGATACGGTCGGTCTCCTGTTCGATAGTTTCATATTCGTGGCCACCGGTCGTGCGGAAGCCCGCAAAGGAAACGCCTTGCTGACCCTCGACCTCATGTATATGAATCTTGAAGAGAATATCCAGACGGACATCGGCTTGGGTGTCACGACGCGATTCGGGCAACTGATCCTCGAGTTCGGTGGCGGCTACCACCTTCTCGACTGGTCTTTCTCTTCTCGCGGTTGACCGATGCGAAGTCGCTGTTCCTCACGGCGAACGCCGACACCGCCTACTTCTTTTCCTTCAAGGCAGCACAGGCCTGATTCAAACCCCCATGCCACTTATCTCTCTGACCAGGCTTAAATGCTCTCGCCCACCCCGAAAGTCCTAGCCACCCCGCTCGTCAGCGCTTGATGGCGACAACGGTTCTTCGCTGCTGGTTTCCTCTGCCCCTCTCGATGCCGCCCCTTGCGCTGTTGGCGACCAGGAGCACGGGAGTAGCTGGCTACGACGGCCTGATATCTCCGTTGTGGTCACGTTGGATTGTAGCCATTGGCCCGGTGATTTGGCTCTCAGTCTGAGCCTGACAGCCCCCTACGCTTTGAGATCTGGAAGCGTCGCCGTCGGCATCTACCCGTGTCTCATCGGCGATGTGACGGGGAAGAGATGACGCATGTCACACGCCAGATCGCCTCTTGAGCGCCGGCGTGACGTTCAAGTCTGGCGGCTAGGGGACGATAAAGCAATAGCTTCCTAGGGCATCTTCGGGCCGTCTCGCCTGTTGAGACGTCACCTTCCAAGGGTCAATCAACCACGAGTTGAGAGAGTGAGCAGATGATGCAGATAACTGTGTGCTGGCGCATCTGTATGCTGTCGATTGTCGTCTTCGCAGGGCTCTGTGCCCGTGGCATTCCTATGCCCCAATTGATGGCGCAGCAGCCGCTTTCTGCCTCGATGCCTGAACAGCTGAGGAACCGGATCGGGGCTGTCGGACTCGTCCGCGGTACGACCGTTCGCAGTGAGATACTCGGCGCGCTCGACGCGCTAGTTCGCTTCTACGAATACCGTGGGTTTCAGCCTCTATGGGTTGATGATGAGGGTTTGTTGCCGCAGGCAAGCGAGCTCCTGCAAGTGGTCAGGCGTGCGGAGCGTGAGGGAATGAAGCCCCCGGTATACCATCTGCCAAAAGTTGAACACCTCATGGCAGAGCTCGGACGGCGTCACCCCGACGAGCGGTCACAGAACCTGCACTCTTGGGTTGATCTCGAATTGTTGCTGAGCGATGCCTTCTTCATGTATGGCTCGCATGTGCTGACCGGTCAGATCAACCCCCGGGCTCTGAATGAGGTGTGGTTTGGGGAGCGGTCAGAGGTTGACCTTGGGACCGCCTTACAACAAGCATCGGAAACCGACCGTGTCGTGGAGTTCCTGCAAAATCTGCGGCCCACGCATGCCGGCTATGCTGCACTGCAGAAAGCCCTGGCCGCGTATCAGGATATTGCGACACGGGGCGGCTGGCCAATCATCCCAGATGGGCCGAAGCTGCGGAGAGAGGATCGCGGTCCACGTGTTGCGGCGTTAAAGAATCGACTACTGCTGACCTCAGACCTGGATCGAACCGCCGCGAGCGTGGATGATATCTTCGACGCTGCCCTCGAACGTGCCCTGCAAAAATTTCAGGGAAGACATGGACTCGCCCCGGACGGTGTGGTCGGCACCTCGACATTGACCGCGCTGAATGTTCCAGCCGAGGTGCGTGTGCGGCAGATCGAGCTCAATATGGAGCGCTGGCGCTGGCTACCGCCGGCATTGGGGGAGCGCTATATCCTCGTCAATATCGCCGATTTCGCGCTGGATGTCGTCGAACACGGCAGATCGGTCCTGTCGATGCGAGTCGTAGTGGGAAAGCCGGCCCGCCGAACGCCATCCTTCAGCGCTGCCATGACGTATCTGGTGCTGAGTCCGCATTGGCATGTGCCACCAACGATCGCCATCCAGGACAAGTTACCATTGATCCGGCGCGATCCGGGCTACGTGGCGCGACAGAATTTTAAATTATTCCGGCATGGGGAGGGAGGAGTCACCCGCGTCGATCCCATGTCGGTCGACTGGTCGTCGGTCAGTTCCCGCCACTTTCCCTATCAACTGCGGCAGGATCCCGGCCCTCGGAATGCCCTTGGCCGCGTGAAATTTATGTTGCCAAACCCCTACCATGTGTACCTCCACGATACCCCTTCCCGTGAGCTATTCGCCAAGACCGAACGCGCCTTCAGCTCGGGTTGCATCCGTCTCGAGAAGCCGATCGAGCTGGCGGAATACCTCTTGAGCGCTGAACCCCAGTGGTCACGACAAAAGATTCTCGCCGGCAGCAAAAGAGGGAGCGAGCAGGTCGTGCCCTTGCCGACCAGCCTCCCGGTGCACCTGTTGTACTGGACCGCCTGGGTGGACGAAACCGGAGTCATCCATTTTCGCAAAGATATCTACGAGCGCGATAAAGTGCTGGATAAGGCTCTCCACGAGTTCTTTCGTGCTCCAAGAAGTGGGAACCAGGTCGAAATGGCTGTGAAACGCCCATAATGCCGGGTTGATTTTTGACGTCATGTTCGATATTGATGGGGTAGGAGCACATGGCAGAGTTCTATAAGTACCCACTTATAAGTAAATTGTTAACCATGGGAATTTTTTGCACTTCTATCTTCCATCTCTCCAAAAATTTTCAAAACACAACGGATACGTATCAAATCACCTATAACATACGTGATGGCTTAAAGGCATTTGCAAGCTTTACTGGAAAACAATTCCTGATTATCAACCATGATTCATTTGATTGGAAGAATGTCACTGTTGCCGTCAAGGCCAGGAAAGTCGGTAACCCGGCCGCTGTAGAATCTGTCGACAGTGATGAGATCGTCTTCGCCTTCGCCGTTCCTCGCATCAAAGCGGGCGAGATGTACACCTTACAAACCCGCCAACTCACCGCACAGACCTCTCTAGACCTACAAGCACTGCCGACGCAGGCATATTCTTTGAGGATTTTGGGCACGACACCGTGGGGGCCGAGCTCATGGGACGGTCGTCGGGAACAAATCGCCAGCCGAGTTCCCTGAAGCGCTTCAGATGTCAACCGGCGGTCGCGCCATGGACGAGAGACCCCCTGTCATGCGTGGCGATTTAGGCGATGAACAGGGCCGAATGATCGCGATACGGCGTCAGACACGGCGGTCCCTCGGCATGGAGATAACGGCTCGTGGACCACTCGCGACCGATCGCCAGCAGACTGGAGGACACCGTCCCATACTGCTCCGTAGTGTGTACACAGATGGCACGATTGCCGCGGTGCTCATTCGGAGCATCCACGACCCGCTCAACCTCCTGATGGCTTTGGCACACCGCCCGAAACGTGGAGAAAAGGGCGTCGAGCGAGGTCGGGGCCGGATCCGACAAGAGGTCACCTATACCCGCTGGCGTAAGCCGCGACAGATCGATCAGGCTCGAGTTGGTCAGCAGATACCGCCCCGGCTCAAGCTCCCGACTCGTGATGTCTCCTTCGTTGGCCGCCACATAGGCATGCTCGGCATCAGCCCACAAGAAATAAAAGCTGTTATAAGTCTGCGCTCTCCCCTCGGCGATCAAGGCGTCTCTGGCGGCGGTGGCGTCCTTCTGGCACAGCAAATCACGGCACAGGAGCCCTCGTGAGCGCCGGGCTGGGTCCTGTGGCAGGGGAGAATGACGGTTCACGATACCGACCAGGAGACCGAACTCGTTGACGCCAAGCCATGTCCCACCGGCCTGTTCATCTGTGCCGGCATAGATCCGCGGACGTTGATGCATCACATGGGGCCCCCGAGCCTTGCGGGCATACTGCTCGTCGCGATTGGCCGCCACGACGATCGGGTAGTTCTCCAACAGTTTATAGTAAAGAATGAGTGTACACATGCTCGACAGCCCTCTTCGAGAGGCGTTGATGTTCTCATCGAAAGCAGCAGGTGGCAAGCCTTGGCCCATCCGGATGAGCGATTGCCGCACCAAGATCCGTAGCGATATCCACGGTGACCGCATTCCTTGCGTGAGCTGATGTGCTCGGGGCACGATCTCAGCTTCAGTATAGCGCACCCAAAATTTTCCTTTCTACCCTGACCTGTCTTCGCTACAATGCCGCGCTATGGCATGGTTCACCCATGTTGCGGCGATGCTCGTCACTGCCAGCGCTGTTCATCTATTGTTGCCTGTTGTGGCGGTATGGAGGCCTGACATCCTGGCGTCGTATGCTACGTGCCGCATGAGGATGGCCCGGGCGTCCGCGATGAAGGATCATCGCCTATGACCGATCGTGATCTTGGCATGAGCCGCCGCATCACCCGGCGCGACTTTCTGAACGGCGTGGCCCTGGCTGTCGGCGGAGCGGTCATCCTTCCCGCCTGGGGGGCAGCGCTTCTGGGAGCTGACACGGGCGATTCCCTCGCCGCTGAGCAGACGGCGGGACGATCCGCCTACCCACCTGCGCTGACCGGCCTTCGCGGCAGTCATGCCGGCTCGTTCGAGACGTTTCATGCCCTCAAAGACGGGACCTTCTGGGACACGGCAGGCCCGGTCGTCTCCACCCGGGAAACGTATGAACTCGCCGTGGTCGGCGGCGGCATCAGCGGTCTTGCCGCGGCATACTACTACCGTCAGGCCGTGGGCAAGAAGGCCCGCATCATCGTCCTCGACAACCACGACGACTTCGGCGGGCACGCCAAGCGGAACGAGTTCACCGCGAACGGGCGTACGTATCTCGGGTTTGGGGGGACGCAATCGATCGACAGCCCGGCGCCGTACAGTCCTGTCGCCAAGGCGCTCATCGCCGAGCTGGGGATCGATGTATCGCGCGCCACCCAGGTGTTGGACGCCAACCTGTATGCCGGGCTGGGTTTGCAGCGTGCGTTCTTCTTCGATAAAGAAACCTTCGGGGTCGATCAACTGGTGAGCGGGTACTCGCGCCAGCTGCCGGATGAGTTCCTGAATGCGACACCGCTCCCCGAGGCAGTCAAGCGCGATGTCAGGCGCCTGTTCGCGGACCAGTGGGATCCGATGCCGGGGCTGTCGTCCGCGGACAAGAAGGCACGCCTGGCGCGTATGAGCTACGCACATTTCCTAACGCAGGTATGGCACCTTGAGCCCGGTGTGCTGCCATTGTTTCAGACACGCACGCACGGCCTCTTCGGTGTCGGCATCGACGCCGTCCCCGCTCAGGACGCCTGGGGACTCGGCTTCCCCGGATTCCAGGGCATGCAACTCGACCCTACCGCTGGACCCGGCCAGAACCACGATGCCATCCGCCATCCCGAGGCGCGGGATTACTTCTTCCATTTTCCTGACGGCAATGCCTCGGTGGCACGGTTGCTGGTCCGGCGCCTGATCCCTCAGGCGATCTCAGGCTCGACCATGGATGATGTAGTCACGGCCGAGGCCAAGTACGCCCAGTTGGATACGAAAGCGTCTCCGGTGCGGATCCGGTTGAACAGCACGGTCGTACGGGTGCGACATGACCGGTCTGGGGCATCGGCGCGGGGTGTGGAGGTGGTATATGTGCGCGGCGGGAAGCTGTACCGTATCTGGGCGCGCTCGGCAATACTCGCGTGCTGGCACAGCGTCATCCCCTATCTGTGTCCTGAGCTCCCAGTGCATCAGCGCGCGGCGCTGGCGTATGCTGTGAAGGTGCCGCTCGTCTACACGAACGTACTCCTGCGCCACTGGACCGCGCTGCGGCGGCTGGGTGTGCACGCCATCGTGTCCCCAGGCCTGTGGCACACCTCGGTGCGCCTGGATGCGCCGGTCAACCTCGGGACCTACCGCTTCTCTAGGTCACCTGAGGAGCCGATCGTGTTGCACCTGTCGAAAAGCCCATGCGAGCCGGGGCTAGAAGCGCGTGCGCAACATCGTGCCGGGCGCGTAGAACTGCTCTCCACGCCGTTCGAGGCTATCGAGCGTCGCATCCGAGAGCAACTTGCGCGCTTGCTAGGCAGTGCTGGCTTCGACCCGGCTGACGACATCCTGGCCATCACCGTAAACCGCTGGCCCCACGGGTATGCCTACCAATACAATTCGTTGTCGGATCCCTTCTGGCTTGAGGGCGCTGAGCCACCCTGTGTCGTCGCCCGGCAACCGATCGGGCGCATTGCCATCGCCAATACCGACGCCGCAGCATACGCCTACACCGACGCGGCGATCGACCAGGCGCACCGTGCCGTACAGGAAACCCTGGCCCCCCGTTAGTAGACCGCTGCGCACGGCCAGCTAGAGCCGTACCACCCTTCCTGGGGGCTGAGGATGGGGCACGAGCCTCCCATCCTCAGCCGTTGTGCCCCACCACGCACCGACGGACCGGTACGGAAGTCAGTCACCGGACGGCGTGGCGCAAGCCTTTGCCGGCCTTGAAAGTCGGCTTCCTACCGGCCGGCAGCCACATCTCCTGGCCCGTGCGCGGGTGCCGACCTTTGCGTGCCGCGCTGGACCGTACCCCGAATGTGCCGAAGCCCACCAGGGTCACATGGTGCCCCTGACGCAGCGCCTCTTGCACATTGTTGATGATCGCCTGTAACACCTGTGCCGATTGGCGCTTCGTTATGGCCGCGTCCTTGGCCACGCGCGCTACGAGTTCGGCCTTCGTCATTGGCGCTCCTCCTCTCTCACACGGCTTCCCCTCTGGCAGCTACACGCCGGCTTCATGCTCATGACTTCAGTTGAATCTATTTAATTCATTTTTACCGATAAGTCAATCAGTCACACATTAATTTGATTACCAGCGAGTAAATGCCGGCGGTCGGTTGCGGCGTGGGGTCGCGTATCAGAACAACGACACTGAGACCTCTCGCCGGGGGGTGTGTGCCTCCAAAAGCACCCGCATGCGTCATAAATGCCCTTGACATAAGCAACAATCTATGATAGTCAGGAGGCCTTTAGGGCATTTCTTACCGGCGTCGTTCCATGTGGGACAAGGTGGGCGTGATGGGCTTTAGCATGGTTGTTCGCTTCCTTTGGAGGCCACAACTCCTCACACGCTCCTGTGCCTCTTTCTGCGGCCCGGGATCTCGCGCGTCACGCCATCCCCATACCTTGTTGCTGACGCCGCCCCAAGGGGTTAACTGAAACTCTCCACGGTAGGGCGAGACCCAGCGACGTCATTGATCACGGGCCTGTACGGGAAGATTTCCACCTCCTGGCTGGACTCCGAACATCGCGGCAACCACGTCTTAACAATTCTGGAGGTCCGATGGTAGTGCGCAAACGATCACGGCTGGTCCATAGTTTCTTCCCGATGGCTTTGCTTCTCGTCCTACTCGTCATAGTGACGTCTGCCCCGGCGGCAGCGGGCACGGCAGGCCAGGCCAAGGTGGACCGTCTGGTGATGGGGTTGATCACCCCGTATCTCGATTACACGCGGCCGTGGATCAACGGGACGGCCGACCACAATATCCAACATGACCCGATGCTCGAGTGGCTGATCGAAGTCGATGCCGAGAGCGGGCAGTACAAGCCGTGGCTGGCGGACAGCTGGGAGTTGGGCCCGGACGGGAGATCCTGGAGGGTCAAGCTGCATAAAGGCGTGCAATTCCACCACGGCTTCGGCGAGTTCACGGCCCGGGACGTCGTCCACACCCACGCCCTCTGGTGTGACGCCAACTACCCGGGCCGGAAAGACCCCGCCGTGGCCGGCTACAAAGCCGGCATTTGTCAGGTCGAGCGGATCGAGGCGGTCAACGACCACGAGATCGTCATGCACTGCAAGGTGGTGTGTCTCGACATGCCCTTTTACTACTCCAGCGCTTCGAACGTCATGATCTTCAGCAAGAAGCAATGGGACCAAGAAGGAGAGATGGGGTACGAGACCAGGCCGGCTGGCACAGGGCCGTATATGTTCAAGGAGCGGGAGCTCGGGCGGTATGTCCTGTACGAGCGCGCCCCCACGCCGCACTGGAAGCACGGGGTCGTGGACTGGAAAGAGATCCAGATGACCTGGACGCTCCAGGAATCGACACGCTTTGCCCAGCTGTTGGCCGGTGAAACGCACCTCACGGAGGTCAACAAGGACCTCACCGACGAATTAGTCTCTAAGGGATACAAACTCATCCGCAGCCGAGGCACGGCGCAGCAGATGCAGATCAATTTCGGCGGGCTCTACTTTGGCACTGAGGACCCGCAGACCAAGCGCTACACCGAGAACGGTGGGACCACGGGCAAATTGGATAAGAAGGTCCCCTGGACCAACGCCAAGGTGCGGCAGGCCATGAATAAGGCCATCGACCGCAACGAACTCCTTAAGGTCCTCTATAAGGGCAGGGCCGCGCCCATGTACGTCCATGGGTTCTACCCCGACCTGGAGGGCTGGGACCCCAGCTGGGAGAAGCGGTTCCCGGAGATGTACGGCTACGACCGGGCGGCGGCGAAACGGCTCCTGGCGGAGGCGGGGTATCCCAAAGGGTTCAAAGCGAAGGCGTGGTTGTATCCCTTCGCCGGGGCCCCGGAAATGGAGGCCGTGATGGAATCGGTGGCGATTCAGTTGCGCGAGGTGGGCATCGAGCTGGAGCTGGAAGAGGCCGACTGGGTGTCGGCGGTCCGGCCCAGGTTGAATGAGCGAAAAGCCCAGGGATACCTATTTGCCGTTCCTCCGTCGAAAAAAGCGGTCGAGCCCCAGTTGGCAGTCTTCAACACCGGCAAGGGCGTGCCTAAAATATTCGAAAGCGACGAGCTCTATAAGATGTGGGAAGAGCTGCTACAGATCACCGACCCCAAGGCCAGAGATGCTCAGCTGCGCAAGATCGGCAACTACAAGTTCGAAAACTTCGAAACCATCCCGCTATTCGATGTCTTCATCGAAGTCATCGTCGATCCCAAAATCGTCGCCGACTGGCCGTTCCCGGGCTGGGATGGGGGCGATATCGGGCACACCTGGCTGATCCAGGCGTGCAAGCAAGAGAAGCCCTGTCGGTAGTCAGGGCCGATCGTCTCGACACTCGCTGAGGCTGGTGACAGCGCAACAGTGGAGGGAAGCATGCAGCATTGGTTGTACCGGAAGGTCGTCAGGGGAGCTCTGGTGGCGCTGGGGTTGTTAGCGTCCCTCAGCTGCGCAGAGGCGGGGACGACGTCGCCCGCGTCGCCATCGTCGGCACGGGCAAAGCTGGAACGTCTCCGCATCGCCATCGCACCGCTGGGCTGGGACACCAATTTCACCTGGCTGCAGAGCCGCAGCGGCCAGCTCGATAAGCGGCCCGCCCTCGAGTACCTGGTCGGCATCGACCGTGAGACCGGCGCCTACATCCCCGAGCTGGCCGAGAAGTGGGAGATGTCCCCCGACGGCAAACGCTGGACGCTCACCCTGCGCAAGGGGGTCAAGTTCCACAACAACGGCGGGGAGTTTACCGCCAAAGACGTGCGCCACTCGATTTTCCTGATCAGCCAGCCGGACTCGGTGCAGACCGATGCCGGCCTCTGGCGCTCGATGATGGGGATCGACAAGGACGACTCGATCGAGGCCGTGGCCAGGAAGGTGGAGACGAACGTCGAGATCGTTGATGACCACCAGGTCGTCATCAACACGAAATTCGCCACACCGGAGCTGATCGATACGATTTCGGCCAATGCCGACCTGGGGATCGAGAGTAAGGCGCGCTGGGATGCCGGTGGAAAGGAGCTGTACGGTCAGAAGGTAGTGGGGACAGGCCCGTTCGAGTTCGTCGAACGCAAGATCGGCTCACATGTACTGTACAAGCGGGTTGAGAACCACTGGCGCCGGACGCCGGAATTCAAAGAACTCGAGTTCCGCTGGGTGCCGGAAGACGTGACGCGACTCGCCACCCTGCTCAGCGGGGAGGTGCAGATCTCCGACGTTCCGCGTGCTTTACAAGGTGACGCTGTCGCCAAAGGCATGAAAATCATTACCAGTCGCCTCCCCGCCATCATGCATGGTTGGTCCTTTGGCGGCCTCTACTTCGCCACCCCTGAGAAGCTCAAGGCCGACGTCCCGTGGACAAAGAAGGAGGTGCGCCAGGCCATGAACATGGCCATCAACCGGCAGGAGATCCTCAACAAGCTCCTCGGCGGCAAAGCCGACCCGCTCAAGGTCTTCGGCTACGAGGCGCGCGTCGAGCCTAAATTATGGAATCCGGAATGGGATCAGCAGTTCGACAATCTATATGGGTACAATCCCAAAAAGGCCAAAGAACTCTTGGCCAAGGCGGGGTATGGGAGGGGCTTTGAGTTCACCATTTACCTCTACACGCTGCCCGGATTGCCGGAGATCATCGACATTGGGCAAGCCCTGGCGCTGGATTTCGAGGCGGTGGGGTTGCGGCCGAAGCTGACGGAGGTGGATTTCCCCAGGGTGCGGGAGCAGTACCGGACCAAACAGATCCATGGCGCGCTGTGGGGCTTACGGCGCTCCCCCAATGCCCTGGATACGGTGCGCATTTTCAATGTCAG
>Ga0081538_10001792_pt1 | contig 21682 bp, 21 predicted proteins | sample TabmetS5T2R1_FD_71022 | JGI IMG/M metagenome (GOLD analysis project Ga0081538, IMG submission 71022) | Tabebuia heterophylla rhizosphere microbial communities from the University of Puerto Rico - S5T2R1 | ecosystem: Host-associated > Plants > Roots > Rhizosphere ...
GGAGGGGGGATGGGTCCGACGCCGTGGGGCCCGCCCCCCGCGGGTGCGAGCGCCTGGCCGAGCCGATCAACAACCTCACGCTCGGCGGAGCCCACTATCTCGAGGGCGACCTCCATCGGCTCCGCGGGGAGTTCGAGGCCGCCGAGGCCTCCTACCGCAGCGCCAACGAGTACGGCTGCGAGCCCCAGCCCGGCCTCGCACTCATGAGGCTCGCCCAGGGACGGAGCGACACCGCCGCCGCGTCCATCCGGCGGGTGCTCGACGAGGCGGTCGGCCCCGTCTTCCGGGCGCAGGTGCTCGGCGCCCACGCCGAGATCATGCTCGCCGTCGGCGATGTCGCTGCGGCGCGGGCGGCGGCCGAGGAGCTGACGACCACGGCCGCCGAGCTGGGATCACCGTTCCTGGAGGCGCGCGCCGCGCACGCGATGGCCGCCGTCCTGCTCGCCGAGGGCCGGGCCAGGGATGCCCTCCAGGCCTCCCGTCAGGCGCTGCGGCAGTGGACTGAGCTCGAGGCGCGCTACGAGGCGGCGCTGACGCGCGTGCTCCTCGCCGATGCCTGCACCGCCGTCGGCGACAGCGAGGGAGCCGACCTGGCGAGGAGCGCCGCCCGCACGACGTTCGAGGCGCTCGGCGCGGCACCGGACCTGGCCGGGCTCGCCGGGTGTGCCGGGGCGGATCGCCCGGACGGCCTCACGTCCCGCGAGCTCGAGGTGCTGCGGGTGCTGGCGCAAGGCAAGACGAACCGGGTGATCGCCGAGAAGCTGTACATCAGCGAGAAGACCGTGGCGAGCCATGTCAGCCACATCTTCACCAAGCTCGGTGTGTCGACGCGCGCCGCCGCGACCGCCTACGCGTACGACCACGACCTCGCCTGACCAGGGCCGCGCGGCGGGCAGGGCGCGGGCGCGGCCGCGTCAGCTCTGCGGGGACAGCCCCACGATGGCGTCCTGGAGGCGGGCCTGCAGCACGGTCGTGGTCACGTCGCCGCGGCTGCGCTCGAGCACCGCCCGCAACCCGTCGAGCGTCCGGCGCAGCCCGTTCGTCAAGGCGTCGGGGTAGTCGACCACGACCAGCGCGTCGTAGACCTCGTCCATGGCGGCCAGCAACGACTCGCCGCGCCCGACCTGCCCCTCCCGCAGGCGATCGAGCAGGTGGCGGCGCAGCTCGCTGGCGGCCTCGGCCACGCCCCGCATCCATGCCGCTGCGGCAACCCCCAGCTCGGCGGGTGTGGGCATCGGGCCGCCGGCCACCAGGGCGGCAACGGCGCGGGCCTCGGTGTACTCCTTCTCGGCGTCGTGGAGGAACCCGGCGTGCCCGACTGCGGGGAACGGAGACATGACCTCCTGGGCCTCCCGCAGCGCCGCCTCGGCGCGATCGGCGAGGGCCGCGGCGGCTTCGGAATCGAGCCTGTGGACCGCCCGGATGCTCGACCCCGCAGCCCGGATGACGCTGCGGCACGACACCAGCGCCGTCTCGCGTGCCCGATTGGCGTCGGCCAGCTCGTCGTGAATGGCTGCCACCGCACCCGCCAGGCTGTCGCGGCGGGCATCGCGCCCGGCGTCCGGTGCCGACATCGTCTGCTCGGCGAGCTAGCGGGCGGTACCGGTGCCCAGCACCACCACCGCCGGACGGGGGGCGCGGATCGGCGCCAGGTAGCGCACCTTCTGCAGCCGCTCGGCGAGCCGGCGCCGACGTCGCACGAGGAGCGCCAGGTACGTCAGGAGGAGGCCGCCGGCGACCGCCGGCCCGACCCAGCCGGCGCCGCCGAGCAGCACGGCCGGCGCCACGCTGCCGATGGCCAGCACCGTGAGGCCGGTGAGGATGTGACGCCGCCGGCGATAGGAGCCCCCGGCCGTGGCGGCGCGCGGCGAGGCCGGAGCGTGCCCGCTGGGGCGTGATCGCCGGCGGGCCAGCTCGTCGCCGTCGGGGAGCCCGACGCCCCCGGCCGGCCCGGCCGCACCACCGTCGTCGTCACCGTGGTGGAGCTCATCGGCCAGGTCGCCGTCGTAGTCGTCGTCGTAGCCGCCGAAGGCGTCCGTATACACCGGGCGATAGCCGGGAGACGTTCGTGCCAGCGACCACAGCTGGCGCCGGAAGGTGACCATCGAGGCGGTGGGCCGGGCTTCGCGACGGCTCTGCAACCAGGGTGGCAGCAGCACCGCTGCCCAGATCACGCCAAGAAGCAAGAAAGCAAGCACGGCATCCACTCCGAGGTCTCGCTGGCGACCGTACAGGTCGCCGTCGCGGGCGCGGTGGATGCCACCTGACCTGGAGTTACAGGCCGAGCTCGTCGGGCTCGGCGTCGATGCCGTCGCGCATGGAGGGGTCGGTTGCGGGCCTGACCTGGAGTTACATGCCGAGCTCGGCGTCGATGCCGTCGCTGCGCCTGTAGGTGCCGCTGCGGCCGCCGGTCTTCTCCCAGAGCGCGATGTCGCCGATGGTCATGCCCCGGTCGACCGACTTGCACATGTCGTAGATCGTGAGGCAGGCCACCGAGCAGGCGGTCATCGCCTCCATCTCGACGCCCGTGCGATCGACGGTCTCGACGTGGGCCTCGACCTCGATGAAGTCGTCCTCGATGCGGAAGTTGACGAGCACGCTGCCCACGAGCAGCGGATGGCACAGCGGGATCAGCTCGGGAGCGCGCTTCGCCGCCTGGATGCCGGCCACCCGGGCGACGGCGAGCACGTCACCCTTGCTGATCGCCCCCCGAGCCACCAGCGACGTGGTCTCGGGCCGCATGTGCACCCGCCCCCGCACGACGGCCCGGCGGTGGGTCGGCTCCTTGGGCGTGACATCGACCATCCGGGCTCTGCCGAGTGGGTCGAGATGGGTGAGCCCCCGGTCGGACATGGGCCCCACCCTAGTGTCCCCAGCAGGGACAACGTTCATCCCGCCGCCGGAACGGCTACCCGCCGATCTGGCTCATCGACCGGCGCGGGCGCACGAACTGCACCTGTCCGATCATGTGCCCGGCCCACTTGCCGGCGACGCACCGCTGGACGGCGGCGCCGACGTCGTCGTCGGACGCGCCGCCCCTGAGCAGGGAGCGCAGATCGACCTCGTCGACGGCGAACAGGCACGATCGCAGCTGACCGTCGGCCGTGAGGCGGATCCGATCGCACGACCCGCAGAACGGTCGCGTCACCGACGGGATCACGCCCACCTCGCCCGCCCCGTCGCGGTACACGAACCGCTCGGCCGGCTCGTGGCCGCGCTGGATCGCTGCAACCGGGTAGACGGCATCGATGGTGCGCAGGATCTCGTCCTGGCTGACCACGGCGTCGGACTCCCAGCGCTGGTCGGCGTCGAGTGGCATCCACTCGATGAACCGCACGACGACACCCCGGTCCCGGCCGAACGCCGCCAGGTCGAGAACCTCGTCGTCGTTCACGCCCCTCATCACGACCGTGTTGACCTTCACCGGATCGAGCCCGGCCTCCTTCGCGGCCTCGATGCCGTCGAGCACGCTGTCGAGCTGGTCACGCCGCGTGAGCTCGGCAAACCGGTCGCGGCGCAGCGTGTCGAGCGAGATGTTGACCCGCCGCAGCCCGGCGGCCACCAGGTCTCCGGCGATCATCCGTAGCGTGGCGCCGTTGGTGGTGAGGGCGAGATCGGCGCCCAGTGCCGCCAGCTTGCCCACGAGGACGGGCAGATGGGCCCGCACCGTCGGCTCGCCGCCGGTGAGCCGGATGCTGTCGATGCCGAACCGCTGCACGCACACCCGCGCGATGCGCTCGATCTCCTCGAAGGTGAGCACCTGGTCACGGGGAAGCCACTGCAGGCCCTCGGCCGGCATGCAGTAGGTGCAGCGGAAGTTGCAGCGGTCCGTGACCGAGATCCGCAGGTCACGGTGCACTCGGCCGAAGCCGTCGACGAGCGGTCCCCTGACCATTCCTCCACGCTAGTGGACGGTTCCCCGGACCCCGCCCTCGGAGGCATGAGGCGCGGGCACGTCCGCTCGGCTCGGGAGGTCAGCGCCGCCGGGAGGCCCAGCCGTAGCGCTGCGGCCCCGCAGCGGGCGCCCACGCGGGGTGACCCCGGAGTGCCGGATCCGCTGCGCCGGTCAGGCCCACTCCTGTGTCGGCGGCTCCTCCAGCAGGATGACCTCCACCTGGCCGCCGAGCCGCACGCCGTCGCCGTCGGGGACGACCGCCAGTGCGTTGGCCCGGGCCATCGCCGCCAGCTGGTGCGACCCCTGGCCACCCGACGAGCGAACGTGCAGGACGCCCCGCTCCCCGGCGGTTGCCACCACTCGCACCAGGTGCACCTTGCCGTCGGGCCGGCGGGCCAGTGCCTCGTCGGCGGTCGCCAGCAGCCGCGGCCGCTGGAGCCGGGGATGCGGGTGCCCGCCGAGCCGGCGCAGCCCGGGACGGGCGAACAGCTCGAAGCTCACCAGCGACGACACGGGGTTGCCGGGCAGGCCGAAGACCGGCACGTGCCGCCGTCCGCCGTCCCCGGCACGGATGACGCCGAACGCCAGCGGCTTGGCCGGACGGATCGCCACCTGCATCCAGCGCATCCTGCCGATGCGATCCAGAACCACCCGGACCAGGTCGATGTCGCCCATCGACACGCCGCCGCTGGTGAGGACCGCATCGCACGCGGCGGCACCGCGCTCCAGGCCCGCCGTGATGGCCGCCTCGTCGTCGGCGACACGGCCCAGGTCCACGGCGTCGAATCCCGACCGGGCGAGGAGCGCCAGCAGGGCCGGGCGATTGCTGTCACGGATCTGTCCCGGCTGGAGCGGACCAGGCCCCACGACCAGCTCGTCGCCCGTCGACATGACGCCCACCCGGGGCCGTGGGTGTGCGTCGACCTCCTCGATGCCCAGGGATGCGAGCACACCCAGGCGGGCTGGTGTCAGCTCGTCTCCGGCGCCGAAGACCCGCTGGCCGGCATGGAGGTCCTCGCCCACCGCCCGCACGTGGTTGCCGGGATCGACCGACACCTGGATCTCGACGGCCTTGCCGCCGTCGCGCCGCTCGGTCCGTTCCACCATCACCACGGCGTCCGCACCCTCGGGGATCGGTGCCCCCGTGAAGATCCGCATGGCCTCGCCCGGCTGGAGCGGCCGGGGTGCCTGACGACCCGCCGCCACCTCCGCCACCACCGGCAGGGTCACCGGCACGGCGGCCACGTCGGCCGCCCGCAGCGCGTACCCGTCCATGGCCGTGTTGGCGAACGGCGGCACCGGCTCCCGGGCCACGACGTCCGCCGCCAGCACGCACCCCACCGCCTCGGCGGTGGCCAGCGGCGCCGGCGGGAGCGGCGCGCAGCCGGCGAGCACGTGGGCGATGGCGTCGTCGAGCGGGATCATCGCGCTAGACGAGCCCCCGCCGGCGGACCGCGTCGGTGAGGTAGGACGCGAATTCGGGACCGAGGTCGTCGCGGTCGAGCGCCAGCTCCACCGTCGCCCGCAGGTAGTCCAGCTTCTTGCCGATGTCGAAGCGCCCGTGCTCGAACACGAACCCGTGCACCGGCTGGTCCTCCAGCAGGATGGCGATGGCGTCGGTGAGCTGGATCTCGCCGCCGACCCCCGGCTTCGTGCGGTCGAGGGCGTCGAAGATCTCGGGTGTGAACACGTAGCGGCCGACCACTGCCAGGTCGGAGGGCGCATCCGCAGGCTTGGGCTTCTCGACGATGCCCCGAAGGCGCACGAGCCCGTCGTCGGCGGGCTCGGCGTCGACACAGCCGTAGGAGGAGATCTCCTCGATCGGGAAGCGCTTGACGGCGATGACCGAGCTCCCGGTCCGCTCGTAGGCGGCGATCATCTGCTCGAGCACCCGGAACCGTTCGTCCATGATGTCGTCGCCGAGCATCACCGCGAACGAGTGATCGCCGACATGCTTGCGGGCCACCGACACCGCGTGGCCCAGCCCCAGCGCCTCGCCCTGCCTCACGTAGTGGATGTCGGCGAGCTCCGCCAGGCGCCGGATCTCCTCGAGCTCGTCGAGCTTGCCCGCCGCGTCCAGCGACGCCTCGAGCTCGATGGAGCGATCGAAGTGATCCTCCAGGCTGCGCTTGCCCCGCCCCGTGATGATCAGGACGTCGTCGATTCCGGCCCGCACCGCCTCCTCGATCACGTACTGGATCGCCGGCCGGTCGACGACCGGCAGCATCTCCTTCGGCTGCGCCTTGGTCGCCGGGAGGAACCGGGTGCCCAACCCGGCCGCAGGGACGACTGCCTTTCGAACGCTCACCGTTCGAACGCTAGTGGACCCCCTGGTGCGTCACGCCGCCGCGCCGAGGTGGGGCTCCTCGCCCCGCCAGAGCCGCCCGATGTTGGACCGGTGGCGGGCGATCACGATCACGGCGCACCCGGCGAGCGCCGCCACCTCGTGTCCCGGCGCCCCGAGTGCACCGGCGGCCGCCGGCAGGACGGCCACGGCGGCGATCGAGCCCAGCGACACGGTGCGGCTCAGCGCGGTCACCACCCCGAACGCCGCCGCCGACACCAGTGCCGCGAGCGGGAAGAGCACCACCGCCATGCCGGCAACGGTGGCCACGCCCTTGCCGCCCCGGAGAACACGTGTCCCGCTCGCTCGGCCCGAGCGGCCGTGGGAGCGGGAGTTGTGTCCCGAGCGGCGGTGGGAGCGGGAGGTATGTCCCGAGGCGCCTTCGGAGCGGGAGGTGTGTCCCGAGCGGCCGTGGGAGCGGGAAATGTGTCCCGGCCGGACGTGTCCCGGGCCGGGCGTCAGCGGTGCGACGTGGCCCACCACCGCGGCGACGCCGCACGCCACGCCCAGGCCGTGGCCGCCCACGGCCCAGCCCAGCGCGGCGGCCCCCGCCCCCTTCAACACGTCGCCGACCAGGGTCAGCACCCCGGCCCCGCGCCCGGCGGTGCGGTACACGTTGGTGGCACCGGGATTGCCCGACCCTGCGGCGGTGGGGTCGACGCCGCGGCGGCGGGTCGCCAGCCAGGCGCTCGGGAAGGTCCCCAGGAGGTAGGAGCCGGCGATGCAGGCCACGGCAACGGCCGGGGACGCGGCGGCGACCAGTGGCAGGAGGACGCTCACGACGCCGCGATCGTACCGGCCGGGGCGCTAGCCTTGGCACTCTCAAGTCGCGAGTGCTAATTCCATGCCCGACCGCCTCGGCGATCGACCGAATCCCACCGGAGTCCAGATGCCCACGTACGAGTACCGCTGCCGCGACTGCGGCGAGCCGCTCGAAGTCGTCCAGGCGTTCACCGACGACCCGCTGACCGTGTGCCCCGCCTGTGGGGGTGCGTTGCGCAAGGTGTTCCCGGCCGTCGGCATCGCGTTCAAGGGCTCGGGCTTCTACAAGACCGACAGCCGGAAGTCAGCCAAGTCCTCGGCGTCTTCGTCGGGCGCGGAGTCATCGGGCTCGTCCGACGAGAAGTCGACGCCAACGGGCTCGAACGGCGACCGTGGCTCGAGCGACGGGGCCAAGTCGTCGTCCTCCTCGTCGTCCTCGACTTCGTCTCCCTCCTCGTCGTCCACGGCTGCCAGCGGCGGCACGTGAGCCCGGCCGCTGCCGAGGCACACCGCGCCGACGTCGGCGTCTACGGGGGGACCGGCCTCTACACGCTGCTCGAGGACGTCGACGATGTCGTGGTCGACACCCCGTTCGGCCCGACGTCGGCGCCGCTGACGATCGGCTCGGTCGGCACTCGCAGGGTGGCGTTCCTCCCCCGGCACGGCCGCGATCACACGTTGCCGCCACACCGGGTCCCGTACCGGGCGAACGCCTGGGCGCTGTGGCAGCTGGGCGTGCGAGCGCTCTTCGCGCCTTGCGCCTCGGGATCGCTGCGCGCCGAGATCCGCCCGGGTGACTTCGTGGTCGTGGACCAGGTCGTCGATCGCACCTGCGGCCGCGACGCCACCTTCCACGACGGCCCCGGCACGCCCGGCGGGCTGGCGCCCGTCGACCATGTGAGCTTCGCGGCCCCCTACGACGCCCGTCTGCGCGCCGCGGCGGTCGAGGCGTGCCGCGCCGAGGGCGTCGCCGTCCACGATGGCGGGACGGTGGTGGTGATCAACGGGCCCCGGTTCTCGACCAAGGCCGAGTCGCGGTGGTACGCGGCCCAGGGTTGGCAGGTCGTCAACATGACGCAGATGCCCGAGGCGGCGCTGGCGGCCGAGGCGCACATCCCCTACGCCGCGATCGCCCTCATCACCGACTACGACGTGGGACTCGAGGGCGTCCCCGGCATCGAGCCCGTGACGATGGACGAGGTCTTCGCCATGCTCGAGCGCAACGCCGAGGTGGTGCGCAAGGTGCTGTTCCGGGCCATCGGGCTGCTTCCCGACGACCTCTTCACGTCGTAGCCGGGCGCCGGGCGGAGCGCGATCCGCGCGGCCCCCGCTGCGCTAGCGTGCACGTCGGCTTCCCCCGCTGGTCCTGGATCCCACCGCTGCGGAGGAAGCCGTGTCCCCTCACCCCGTGTTCCTCGGCGTACACGCCCGGCGCGCCCTCGCCCGGACGGTCGTCCGCCGGGCCGTGGTTCTGGGGCTCGCGGTCGTCACCGGGCTGGTCGTCGTCACGCTCGTCTCGTCGGCCGAGGCCGCGCGCCAGCGCTGGGGGCGCGCTCGGCCCGTGGCGGTCGCCACCCGCGACCTGTCTCCCGGCGACCCCGTCGACGACTCGGCGGTGGAGGTGCGCCGGCTACCCGAGGCGGCGGTTGCGCCGGGGGCCCTGGCGGAGCCGCCGTCCGGCTCGGTCGTACGCCAACCGGTGGCCGCCGGCGAGCCCCTCCTGCCCGAACGGCTGGCGCCCGAGGGTCTGACGGGGGTGGCCGCGCTGGTGCCGGCCGGACACCGGGCGGTGGCGATCCCGGTCGGTCCGCTGGCCGCCCCGCCGGTTACGACCGGCGACCTCGTGGACGTGCTCGCAGTCGTGCCCGCGTTGGTGGAGGAACGGCCGGATCCACCGGCGGACCAGCCGTCGTTCCCGCTGGTCGAGGCGGCCATGGTCGTCGACGTGGGCGAGCAGTCGATCGCCGTCGCCGTTCCCGAGGCCGACGCACCCCGCGTCGCATGGGTGCTCACCAACGGATCGGTCGTCCTCGCGCTGGCGGGCGCCTGATCAGCGGAACGAGCTGGCGAGCATCAGGAGGATGAGGACCCCGACGATGATGCGGTACACGACGAACGGCAGGAACGAGTGGGTACGGATCAGCTTCAGCGTGCCCCACACGGCGATGTAGCCGGTGATGCCGGATGCGACGATCCCCCACACGAAGGGCGCACGGAAGTCCGCCGGGATCCCGCCTTCGGCCGAGACGTCGAACCACTTGAAGGCGACTGCTCCGAACGTGATGGGCAAGCTCATGAGGAACGCGAACCGGGCGGCGCCGTCGCGGCTCAGACCCGAGAACCGGCCGACGGTGATGGTGACGCCCGAACGTGACAGGCCCGGCTGCAAGGCGAGGGATTGGGCCGCGCCCATGACCAGCGCGTCCCGCAGCCCCACCTCGTCGATCGTGCGCTTGCCCCGCACGCCGTCGGCCCACGCCAGCGCCAGCGCCCCCAGGATCATCATCACGGCGATGAGCCAGATCTGGTCGGTGTTCTCCTCGATGGTGTCGGCCAGGAGGGCGCCGGTGATCGCCGCCGGCACCGCCGACACGGCGATAAGCCACGCGAGCCGCCCGTCCTTCGAGCGCGGGGTCCGCACTGCGGCCCGGGACAGGCGCACGATGTCGTGGCGGAAGTAGGCCACCGCCCCGCCCAGGGTGCCCAGGTGGAGTGCCACGTCGAACGTCTTCTGCAGCGACTCGTTGCCGGCGAAGTCGTTCCACCCGAACACCCACGGGACCACGATGAGGTGGCCCGACGAGGAGATCGGGAGGTACTCGGAGAGTCCCTGGGTGATGCCCAGGACGATGGCGTGGAGGATCGACACGTGTAACGGTGGTCAGGGCCCGCACCCAGGTTGGCTCGAAACTCGGAAGCGCACGATGCTCACCGACCGGGGCCCCTCCCCGCAACCCACACCGCCGGGTTCCGCCCTCAGCGGCCGCTAAGCATGACCCCGGGGATGACGAGGGCGGCGGCGCCGGTGCCGCCCGGCGTCCACTCTCGATCACCCCCTACGGCGCTGACGTCGAGCAGCAGCCGCTGGAGCGTCGAGGCGATCGTCGCCTCCCGGATCGGCTCCGCCCGCTGTCCGCCGCGCACCATCAGGCCCTCGACCCCCACCGAGAAGTCGCCCGACACCGGGTTGACGCCCGAGTGCAGCCCGGTCATCGACTGCGCCAGGACCCCGTGGTCGACAGCGGCGACGAGGTCGTCGAGGCTGCCCGTGCCGGTGGCGAGGGCAAGGGCCTGGGCGCCGACCCCGGGGGTGGACCGGTAGCCCCGAACCGCCGAGGCGGTCGACGGAACACCGGCGCGCCGCCCGGTCATCGTGTTGTGGAGGAACCCGTCGAGCACGCCGTCGACGATCAGCGGAACCCGCCGGGTCGCCAAGCCCTCGCCGTCGTGGGAGTCCGCCCCGAGCGACAGCGGGTCGGTCGGGTCGTCGACGAGCGTGATCAGTGGCGACGCGATCGGCTCCCCCACCCGGTCCGCGAACGGTGAGCGCCGCTTGAGCACGGACTCGCCGTTGAGGGTGCCGGCCACCACGCCGAGCAGCGTCGCCGCCATCCGCGGCTCGAGGACGAGCGTGACGCTGCCACTGCCCGGTTGAACGGCGCCCAGCAGCCGGGTGGCGCGGTCGACCGCGTCCTCCGCCGCCGCGTCGAGATCCACGTCGTCCGGCTCGCGACCGACCGACACGCCGTAGCCGGTCTTGGTCTCGGCGTCGTCGGTGGCGAGCGCCAGCACCGAGAGGTGGCAGAAGGTGGATCGCCCGGCCACGGAGATGCCCGTCGATGTGGCCACCGCCCCCTCGCCGGCGCCGTCGGCCCATTGGGCGGTGCGCACGCCGCTGACGCGCCGGTCTCGGGCGCGCACCGCCCGCTCCAGCTCGAGCACCAGATCCACCTTGCGCTCGATCGGCTGCTCGGCCAGGCCGTCGCGCCACAGGTCGATCGCCGGCGGTTTCACGCCGTCGGGCTCGGCGAGCCCCACCCACGGCTCGGCCTGCGCGTAGGCGACGTTGTCACGGGCCTCGGCCAGGACCTCGGCGACGACGTCGTCGTCGAGGGAACCGGCCCAGGCGAAGCCCTGGCGCCCCTCCTCGATCACCCGCACACCGATTCCGGCAGAGGTGGCCTGGGTCAGGGACTCCACGGCGCCGCCGTGGGCCTTCACCGACGTCGTGGTCGACCGCCCCACGAATGCCTCGACCTGCTCCCCGGCGCCGGCGGCGCCGGCGACCTTGGCCGCAAGGTCGAGCAGCTCGCTCATCGTCCCCGGCTAGGCACCCGAGACGGCGACATCGCCCACGACCAGCGTCATTCCGGCGGCGCTCATCGGCAGCCATGTCAGGTCGGACCCGACCGCCACCAGGTCGTGAAGGAGCCGCTGGATCGTGGAGGCGATCGTGAACTCGCGCAGCGGCTCGGCCAGCGTGCCACCCCCGATCCGCAGGCCCTGCGCGCCGGTCGAGAAGTCGCCGGAGATCGGGTTGACGCCCGAGTGCAGTCCCGAGACCTCCTGCACCAGCACGCCGTCGCCGACATCGGCGAGCAGGCCGGCGGCGTCGCGGTCGCCGGGCGTGAGCGCCACCGCCCGGCAGCCGGCCGTGGGCGTGGACTTGAAGCCGGCGCGCACCGCCGACCCGGTCGAGTGCGTGCCCATGCGACGGGCGGTCCACGTGGAGTGGACGAAGCCCCGCAGCACGCCGGCCTCGATGAGCGGCACGCCCCGCGTGGCCAAGCCCTCTGCGTCGACGGGTGAGGCACCCCACGACCGGGCGTCGGTCGGATCCTCGACCAACGTGACGAACGGCGCCGCCACCTGCTCGCCCTCTCGGCCGGCGAACAGCGAGCGCGCCTTGATGACCTCCTCGGCACCGAGCGTTCCGGCCACGATGCCGACGAGCTGGGCGGTCACCCAGGGGTCGAGCACGACCGTGAGCCGCCCCGAAGGCGGCTGGATGGCGCCCAGCATGCGCAGCGCCCGTTCGGCGGCGTCGCCCGCGGCGGCCTCGACGTCGAGCTCCTCGAAGTCCCGCCCCAACGAGAAGCCGAAGCCGGTCTGCGTCTCGTCCTCGTCGCCCGCCAGGGAGTAGGCCACGAGCTCGCAGCCGGTGGCACGCGAGCTGCGGCGGATTCCCGTGGTGGTGACCACCGCCGTCTCGCCGAGGGAGTCGCCGTAGTCGCAGGACTCGACGCCGGTGATGCGGGGATCGGCGGCCAGCACCACCCGCTCCAGCTCCAGCGCGAGCGCCACCTTGCGGTCGGTGGCGACGTCGGCCAGCCCGGGCCGCCACAGGTCCAGGTCGGCCGGCTCCACCCCGTCGGGCGTCGCCAAGCCCGCGGCCTCGTCGGGCTCGCCGAAGGCGGCGTTGTCGCGTGCCTCGCTCACCGCTTCGGCCAGCGCCTCGGCGTCGAAGGTGCCGCAGTACGCGAATCCCTGGCGTCCCTCGTGGACGATGCGAACGCCGACCCCAAGGGAGTCGGCGACCGCCAGCTGCTCGACCTCGCCCTGGTAGACCCGCACCTGAGTGTCGGTGGACCGGCCGACGTAGGCCTCGAGCTGCTCGTCGCCGCGGGCCTGGGCGACGACGGCGTCGGCCACGTCGAACAGGTCGTTCACAATGCGGCTCCGACTGGGCCGCAGGCCGAGGCCATTTCCTGACTCCGATGAAGGGGGCGTAGCGAACGGATGGCGCTGGGGATTCGGGGCCGCTGGAGGCGGCTGGCAGCCGCCGACGGCGCTAGGCCCCGTACCGGAGGCGACAGGAGGGCTGCGGGCGGGCGTAGCCGGCTCATCCTGCGGTTCCGCCGACGGTGAGCGCCTTGACCCGCAAGGTCGGGACCCCGTCGCCGACGGGCACGCCCTGGCCGTCCTTGCCACACGTGCCGGGGTGGCCCATAGCGAAGTCGTTGCCGACCGCGTCGATGTCGACCAGCACCTTGGGGCCGTTGCCGATGAGGTTGCCCTCCCGGATCGGCTCGGTGATCTCGCCGTTCTCGATGAGATAGGCCTCGGTCATGCCGAACACGAAGTCGCCGGTGGCCGTGTTCACCTGGCCCCCGCCGAGCGATGACACGTACACCCCGTGATCGGTCGAGGACACGATGCCCTGGGGATCGCCGTCGCCGCCGACCAGGTAGGTGTTGGTCATCCGGACCATCGGCAGGTGCTGGTAGCTCTGGCGCCGACCGTTGCCGGACCGGGGGCGACCATCCTTGCGGGACCGCAGGTGGTCCCACATGTAGTCGGTGAGGACCCCTTCCTGGATCAGGACGTTGCGCTGTGCGGGCGTGCCCTCGTCGTCGATGGCGTAGCAGCCCCACTCCTCGGCCATGGTTCCGTCGTCGACGAGCGTGACCAGCGGCGAGGCCACCTGCTGGCCGAGGCGTCCCTTGAACACCGAGGCGCCCTTGTCGACCAGGTCCTTCTCCAGCCCGTGGCCGCACGCCTCGTGGAACAGCACCCCGCCCCCGCCCGGCCCGATCACCACCGGCAGCGTGCCCGACGGCGCGGGGCGGGCCGCCAGCTTGGTGACGGCGCGGCGGGCGGCGGTCCGGGCGATGTCCTCGACCTGGTAGCGATCGAACAGCTCGAAGCCGACCGTGCGCCCGAGCGACTCGTAGCCCGTCTGCATCCCGGTGTCGCCGAACGCCACGGTCGACACCACGAACAAGGTGCGGACCTGGTCGTCCTGCGACAGCAGCCCGTCGCTGTTGGCGACCAGGATCCGCCGGCGAGAATCGCCGTAGCGGGCCCGCACCTGGCGGATCGAGCCGCCCTCGGCGCGCGCGGCCTCGTCGGCCCGGCGGAGCAGCTCGACTTTCGTGCCCTTGGCCACCGTCTCGGGCAGGACGGCGACCCGGTTGGGCCGAACGGCAGGCTGGCGCGTGAGGGCCACCTCGCGGACGCCGCCGCCCCCGGACCGGGCGGCTGCGGCCGCGGCCTCCGCGGCCGCGCGCAGGCCATCGTCGGTCAGGTCGGCGGTGTGCGCGAAGCCGGTCGTCTCTCCGACGACGACCCGGATGCCGGCGCCCCGGTCGCGGCCGGACGACAGCTCCTCCACCCGGCCGTCGTCGAGCATCGCGGCGGAGGACCGCTTGTCCTCCACGAAGACCTCGGCGAAGTCTGCGCCGGTGTGGAGGGCGGTGGCGAGCGTCCGCTGGATGACCGATTCCTCGAGCACGGGCGACCTCGATTCGCGTGGATGGCGGGTGGATCGGGCGGGTCCCAGGGGGTGATCCGCAACTGATCGACGCCGGCTGACCTGGGCCCGGGCGGTTTCGCCCGCCGACGACGTGGATGCGTACTGTACCCGGGTGCCCCTGGAACCCGGCCTGTCCGCGGCCGTCACCCTCGACGTCGGCGACGACGACACGGCGCTGGCGTTCCGCTCCGGCCAGGTGGCGGTGCTGGCGACGCCACGCCTGATCGCGCTGTGCGAGGAGGCATCGCTGCTCGCCGTCCATGGCCGGGTGCCCGAGGGACACACCACGGTCGGCATGCGGGTGCAGCTCGACCACCTGGCGCCCACCGCCGTGGGCACCAAGGTCCAGGCCGAGGCGACGCTCGAGAAGGTGGAGGGCCGGCGCCTGACGTTCACCGTCTCGGCCACCGACGAGCGAGGCCTGGTGGCGGCGGGCAAGGTGACCCGGGTTGTGGTCGACGTCGGCCGCTTCCTGGAGAAGTCCAGCTAGGTCGTCCAGCACCGGGTTCGACCCGGCGACCCGCCACGCCGCAAACGTTGCCGGTCACGGCTCCAGGTCGTCCTCACCGGGTTCGACCCGGCGGCGACACGATTACGATCCGACCAATGCGTCCGCTGACGTTCATGGCGGTGGGGCTGGTGTTGGTCGCCGTCGACGTCCGCACGGAGCACCTGGACGTCCTCCCCGACGCGCTCGGCTGGGGCCTCGTTGCATATGGCGCGTGGCGCCTGTCGCTCACCGTTCCGGCCATCGCCGCAGCCGCCACGGCGGTCCTCACCCTGCCGGAGGTGTCGCTGCCGTACCAGTTCGTGATGCTCGACCCCGAGACCGGCGAGCGGATCACACCGCGGCCTGGCGTCGACCTCGCCTATCCCGAGCATCTCGTCTTCGACGACCTCACGGGCTGGCGCTTGGCGGCGCTGGCCGCCGGGGTCGTCGCCGGTGGCCTGACGATGTGGCTGCTGCTCGGGGCGCTGGCCACACGGGCGGCGGCGTGGGAGCGTTCCGGCACCGCCCGGCAGATCCGCTGGCTGCGCTGGCTGGCCCTCGGTGTGTGGACCGCGCCGCTCCTGGTCGTGGTCGCCGTATCGGCGGCGTCGGAGGACCGGTCGTTCGACCCGGTCTGGAACGGCAGCATCGAGCTGCTGGCCCTGGCCGGCATTGTGGTCATCGGCGCCGTTGCCGGGGTCCTGCTCCGCGAGACCAACAGGGCCTGGGCCGTGCCCCAGTGGTCGGCCGATCGGCCGCCCCGGCTCGGGCCGCTGCCGCCACCGAGGGACGGCCGGCGCCCCGCCTGACCGTCCGGGTCAGCCCAGGTTGGACGACCGGGGGTACACGTCGGCGGGATCGGTGAGCACGTTGACCAGGTACGGGACGCCGGACGCGAGGCCGCGGTCGAGGGCCGCACCCACGTCGTCGGGGTCGGTGACGGTTTCGCCCGCGCCGCCGAGGGCGGCCACCACCTGGTCGTAGCGGCAGCCCGGCTGGAGGTCGGCGGCCACGTCATACCCGTAGAGCGCCTGCATCGGGTGCTTCTCGAGGCCCCAGATGCCGTTGTTGCCGACGACCATCACGACCGGGAGCTGGTGGCGGACCAGCGTGTCGGCATCCAGGAGCGAGAACCCCGCCGCCCCATCGCCGAGCAGCGCCACCACCTGGCGGTCGGGGTGCGCCAGCCGGGCCGCCATGGCGTAGCCCATGCCGGTGCCGAGGCAGCCGTAGGGCCCGCTGTCCAGCCAGCACCCCGGCTCGTAGACGTCGACGTACTTGCCCGCGTAGGACACGAAGTCGCCGCCGTCGCACACCACCACCGCGTCGCGGTCGAGCCGCTTCCGCAGCTCGCCGTAGATACGCGTCGGCAGGATCGGTGTTGCCGCCGCCGCCAGCAGCGGGGCTTCGCCCGCCGCGGAGGCCGCCTCGAGGTCACGGACGCGGGTGACCCACGACTCGTGGTCGATGCGAGGGCCCTCGTAGTCGGCGAGGCCGGCGAGTGTCGTGCGCAGATCCCCGGCGACGGTGACCGCGTCGACGTGGCCGGCCCGGCCCTCGTCGCTGTCGACCAGGTGCACCACGGTCGCGCTGCCGAAGCGGCCGAACGACAGGCGGAAGTCGAGCGCGGTGCCCGCGACCACGACGACGTCGGCCTCCGTCTTCATTAGCCCTCGGGTTCGGCTGGCGGCCAGCGGATGGTCGGCCGGAAGGCAGCCGCGGCCCTGCCCGTTGAGGAAGGTCGGCACCCGCAGGTGCTCGGCCGCCGCCACGAGCTCGGCGTCCGCCCCCGCCCACCACACGTCGGTGCCGGCGACGAGCATCGGGCGCTCGGCCCCTGCGATGAGCCGGGCCGCGGCGGCGACCTGGTCGGAGTCGGGCTCGGCCGCCGAAGGCACAACCGCCGGCGGGATCGCCGCCTCGCCGTCGGCGAACACCACGTCGATCGGCAGGTCGACGAACACCGGACCCCGGTGCGGCGTGAGCGCCGTGGCGGCCGCGTCGTGGACCACCGCCGGGATGTCCTCGACGGCGGCGACCGTGCGCGCAAGCTTTGTGACCGGCGCCAGCAGGGGCACATGATCGAGCTCCTGCAGCGAGCCCGAGCCCCAGCGGGCCTGTGGGGCCCGGCCGCCCAGAACCACGACCGCCGAGCCGTTGAAGTGCGCCTGCGTGATGGCCGACATCCCGTTGGTGACGCCGGGACCGGCAGTGAGCACGGCCAGCCCGGGCCGGCGGGTGAGCCGGGCGTGGCCCTCGGCGGCGAAGGCGGCGGTCTGTTCGTGCCGCACGTCGACGATGCGGGTCGGCGGATCGCGCTTGACCGCGGCGTCGTACAGCGGGAAGACGTGTCCACCCGACAGGGTGAACAGCGTGTCGACACCGAAGGGGCGGAGGGCGGCCAGCGCCAGCTCGCCCCCGTGGTCGCGGACCGTGGTTCCGGATTCGTGTGCCATGTGACACCGGAGTCTGCCCGCACCGGGACACCCATCGCTATCGCTCCCGGCGGGGTGGTGTGATCGCCACAGGACGACCGATGTCGAACAGCTCGACCGTGCTGACGACCCGGCCCACGCCGGTCCGGGCGGCGCCGGTAAGCCGGATCTCCATGCGGCGGATCACCCCGTCGGCGTCGATCCACGCGTCGACCGGCGCCGAGCTCCCGCCTGCATCGGTGCTGGTCGCCACGTGGGTGACCAGGCTGCCCCGTATCACGTCGTGGCCGACCGTGCGTGCGTCGCCAGTCGTGTCGGCGAGCAGCCCGAAGGGGCCGAGTGGGTCGAAGAGCAGGGAGGCGGCGTCGCCGCTCGGCCGGCGATCTTCGAACGCCCTCCGCTCGACCGCGACCCAGTCGCCGGGCGTGCGCCCGACGGCGGCGGCCATCGGCCCACCCTGGGCGTAGACCATGCCGCCGGCCGCGATCATGCGTGCCGCCCGTCGAGCCTCGCGGCCGGCCGCCACCTCGCCCGCCCGGAGATCGCCCCCGGAAACGGCGAGCTCCGCCGCGGACAGGTCGGCCTCGACCTCGACCCGCGCCAGCCGCCGATCGAAAGCCACCCGATACCTGGCGACCGTCAGCCGGCCGCCCGGCGGCGGGTCGGGCTCGTCGTCGAGGTCGGTGATGGCGGTCGTCACCTCCACTCGCCCGCTCTCGACGGCGCGGGTGACCTCGAGAGCCCGGATCAGGGCAGGATGGTCTACCCGCGGCGATGCGGGCGCCGTGGACCCGCCCGAGCTGCCGCCGTCAGGCGGACCGCCGGCGCAGGCGAAGGCGCGCGCAGCGATGACCATCACGAGGGTGGCGAGCGCGGCCATGAACGGCCCCAAGCATCGGTGGTATGGACGTCGCATCCCGGCTCCTCTTGCAGGGCAGATGAGGAGGCGGGGAGATGCGACCGGCTGCCGGTCGCCGTGGCTCGAGCCTGCCGGCGCCCCACCGAGCGATCCGGCAAGGAGCACCCTATACCGGGGAACGGACACCTACTGTCCGCGTGCCGGTATTTGCCCTGCTCACAGCCTTGCGCTGTCGTGGCGTGACACAGGTGTGACACGGAGCCCACCGACACGGACGCGAAAGCCCACGTCAGAGTGCTTGCCCGCACCCATCCCCACCAGCACTAGGCAAGGGAACCCTACGAAGCGCGCTGACCAGCGCAGACGCCCAGCTCAGCGCCACGCTCCCGCCGGGCGCCTGCGCACAACGCGAAAACCCTGCTCAGCGCCCCAGCCGAAACCGGGGGATGTTCCCGGGCTGGGGTGGTGGACCTATGTTTCGTGTAGCGACCCGAATCGCCGGAGGGTCCACCACAGGGTTCCCCTACCTATGTAGTCTTTTCCTATGTCTAGGCATAGGACTCGGGTGCTCGTGTTGCTGGCACAGGCCCTGATGGCCGATCCGGTCGGTCGGCACTGGGGCTACGAGCTGGGAAAGACGTCCGGTCTCCGCTCCGGGATCGTCTACCCAGCGCTCAGCCGCATGCTGGAGGACGGCTGGTTGAGCGACGGGTGGGAGGAGCAGTGGGAGGGCAGCAGCCGCAAGAGGCCGCCACGACGCTATTACGAGCTGACGGACCGCGGCAGGCGAGAACTCGGCGCCCTGATCGCAGACGCGACAGTGGATTCCCGCTGGCGGCAGATTCTCAGCACGAGGGCGGTCTAAACGAGCCCGAGGTGCTCCCCCCATCGATCCAACCGCAGTCGTTAGTGGCTCTCGTCCTCATCCTGGGTTTCTTCCCCGGATTGGCCCTGCGCGTGTTTGTCCGGCTGTACCCGAAGGACCACGCCCGGCGTAAAGAGCTGATCGGCGAGCTGTACGCGATCCCCTATTGGCAGAGGCCCTTGTTCGTAGCGCAGCAGCTTGAGACGGCCCTCAGCGAAGGACTCCCGGCGCGGGCAGCAGTGCTTTATCGCGCCATCGCACTACGCATACGGACGCTCCGGACCTCGGACGCGTCCGTCGAGGGGTACAGCGGCGAGCGAGCGGTCGACATCGTCGGCATCAGTTACCGGCAGCTGGACTACTGGGCACGCACCGACCTGATCCGGCCGTCGGTGGCTGACGCCCACGGCAGCGGCAGCCGGCGGCGCTACAGCTACCGCAACCTCCTGGAGCTCAAGCTCGTGAAGACCCTGCTCGACAACGGCATCAAGCTGGAGTCGATCCGGGAGGGCTTCACGTACCTGCGCGACCAGCTGGGGGGGGACGTGTCGACGGCCAAGCTCGTCATCGCCGGCACCAGTGCGGTGCTGGTGCACGAGAACTACGAGCTCATCGAGGTCGTCAACCGCTACCAGGGGCAGGGGGCCCTCGATCTGTTGACCCTGGACGGCGTGAAGGAACAGGTCGACGCGGCGATTGTCGAGCTGTTTCCGGCCGATCGCGAGGGGGCCCCGTCGTCCCCAAATGACGGGTCCGCCGTGGGCTGACGCCAGCGGGCCGCCGACGGCCATCGCTGAACCAGAGGTGGGCTTGCACACCTCGCCGCTCGACGCCCGTCACCGGGTCCTCGGCGGCAGATGGCGGGTGTGCCGGCACCCGGGGGTGGTGGAGCAATGTTCGTGTAGCGACGCGCCTGTCTGCCATGCCTGATTGTCGGTGTTCGGTGGGTAGCGTCCGGGCTGCTCGGCTCCGACGGCTGGGAGTCGGGCTGTCATCGATCGGGAGGAGATGTTGTTATGGCGGACGGCGACCCCATCGTCCTCGGAAACACGAATGGGTCTGACGTTACGACCCTCGTTTCTCGCAGCGGAACGGCGTCGAACACGGCTTTTTCCGTGTACAACGACAACGGGTCCGCTGTGCAGGGCGAGGTATCCCTCGCGGGTACCGGTGTCAGGGGCTTATCGGACACTGGCGTGGGCGTGCATGGCCGGGCCGACGGTGGCGTCGGTGTCGAGGGCCGTTCTGTCTCCAGCCAGGGCGTCGACGGCCGGTCCGGCCACGGTGTCGGTGTCTTTGGCGAGTCGGGAATGGGCGCGGTGCCCCCGGTCGGTGTCTCTGGGGTCGGTGTCGGAGGCGCTACCCGCGAGGGCTACGGGGTGCTCGGCACCGCTTACGGCGGCGGAACCGGAGCGGAGGGACGTTCCAGCACCGGCTTCGGGGTGATTGGCAGTTCCACGCTGGTCGGCGTGCAGGGGTACACCAAGGGCGGCGGTAGCTCGATGGGGGTGCATGGTGTCTCCAACGAAGGCACGGGCGTCTGGGGAAGCGGCGGTGCGGTGGGCGTCGGGGGGAGCGGCCATGATGTCGGCGTCCTGGCCCTCATGGGGGGTGGAACCGGGGTAGGTGTCCGGGCCGAGGCCGATCGCGACGCGGTGATGGGTACTTCGTTCAGGGGGGCTCGCGGCGTGGTTGGGGAGGCCTTTTCGACCACCACGGCCGGCGGGATCGGAGTGCATGGCATCGCCACAACACCATCCGGCAACAGCACGCCCGTCGCCGTTCGCGCCAGTGCAACGGTCGGTATCGGGCTGCTCGCGACCGCCACCACGGGGGTTGCCGGCGGGTTTCTCGGCGATGTCGTGGTTGTCGGCGACTTCTTTGCGCTCGGTGGCGTCAAGTCCGCCGCCGTCCCCCATCCGGATGGCACCCACCGGCTCACCTACTGCATGGAGAGTCCCGAGAGCTGGTTCGAGGACTTCGGCCGTGCCCGGCTGACGGGTGGCCGCGTCCAAGTACGGCTGGACCCGGACTTCGCGGCGCTGGTGCGGACCGACGACTTCCATGTCTTTCTCACCGCCGAAGGTGAGACCAGGGGCCTGTACGTCGCCGACCGCAGCGACACCGGATTCGAGGTACGGGAACAGCGCGGTGGCGACGGCGATGTCCCTTTCAGCTACCGGGTCGTGGCCCGGCGGCGGGACGTTGACGCGGGCCGACTGGCCGTCTTCGAGCCCCCCGAGATTCCACCGGAGCCTGAGAGGGTTGCACGTCCCGAACTCCCCGAGCTGCCCGAGCTGCCCGAGCCACGGGACCTGCCGCCCGAGTGGCCGCCCGGGCCGAAGGATGAGCCGAAGGCAGCCGACTAGGCGACCACTCGGGGCTACCTGCTCGGCGCGGTGCCTCTGCGGGTGTTCGCGACGATCTCCGAGACCTTGGCGCCGCTCATGAGGCCTCGCCGCGCGCCCCTAAGTGGCCGGGCCACGGCCTCGACGGCCGCCCATTGTTCGAGCACGAGCTGTGCCGCGGCCTCGCCCGCCTGGTCGTAGCTGAACCCACCCTCGTCGGCTAAGCGCTGCGCGACCGGAAAGTCGTGGATGTCCTCGTCGGCGTTTCGGAGCACGGCGTCGAGGTGGTCGCGGCTGGGCTCGTCCTCGATGAACAGCTCGGCGGCGGGACCGGCCAGGGCCACGATCGCCGACTCCCAGGGCGGTAGAGCATCGGCGAGCCAGCAGTGGCCCCCCGTGTGCTTGGGCCGCTGCATGCTCACTAGGCGC
>Ga0081538_10001793_pt1 | contig 21677 bp, 19 predicted proteins | sample TabmetS5T2R1_FD_71022 | JGI IMG/M metagenome (GOLD analysis project Ga0081538, IMG submission 71022) | Tabebuia heterophylla rhizosphere microbial communities from the University of Puerto Rico - S5T2R1 | ecosystem: Host-associated > Plants > Roots > Rhizosphere ...
GAGCGACGACGTGGCCGACGACGGGCGCCTGCGGCTCGTAGTCGACGACGACCAGCTCCGCGGCGTCCTCGGCGATGTACCGGCTCTCCGCAACCACCAGCGCCACGGGATCGCCGACGAACCGCACGTCGCCGTCGGCCAGCGGCGGAAGGGGCGTCCGGGGTGAACGCTCCCCGTCCCCGGTGAACCAGACATCGTGCACGCCCGGGTTGAGGTCCGCAGCGACGAAGACCGCACGGACACCCGGCAGCGCCAGCGCCTCGGAGGCATCGATCGCCAGGATCCGCGCCCGGGCGAGCGTGCTGCGGACGAAGCAGGCGTGGAGCATCCCCGGCCGCATGATGTCGTCGACGAACGTCCCTCGCCCGGCCAGCAGGCGTGGGTCCTCGACGCGCTGCACCCGGCTGCCCGCATACCTCGTGGCGCCGGGGATGGGGTCGGACATAGGGCTGAGCAACTGCTTAGCACAGGGATGCCGCTGGCCCGACTGGCCGTCGTCGCCAACGGGTCGACACGCTAGGAATGACGTCGTGTCGGTAGACGGTGCGCGGAGGACGGAGATCCTCGAGACGGCCGCGAGGCTGTTCGCCTCCTCCGGGCTGAGGACGTCCCTCCAGCAGATCGCGGACGCCTGCGGCATCCTGCCCGGCAGCCTGTATCACCACTTCGAGTCCAAGGAAGCGATCATCGTCGAGCTCATCGAGCGCTACCGGGCCGATCTGGACGACATCGCCAAGCGGGCGCTCGACGACCTGCAGGGTCCCGGGCCGGACTCGGCGAAGATCCTGGCGCTCAGCTCCGCCATCGCCGCCTGCGGCGCCCGGCATCGCGCCGCCGTGCTCCAAAGCTTCTACGAACCACCCGCGAGTGCCGGCGACCAGCTGGTGCGCGTCGCACACCTCGCGCCGACGGCCATCGAGAAGGCCATGCTCGAGACGCTCCGTGCCGGCCGCGCAAACGGTTACATCCGGGCGGGGATCGACCTGGACACGCTGGCCGAACGGCTGTGCGAGACCATGCTGTACATCAGCCTCGGCGTCTTCCGTGACATGCGGGGCGCCGAGCAACTGCCCGCGATTCGGTGTCGCATCATGCTCGAGGGCGTGGCCGTGCACGCGCCCGCGGACGACGAGCTCGACCGGTCCCCCGCGTTCCAGGCCGCGCAGCAGGTCATCGACTCCTGGGACGAGCTCGAGGAGGGCGAAGACGATCGGGTCGCATGGCTTCGGGCCGTCGCCAGGGCGGAGTTCGGCCGGAGGGGCTACGAGGCCACGACCATCAGGGACATCGCCGCGGCCGCCAACCTCAGCACCGGCAGCGTCTATCGCACGATCGGCTCGAAGGAAGAGCTGCTGGCGTCGATCATGGGGACGTTCCCCGCCACCGTCCGGTCCGGGTGGCGGAGCGTCCTCGGGTCGGACGCCACGAGCGTCGAGAAGCTCGATGCGTTGATGTGGATCAACATCAACGTCGTCGTGCGCTACAGCGACGAGTACAACATCCAGCTGGCTTGGCTGCGAGAGTCACCGCCGACCACCTCCGACCTCGGGCAGAACTTCCCGGCGCTGCTGCGAGACCTCAAGGCGTTGCTCGCCCGCGGTGCCCGATCGGGCGACGTCCGCATCGTGGGCCCGACCGCCGACATCCGGGCATGGTCGTTGTTCGATCCGATGTGGATGCACGAGAACATCGTTCGCAAGGTCGGTGCCCGCGCCGCGCTCACGCTCGGGCGGGAGAGCGTCCTCCGGGGCGCCGGCAGCCGCCCCTGACCGAGCACCGGTCAGTGGAGCGCCTCCCGCTCCCCGACCCGGGGGGCAACGGTGGCCAAGCGCACCGGGTCGGCGCGTAGCGTCCCGGGCTGCGGTAGCCGAATGGCCAGGCCCACCGCCCGTTGGAAGAACCGGGCCGGCAGGAGGCGACTGCCGAGCAGCACCGCCCTGGCGTCGAGCCCGACGCCGTGGCGGGTGAAGGGGGCTCGGTCCTGAAGTGCCCGCGCCAGGGCTGGCCCAAAGCGTTCCGGACGCCTGGCCGCGCGCACGATCCAGCGGCCGGTCCGCGTCAGCCCGGCGTGGTGTGCGGCGTAGGGTCCATCCGGATCGGCATGGGTCTGTGTCAGCTCGAGGATGTCGGTCCTGAACAGTCCGGCAACCAGGACGGTGACGCCGATGCCGAACGGGGCGACCTCGTGCGACAGCGACTCGGCCCAGCGTTCGAGGGCCCCCTTGGCGGCGGAGTAGGCGCTGATCGCCGGCATGCCCCGAACGCCGCCCTGGCTCGAGACCACGACGATCCGCCCCCGCCCCGCCGCCCGCATCGGCGGCAACAGCTGCTGCGTTAGCCGCACGGGTCCGAAGACGTTGGTCGAGAAGACCTGCGCCCAGGCACTCGCCGGCATCTCCTCCACGCACCCGACGACGGCGACGCCGGCGTTGTGGACGAGTGCGTCCGGGGCGCCCACGGCCTCGCTGATCGCTCCGGCGGCGTCGACGATCGAGGCCGGGTCGTCGAGGTCGAGCCGGACGGCGACGAGCCGCGGGTCGCCGGCGGCGGCACCGGTTGCGGCTCGTAGCCGTGCCAGGCCCACGCCGGGCGAGCGCATGGCGGCGACGACCGTCCAACCCCGGGCGTAGAGGTGGGCGGCCGAGGCCAGGCCGAGGCCGCGCGACGCGCCCGTGATCACCACGCTCCCCCGCTCAGCCACCATCGGCTCCGCAGCTCCGGCCGTCCGCGGGCGGGTCCACCTCCGGCCGGCCCGACTGGCCACTCGGCCACCCGGCCCAGATGCCGGGAAGGTACGGGCCGGGCTGACCCGCCCGTTCGTAGAACGCGTTCGGGTCGTAGACCTTCGCCTCCGGGTACGGCCAGGGGCACGCCACGGATGTCGCGGCCTTGCTGGCCCGGATGGCGGCGAACCCGGCGCCGTAGGCGAGGTAGGCAACGTTGACGATGGCGAACATGACGAGAAAGGTGCCGAGGGCCGGGTGCGCCTGAAGGACACGGACGCGGTGGGCCAGCCTCTCGGCCTGGGTGCGGCCGGTGTCGTCGACGTAGAGCAGGACCCCCGCAGCGATCATCACCAAGGTGACAAGAGACGACTCCCAGATCAGAGGGAACTGGTGCCATTCGCCGGACGCGATCGAGCCGAACGGGATCACCTGCGAGTACACGTACAGCTGCGTGCGAACGAGGAAGATCTCCAGGCAGGCATCGAACACGAAGCCGATGGCGAGGATCATGCCGGCCAACACGACGAGGGGGTGCCGCGACGGGAAGGAGTCGGGTGGTCGACGCGCCTGGGTGCGCCGCAGGATCCAGATGGCCGGGAAGAAGGGGGCCATGTAGAAGGTGGCGTAGCCGATCACGATGAACGGCTCGACGGTCGGCGAGAGCGAGACCAGTGGCCACGTCTCGGGCCAGTGCCAGAGCTGGGGGTTGTACACCGCGTACGGCGCCCAGTTCATGATCGGGTCCTGCCAGACGAGCACGGTCGTGGCGATGACCATGAGCAGGATCGGGTGGCGGGGATGCCGTCGCCATCCAAGTACCACGACCGTCACCAGGACGATCATCATGACGATCGTCCCGACCTGGTGGAGGGTGAGCCAGTTCGAGCTCCCCCAGAGGGGCTCGACGGGGCGCGGTGCCCCCGTGACGTCGGGGTTGGCGATCCGGTCCGCGACGGCGCCGCGGCGCGCTTCGACGGCGACAGCGATCACGGCGGCGACACCCACGAGGGTGGTCACGACGACCACGGGCGTCCGCCAGGGTCTCCGGCGGGCCGATGCCGGCGCGCTGGCCGGTGCAGGTCGGATCAACTCGGTGGTCACGGCCTCACGCCTGCCCGAAACGGTCGACGAGGTGGGAGGTCTTCCCGTCCGCGTCGAGCCTGCGGGCCACCAGGTAGCCGGCACCCATCCAGCCCCGGTGGTCCCACCTCCCGAAGGAGATGCGGGTGCCGGGAGCGCCCGAGGCCGCAGGAAGCATCTTCACCCGCTCGAGCGCCTCCCTCACACCACGCGGCGACAGCGGGTGAGCGTCGGCGAACGCGTGGAGCAGGACGGTGGCGAGGTCCCGGTTCACGACCGGAACGCAGTACTCCGGCCGCCGTCCGTAGCGGGCCTCGTACTGGTCGAGGAACCGCTGGCCGACGAGGTTGGCCTCGTCGTACTGGTCGATGCCCGTCCAGCCAAGGATGGCGTTCCACATCACCGGGTTGATCCACGCGTTCTGGAACGCGGTCCCCAACAGGCGCGGTGGATCCCAGCCGAGCTCCTCGAGCACCGGGTTGACGAACACGATGCCGAAGCCGAACCCGCAGTGCACCACCGCCTGAGCCTTCGCCTCGTACAGCGCGTGGACCGCGCGGCTGATGTCCTGGGCGGTTTGAGGCACCACCTCCTCGGCGACGATGCGAATGCCCTTCTGGCGGCAGGCGCGCCGGAAGGTTGTCGCGTAGCTCTGACCGACCAGTGACCGCTCGACGAGCAGCCCGGTTTCGGCGTGCCCACCCTTTGCCAGGAGATCCGCCCAGAAGATGGGCTCGTCCGTCATCGAGCCCATCGAGAGGGAGAACGTCCACTCTCCCAGCCAGTCCTCCGTGCCGGTGACGCTGATCGCCGGAACCTGGAAACGCCGCTCGATCGCCTCCCTCGTCGGCACGCAGTTGTCGGTGATGGCCGGGCCGAACACCGCGAGGCAGCCCTCGTCGACGAGCTCCCCGTAGGCGTCGATCACCGCCTTGACGGTCCCCTTCGGCAGGCCCTCGACCTCGCGAAACACGATCTCCACCGGGCGATCGACGAGCCCCTGCTTCAGGCCCTCGGCGAAGACGAGCTCGAAGGACCGCGTCAGGTCGTCCCGCATCTCCTCCGGGTAGCCCTCGGGCAGGACGAAGTCGAACAGGTAGCCGAGCTTGATCGGTTCGACACGGCTCTCGTACGTCACACTGACCCCCTCCGCTTCGGTGCTGCCGCAAGCGTCGTCATGCGACCGGACATCGCTGCCACCGCCGTCGATCAGCCATCGTCCGGCAGGTAGGCATCGATCATCTCGAAGAGGCCGGCGGTGACCATGGGATCGTCGGTGAGCGGGCCGGCAACGGCGGCCCGTGCGGCCGCCCGGGCTGGAATGCCCTCGGCGACCAGCCGCGCCGCGGCGATCAGCAGCCGGGTCGACGCCACTTCGCGGAGCCCCACCGCTTCCAGCCGACGGATCGCCTCGCCGAGCCGGACGAGCAGCGCCGCCGTGTCGTGGTCGACGCCGGCCTCGTGCGACACGATCTTCTCCTCCACGTCCGGAGGCGGGAAGTTCAGCTCGATGGCGACCATGCGCTGGCGTGTCGAGTCCTTGAGGTCCTTGAGCACGCTCTGGTACCCGGGGTTGTACGACACCACGAGGCAGAAGCCGGGGGTGGCGTCGACCACCGCCCCGAGACGATCGATCGGAAGCTGGCGGCGATGGTCGGCGAGCGGGTGGATCACGACCGTGGTGTCCTGGCGGGCCTCGACGACCTCGTCGAGGTAGCAGATGGCCCCCTCCCGCACGGCCCGGGTCAGCGGACCATCGACCCATCGGGTCTCGCCACCCTGAAGGAGGAACCGCCCGACGAGATCGGCCGTGGTGAGGTCGTCGTGGCACGCCACCGTGATCAGCGGCCGGTCGAGGTCGTGCGCCATCGCCTCGACGAACCGCGTCTTGCCGCAGCCCGTCGGGCCCTTGAGCACCACCGACAAACCCTGGCGGAACGCAGCCTTGAAGACCTGTTCCTCGGTGCCGACCGGCACGTAGTAGGGCCGTGCCCCCGGCGTCATGGGATCATCCTCGCCTCGAGCTCGAGACGCTTCCTGCGCTCGTTGCGCTGGAACACGCGGCGCTCGGTCTCGGCTGATCGCAGCGCGGCGCGAAGCAGCGGCCCGACCAAGCCGGGAAGCTGCGAGGGCAGCGGAACCGTCGCGTGGGCCGACGTGCCGAACACCCGCCGGAGCGCCGCGGGCGCGGTGCCGGCCCCCACGCTGAGGCACAGGCAACCGAGGCCGCGACGACGGGCCTCGGTGAGGGCTCGTCGTGCGTCGGCCTCGCCGTACCGACCTCCGTAGCCGTGGTCGTACGCGAACCCGTCCGAGAGGACGATGAGCAGGCGACGGGAGGTCCCGCCGCGCTCCTCCAACACGGACGCGCCGTGCCTGATCGCGGCGCCGAGCCTGGTGTAGGCGCCCGGGACCAGGCCTCCGAGACGATGGACTGCCCGGGCGTCGAAGCGGTCATCGAAACCCTTGATGCGCCCGACGTGCACCGCTCGTCGACCGTGCGAGTTGAAGGCGTAGACGGCCACGCGAGCGCCGAGGTCGTGGAGGGCCATGGCGAGCGCAGCGGCCGTCGACCGCTGGTGCTGGTGCACCGTCCGGCGAGCCGGACCGGGCTCCCCGGCCGAGCCCGAGATGTCGAGCAGGATCAGGACGGCGAGATCGCGTCGTCGCCGGAGGCTCTCGACGTAGACCGCCTCGCCCGGCGGGGAGCCTGCCAGCAGCTCCACCTGCGCCTCGACCGCGGCGTCGATGTCGATGTCGTCGCCCTGCGGCCGCCGCCGAGTGCGGTCGAGACCCGTGGCAAGGCGGGCAAGCGGCCGGCGCAACGAGACAGCGTCCGGGACCGCCATGGGCGCCCCGTCCTGGGGCCGCGGGGTGTGCTCCAGGACGGTGCACCAATTGGGCCGGTAGCGCCTCCGGTGGACATCCCATTCGGGGTAGGTCCTGCCGCGCGGCTCGAGCTCGGTCGTTTGGGCGACGGCGTCCGCGGCGCCGCTCGTCGGCGACCCCGTGCCCTGGCGGCGGACGCGGGCCCGGCCGACGTGGATCGGCGCGTTGGCGCCCGCCGGGCCGCCGGCACCTGGTCCTCGGGTCGCGCTGAGCATCCGCTTGAGGAGGCGGCCCAGCGCCCCGCGGCCACCGACCGGGCTCGACATCAGGTGCCCGGCGCGCCGCCAATCTGCGTCGCCGGCATCGTCCTCGTCCGACTGGGATGCGGTCTCGTGCTGCGGCCCGCCCCGAACCCGGTCGGACACCCCGACCGCCCCATCGGTCCGTTCCGCGGACGCGAGGAGGCGCCGCGGCCGGATGACACCAAAGCTCGCGGGCGGGTCGTCGTTCGCCCGCCGAGTGCGAGCAACCCCCAACGAGTCCTCCGCCCGACCAACGCTCCCGGCGACGTCGAGGTCGACGAGCGAACGCACCACCGGCGGGAGGACCTCGTTCGTCGCCAGCGCCCGGTGCCCCTCCACCGCGAGGTAGCGGCGCGCCAGGGCCGACCCCCGGCCGAGCTGCCGCACGATCCCCGGTTCGAGGCTCCCGGCACCGACGAGCGCCGCCTGCACGGTCACCATCCGGACCTGGTCGGCCGGCCCGGCACCGGAGTCGACGAAGACCGTCGTGCCGTCGGTCCAGGTCCGTTCGCCGGCGCCCGCGACGGCCACCTCGATCGTGCGCCCGGCGATCGCCGATGCCAGCAGCCTGAGCCGATCGACGTCCCGGCGCGCGACGGCCATCAGGCGGCCCGGCGCAGCAGCATCGGGAAGCTGTCGAGGGTCCGGATCCCGGCGGTGTAGCGAAGCTCGGCGCCTGGCTTCAGGCAATAGTCGGGTATGCGTGCGTGCCACTCGCGCAGTGCGATCCTCAGCTCCAGGCGGGCCAGATGGGACCCCAGGCACCGATGGATGCCGCCGCCGAATGCGAGGTGTCGGTTCGCGTCCCGCGCCCAGCGCAGCTCCCCCGCATTGGGGAACTCCGAGTCGTCGACGTTCGCGGCGCCGATGATGGCCATCACGTTCTCACCGGCGTCGACGGGGCAGCCGGAGACCTCGGTGTCGCACGCGGCGACCCGCGCGACGGCCATGACGGGCGTCTCCCACCGGAGGAGCTCCTCCACCACCGACGGGACGGCTTCCGGTTCGTCGGCGAGCTTGCGGCGGCCGTCGGGATCCTGTGCCAGGTGGCCGAAGAAGCAGTCGAGCGACGCGGTCACCGTGTCGAGTCCGGCGATCAGGAAGAGGAAGCAGATGTCGAGGATCTCCTCGTGGGTGAGGCGATCGCCATCGACCCCCGCGCGCAGGACGTGGCTGAGGAGGTCGTCGCGTCGTCCACCCTTGCGCTCGTCGATAACCCGCCCGAAGTACGCATAGATCGAGTCGGCCGTTCGCTGCTGGTACGCCTCCGTCTCGGGATGGCCGAACTCGTGCCCCACGACGACGTCGGGGCGAATCACACCGTCCTTCATGCGCAGGAACGTCGGGAGCTCGTCGGGCGGTAGTCCGAACATGGTGAGGAACACTCGGGAGGGGAACGGCACCGAGAACTGCTTGGCGAAGTCGATCTCGACGTCGTCGATGAACCCGTCGACGAGATCGTTCACGAGCCTGGTGACCGGTTCCTCCAGCGCCCTAATGCGCTGCGGCGCGAACAACGGATCGAGGATGCGGCGGTACTTCCTGTGGGCCGGCGGGTCGATCTGCAGCGGGATCAGGGGCCGCTCGGTCTTCAGGTCATGGGCCGACATGTTGGACGAGAACACCTCGGGGTTGCGGAGGACCTCATCGACACCCGACCGAGAGGTCACGACCACACCCACACCGTCGACGTGCAGCACCGGCGTGTTCTCGCGGAGCGCCACGTACGCCGGCCGGGGGTTCCGCGCCAACTCGGGGCTCATCAGCTGAGCCAGTGCGACGCCGTCGCTCTGCGCCCGTTCGCTCATGCAGCGGGACCCTATCACGGAACCTAATATTTGTTCACCGGGATCAGTGCAGTGGCAGGGGGCAGGCATGGTCGACTTCACCGGGCAGGCCGTGATCGTCACCGGGGCCGGTCGCGGCCTCGGTCGCCATTACGCGGTCGAGCTGGCGCGGCACGGCGCGTCGGTTGTCGTCAACGACCACGGCGGCACGACCGACGGACGCGGCTCGGACACCAGCGTCGCCGATGAAGTGGTCGACGAGATCCGGCGTGCCGGGGGCAGGGCTGTTGCGTCGCACGAATCCGTCGACAGCTGGGAGGGAGGCGAAGCCATCGTCCGGCTGGCCGTCGACGAGTTCGGACGCCTCGACTCGGTGGTCAGCAACGCTGGGATCTTCCAGATGCGCGACTTCGAGCAGCTGTCGCCCGCCGATTGGCGGCGCATGCTCGGCGTGCACCTCGACGGCGGGTTCTACGTGAGCCAGCCGGCGTTCCGGGTGATGAAGGCGCAGGGCTACGGACGGTTCGTGTTCATCGCCTCATCGGCGGGCTTCTTCGGACAGGCCCGAGCGGCGCACTACGCCGCGGCCAAGGCCGGGCTCCTCGGCCTGACCAACGTGATCGCCATCGAGGGGGCCGGCCACGGGATCCTGGCCAATGGGGTCCTGCCGTTCGGTTACTCCCGCATGGTCGAGGACACCGTGGCTGACCGTGAGCAGACCGCGGAGGAGGTGGCATTCCTCGACGCCATCAAGCCCGAGCTCGTCGTGCCGCTCGTCGTGTTCCTCGCCAGCCGCGCCTGCGACATCAGCCACCACAGCTACTCGGCCTGCGCCGGCCGCTTCGCTCGAGTTTTCGTCGGACTTGGCGAGGGCTGGCTCGCCGACGCGTCGAGCGCACCGACGGCTGATGACATCGCCACCCACTTCGCCGAGATCTCCGCTACCGACCCCTACGTCGTGCCGCTGTCGATCATCGACGAGGTCGCAGACGTCTGCTCCCGGCTGGGAATCATCTGAGATCTTCCAGCCGGGATGTCACCAGGTCGTCGGCTTGCTCGGCGTTCGGACCCAGGCCTCGTCGCCGATCTTGCCGCGCAGGGCGTGCAGCGTCGCCGCACGCGCTCGTAGATCGGGTCGAGGAACAGTCCGAACGGCGCAAACGCAGGTTGGGATGTCAGCCTGCTTGCGCGGCGTGCGTCGGTCCGGGTGATCTTGTGGTCCAGACATCGGTCCGGGCAGTCCGGGTCGGCGCCAACGACGGAGGGAGGACGGCGGTGCTCCGCAACCCTGATCATGTGACCATCTCGGTGTCGAACGCGGCCACGGCGATCGAGTTCTTCGAGCTGCTCGGCTTCCGGAAGCAACACGTCGTGACGATCGATGGCGGCGTCCCCGCGCAATACATGGGCATGCCGGACATGAAGGCCCAGCACATCACGCTCGCGCTCGAAGGCTGCGAGCCCCGCTTCGAGATCCAGTTGCTCGAATTCGACCCCACGCCGGCCGACGATCCGGGTGAGCATCCGACCAATCGGCGGCGACGGGGCTACAACCACGTTGCCTTCCGCGTCGACGACATCGGGACGGCCACGACCCACCTCGTGGCCAACGGGGTCAAGATGCTCAGCGAGGAGATGGACTACATCAGTCGGAGGCTCCGGTTCTTCGAGGGTCCCGAGGGGATCACCCTCGAGCTGGTGCAGTGGGTCGACGCGGACGACAGCAAGGGGTGACGACCAGCGATTGCCGCACTGAGCGACCTGCGGCACCGCCTTCCACCTGCTGACGAGGTCATCGCGGCCCGCCTCGCGGCAGGCGGCTGCTCAGGCACCAGCGCGTATGAACGCGATGGCCTCCCGGTGGCTGAGCTGGGCGCCGGCCGCACGGGCATCCTCGAGGTCCCCGGAGTCGGACACCTGCGCCACCTGGGTGACCAGTTCGGCCTCGCGTCGCCGAGTCGACGGCCATGCCTTGAGCCCAGCGCGGCGGCGGAGGCCGTCGGCGGCAGCGAGCGCCACGGCAGCGCGGTGCCCATCTCCCTCGGCCAGCGCTAGCTGGGCGGCAATGACGAGGGAGAAGCTCACGGTCAACGGGCTCAGCTCGGCGTCGTCGCGGGCGTCCACCGACCGCACGAGGAGCGCCCGCGCCTCGTCGAGGCGACCCGCCCGCACCTCGACCGACGCGAGCTGGGCGCGCGCGGTGGATCGAAGCCAGACGTTGTCGAACCGGCCGCCGAGCTCCTCGACCATGTCGAGGTGTGCACGTGCCCCATCGTCGTCGCCGAGCGTCATGTCCACCATGCCGACAGTCAGCGCGGCGAACGCCACGAGCGGATCGTTCTGGCGGCGGAAGCCATCGAGCGCGATCGACGCAGCACGAAGCGCACCGTCGAAGTCGTCGACGATGGGGAGGATCCAGGAGATCGCCAGTTGTGCGGCGCTCTCGAGGTACGGGTCGTCGATGTGGCCAGCGAGACCGTTCAGCCCGTCGAGGGCGGCCAGGGCGGCCTCGTCATCGCCGACCTCCACCGCCGTGATGGCGGAGGTGAACAGCAGCTCGGCTCGAGCGCGGTCGTCCAGGTCACCCGCCTTGTGCTGCACCTCGTCGATCCAGGCACGGCCCTCGGGCATGCGTCCCCGCATCTGCCAGAACAGCCACAGAATGCGGAACATGTGCGGGAGCGGTGTGACGTCGTGCGCGAGAAACCAGCGGATGGCGACCCGAAGGTTCTCCTCGTCCGCCCGCACGCGCTCGGCCCACTCGGCCTGCCCCTCCGCGGGCCACTCGGCGTTCGCGACGAAGGCACCGAAGTGCTCCGCGTGCCGCCTCTCGACGTCGGCGACCTGCTCGTTGGCGGCAAGGCGCTCCCCTGCGAGCTCCCGTACGGCGACCAACATGCGGAACCTCGGCCCGGGGTCAACGGCATCGACGGCGATGAGGCTGTGTCCAGCAAGCGCGTCGAGCAGATCGAGGGTCCGGTCCTCGGTGAGATCGGCGACGTCCACGGCCGCCTCGAGCGTCCATCCGTCGACGAAGACCGACATCGTCGCCAGCATCCGTTGCTCGGCTTCGTCGAGTAGCCCGAAGCTCCATTCGACGGTCGCACGCAGCGTTCGCTGGCGTTCGGGGAGATCGACCGAGCCGGTACCCAATGCGTCGAGGCTTCGTTCCAGCCGTGCGAGCAACGCAGCTGGCGGCAGCAATCGGGTGCGGGCGGCGGCCAGCTCGATGGCCAGAGGGAGACCGTCGACGAGCCGACAGATCGCCACGATGGCAGCGACGTTGTCCCCGGTGAGGGCAAAGCTGTGGCGGACCGCTTTCGCCCGATCGACGAAGAGCTGCACCGCCGGCAGCGATGCCAATTCGTCGGCCGGCTGAGGTTCCGCGAACGCGGGCACGGCAAGCGCGTCGACCGGGTACTCGTGTTCGGCTCCGAGGCGAAGAACGGTGCGGCTCGTCGCCAGGATCTCGACACCCGGGCAGCGAGCCAGGAGCTCATCGAGCAGGGGCGCGACACCCACGATCTGCTCCAGGTTGTCCAGCACGAGCAGCGCCGGGTCGTCCGCGAAGTGTTCGACCAGGACATCCAGTGCCGGCCGCTCTCCCACCATGGGCGCTCCCACCGCAGCCGCGATGCGGGGCAGAACCGACTCGGGAGCGTCGACCGCAGCGAGCGACACGAAGGCCGTCCCCTTCGGGAAGCGGTCGTCCAGGCGCTCGCCCACCGCGATGGCGACCCGCGTCTTGCCGACGCCGCCGGGCCCGGTGAGGGTGACCAAACGCACCTCGGGCGACTGCAGCAGTTCGGAGACCTCGGCAACCTCGCGCTCGCGTCCGATCAACGACGTCGACGTCACCGGCAGCGACCGCGGGGCACGCCCGTCGCCCTCGCAGCGAGCCGATGCCGCGCCATCGCCTCGCGCACCTGGCCTCGTGAACGCCTCGCTCAGGAGCAGAGCGAGGTCGTCCCGGACCAGGCGTCCGAGCTCCCGGGGGGTGCGGAATGGCCGGTAGGAGTCGGTCCCCTCCGCCTGGAGCTCCGCGATCATTGCCGCCAACCGCGGCTCCCGCTCGGGCGCCGGAGTCTTGACGTACAGCAGCCGGGGGATGGAACTGGAGAGCCGGAACTCGTCCTCCAGGCCCGAAATCTCCATGTCAGGCCCGATCCAGCCGTACCGCTGCCAGTACAGGCCGATGAAGATGTCCGACTGCGCCAGGTAGGCGCGGTACAGCTCGCGAGGGGGGTGCGGCCTGGCCCCGAGCTCGAACAGGACGGGCGTGAGGCCGAGCGCGGAGATGGCGCGGGCCACAGCGGCACGCTCGTCTGCGAGCTCGGCCAACGTGGAGCTCACGAAGACACGCAGACGCTGGTCCGGGGTCCTGATGTCCACCCTTTCCTCCTGCTTCTCCGTCATGGTCGCGCCGGCGACGATCAACGATCGAAGTCTGGATGGATGGCCTGCGGGGTGCCAACACCACGGCGACGATTTGGTGATCGCCGGCGACCCGCGGCCAGACGACCGCGGCGTGACCGGTAACCAGCTCACTCGGAGTGATCGTCGCGGCCTTGCCCGACGATGAGTTGCGGACACCCGATGCGTCGGACAGGGTGACGATGTCGGGTGCTCGTAGGGGAGATCGACCATGGCGTTTCATCCCTATCTGTTCTTCGGTGGCAACTGTCGGGAAGCCTTCACCCGCTATCAGGAGATCTTCGGCGGCGAGCTCGTGCTGCTGCCGATGAAGGACATGCCGGCGGAGGAGGCGGTTCCCGCGGCCCAGGCGGACCTGATCATGCACGCGGCGCTCAGGTCCGAAGACCAGCTCCTGATGGGTTCGGATGACCCCACGACCAGCAGCTTCGGTCCGGTGCGGGGGATGATGGTCAACTACGACGTGGCAGGGGTCGGTGAGGCCAAGCGGGTGTTCGAGGCATTGGCGGATGGCGGGGAGGTGACCCAACCCATCGGTGAGACCTTCTGGTCGCCGGCGTTCGGTATGTGCGTCGATCGGTTCGGGACGCCCTGGATGGTCAGCGCCGAGGCGCCGACTCAGCCGTCCTGAGGCATCGGCCAAGCGCTGAGTCGCTCGACCACATCGGCCAACTACGTACGGCCGCGGGGAGGCGGCCGGTACCCTCCCGCTCGTGCGCGTGGTCGTCGCTGGTGGTCATGGTCAGGTGGCACGTCGCCTCGAGCGGCTCCTGGCCTCGGCAGGCCACACCACCGTCGCCATCGTGCGGAACCCCGACCACGTGGGCGACGTGCAGGCCGCCGGGGCCGAGGCCCTGGTCTGTGACCTGGAGGCGACCGACGTCGACGCGGTGGCCGCTCACCTCGAGGGGGCCGACGCGGTGGTGTTCGCCGCCGGCGCCGGCCCGGGCAGCGGCATACGCCGCAAGCGGACCGTCGACCGCGACGCCTCGGCGCTGATGGCCGACGCCGCCGAGCGGGCCGGCGTCCGTCGCTTCGTTCAGATCTCGTCCATGGGCGCCGGCGCACCGCCCCGGCCAGGCACCGACGAGACGTTTGCGGCCTACCTGCGCGCCAAGACCGAGGCCGAGGACGACCTCCGCCGCCGCGACCTGGACTGGACTGTGCTCCGCCCCGGTGGGCTGACCAATGCGCCAGGGACGGGGCGGGTGCGGCTGGCGACGTCGGTCCCGCGAGGCCAGATCAGCCGCGACGATGTGGCGGCGGTGATCGCCGGCCTGCTCGGCCACGCCCGGGGCATCGGCCAAACGCTGGAACTGGTCGCCGGCGACACGCCGATCGAGCAGGCACTCGCGGCCGAATGAATTGCTAGGACCGTCTCCTAAGCTCCAGGCCATGGCGCACGACGACGTGTCGGAACGCTTGGTGGACTCGCTGAATCGGGTATACGGCATCCATCCCGGCCATCGCGCCGCCCACGCCAAGGGTGTGCTGTGCGCCGCCCGCCTCGTCCCGACGCCCACGGCCGCGCGACTCACCCGCGCCGCACATCTGACCGGTGGCGAGACCCGTGCGCATGTCCGCTTCTCGAACGGCAGCGGTGATCCGACCGCGCCTGACGGAGCCCGGGACGTTCGGGGCATGGCGGTGAAGTTCTACCTGCCCGACTCGACGACGACCGACATGGTTGCGCTGTCGTTGCCGGGATTCTTCGCTCGGACGCCCGAGGACCTGTTGGAGTTCAACGACGCCCGGCGGGTCGATCCGGAGACCGGCCAGCCCGACCTGGAGCGCGTGGGTGCGTACCTCGGGCAGCATCCGGAGGCGATGGCGGCGGTCAACGCGGCCATCACCCATCCGATTCCGGCCAGCTATGCGACCCTCGCATACAACAGCCTGCACGCGTTCGGCTTCGTCAACGCCGACGGCATGGTCGAGTACGGGCGATACCGGCTCGTTCCCGACCAGGGCGAGGAAAGTCTCTCCGACGAAGTGGCCGCGGCGCGCCCTCCCGGATTCCTGCGCGACGAGCTGGCTGAGCGCCTGGCGCAGGGGCCGGCCGTGTTCCACGTGCTGCTCCAGCTGGCCGAGGGAGACGACCCCGTCGACGACCCCACCGAACAGTGGCCCGAGGATCGTGAGGTCGTCGAGCTCGCGCGGCTGGAGGTGACGGGTCTGGCTTCGGATCGGGAACGCGGTGGGGACGTGCTCGTGTTCGACCCCACACGTGTGACCGAGGGGATCCTCCTGACCGACGACCCGATCCTCCACGCTCGGACAGGCGCCTACAGCGTGTCGGTCGCCCGCCGGACCGCCACAGCCGACTGACCATCCAGCGATCCGCGAACCCCGCTCGGTGAGGCGAAGGTAGGGCTGCGAGGTCCGTGGATTCGCTCAACCGGGACTTGGGTTCGGCTGACGCAACTCCCGCGGGCCGGCATCATGGATGCGTGGAGACCGGGTCGTCGTCGGTGGCCTTTCCGCGCCGTTGGTGGTACCCCGTCGCCCGATCGTCGGAGTTGGGCCGTCGGCCGCTGGCCGTGACGCTCATGGACACACCCCTGGCGGTGTTCCGCGGCGCGGGAGGCGCGCCCGCCGTCCTCCTCGACCGCTGCGCACATCGCAACTACCCGCTCTCGCTCGGCCGGGTCAACGACGACGGTGCGCTCGAGTGCGGCTATCACGGCTGGACCTACGACGCGGGCGGGGGATGCGTACGAGTCCCCGGGCTTGCCGACGGCCGCACGCAGCCGGCCGACATCCGGGGCGTCCCGTCCCACGCTGCGGTCGAGCAGGACGGCATCGTGTGGGCCTGGGGAGAGCCGGACGCCGAACCGGTTCGGCGTCCATTCGCCCTTCCTGCGGTCGCGGGCCCCGGCGCCGGTGAGGTGATCCTTCGGTGCGACCTCGAGTGCACCATGCACGCCGCGCTGGAGAATGCGCTCGACGTTCCGCACACGGCCTTCCTCCATCGCGGGATCTTCCGCGGCGGCAAACCCCGCCCCATCACCGCGGTGCGCCGCCCGGTGGACGACGGTGTCGAGGTGCAGTACTTCGGCGAGCCGGTGGGCATGGGACCGATCCGCGTTCGCGACGACTCTGGCCGCACGTTCGACCACTGGGACCGCTTCTTCCTCCCGTCGATCGCGCAGATCGAGTACGCGGTCGCAGGCTGGTTCCGAATCGTCAACACGATCGTCCATCTTCCGCTGTCACCGTTCCGAACCCGGGCCTGGTTCGTCGTCCGGTTCCAGAGCCGCCTGCCGGCGGCCATGGTGCGGCCAGTCGTGTTGCGACGAGGCAAGCAGATCCTCCGGCAGGACGCACGCGCACTGGCCCGGCAGTCCGAGCGGATTCGCAGCCTCGGAGGCGAGCAGTACGCGTCGACCGAGCTCGACCTGTTCGGCAATGCGATCCGCCACCTGCTGCGGCACGCCGAGCGGGAGGAGCTGCCCCACGCCGGGGACGCATCCGCCGCCTCGGTTACGGAACGCACTGTCGTCTTCGAGGCGTGATGACCGTGGTCCAGTCGGTCGTCGAAGCGGAACGACTCCATCGCCGGTCGTTCGTGCTCGATCTGCACACGCACGGCCCCGGGTTCGTGCCCCAACCGTTCCGCACCGTCTGGCGTGGCGTCACCATTCGTGCCCCGGCGGAGGTCGGTTTCGACGTGCTGCGAACGGCCGGGGTCGATGCCGTGGTCGCCAAGGCGGTGGGGGATCCCATCGTCACCCGCTGGTATGTCGGCCGGAGGCCCTGGGATGCCGTCGAGGCACAGCTGGCCCTGATCGAGCGGCAAGCCATCGACGCCGGGGCTCGCGTCGCCCAGTCGGTCGGGGACTTGGTCGATGCGCGCGCCCAGGGCGTGCCTGCGGTGGTGCTAGGCGTCGAAGGTGCCGACGCCGTGGGCCGTGACGTCGATCGCATCGATGCATGGCACGAGCGCGGCGTCCGAGTGGTCGTCCTGGTGCATCTGGGCGACAACGCGTTGGGCACGACGTGCCTGCCGTGGCAGCGGTACGCGGGGCCGTTGCCCGTTCGGCGCCGGGCCTCTCCAGGCCTCAGCCCCACCGGGGTGGGGGTCGTCGAGCGCCTGAACGAGCTCGGGGTGCTGGTCGACGTCGCCCATGCCGACCGGGCCACCCTGCTGGGCGTCGTCGACGTTGCGACCGCTCCTGTGGTGTCGTCGCACACCGGCGCCCGCACCCTGCAGGACTTCGCTCGCTACCTGGCCGACGACGAGCTGCGGGCGATCGCGTCGACCGGCGGCGTGGTCGGGCTCTGGCCCTACCGCACCCGTCGCTTCGGCGTCCGCAGCGTCAGCGACCTGGTGGCTCACGCCCGACACATCGCCGGGATCGTGGGTCCTGAGCACCTCGCCGTCGGCACGGACATGAATGGTGTGCCGGGCGTCATGGCCGGTTTCGATGGCGAGACCGATCTGCCGAAGCTCACAGCCGGGCTGCTCGGCGGCGGCTTCGGCGCCAGAGAGGTGGAGGGGATCCTCGGCGCCAACGCCCTCCGCGTGCTCGAAGGGGTTGAGGCAGCGGCACGTCGAGCCCCGGCCTGACGGCCGCCGGCGATGGTCAACGGACGTCGAGCACGACCTTGCCGAGCGCCGCACGCTCGTCGAGGAGGCTGAGGGCCTTGTCGGCCCGCTCGAGCGGGAAATGCGCGCCGACGATCGGGCGGACCTGGCCCGCGTCGATCAGCTCGCTCACCGCGGCGCCGATCTGGCGCCAGGCCCCGGGCTTGCCCATCACGTACGCACCCCAGCCCGCACCCACCACCTCGGTGTTGTTCAGCAGCAGCCGGTTCACCTTGACCTCGGGGATGCCGCCCCCAGTGAAGCCGACGACCAGCACGCGCCCGCCCTCGCGCAACGAACGGATGCTGTCGGTGAAGCGGTCGCCGCCCACCGGGTCGACCACGACGTCGACGCCGCCGTCGGAGAGCGCCTTCGCCTCGTCCTTCCAGGGACCGTCGGAACGGATGACCTCGTCGGCGCCGGCGGCCCGCGCAACCTCGGCCTTCTCGTCGGACGACACGACGCCGATCGTCCGAGCGCCGAGGCCCCTCGCCACCTGGATCGCGGCCGTCCCGACGCCGCCGGCGGCGCCGTGGACGAGAACCGTCTCACCCTCGGCCAGACGGCCCCGAAGCTTCAGGCTGAAGTACGCGGTGTGGTAGTTGAGGATCAAGCCGGCGCCCTGCGCGAAGTCCAGCTGGGCGGGGAGCCTGAACACCATCGACTCAGGGGCGACGACCGTCTCCGCCCAGGCACCGAGGAACGAGAACGCAGCCACGCGGTCGCCGGGCCGCACCGAGGCGCTCTCCGGAGCGCTCGTCACGACGCCGGCCACCTCGCTGCCGGGCACGAACGGCAGGTCCGGCTTGACCTGATACTGACCCCGCGTCTGGAGCAGCTCAGGGAACGACACGCCGGCCGCGTGCACCTCGACGAGCACGCCACTGCCCGGGGTCAGCGGGTGCGATGGCCCGGGCTCGGGCAGGTCGACAACGCGGAGCGCGCTCTCCGGCCCGGTCAGGTCGACGATCTGGACGGCCCGCATGCGGGCGCGCAGCCTACTGGAGGTCCCCCGAGTGCTAGCGAAGGACGCTGCCGGAAGCCTGGAACTCCCCGCTGGGAGCGCTGTCACCGCTCGTCGGCGCGACGGTGATCGCCAGCTCGCGGATCGTCGGTGGCAGCCGGAACGCGACCGTGTTCGTCCCGTCGCGGCCCAGCATGCCGAGAGACACGGGCTCTGGCCCGCCGACGGACCACAGCTGATACGCCTGCCCTTCCGGCAGGTCCTCCAGCGCATCCAGCAGCACGAACGCTCCGTCGTCGTCGGCAACGACCCGCGCGACCGGTTGGCCCTCACCGTCGGCGAGCGTGGCGCGAATGCCGTTGGGGTCGTCCGCCGCCTGCTGGGCCAGGCTCCCTATGTTCGCGTCGTCGCTGGAGCTCCCGAGCGCGAAGCCGACGAGCCCGGCGACGCCGGCCACGGCGACGAAGACGGCGGCGGCCGCCACCCAGCGGAGAGCGGACGGACGCCGGGCGCGGACGCGTGCCGCCCCGGCCAAGGATGTGACCGGAGCGACGCCGTCGTCTCCATCCTCGCTGGCCTGGTCGAGGGGACGGCTCGACACGGGCTCGTCGCGTGCGGCCGGGGCGCGGCGTCCCGTGTGGGGGTCGGGCAGGCCGGGAGCGCCGATCGCCGCCGCGATGTCCTGCCAAACCTCGGACGGCGGGGCCTCGACCGTGGCGAGCGCCCCGAGCGCCTCGCGGTGGCTGGCAAGCTCGGCGCTGCAGGCCGCGCACTGGGCGAGATGGTCGTCGACCGCATGCCGCTCCGCGGGCTCGAGTGCATCGACGGCGTAGGCAGCCAGGTCATCCAGCGGATGGTCGCTGACCGGGCCAACGTGGCTCACGTCATCACCCCCTCGACCTCGAGCGTTCGTCGCAGGTTCAGCAATCCGCTGCGGAGGTGGTTCTTGACCGTGTCCTCGAGCGTGCCCAGGAGCCGCGCCGTCTCGGAGGTCGTGTGCCCGCCGAAGTAGGCAAGGAGGAGCGCCTCTCGCTCGCCGGGGACCAGCTGGTCGATGGCTCGCCTGCCGTCGTCGGTCAGCGCCTGGGCATGGACGGCGATCTCGACTTCCGCCGAGGGCGGCGTCTGCTCGGTCCGGGCGTCACCGTCCGGGCGGCGCTGAGGGGCTTGCGAACGCGCGATGTGGACCGCGCGAGCGTGCGCTCGGGCCACGAGCCACGCCCGGAGGGCGCCCTCCGCAGGGTCGAAGCGGTCGGGGTGCGACCACAACTCGGTGAAGACCGCCTGGCACACCCCTTTGGCGGGCTCGGCGCGGCCGCAGACATGCCGAGCCACCGACCAGACCGCGCCGCCGTAGCGGCGGTAGATCTCGCTCAGCGCCTCATGATCCCTGCCGCTGACCGCCGCGACCAGAGCTTCATCGCCCGGTCCGTCATGCTCATGGCGCACCACGCGTCACCTCCGGCAACCCCGCCGCCTGGACTTTACCGCCCGTGGGCACCGGCCTGCGCCGCCGGGCCCGACCATGTCCCCCGGGATCAGCCGAAGGTGAAGCAGTACGCCTCGACGCCCTCTCGCTCGAACTCGACCTCGAACAGGCGCTCGACCACCGGTCCGGGTTGGCGGATCAGCTGATAGGTGCGCTGGTCGCTGACCACCCCGCTGCCGTCCGGTTCCACGTCGCTCCCGTGAGCGTCGTCCGCCAGCTGGCCATCGAGGAAAACGCGGAACGGAACCGATGCTCCCTGCGATGGCGGCCCCACCACGAGGTTCAGATCGCGTGCGTGGAACTGGAAGGCGATCCGTCCGCCGGGCTCGTTCAAGACCCCGGCATCCCCGGTCAGCGTCCAGTTCCCCGAGAATCCCCAGGAATTGAGGGGCAACCGTAGGGGCGGCGGGTAGACCTGGGGCTGGTCGAAGCGGGCGACGTCTTCCTGTGCGAACCCAGTGCCCTGGCGGTAGCCGACATAGGTCTCCGGCGATTGCAGCGTCGGCCAGTCGGCTGCCACTTCCAAGCCGCGGGGCTCGACCATCACCAGGTCCTGATCGACGTCGCCCGCGCCGGCGTGGAGCAACAACTGCTGGATGACCATCTCCGTCATGGAGTACTCGCCCTCACCGAAGTGATGGAACCGGATTCGGCCCTCGGCGTCGGCGATGTACACCGCCGGCCAGAAGTGGTTGGCGAAGGCGCGCCACACCGCGTAGTCGCTGTCGAGCGCGATCGGGTACTCGACGCCGAGGCGGAGCGACTGCGTGGTGACGTTGTCGACGTTCCGCTCGAAGCCGAACTCGGGCGTGTGGACGCCGATCACGGTCAGCCCTTCGTCTCCGTACTTGTCTGCCCAGGCCCGCAGGTACGGGAGGGTGCGCAGCCAGTTGACGCAGGTGTAGGTCCAGAAGTCGATGAGGACGACCCGTCCGCGCAGGCCCTCGGGGGTCAGCGGGTCGGAGTTGAGCCAACCCGTCGCCCCCCTGAGCGAAGGGAGGCGACCCTCGACGGGCAGCGCAGGCCGCTCCCCTGCCAGGCGATGGGCGATCGAGCGGATCAGGCCGGGTCTGCCGGGCGACGCGGAGGTCGTCCCGGCGTCGGATGCGAGGTCAGCAGACCCTTTGGTGTCGGACATCGAGTCTCCTTCGGGGCCGGATGCTTGCGCCTCTGATGACTGTTGCGGATGCCGTCCGGGCAGTACAGCCCCCTCTGGGGACTACAGTGACCGGTCTGGCTCCCGAGTCCTCCAAGTCCCCCACCACCCCACCGTCGCCCCCGCCCCCGCCCCCGAAGACGGAATCAGGGTGGCGCGTGGACCCGGCGCCCGATGGCCGCGGAACACCCACCCCGTCCAAGCGGCCCATGATCCCCTGGGGGAGGCGGTTCATCTGGTTCGTGCTCGCGCTGTTGGCGCTGAACCTCGTGCTCTCGTTCATGACCGGCCGGCCGGAGGACCGGAAGCGGGTGCCGTACCA
>Ga0081538_10001794_pt1 | contig 21673 bp, 19 predicted proteins | sample TabmetS5T2R1_FD_71022 | JGI IMG/M metagenome (GOLD analysis project Ga0081538, IMG submission 71022) | Tabebuia heterophylla rhizosphere microbial communities from the University of Puerto Rico - S5T2R1 | ecosystem: Host-associated > Plants > Roots > Rhizosphere ...
GCGGGGGTGGCTTACGACGGTCGCGACCCGGCGGCTCGTCGACGCCCGCCGCAGCGAGGCCGCCCGCCACCGGCGCGAGGAGGCGATACACGCCGAGCCGCGGCCCGCCGCAACCGAGGAGGGCGACGACACCCTCTTCCTGCTCTTCTGCTGCTGCCACCCCGACCTCCCCCCCGCCTCCCAGGTGGCGCTGACACTGCGCGCCGTCGGCGGTCTCACCACCCGGGAGATCGCCGACGCCTTCTACGTGCCGGAGGCGACGATGGCGCAGCGGATCAGCCGCGCCAAGCGCACCCTGAGGGGGCGCCGCCTGGACCAGCCCGGCGACCTCGCTGTCGTGCTGCGCGTGCTCTACCTCGTCTACACGGCCGGCCACGCGGGCCGGGTGGATCTTGCGGGCGAGGCGATCCGGCTCGCCCGCCAGCTCACCCTCGCCACCCAGGAACCGGAGGCGCGCGGGCTGCTCGCGCTGATGCTCCTCAACCACGCCCGCCTGGCGGCGCGACTCGACTCGGAGGGTCGAATCATCACGCTCGACCGGCAGGACCGCGGCCTGTGGGACACACGCGAGATCGCCGAGGGGGTGCGCGTCCTGCAATCGGCGCTGGCCGTCCAGCGCCCCGGCCGCTACCAGATCGAGGCTGCCATCGCCGCCCTGCACAACGACGCGGCAAGCGCCGATGAGACCGACTGGCCGCAGATCCTCGCCTGGTACGACGACCTCGTCGCCCTCACCGACGACCCGCTGCGCCGGGACCCCGCCGCCGTGCTCGGCCGCGCGGTCGCGGTGGGCCACGTCCTCGGCGCCGCCGCCGGGCTGCGCGAGACCGACAGGCTTCGCGACGTGATCGGCGAGCGACACCGCTGGCATGCCGTCCGCGGCCACCTGCACGAGCTGGGCGGCGACCCGCCCGCCGCCGCCGCGGCCTATGCCGAGGCCGCCCGGCGCGCTACGAACGTCGCCGAGCGCGACCACCTGATCCGCCAGGCCGCCCGCGCCCGGGCCGCCGAGCTCTAGGAAGGTCGTCTCACTGGGCCGGGCACACTCCCTTCGTGCGGTCGTAGATGGCCTTTGCGCCGATCGAGAGCGGCTTGATGAAGTCGCCCTCGCCCTCGTTGCCGAGCACCATCTCGCAGCGGCCCTGCACCCAGTAGACGTGGCCGATGCGATTGTCGTGCCTGTCCCGGCCGGTCCAGCCGCGCGCGCCCGGCACGCCGCCGACCTTGAAGCGCTTCGGTTCCGCCCCGGGGACCGCGCTGTCGATCCCCGCGTCGCTCGTCTCGTACTCCAGCCAATCGCGCGCGCCCCCGGCGGTCCTGAACAGAAGGACGGTGGTGACGCCGGCGTTGTGGTCATCGCCGCTGAGCGGCTGGAACGTGATCGAGATGAACCCTGCGCGGCGCAGCCGCTCCAGCTCGTCGGCAGAGAACCCGCCCGCCAGCGACTGCACGCCCTGGTCCGTCCGGGGCTCTTCGACGGGTTCGAAGCCGGGCATCTCGCCGGCCTGCATCAGGAACCGCTCGACGTTGACCTTCGCCGGCTTGGGCTCGTCGCTCCCTGCCGCGGTCGCCCCGTCCCCGTCGTCGTCGCCGCAGGCCGCGACGCCCAGGAGAGAGACGATCAGCAGCGCCGTGCAGGCGGTCCTGACCACGGCCCGAACGTATCCGCGCAGTCGCGCTGCGGTCAAGGACCCTCTAGGGAGACACGGCCACGCCGAGGGAGTCGGCGGCCATGAACTTCGGGGCGCCCTCCTCGTAGAAGACGTCGACCTCCGTGATCGTGAAGCCGGCGCCGCGGAGCAGGTTCACGATCGGGCGGTTCAGGTTGCAGCCGCCGAAGAGGCGGTTCTGCAGCGGATTGAGGCGGTGCTGCCAGCGGCGCACCTTCTCGTCCGGCGCCAGGCCGTGCTCCAGGAAGTGGAACGTGCCGCTCGGCTTGAGGACGCGCCGCACCTCGGCAAGCGCTGCCGGGAGGTCCGGGATCGTGCACAGCGTCCATGTCGACAGGGCGGTGTCGAAGCTGTCGTCCGGGAAGGGCAGCGACTGCCCGTCGAGCCCGGATCGCTCGACGGGGACGCCCGAGGCCCCGACGCGCTTCTGCGCCAGCTTCCAGCCCAGGTCGGCAGGCTCGACCGCCGCAACCCGCGCGACGGCGGGCGGATAGAAGGGCACGTTGTGCCCCGACCCGAAGCCGAGCTCGACCACGTCGCCCTCGAGGCCCGCGCACACGCGCCGTCGCAGCGGCCGGACGGTCTTGACCCCGCAGGCGACGTTGACGACTCGGGGCAGGACGCGGTCGCCGTAGACCCCCACGACGTCGCTACGGTGCCGAGGCCGTGACGATCCAGGTGGACGCCGGCGCCCGCACCCCGTCGTCTCCGGCGAACTCGGCCAGGCCGGACCGCAGCGCTTGGTCGACCTGTCCGTGCAGGTGTGCGGCCCTGTCGCCTAGGAGCCTCAGGATCTCGCCGGCCGGGCCGAGCGCCTTCACGAAGTCCACCGCCTCGTGCAGGTCGCGCCCGATCAGGATCGGGATGTCGCAACGGTGCAGCGCGATGTGGCCGTAGCCGGCGTGCAGCAGGATGTCGGAGGTCGTGTCCGCGCCCGCCATCGAGAAGGGCCCGGGGCCGCAGGTGGGGTCGTCGTACTCCTCCGGCCGGCTGACGATCCCCTCGACGATCGTCTGCGCACGGTAGAGCCAGTCGTTGTCCTCGCGCCGGCGCCACACGACCATCACGAGCCGGCCGCCGGGCACGAGCGCCTCGCGCACGTTTCGGAGCGCCGCCACCGGGTTCGTGAAGAACATCGTCCCGAAGCGCGAGAAGGCCATGTCGAAGCGGTCCTCGAACGGGTCCGTCTGCACGTCGCCAACCCGGAAGCGCGCGTTGGACACGCCCGCCTCGGCGGCTTCGCTGCGTGCGGCCTCGATGAAGCGGGCCGCCGCGTCCACGCCCAGGGCCTCGCCGGAATCCCCGACCAGGCCGGCGATCCGCTGCGTCGTGTCGCCGAAGCCGCAGCCGATGTCGAGGACCCGCTGGCCCGGCCCGGGCGGATAGAGCCGCAGTGCCTCCTCGCCGTGCGCCCCCAGGCCGGTCGTCACGATCTCGCGGAAGCGCACGAACCTTTCGAACAGCGGGCCGTCCCAGGCCTGGATGGCCTCGGCGTTCGGGCCGGGCCCCCATTTCGTCGCGGAGGAGCTCATCCTCAAACCATAAGAGCTCAGCGGGGCCTGCGGGCAACGAGGAAGTGGAACTCGTTCTCCAACCTGTAATGCCCGCCGGGTGCGCGGTACGGCGCGAGCGCCTCCACGATGCGGGCCCTCACCTCATGCTCGCGCGACTGGCCGACCAGCTCCGCGATCCCCATCGGCGCCAGCATCGCGCGGCCGAGCTCCTCGTCGTCGGAGTACTCGAAGGCCCAGCTCACGTCGAAGGTCATGTCCGGCGCGAGCCCCGCCTCGCGAGCCATCGCCTCCAGCACACCGGGCCGCCAGAGCGGGGGCGGGGACGGGGCGTCCGCCGGCGGGGAGGGCAGGAATTGCCGCACCACCTTCTTCATGGCCTCGAGTTGATTGCGCTCGGGAGGCCCCCAGACCTGGATCACCACCGGCGCGCCGGGCTTCGCGACCCGGCTCGCCTCGCGCAGCGCGGCGACCATGTCGGCCGCGAAGAAGAACGAGTTGAACCCGGTCACCAGATCGAACGAGCCGTCCGCATACGGGAGCTCCTCCATCTCGCCCACGCGCAGCTCGGCCTCCGGGACGCGAGAGCGGGCGAGCTCGATCAGCGCCTCCGACGCGTCGAGGCCGAACACGTGGGCGCCCCGGTCGGCGGCGAGGCGCAGGAACGCTCCGGCGCCGCAGCCCACGTCCAGCACCCTCTCCCCGCGGCGGATCCCGACGCGGCGGATCGCCTCCTCGTAGGTCGGGACCTGCTGGTACTCGCTCGTCGCCCAGTCGTGCGGCCGGGCGCCCCACAGGGGTCCCCAGCGCCGGGCGCTGCCAGTGGATCGCGTGGTGGCCGTCATCCGTCCGCTCCCTCGCTTAGCCTATGGAACATAGCTAATCTAACTATGGAACATAGTGATGTCAAGTAGCGAGCTCAGCCTGTTCTCCTACGAGATCCTCGGCCTCGTCGGCCAGGGCGGCGCGAGCGCGCACGATCTCCTCCGCCTCGCCCGGCGCGGCCGCCTGCTCGCCTGGGCCGGAGAGAGCCAGTACTACACCGAGCCGAAGCGCCTCGCCGGGCTCGGCTACCTGACCGCGCGAAAGGAGCCCGGCAAGACGCGCGAGCGCACCGTGTACAGCCTGACCGACAAGGGGCTCGATGCGCTTCGCACGTGGGCTCGCACGCCGGTGAGCTTCACGCCGCTGAAGAGCGAGGTGCTGCTGCGGATGCTGATCTGCGATCTGGTCGGAGAGCAAGTGACGCGTGAGGGGATCGCGACGCTCCGGGAGGACGTCCACGATCTGTTCGCCGTCATGGACGACGCCGAAGCCACGGCGCAGGACCTTCCGCACCGGCGGAAGTACCTGATGCTCACCATTCTCTTCCTGCGCCGCCTGCTCCAGCTCCACCTCGATTGGATCGACGAGGTCGAGCGCGAGCTCGCCCCGCGCGAGCGCGCTCGGTCGCGGCGCGGATAGCATCGCCGTCCCGTGGCCGATCCCTTCCTGCTCGTTCAGCTGAGCGACCTTCACGTGGGGGCGAACTGGGCCGAGCACGATCCGGTCGCCGCCGTCGAGGCCGCGCTCGCGTCCGTGCGGCGGCTGGAGCCCATGCCCAGCGCCGTGCTCGTCTCCGGCGATCTCACCGAGAACGCCGCCGACGGCGAGTACGAGCGCGTCCGCGAGCTCCTCGAGCCGCTCGGCGTGCCGCTCTACGTCCTGCCGGGAAACCACGACGACCGCGCCGCTTTGCGCCGACACTTCGACGTCCCCGGTGTCGACGGGGAGCCCGTGAACTACTCGGCCGATCTCGGCCCCCTGCGGCTGGTGGTCGTGGACACGACCCTCCCGGGGGAGGACGGCGGCAGCCTCGACGCGGAGCGGCTCAGCTGGCTGGATCGGGAGCTGGCCTCGGAGCCGAAGGCGGCGACCCTGCTGGCCATGCACCACCCGCCGCTCGCCACGGGGATCAAACCGCTCGAGCGGATCGGCCTGCCGCCCGCGGACCGCCGGGCCCTGGCCGAGGTGATCGGACGCCATCCCCAGGTCCGCCGGCTGGCGGCCGGCCACATGCATCGCGCGATCGCCTCCGAGCTCGACGGGCGCGCCGTGCTGGCCGCGCCGAGCACGTACCTGCAGATCCGGCTCGACTGCGGCTCGGAGGAGCTCCAGCTGACGCCCGACCCGCCGGGATACGCCGTGCACGTGCTGGTGGACGGCGAGCTGGCCTCGCACGTCCAGACCGTGCGCTAGCCGGAGCCCACTAGGTGGCCGCCGCCCGCTGCCGCTCCCGAAGGTCGAAGTAGAGGAGCGTCGAGAACAGCGCGGCGAAGGGCTGCGTGACCGTCGCGGCCACGATCTGGCCGGCCAGCGCCCAGATCGCCCGGTCGGACGCCTGGGCCAGCTCCAGGAACGGCCAGCCGATCAGGCTGGACGCGAGGAGCGCGGCCAGGCTCACCAGCACGACCATCCCGAACGTCCGCCACCAGGCGCCGGTGACGAGGCGGCCGCTCGCGCGCAGCGCGCCGGACTCGCGAGCATCTTCGAGCACCACCGTCTGCGGCACGAAGTACCAGCGGACGAACAGGTAGATCCCGGGCACGATGAGCAGGAGACCGAGCACGATGCCTGCGGCCGCCAGCAGCACGGCGAAGAAGATCGGCGCGAACGACTCGAAGCCCCGCACGATCGCCTCGCGGGCCCCGGGCGAGCCGCCGCCCGCCACCGAGCGGAGCGCGTGCACGCAGATGGCGGTGATCAGCGGCGCCACGACGAGGTAGGACACGGCCCCCCGGATCGCCACCTCGGCGAACCCCGGGTCTTCGTCGTAGTCCGAGGTGAGCTGCTCGAGCCCGATGCCGCTCAGGATCAGGTGCGAGGGCACCACCACGAGCGCGCCCAGCGCCAGGAACGTCCAGAAGTGGCGCAGGTAGACCGACAGCGAGTCGCGGAGCAGCGCGCCGAGATCGCGCGGCTGCTCGAGGACGATCACGCAGCCGTCGGCGCGAGCTCCCGGTACGCCTCCGCCATGCGCGCGATGCCCTCCTCGATCTGATCCGGCGGCACGGCGGAGTAGGCGAGGCGCAGCGAGCTCTGACCGCCCTCGATCAGGAAGTCGGTGCCCTTCACGAAGACCACGCCGCGCTCCGCCGCGCCCTGCTCGAGCGCGGCCACGTCGCTGCCCTCGGGCAGGTCGACCCAGAGGAAGTAGCCGCCCTGCGGGGTCACGAAGCGGGCATCCGGGAGGTGGCGGCCGAGCGCGTCGCAGGTGGCGTCGCGGCGCTCCCGGAGGGCGGCCTTCACGGTCTCGATGGAGCGGTCGATGGCGCCCGAGTGGCAGAACTCGGCGACGATCGACTGGGCCACCATGTTCGGCGAGATGTAGGTCTCGGTGGCCCGCTTGCGGATCCGGGCGATCAGGTCCTTCGGCCCGACCAAGTAGCCCACGCGGATGCCCGGGCAGACCGTCTTCGAGAAGGACGAGGCGTACACCACGGTCTCGCCCCCCTCGTCCATCTCCAGCATGCGCGGATGCTGCTCGCCCTCGAAGCGCAGCTCCACGTAGGGATCGTCCTCGAAGATCGTGAAGCCGTACTCGCGCGCGAGCTCGACCAGCCGGCGCCGCTTGTCGAGCGACAGCGTGCAGCCGGCCGGGTTCTGGAAGTTGGGTATGACGTGCGCGAGCTTCGGCCGCGCGCCGGCCTCGAGCGCCACCTCGAGGGCGCCCACGTCGAGTCCGTCGGCCTGGAGCGGGATCGGAAAGACCTCGGCGCCGAGCTTCGTGAGCGACAGCAGGGTGCGGTCGTAGGTGGGTGCCTCGACCACCACGAGGTCGCCCGGCGCCACCACCTCCTCGAACAGGAAGGCGTCTGCCTGCATCGAGCCGTTGGTGGCGAGCAGCCGGTCTGGCGCGACGTCGTGCTTCCCCGCGACCCACTCGAGCAGTCGTGTGTAGCCGGCCGACGTGCCGTACGCGAACGTGCCCGCAGGGTCGTGCTCGAAGGCCCGCTGGGCGGCCCGCTTGAGATCGTCGACGGCGACGATGTCGAGCGACGGCGCACCGCGGGAGAGGGAGATGTTGGTCAGCTGGGCCACGCCCGGCCACGATACCGCGCAGCGATGTCAGCCAGCGCGGCCTCCTTGCTCATATGGGCCGCGATGCGCGACACCCGTCCGTCGCGGAAGCTGTGCACGAAGAAGAGGTAGTCGCCGCGGATGCCGTCCTCGGTGCGGATGCGCCGGTGGCCGATCACGATCACGTCGGGCTCGTGCGGCTCGAAGCTGTAGGGCGAGGCAAGGAACACCTCGCCGCGCCGCTCGAACTCCGCGAAGAAATCCCGCACGCCGTCGTGGCCGTTGAAGACGCGCCCGGCGTGGTCCACGAACTCGACCCTCGCGTCGAGCAGGGCGATCGCCGCCTCGGGTCCCTGCTCGCGGTAGGTCCGCCACAACTCCCGCACGGCCTCCAGGGACTCCTCCACGGCGGCTCCCTTACACGCGCGCGCCCAGGATCTCGACTGCGATCTCGGCAACCTGGGTCGGGTTGCGCCCCACCCGCACGCCCTTCGCCTCGAGCGCCTCGGCCTTCGCCGCGGCCGTGCCCTTCGAGCCCGACACGATGGCCCCGGCGTGGCCCATGGTCTTGCCGGGCGGCGCCGTGAACCCGGCGATGTAGGCCAGCACCGGCTTCGACACGTGCTCGGCGATGTAGTCCGCCGCCTCCTCCTCCGCCGAGCCGCCGATCTCGCCGCACATCACGATCAGCTCGGTTTCCGGGTCGGCCTCGAACAGCTCGATCACGTCGATGAAGCTCGAGCCCGGCACGGGATCCCCGCCGATGCCCACGATCGAGGAGTTGCCGAAGCCGCGCTGGGCCAGCTCGTTCCCGATCTGGTAGGTGAGCGTGCCCGAGCGCGACACGAGGCCCACGTTCCCCTCCTTGAAGAACTGCGCGGGGATGATCCCCACGTTGGCCTTGCCGGGCGAGAGGATGCCAGGGCAGTTGGGGCCGATCAGCCGCGAGTCGCCGCGCTGGAGGTGGTTGTAGACGCGCAGCTCGTCGTGGGCGGGGATGCCCTCGGTGATGGCGATGATGAGGCCGATGCCGGCGTCCTCGGCCTCGAGGATCGAGTCGGCGGCAAAGCGGGGCGGCACGAAGATCATCGCCGTGTTGGCGCCGGTCTCCGCCACGGCGGCCTTGAAGGTGTCGAACACCGGGATGCCGTCCACGTCCTGGCCGCCCTTGCCGGGCGTCACCCCCGCCACCACCTGCGTGCCGTAGTCGCGGTTGCGCAGGCTGTGGAAGGTGCCCTCGCGGCCGGTGATGCCGGAGACGCAGAGCTTCGTGTCGCGGTCGACCAGGATCGCCATCAGCCGGCCAGCTCCACGACCTTCTCGGCGGCGCCGAGCATGGTCGTCTCGGTGTGCACGTTCGGCAAGCTCGCCTCGGCGAGCAGCGCCCGCCCCTCCTTGTCGTTCGTCCCGTCGAGCCGGACGACGAACGGGACGTCGGGCTCGATCTGCTCGAAGGCCTCGATCAGGCCGCGGGCCACCTCGTCGCAGCGGGTGATGCCGCCGAAGATGTTGAACAGGACGGCGGTGACCTTGTCGTCGGAGAGGATCACCTCCACCGCGCTCGTGATCGCCTCGGCCTTGGAGCCGCCGCCCGCGTCGAGGAAGTTGGCCGGCTTGCCGCCCGCCTGGGCCACCACGTCGAGCGTCGACATCACGAGCCCGGCGCCGTTGCCGAGGATCCCCACGTTCCCGTCGAGCTTCACGTAGGTGAGGCCGCGTTCCTTGGCCATCCGCTCCTGCTCGTCCTCGGCGGAGAGGTCCCGCATCTCGGCGACGTCGGGGTGGCGGTAGAGCGCGCTGCCGTCGACCGTGACCTTGGCGTCGAGCGCCACCACCTCGCGGTCCTTCGTGATCAGCAGCGGGTTGACCTCGACGAGCGTGGCGTCCTCGCCCACGAAGAGCTCGTAGAGCTTGCCGATCATCGCGCCCACGGGGCGAATCACGTCCGGAGCGATGCCGGCCTCGAACGCGAGCCTCCGCCCCTGGAAGTCCTGGAAGCCCACCAGTGGGTCGACGTGCAGCATGCGCATCGCATCGGGGTCCTTCTCGGCCACCTCCTCCACGTCCATCCCGCCCATGCGCGAGAGCATCGCCATCGGCTTCTTGGCCGCGCGGTCGAACACGATCGCGGCGTAGTACTCCTCGTCGATCTCGCTCGCCCTCTCGACGTAGACCTCGTGGACGGTGAAGCCGCGGATGTCCATGCCGAGGATCGCCTCGGCGTGCGCATCGGCCTCGGAGCGGTCCTTGGCGAGCTTGATCCCGCCGGCCTTCCCGCGTCCCCCGATCTGGACCTGGGCCTTCACCACGACGGGGTAGCCGAGGTCCTCGGCTGCCTGGACGGCCTCCGCCACGGAGGTGGCGTGGCGCCCCTCGGGAGTGGGTACGCCGTGCTTCCGGAAGAGCTGCTTGCCCTGGTATTCGAGGAGGTCCATGCCGGGTAGATAGGATGCGCCGCCGCGCTGGGCGCCGGGGGGCGCGGACCCTATCGAAACCTCATGGCTCTTCCGAAAGACGTCAAGTTCGTCACGTTCGACTGCTACGGCACGCTGATCGACTGGGAAACCGGCGTCTACGACGCGTTCCAGAAAGAGGCCGACCGCGACGGCTTCACCATCGATCGCGACGCCCTCGTGCCGCGCTTCATCGAGGTCCAGCGCGAGATCCAGCGCGGCTCGTACGAGCTCTACGCGGAGGTCCTGCGCCGCACCGCGGTGCGGGTGGCGAGCGAGCTCGGCTGGGACCTGGAGCCGTCGCGTTCGAACTTCCTGCCGAACAGCGTGCCCGCCTGGCAGCCCTTCCGCGAGACGAACGCGCAGCTCGAGCGCTTCGCCAAGAAGTACGAGGTGGGCATCCTCTCGAACATCGACGACAAGCTCCTCGGCGCCACCCGCCGCCACCTGCGCACCGACTTCGATCTGGTCGTGACCGCCCAGCAGGTCCGCTCCTACAAGCCCGACGAGGCCCACTTCAAGGAGTGCGCGCGGCGGATCGGCTCGACTAAGCGGCACTGGGTCCACATCGCATCCGGCTACCCGACCGACGTGGAGCCCTGCATCAAGCAGAAGATCCCGGTCATCTGGGTCAACCGCCACGGCGAGCAGATCGAGGGCAAGAAGCCGGACGCGGAGGTCAAGACCTTCCGCGAGGCCGGCAAGCTGCTGAAGGCCGCTTGAGAGCGGTCTCGGTCCACCCGGACGCGCTCGTCCTGACCAGCCTGATGTGGCAGACCAACGCCGTGGCGCTCCGCGCCGAAAGCCATCGCGGCGCCGCGGGCCGAGCCCGCGGCTTGCGCCCGACCGAGGCGATGCTGATCGACTCGCCCTACTTCCCGGAGGAGCTCGACGCGCTGCCGAACCTGCTCGCCGGAGCGGGCTTCGAGCCCGACGCGCTGATCGCGACGCACGGCGACTTCGACCACCTGCTGGGCCGCGTGGCCTTCCCCGGCCTGGCGCTGGGACTGGGCCAGCCCACCGTCGAGCGCTTCCACGGCGAGCCCGGCTCGGCGCAGCGCCAGCTGCGCGACTACGACGCCAGGCTGTACGTGGAGCGCACCGGCCCCCTGTCGCTGGGCCAGGTGCAGACCCTGCCCGTGCCGGGCTCCGTGGAGCTGGGCGACCAGGAGCTCGAGCTGCATCCCGCGAGCGGCCACACCTCCGACGGGATGGCCGTGTTCGCGCGCTGGTGCGGCGTGCTCTGCGTGGGCGACTACCTGTCGCGGCTGGAGATCCCCTGGATCTCGGAGGGCGGCTCGCTCGGCGAGTACCGCGCCACGCTGGCCCGGCTCGCGCCGCTCGTGGAGGACGCGGAGTCGGTCGTGCCCGGGCATGGGCCCCCACACGGCGGCGACGCGACGATGCGCCTGTTGGAGGAGGACCTGTCGTACCTGGACGCGCTCGAGCGCGGCGAGGAGCGCCCGCGCCTCCCCGAGGGGCGCGACACGCGCTTTCAGCGCTGGATCCACCACGAAAACTCCACGCGCGTTTAGCGGTCGCCGGGCCCGGGGAGCCAAGTCCCGGTGCTGCGCAAGACCCTGATCGGTCTGGTCCTCCTCCTCACTGCGGCGCCCGCTGCCCTCGCAGCGCCAGAGCTGTCCGTCTCCGACCGGCTGCAGGACCGCCGCTACGGCGTGGCCGGCGAGCGCGCCCGGGCGATCGGCTTCCAGGACGGGCGCTGGTACGCGAACGGCTGGCACATCACCGGCGAGATGGGGGGAGTCTGGAGCGAGCCGCTCAAGCTTGTGGACGGTGTTTGGTTCGGCATCGACGACCAGTGGGTCGGGCAGGCCACGAGCTTCAGGAGCGGCTGGGGCTACGCCGAGTTCGACCTCCCGCCGGCAGGCGGGCTGCAGCTCGAGCGCGTGGACTTCGCCCCCGACGGCACGCGCGCCGCCCTCTTCGGTCTGCGCATGGCCAATCCCGCGTCCGCGTCACGCACCGTCACGGTCAAGGTGGACGCCCACTCCGAGCTGATGACCGAGTACCCGTGGGGCTTCTCCACCGTGCCCAACGCCGCCGACAACCGGCCCGACACGGCCCGCTTCGACGACGGAGCGCTGATCTTCACGGACGGCGACTACGCGGCGATGGTCGCCTCCCCGATGGATCCCGCCGCGGGCGAGACCGGCGCCTCGCCGAACGAGTACCGCGGGCCGCAGGGCTCGAACGTCTGCCAGGCCCAGGAGCCGCCGAGCGCCTGCGACGACGGGCCGTTCGGCAGGGGCGAGGGCGGCCAGCTGCGCTACGAGGTCACGGTGCCGGGCGGCTCCACCAGGACGCTCTGGGTGGCGGTGGCCGGCTCGGACGCGGGGCTCTCGGAGGCCCGCAGCGAGCTGCGCGCCGCGCTGAGCGACCCCGAGGGGCAGCTCGAGGACAAGATCGCCGAGCGCGAGCGCTGGGGCCGCTGGACGCAGCTGTCGCTGCCGGGCGACAGGCGCCTCGAGGCCGCCGTCGACTGGGGCAAGCAGAACATCCTCGACCTCACCCGGGTGGCCGAGGACATGGAGATCCGCTGGACCGACCAGGGCATGCAGTTCCCGCCGCCCGAGGGCACGGTTGGCCGGGCTCGCTGGGTGGGCGCCGGCTTCCCGGACTACCCGTGGCTGTTCGCCACCGACGGCGAGTACACGGCGTTCGCGAGCGTGGCGGTCGGGCAGTTCGAGCAGATCGAGGATCACCTGATCGCGCTGCGGGACATCTCCGACATCCTCAACGACCGCTCCGGCGTGGTGGCGCACGAGGCGGTCTCCGACGGCTCGATCTGGTTCGGGCACGACTCGCGCCGCCCGAACGGCGACTACAACTTCAATACCGACGAGATCGTCAAGTTCCCGAGCGCGGCCGCGCTGGTATGGCGCTGGAACGGCGACAACGGCTTCCGCGACGAGCTGTACGACTTCTCGAAGCGCAACCTGCGCTACGTGGTCGAGCGGCTCGACGAGGACGGCGACGGCTGGCCTGAGGGGCGGGGCAACGTCGAGCGCGAGGGCATGGGCGCAGAGAAGCTCGACAACGCGGTCTACCTGATCCGCGGCCTGTACGACCTCGCCGACATGGCGCGCTCGAAGGGCGACCGCCGCACCGCCGCGTGGGCGCGACGCCACGCGCGCGGGCTCCGGCGCGAGTTCGAGGAGACCTGGTGGATGCCGGCCGAGCGCCAGTACGCCGACTCGATCGACACGCCGCCGGTGGGCGGGCCCAACGACCAGCAGCAGGACCGTCACTGGATCGGCGTGACGCCGATGGAGGCGACGCTGACGATCGGCGAGCAGCCCTGGCCGGGGCTGGCCGAGCGCGACAACGGCGACCTGGCCCTCGCGACGCGCGAGGAGCCGTGCTACAGCGGCGAGCGCGAGCCGCCGCGCAACTACAACCTCGGCCTGTTCCACACCGGCTGCGGCGGCGGCGCGAGCGGCCTGGGTGAGCGCACGATCTTCGGCCTCAACACGGCCATCCAGGCCGTGGGCGAGGGCAACTACGGACGGCTCGGCCCGGGCCGCCAGCAGCGCTACACCGACGCCGAGGCCGAGCCGATGTTCGGCCAGCCCTACACGGGCGGCACCCCCGACGAGCAGCCGGGCTCGCTGCCCGAGATCCTGCCGTCGCCCGACTTCGATGCCGGCCCGGCGCCGCGCGACGCCAACATCGAGCGCTGCTGGACCTGCCGCGCGATGTTCGTGCAGGCCTGGGGTCACTACGGCACGGCCTGGCCCGTGGTGGCGCAGCAGCTCGGCGTGCGGCCCGACATGGGCCGGCGCGAGCTCGAGGTGACTCCGCAGGTGCCGCCCGACCAGTCGCGCGTCGCCGGCGACGCGATCCGGCTCGCCGGCGGCCAGATCGACGTGGCCGCGGCGGCCCGCGAGGGCTCGCGCTACCGCACGAGGGTGGACGTGGAGGTGGACCTGTCGGAGCTGGTGCTCGGCCACACCCTCCCGCGCGGCGCGCGGCCCACGAGCGTGAAGCTCGACGGCCGCCCCGCCAAGTACCGGATCCGCCGCACGAACCGCGGCGACGAGGTGCTGGTGAAGGTGCCGGGCCGCGAGGAGGGCCGGCACGTGCTGGTCGTCAGGACCGGCTGACCTACTTGATCACGGCGATGGTGTCGCCGGTGGCGACCGCGCCGCCCTCGGAGACGCCCAGCTCCTCCACCGTGCCGGCCGACGGGGCGGTGATCTCGTTCTCCATCTTCATCGCCTCGATCACGCACACGAGCGCGCCCTCCTCGACCTCCGCGCCCTGCTCCACGGCCACCTTCAGCACGGTGCCCTGGATGGGCGAGATCAGCGCGCCGGGGGCGCCGCCAGCGCCGCCGCCCGACTTGCGCTCGCGGCGCGGCGCCTGTCTCGCCGCCCCGGCCGGGGCGGCGCCGTTGGGGGCGAACGGGGCGCCGATCACCTTGACCTCGAACTTGCGGCCCGACACCTCGACGGCGTAGTCGCGCTCGACCTTCTCCTCCTCCGGCTCGTCGCCCTTCTTCTCCGGCGCCGGGAAGGCCAGCTCCTTCAGCCACTGCTTGTCCTCCACCAGGTCGCGGCATGTCTCGCCGCGGGCCCACTGCTCGGTCGCGAGCAGCGCCCGGTGGAACGGGATCAGCGTCTTCAGGCCGCCGATCTCGTACTCGCCGAGCGCGCGCAGCATGCGCCTGGTGGAGGCCTCGCGGTCGACGTCCCAGACGATCAGCTTGGCGATCATCGGGTCGTAGAGCGGGAGCACCTCGTAGCCCTCCTCGGCGCCCGAGTCCACCCGCACGAAGGGCCCGGCCGGCTCGCGGTAGGAACCGACCGTGCCGGGCGCCGGGGCGAAGTTCTTGGCGGCGTCCTCCGCGTTGATGCGGCACTCGATCGCGTGGCCGCGCAGCACCACGTCCTCCTGGGCGAAGGCGAGCGGCTCGCCCGCGGCGATCTTCACCTGCTCGCGCACGATGTCGATGCCGGTGACCATCTCGGTCACGCAGTGCTCCACCTGCACGCGGGTGTTCATCTCGAGGAAGAAGTACTCGCCGTCCTGCAGGAGGCCCTCGACCGTCCCCGCCGAGCGGTAGCCCACGGCCCGGGCCGCGTCGGTGCCGATCTTTCCGATCCGCTCGCGGAGCTCGGGGTCCACCGCCGGAGCCGGGCTCTCCTCGATCAGCTTCTGGTGGCGCCGCTGCACCGAGCAGTCGCGCTCGAACAGGTGGATCACGTTGCCCTCGCCGTCGGCGAGGATCTGCACCTCTACGTGGCGCGGGTCGGGTAGGTAGCGCTCCACGTACACCGTGGCGTCGGAGAAGAACTTCTCGCCCTCGCGGGAGGCCCCCTCGAAGGCCTTCTCGAGCTCGTCCTCGGACTGGGCGACCCGGAAGCCCTTGCCCCCGCCGCCGCCCGCCGCCTTGATGGCGACCGGGTAGCCGATCGACTCGTCGATGACCTTGCGGGCGTCCTCGACCGACTCGACCGGATCGGTCGTGCCGGGCACGATCGGCACGCCGGCGTCGCGCATGATCTCGCGCGCCCGGGTCTTCGAGCCCATCGCGTCGATGGCGTCGGCGGGCGGGCCGATGAAGACGATCCCGGCCTCGTCGCAGGCGCGGGCGAAGGCGGCGTTCTCGGCGAGGAAGCCATAGCCGGGGTGGATCGCCTCGGCGCCCGCCTGCTGTGCCACCTCGATGATCCGGTCGACCTTCAGGTAGCTCTCGGTTGCCGGCCCCGGGCCGAGCAGGTAGGCCTCGCCGGCGCGCCGCACGTGCGGCGCCTCACGATCGGGCTCCGAGTACACGGCCACGCTGCCCACGCCGAGCTCCTCGAGCGTGCGCATGACGCGGATGGCGATCTCGCCCCTGTTTGCGACCAGGACCTTGGTGAACACCGGGCGGGGAGGTTATCGACGGGTGGATAATCGAGAGGTGACTAGGGGAGCGGCCGGGTTGGTGGTGACGCTGCTCCTGCTCGCGCTTCCCGCCGCCGCGCACGCCGAGCTGCGTTTCCGGAAGTGTGAGACGGGTTTGCCGTGCGCCCGCCTCGCGGTTCCACTCGATCGGGCCGGCGCTCAGCCGGGCCGGGTCTCGCTCTATGTCGAGCGACGCCGCGCCATCCGCCGCCCCCGCGCGGGCGTGACCGTGCTGCTGGCGGGCGGTCCCGGGCAGCCGGCGACGGGTGCGTTCGGGGGCTTCCTGCCAGGCGACAGCTACTTGGACTTCGCGACGCTCATGCTCCGTCACGACATCGTCGCGTTCGACGCTCGCGGCACGGGGCGGTCCGGGCTGCTCAGATGCCCGGAGCTGGAGAGGGGCAGCCTGCTCGACGCCGGCGCCGGTGCGGCACGCTGCGCCGAGCGGCTCGGCGCGCGCCGCGGCTTCCACCGGACGGCCGACACCGTCGAGGACCTGGAGGCGCTGCGGGTGGCTCTCGGCGCCGAACGGCTCACGCTCGTCGGCGTCTCGTACGGGACCCTCGTGGCCCAGTGGTACGCCGCCCGCTACCCCGACCGCGTGGAGCGGCTGGTGCTCGACTCGGTGCTGGACCGCTGGGACCCGCTCTACGTCGACGTCTTCGCGGCCGTGCCGCGCGTGCTGCGCGCCGTCTGCCGCCGAGGCTGTGCGCGCTTCACGGACGACCCGGTGGCCGACCTGGCCCGGCTCGTCCGGCGCCTGGCGCGCGCCCCGATGCGGGGCACGGTCACGCTGGCCGACGGGCGCCGGCGCCGGAGCTCGCTGACCCGGCAGGGGCTGTTCTACATGTGGGTCTCGACCGACCTCGACGACCTCGCCCGCGCGGCGTTCCCAGGGGCGGTCGCCTCCGCGCTGAGGGGCGATCCCGCGCCGATCCTCCGCCTGCAGCGGCGCTCGCTGATGCGAGACCGGCCCGCCAGCCCGCGCGACTTCAGCACCGCCGCCTACGCGGCGTCCAGCTGTGAGGAGATCCCCTTCCCGTGGCCCAGGTTCTCCGAGCCGGCGTCTCGCTTCGGGGCGGTTCTCGACGCGGTCGCGCGGATTCCGGCGGCGGCATTCCACCCGTTCGACGCCGCCACCGCGGCCGGCAACGACTTCATCCGCATGTGCCGGCGATGGCCCGAGGCGTCGCCGGGTCCTCTCGGCGCGCCCCCTGCCGGGTCGCTTCCGGACGTGCCGGTGCTGATGCTGAACGGCGAGGAGGACCTGCGGACCCCGCTGGAGGGGGCCCGCCGGGCGGCCGCGGCGTGGCCGGACGCGCGCCTGGTGACGTTCCCCCGGGCCGGACATTCGGTGCTGGGCGCTGACCTGAGTGGCTGCGCCCGGCGTGTCGTGCGCCGCTTCCTTGCGGGTGGCGCGGCCCGGCGGGGGTGCCGGGGCGTGCCGGCGCCGCCTGTCCTCGCCCCGCTACCCGGCTCGCTCGCCGACCTGCGCGAGGCGGGCCGCCGGCCGGCGCGCGTCGTGCGGGCGGTGCAGGTGACCCTGCGCGACGTCTACGTCGAGGTGCTCAGCACGCTCTTCGCCGGCGGCCCGCCGCGCGGCGGCGGCCTGCGTGGCGGGCGCTGGAGCTTCGGAGTGGATGGGCGCCTGCGGCTCCACCGCGTCGAAGTGGTGCCGGGCGTCAGGGTCAGCGCCGCGCTACGCGACACGCGGAGGGGTCGGGTTCGAGTGGACGGGCCCGGCCGGCTCGACGGCCTGCTCCGGCTCCGCCGTGGAACGCTGACCGGGCGGCTCGGCGGCGGCCATGTGCGCGCCCGGGCTCCGTTCGCCGGAGCCGCGCGCATTCGTCAGATGCGCTCCTCCCGAGCCGTCAGCTCGCTGCGGACGTCGCCGGTGTTGACGGTGCCGGTCGGTTCGATGAGCAGGACGTGTGCCTCCTCGTCGGCTCTCGGGCAGTGCTCGACACCGCGCGGAACGACGAAGAGCTCGCCGGCGGAGAGCTCGACGTCGCGGTCGCGCAACTGAATCGTCAGCCGCCCCTTCAGCACGAGGAAGAAATCGTCGGTCTCCTCGTGCGAGTGCCAGACGAACTCGCCCTTGACCTTGACGACCTCGAGCTTGTAGTCGTTGAGGTGGCCGACGATCTTGGGGCTGAAGTGCTCGCTGAACAGCGCGAGCTTCTCAGCGAGGTTGACCTTGGCTTCCATCGTCTGCTCCTTCCTCACGCCAGCTTCTTCCCGAGCAGGCTCGCGTGCGCCGCCACGTCGGAGGCGAAGGCGGGGAAGTCCTTGGCGTAGATCTGGTGCGGTCCGTCGCAGAGGGCGGCCTCGGGATCGTCGTGCACCTCGACGATGATGCCGTCGGCGCCGGCGGCCGCGGCGGCGCGCGCGAGCGGCCCGACCAGGCGCCGGTCGCCGGAGGCGTGGGAGGGGTCGACGATCACCGGAAGGTGGGTGTGGAGCTTGAGCCACGGAACGGCGCCGAGGTCGAGCGTGAAGCGCGTGGCGGTCTCGAAGGTGCGGATGCCGCGCTCGCACAGGATCACGCGCTCGTTGCCCTCCTTCAGCACGTAGTCGGCGGCCATCAGGAGCTCGTCGAGCGTCGAGGACAGGCCGCGCTTCAGGAGCACCGGCTTGCCGAGCTTCCCCACCACCTCGAGCAGCCCGTAGTTCTGCATGTTGCGCGCGCCGACCTGGACCACGTCGACCACCTCGGCGAACAGGCCGGTGTGCTGGGCCGAGGTGAGTTCGCTCACGACCGGAAGGCCGGTCTCGGCGCGGACCTCGCCGAGGATCCCGAGCGCCTGCTCGCCGAGGCCCTGGAACGAGAAGGGCGAGGTGCGGGGCTTGAAGGCGCCGCCGCGCAGCATGGAGGCGCCGGCCTCGGCCACCGTGCGGGCCACGGTGCGGGTCTGGTCGGGCGTCTCGACGGTGCAGGGACCTGCGATCAGGCAGAACGTGTCGGGCGCCCCGACCCGGCGGCCGTCCACCTCGAAGACGGTCGGCTCGTGGTGCGAGAGCTCGCTGGAGGCGAGCTTGTAGGGCCTCGAGATTGGGATGACCTGATCGACCCCGGAGAGCCCCTCGAGTCCGAGCTCCCGCACGCCCTCGGGATCCCCGATGGCGCCGATGGCGGTGGTGAGCTCGCCGGGCATCACCTTGGCGTGGACGCCGCGCGCCTCCAGCTTGGCGACGACCGCCTCGATCTCGGCGGGAGTCGCCTCGGGTGTCATCACGACCATCATGCCGAGCAGAGGCTAATGACCCCTAGTCCCTGTATGGATCGACTGCGTCGCGTCCGGCCATCGTCACGCCGAGCGGCCTGAGCGTGTGCTTGACGCGAATCGTGTCGCGGTGGGCCGCGAGTACCTCGGGGAGGCGCTTGTATACCTCTGGCGCCTCGTCCGCGGCTCCTCCCACGAGCATGATGCCCTCGCGCTCGATTCGACGACGCACCGCCGACCAGTCGACCGACCGCTTCGCTTGCCGACGGCTCATCACGCGACCAGCCCCGTGAACCGTCGAATACAGGGCATCGACTGATTCCGGGTCCTCGACCCCTTCGAGGATCACGGAGTTGTCACCCATCGTCGCGCCGACGAATCCTTCCTGGCCGGGTCGGGCGGGCGTACAGCCCTTTCGGATGACCCAGTGTCTTCGCCCAAAGTGCTCCTCGAGCCATGCGAAGTTGTGATGGTTGTGGACAACGTGCAGCGGCCCGGCACCGAGGATTTCGAGCACCTTGTCGACAACCACGTCGCGCCCCGCGTACGCGTACTCGCCGGCAAGCTGCATCGCCTCCAGGTAGGAGGCACCGATTTCTGAGGCGAGAGGAAGCAGCACCGGAGGCGAGTCCATACCGCCGACGGCTGTCACTTTCAGCCCCTGTCGCTTGCGCTCGCTCTCCTCGAACGGCAGGCCCGCCGCCAATGCCAGAAATCCCGTGGCCGTCCTGTGGCCGAACCCGCGCGAGCCGAAATGCACGCCCACCCATACTCGGTCGTCCTCATCGGCAAAGAGATTCACGAAGTGGTTGCCTGACCCGACAGTGCCAAGCTGCTCACGAGCGAGCTCGAGGAGCTTGCGCTGAGGGGTGAACGTTGCATTCGCGATCCGGTCCAGCACCGGGTGATCGTCCACCCTCTCTCGCGCTGGCACTCCCATGCCGAAGGAGATGCGTCGCGAGATCTCCTTCATCGCTGCCGGTACGTCGAGGTCCTGCCGCTTGACGTCGGTGAGCACGGCCTTGTTGCCACAGTTGTGGACGACGATCCCCTCGGCGAGAAAAGACTCAGCAGGATCCGCCGTGACGACATCCAGTACTTCGGTGGGCGCTAGCGGCGTGACCTGGCGGACCGATACCCACGCGACCTCGCCGGAGTGATCGGGCGGAAATTCCGAACCCTTCGCGCTTCGCGGCGCGCCTCTGTTGCCATACCAGGCGTGGTAGACGAGGCTGCGGGGGACCGCGTGCCGCTCGGCGATCTCGTCGATTCTGGCGAACACCGGACGCTCACCAGCAGCCCGAGCCGACTGCGCCGCCGACCATGCCTCCCGGCGGAGCCGAACGGCAGTGTGCCGCTGCCACGCGGAGCTCGCGACCGCGGCAGCCTGTACCCGCTTGTGGCGCGCGTAACAGAAACCGACCTCCTCGAAGAATCGAAGCTGCGCGGCTTCACCTTCAAGTAGTTGGACCACCCAGGTTGCTCGCTTCCCTCGCCAAGGCCCGCTCACCGCTGGATCGCTGGCTCGGAACCCGATGCTGCGAAGCAGGTCTGCGACGAAATGTGCGGCGTTGGGCGTATCGCCGGCCTGTTTGATCGCCAGGTTCGGGATTCGGCCCTCCACGAGACTCGGAGTCGTGGCCTCCGCGCTGGCGAACGCCGAGAGGTACGTTCCGCGGACCCAGGCCGGCGCGCGAAAGAGCCACGGCATCGGTCGTTCGGGCCATGCCTTCTTGCCCACCGGCGCACCCATTGCTCTGAGTAGGGCGTGGAGCGGGGCAGACCCGACCTTCACGTGGATCTCGTTTGACCCGTTCGGACGCGTTCGGCGGTACTCACGTGGCTTGACGCCCAGCGTCGCGACGTCGGCCTGGATCGATCGCGCATCGGCTGGGTCGGTCATCCAGAACGACACCGTCTTCCCGTCGTGTGAGAGATGTCCGTCGCCGCAGTTGTGCCCGAGCAGGCGGATCAGGGCGGGGATGCGTGCATCCTCGAGCCGAAGCGGCCACAGGCCTCGCCGGTACAGCTCATCGATCAGGGGCGCTCTTGACCGGCCGAACCCTCCGGAGGGCTCCGCGACGTCCAAGTAGCCAGATCGGATGTCGGCGCGCATCCCCACGTACGGAACGCAGGCGACCTTGTCTCCAGGCCTGAGGTTGCCGGCCTCCCGCCAGCCGGTCTTGAGGCGAATCCGGTGATCCGGGGTGGCTACGAGCGTACGTCCGTTCTCAAGCACAACTGCCACCACGGGAGAGGTGCCTCGCCGGATGGCCCCGAAGCTGGGACCCGCGGGTCGAAGCGTCTTTGTGTCCCAACAAATGGGCCGGTCCGTCTCGGCGACGTGCTCGATCGCAAGCGAGTACGAGTCAGCCGTCGTAACGCGACTGCCTGTGGCAATACATGCGATGTCATAGCCGACGCCGCTCGGCGAGATGTACCCCTCGTACGCCACCGCGCCGCCAATCGGCTGGCTGTAGCCCGGGTGATGATCGGCGCACAGAACGCCGAACTCGGCGTCACCGGCCCTCATACACATCTCGAGCTGGTGACGGCTCCGTGCATCCACCGCGCCGAAGGTCTTGATTTGCATGTGCTCCCCTACGTGATACCGCGGGCTCCCACGGAACCGAGCCAGCGCCTCTTGCGGGTGGAGCTCAGGCCGGACCGCGCACCCAGTCCACGGCCAGCTCAGGCACGTGGTCCTCAGGGCCCTCCTTGTCCGGGAAGTCGAACACGGCGACCATCATCTGGAGCGGGTATGCGGGCGCCTGCTCGACCGTCCTCACGTGCTCACCGTCGACGCTCCAGTCGACGCGGCCGGGCTGCCAGTCCGCGGCGTAGAC
>Ga0081538_10001795_pt1 | contig 21667 bp, 22 predicted proteins | sample TabmetS5T2R1_FD_71022 | JGI IMG/M metagenome (GOLD analysis project Ga0081538, IMG submission 71022) | Tabebuia heterophylla rhizosphere microbial communities from the University of Puerto Rico - S5T2R1 | ecosystem: Host-associated > Plants > Roots > Rhizosphere ...
GCGGGGGGATCGAGAAAGCGGGCGGCGCGATCCGCTCGGGCGCCGCGACCCGGGTCCTCGACTCGCTGATCGAGACGACCGGTCGGCTGGCGGGCACCGCGGCGTGAGCGCGTCGCGTAGGGTCTGGGCCTCATGAGCGGTCTCAATGAGCTCGTGGCGGGGGTCCGCGAGACGGTCGAGCGGCGCCGCGCCGAGGTGCCGCTCCCGCAGCTGAGGGATGCCGTGGGGACCCGAACCGGGTATCGACCCTTCAGCGAGGCCCTGGTTCGTCCCGGCCTCTCGCTGATCGCGGAGTTCAAGCGCCGCTCTCCGAGCGCCGGCGACATAAGCGGCGGCGCGGATCTCGCGGACGTGGTCGCCGCGTACGAACGCGGTGGCGCCGCCGCGCTCTCGATTCTCACCGAGGAGCACCAGTTCGGAGGCTCGCTCGAGGACCTCGACGCCGCTCGGGAGGGATCAAGCCTTCCGATCCTGCGCAAGGACTTCACCGTCGACATCTACCAGCTCTACGAGGCCGCGGCGAGCGGCGCCGACGCGGTGCTCCTCGTCGTGGCGGCGCTCGAGGACGATGCGCTCGAGGAGCTCTACTACGAGGCCCGGGCCCTCGATCTCGACTGCCTGGTCGAGGTCCACGACGAGAACGACCTCGAGCGGGCACTCGCGCTCGAGGCAGAGGTGCTCGGGATCAACAACCGCAATCTACGCACCCTCACGCTCGACACCACGATCACGCTCGAGCTGATGCCGCACGTTCCCGCCGGCAAGACCGTCGTCGCCGAGAGCGGCTACGAGACGGGCGACGAGCTCGACGAGCTCGGGCGGATCGGCGTCGACGCGGTGCTTGTCGGCGAGGCGCTGATGCGCGCCGGCGATCCCGAGGCCGCGGTGCGAGAGCTGATCCACGACGAGGAGGCGACGAGAGAGCACCCGGCGTAGCGGGTGGGATCAGCCGCGCCCATCGGCCCGCTATCTAGCGCTCAAACAGGCCGTGGAGGTTTCCGTCGGGGTCCTTAAACCAGGCACCGCGGCCGCCTTGCAGCTCGACAATCCCTCTCGCGTCGGTCTTCAGCGGCTCGTCGTACTGCTCGAACGTGACCCCCTTCGACGACAGTTCCTCGACCGTGGCCTCGACATCGTCGACCGCCCAGCCCGCAAGGGTGTTATCCGACCTCCCCCCGGTCGCCGACGGGAAGATGTGAATCTGGGATCCATCGCCGCACGGATAGGTATGGCCTCCGTCCTCCTCGTCGCTGCCGCCTGAAAGACCCAGCTTGCCCTCATAAAACTGCTTCGCGCGATCCATATCGGTGACCGCGACGGCGGGCTCGACCTTCGCATCTGCAAGGCGCATCCGTGATTCCTCCTCTGCGGGATATCCGCCGTGATCTTCGCGCCCCTGTTTCATCGCGTCAAGGGCCACACGGTCAGGACGCGGCTTTCACGGGAACCGCGCGGTGGCGGCGCTGGTGTGCATCGCCGCCGCAATCTGCGCTGCGAGGTTCGTCTGCCTGGAAAACCTGAGCCCGATCCTGGGCCGCGAACCCTGGCCAGGCCGGGGAAAATTTGAGGCACGTTTTAGCGCCGTTGAAGTCCCCGTTTAGCGCGCGGCCCGATACTCGCCGCGATGACGCAAGCGATCGACGGCTTGAGGCGATTCTTTCGCGCTCCGTTCGGCTCCGCGCTCCTCGGGGGGCTCGTCGTCGGACTGCTCGGATGGGTGGCGATCGTGGCCGGTTGGATCGACGGCGACGACGACGGCGGATCACAGCTCTCGGCCGCGCCCCTGACGCGGCCGGCGGCAGATCGCGATGACGGTCGCGACGCGCTCGTCGGCGAGATCTACGACCAGGTCGCCCCTGGGGTCGCGTTCGTTCAGGCGGATACGGCTCCCCAACAGCCCTCGTCGCTAAATCCCTTTCCCCAGCCCGAGGGCGGAACAGCCAGCGGCTCCGGGTTCGTCATCGACGACGAGGGTCACATCCTCACCAACGCCCACGTGGTCGAGGGCGCGCGGAACATCCAGGTGACGCTCGGCGAGGACGAAGATCCGGTCGACGCCGAGCTGGTGGGCAAGGACACATCGACCGACGTCGCCGTGCTCGAGGTCGATCCAGACGACTCCGAGCTCCACCCGCTGACCCTCGGAAGCTCCTCGGACCTGCAGGTCGGCGACCCCGTCGTCGCGATCGGGAACCCCTTCGGACTCGAGCGCACCGTGACGACAGGGATCGTCTCGGCTCTGCAGCGCCAGATCGATGCGCCGAACGGCTTCACGATCAGCGATGTGATCCAGACCGACGCCGCCATCAACCCGGGCAACTCCGGCGGAGCGCTGCTCGACCAGAACGGCGAGGTCATCGGGATCAACTCGCAGATCGCGACCGCCGGAGGCGGCGGCTCGGTCGGCGTCGGGTTTGCCGTCCCGATCGACACGGCGCGCGACGTCGCGAACCAGATCCTCGACACCGGCGAGGTCGAGCACGCATTCCTCGGCATCAGCGGAGCCGACGTGACGCCCGAGATCGCCGACGCGCTGAACCTCTCCGTCGACGAGGGGGCGCTCGTCCAGCGTGTCGTGGCCGACGGGCCCGCGGACCAGGCGGGGATTCAGGCCGGCGACCAGCAGGTCGCGGTCGCGGGCCAGCAGCTCGTCGCCGGTGGAGACGTGATCACGGCGGTCGACGGCAAGCCGGTAACCGGGATGGACGACGTGATCGCGGCCGTGAACACGAAGCAGGCGGGCGACGAGGTGACGCTCCAGATTGAGCGCGACGGCGAGTCGCAGGAGGTCACCGTCGAGTTGGGCGAGCGGCCCGCCCAGGCGCGCGGCTAGCGCCGGCGCGGCCGCATAGCTCGAATCCGCGCGTTGCACGAACGGTGCGCGCGGTCTGCCAACCTTGTGGTCATGACCCGGGTGAAGATCTGCGGGATCACGAACCACGAGGACGCCGAGGAGGCGGTTCGCCTCGGCGCCTGGGCGGTCGGCCTCAATCACCATCCGGCTAGCCCCCGGTACTGCGATCCCGGTGTCGCCGCCGAGATCGGCGCTGCGATGAAGCGGCGCTGCGAGGTCGCGGGAGTGTTCGTCAACTCGACTCTCGACGACGTCGCTCAAGCGGCGGAGCAGGAACAGCTCACGATGCTGCAGCTCCACGGCGACGAGGGGCCCGCGTTCTGCGCCGAGGCGGCGCGGCGCACGGGGTGCAAGGTGATCAAGGCGCTGCGCGTGAGAAGCGCCGCGGACGTCCGCGCCGCCGAGGCGTATCGGACCGACTTTCATCTCCTCGACGCGTACCGAAACGACTCGCCCGGCGGCACCGGCCAGAGCTTCGACTGGGAGCTGGCGGCCGATCGCCGCTCCGATATCCCGTTGATACTCGCGGGGGGCCTGGCGTCCAAGAACGTCGGCGAGGCGATCGCGATCGTCCGCCCGTACGCGGTCGACGTCGCGAGCGGCGTCGAGGCGAGTCCCGGGCGCAAGGACCCCGGGCTGCTCGCGGCGTTCTTCGAGGGCGCGCGCGTCGCGGCCCGCCCGGCGACGGCATGAATTCTCCGGCTCGGTCGGCGGCCGACGCCACGGTGGTCGAGGAGCGCTTCGGCCCGTACGGCGGCCGCTACGTCCCGGAGACCCTCGTGCCGGCGATCGAGGAGCTGGCGGCGGCGTGGGCCGATGCGCGGACCGACACCGGCTTCCGGGCCGAGCTCGACGCGCTGCTCCGGGACTACGTAGGCCGCCCCACACCGCTCTTCCTCGCCGAGCGGTTGTCCGAGACCGCCGGCCGGCGCGTCTACCTGAAGCGCGAGGACCTCGCACACACAGGCGCGCACAAGATCAACAACGCGATCGGCCAGGCGCTGCTGGCGCGGCGGATGGGGAAGCCGCGCGTTATAGCCGAGACCGGCGCCGGCCAGCACGGGGTCGCGACCGCGACCGCCTGCGCGTTGTTCGACCTCGAGTGCGTGGTCTACATGGGGACAGAGGACATGCGGCGCCAGCGCCCGAACGTCGAGCGGATGCGCCTGCTCGGCGCGGAGGTGTCGCCGGTCGAGGCGGGGGCGCGGACGCTCAAGGAGGCCGTGAGCGCGGCGATTCGGGACTGGGTCACCAACGTCGCGACGACGCACTACATCATCGGCTCGGTCGTGGGGCCCGCTCCGTACCCGGCGCTCGTCCGCGACCTCCAGCGTGTGATCGGCGACGAGGCGCGCGACCAGGCGGTCGTGGCGGAGGGATCGCTGCCGGCGCGCGTGATCGCGTGCGTGGGTGGGGGCTCGAACGCGATCGGGACCTTCACCGCCTTCCTGGACGACGAGGACGTCGAGCTGGTCGGGGTCGAGGCGGGGGGAGAGGGGCTGAAGAGCGGGAGGCACGGCGCATCGCTTGTCGCCGGCAGCACCGGTGTCCTGCACGGCGCCCTCTCGTCGGTGCTCGCCGACGCGGACGGGCAGATCCTCGAGGCGCACTCCATCTCGGCGGGGCTCGACTATCCGGGAGTGGGGCCCGAGCACGCGCAGCTTCGGGACTCCGGGCGGGCGCGGTACACGGCGGTGACCGACGCCGCGGCCCTGCGCGCCTTCCGCGAGCTCGCGCGGCTCGAGGGGATAATCCCCGCACTCGAGCCCTCGCACGCGATCGCGTGGCTGCTCGAAGACACTGATGGCCCGGACGGCTACGACGTTCTTTGCCTCAGCGGGAGGGGAGACAAGGATCTCGCCGAGGCTCTGGAGCGTCTCGATGGCGACTGATCGGGTGGCCGCGGCGGCCAACGGAACGGAGCGGATCGCCGCCGCTTTCTCCGCGGCGCGCGACGAGGGACGTGCCGCGCTGATGCCGTACATGATGGGCGGGTTCCCGGACCAGGAGACAGCCGGCGCGATCGTCGCAGCGTACGTCGACGCCGGGGCCGACCTGGTCGAGCTCGGCGTTCCGTTCTCGGACCCGCTTGCCGACGGGCCAGTGATTCACGCGGCCGCGACCGCCGCCCTGGCCGGCGGGGCGTCGCTCGAGAGTGTCCTCGACACCTGCGCCGGCGCCTCGGGCAGCGTTCCGGTGGTGGTCATGTGCTACGCGAACGTGATCCTCGCGCGGGGGGTCGACGAGTACTCCGAGATGCTCGCGGGAGCGGGCGCCGCGGGGACGATCGCCCCCGACCTTCCGATCGAGGAGACGGACGGGCTCCGGGAGGCCTTGAGGGCGCGAGGCATCGCGCTCGTCCCGCTCGTCGCGCCGACGACGCCGGCGGGGCGGCGGGCGTGGATCTGCACGAGCGCGGAGGGCTTCGTGTACGTGGTCTCGGTGAGCGGGGTGACCGGGGAGCGGCGCGAGCTTCCAGCTGAGCTCGCCGAGCTCGTCTCGGCGGTTCGGGCCGAGGCCGCGGTGCCGGCCGCGGTCGGCTTCGGCGTCGGGACGCCCGAGCAGGCGGCCGGGGTGGGGAGAATCGCCGACGGCGTGATCATCGGCAGCCGGCTCGTGCGCATCGCGGGCGACGCGCCGAACGCGGACGCGGCCGCCGGCGCGGTTGCGGCGTTCCTGCGGGAAGCCCGCAACGCCATGAAGTAGATTGGCGCCGTGCAGCTGCTCGTGTTCGCGGTGGTCGGAATGAGCGCGATGCTGGTCGCGTTCGCGTTCGGGCTCGGCGGCACCGTCAGCTCCCTGTTCTTCCTCGCGATCCTTTTCGCCGGGGTCGTGGTGCGGATAACGCGCCCTGCCCGCGAGCGGCTAAGACCCTGATCGCGGCGGCAAGTTCGCTCGCGAACTTGCCAGTTGTCTTTCAGCCGAAGAGGGCTTCGAACCCCTCGTACTCCTCGATCGGAACCGTTCGTAGGCCGGCCACAGCATCGGCGAGCGACACGAGCTCGATACGCGTCCCGCGCAGCGACGCCATCGTTCCCCACCGCCCGTCGTTCGCTCCCGTGATCGCCGCGAGGCCGTATCGCGTCGCCAGCACGCGGTCGGACGCGGTTGGCGTGCCGCCGCGCTGAACGTGCCCGAGCACCGTCGCTCGGGTCTCGAACCCGGTCCTCGACTCGATCTCGCTCTCTAGCCAGTGCCCGATCCCTCCGAGCCGCGGGTGGCCGAACTCGTCCAGCTCACCGGCTGCCTCCACCGCATGACCGTCCTTGGCGCTCGCGCCCTCGGCGACAACGACGATCGAGAAGCCACGACCTCGCGACTTGCGTCGCCGCAGCTGGGCGCACACCGCCTCGACGTCGAACGGGCGCTCCGGAATCAGGATCACGTCGGCGCCTCCGGCTACGCCGGAGTAGAGAGCGATCCAGCCGGCGTCCCGCCCCATCACCTCGACGACAAGGATCCGGTGGTGGCTCTCTGCCGTGGTGTGCAGCCGATCGATTGCCTCGGTTGCGACGTGGAGCGCGGTGTCGAACCCAAACGTGACGTCGGTGCCGTCGAGGTCGTTGTCGATCGTCTTCGGGACGCCGAGCACGGGAACGCCCTCCTCGTGCACCCGGTTCGCCGCGCGGAGCGTGTCCTCCCCGCCGATCGCGATCAGGCCGTCGAGCCGGAGGTTCCGCATCGTCTCGCGGACCATCGACGGCCCCTCTTCGTCCTTCGCTGGATTCGTCCGCGAGGTTCCGAGGATCGTCCCGCCGCGGTGCAGGATTCCGCGCGTCGACTCGATCGTCAGCTCTTCGTACTCGTTGTCGAGCACCCCGCGCCATCCGTCGCGGAAGCCAGCGATCGCGTGCCCGTACTCGTCGATTCCCTTGCGTACGATCGCGCGGATCACGGCGTTGAGCCCGGGACAATCGCCACCGCCGGTCAGTACGCCGATCCTCACGGCGCGAATATAGACGCAAGCGAGATGATGCCTCCCGGGCACGTGATCCTCTACGACCGCGACTGCGGCTTCTGCAAGTGGTCGCTCGACAAGCTGCTGCGATGGGACCGGACGCGCCGTCTGACCCCGGTCGCGATTCAGAGCGACGAGGGTGAACGGCTGCTCGTGGAGCTGTCGCCGGCGGAGCGCCTCGACTCGTGGCACCTCGTGCGGCCGGACGGGACGGTGATCTCGGCCGGCGCCGCGGCGGAGCCGCTGGCGCGGCTGCTCCCCGGCGGGCGGCCGCTCGCGTTCCTCTTCAGGACGTTTCCGCGCGCGACCGAGCGCGCCTACCGCTCGGTCGCCCACCACCGCGGCGCGCTCGCGAGGCTCCTGCGCATTCCCCGCGGGTACGAGCCGAGGCGGAGGAGCCGGTGAAGCGCCGCGTCGGCGCCTGTTGTGCCCTGCTCGTTGCCGTTTCGCTGCCGGGATGCGCGACGGACGAGGGAAGCGGCGCCGGAGCTGGAGACACTCTCAACGTGTACGTGAGCGGGCCGCTGCGGGGGCCGAGCGCTCCGTACGGTCAGGCGATCCGCGACGGGGCCAGGCTCGCGCTCGAGGACGCGGACGGGCGCGCGGGGGAGATCGGGATCGAGGCGGTGTTCCTCGACGACACTCGGGGCAGCGCGCCGGAGGCGCGATGGAGTGCCGGACAGGTGGCCGGGAACGCTCGCGACGCGACGTCGGACAGCGCGGCGATCGCGTACATCGGCGAGTTCGAGTCGGGGGCGACGCGGGTCTCGCTCCCGATCACCAACGAGGCGGGGATGCTCCAGGTCTCACCGGCGAGCACCGCGATCGATCTCGTCAGCCCGGTCCCCGGGTCCGACGAGGTTCCCGAAAGGGTCCAGCCGAGCGGCGAGCGGAACTTCGGGCGCGTGCTCCCGGACGACGAGCTTCAGGGCGCGGCCGGGGCCGTTTGGGCCGATCGACTGCGCTCACGCGAAGCTCTCGCGTTCTCGCTCGAGCGATTCGGCAACGTGGTCGCCGGAGAGTTCACCGAGGAGGCCGAGCAGCTCGGGGTCCCGGTCGTGTGGGCGCGGAACGTCGTGCGGCTGATGAACGCGTTGAGCTCGAGGCTCGACCTCGTCTACATCGGCGCGCCGGCGCAATACGGGATGCCGCTGTTCGAGGACGTGGCGAGGGACGCACCATCGGCGACCCTGATCGGCACCGACGCGCTGCTCCTCGACCGGGCCTTCCTGCGAGGCGCTCGGCCGTTCGAAAGCAACCTCCGTTTGACAGCCGCCGCCCAGAACCCGGCTCAGCTTCCACCCCCGGCCGGCCCGGAGTTCGTGCGGGGTTACCGCGACGAGTACGGCCGCCCGCCGGACCCTTACGCCGCATACGGCTACGAGGCGATGGCCGTCGTCCTCGACTCGATCGAGCGCGCAGGAGAGCCCGTCGACCGGTCAGTGGTCATCGACGCATTCTTCGACACCGTTGACCGACGCTCGGTCCTCGGCACCTACTCCATCGACGAGGTCGGCGACACCACGCTCGACCGCATCGCCGGATATAGGGTTCGCGGCGGACGCCCCGTGTTCGATGCGGCGCTGCGAGCCCCGTGAGCCGCTAGGCACGGCCAATGCGATGCCGCGGGCTACCGATCGCCGCCGATCGCTCTCGCCAGGTCGCGCGCGAGTCGCCTGATGCTTCCCGCGCCTTCCTCGACGTGGGCCGGGTTCAGCTCGGTCACTGTCAGGCCGGCCACCCGCGGCGCACCGAGGAGGGCCTCGAGCGCCCCCACGGCATCGGCGTAGGCGAGGCCCTCGTTGCGGCCGGGATTCTCGGACAGCGGCACATCGACGAAGTCGATCACGTCGACGTCGAAATGAACCAGCATGCGATCCACGCGATCCTCCAGCAGCTCCAGGGCACGTTTCGCCGCCGCCGCTGGGTCGGCGGCGACTTGGGCTAGTGGGATGACGTCGATCGACTGCCGCTTGATCGCTCTCGGTTCGTGCTCGGTCGCCTGCACCGGATCCCATCCGAACAGCACCACCTGTTCGGCCTCGAGCAGGGGGGCCTTTGAGCCAGCCTCCACCAGCGCGCGCTCGGTGCCGGACGTACCGAGCATGTGCGCCATTCCCATCCAGTCGAGCGCACCTTCGCGCACGCTCTCGGGGATGTTGAGGTCGGCGTGGGCGTCGAAGTAGACGAGCCCAACCCGCTCGCCCGTGCCCTGGTGTCCGGCGACGGTTCCGATCCCAACCGTGCAGTCGCCACCGAGGACGAGCGTCGCCTCCTTCGCCAGTGCAGACTCCTCGACCCGGCGTGCCGTGTCGGAGACGATCTCCACGACCTTGTCCAGGTTCTGAGCACGAGGTCGCTCGCGGTCCGGTCGCCACCGCCACGGCTCGCGATCGCCGTGGTCGCGCACGTCGACGGCGCTGTCGCGAAGTAGCTCGATCAGGCCTGCTTCGCGCAGCCGCGCGGGGGCGCCTTCCTGACCCGGGGCAAACGCGCCGGCGCTCGTCGGGACTCCGATGACACCGAGCGGCTGGCGCATCGAAATCGAGTCTACGGCCATAGGCTCCGAAGATGGAGGACTCCCTGTTCGCGACAGTGCTCCTCCCGGTGGCGCTTGCGGTGATCATGACGAGCCTCGGGATGTGGACACCGCGCTGTCGATCACGATGTCGCGATCTCGACGTCGCCGCCGCGGCGATGACGCGTTGACGATCGCGGTCGGAGCATCGATCGCGACCGTCCTCACTATGCTCGCGGCCGTCTACGCGAGCTTCATGTTCCTCTCGGCCAGTGTGTTCGCGCGCCTCATGTACCGCCGCAACGGCGGGGCGTGGGCCGGAGCCGGGCCGTGAAGGCCCTCAGCTCGATCCGTTCGCTCGCGGGAGCTCATCGAGCCACGCGGTCCGTCTCCCGCCCTCGCCCCAGACGACCGGGAAGAACGACTCGTCGAGCGAGAGATCGTCGCGCCGACGGTAGCGCGAATAGATCGGATCGACGTTCGTGGGGTGAAAGCGGGTCTCGGCGGACACGAGATGCGAGACGAGTGCGCGGCGCTCGACCGTAGCCCGGTTCGGTCCGGATCCGTGGAAAGTGAGCGAGTGGTGGAACGCGCAGCCTCCCGCGCGCACGACGATCGGGACCAGCTCGAGCTCTTCCCCATCGGGAACCGCGTCACGGACGGAAGCGAGCCAATCGTCTGGCGCATGGAACTCGGATCGGCGCGCCGGCGCCCGCGGCCAGCGATGCGAGCCGCGCGCGTACTCGATCGTGCCGGCGTCCGCGCGGGTGTCATCGAGCGCGATCCAGCAGGTGACCATCTCGGGTGGGACGAGGTAGTCGGCGTACGAGCCGTCCTGGTGCATGCCGAGCGACTTCGTGCCGGGCGCCTTCCAGAGGCAGTTGTCCTGCAGCAGGCGTGCGCCCCGGTAGCCCATTAGCTGGGCGGCGAGCCGGCCTGTTCGCTCGCTCAGGACCTGAGCGGCGATCACGTCGTCTGCTCGCCACGCATTGCAGATTTGACGGGTTACGTCCTCGGGGTCGCGGCCAGGCACCCAATTGACCTCATCGGGTTTGATCCCGGTCTCGTACTCGCCCTCGAAGACCCGCGCGAATCGCTCCCGCAGGGCCTCGACCTCAGCACCCGAGATGAAGCCCTGTTCCACGATCAGGAACCCGTCCCGGCGGAATGCCGCCACCTGGTCGTCAGCCAGGCGCTCGTGGGCCAACGTGTAGTGTCCGTCATGCGGCATCCCGACCAGCCTACTCGGAGGGCCTGGAGGTCTTCCGAGGCGCCCGGCGCGGGATAATGCGGGGTGTGACGGAGTCTTCCCAGGCGACACCAGCCGAGTTCGACGTCGCGCTGGCCGAAGCCGCCGCGTGGGCCGGTGCCGGGCCTGAGGGGATCGGCGAGACGCCGGTCGGCCCGCCGGTCGAGGAGCGGCTCGACATCGAGGGCGACGACCCCGCGGTCGCGCTGCGCCAGACGCTGGGCATGTTCGCGACCGGCGTCACCGTGATCACGACGCTCGCCTCCGAGCAGATCCACGGCATGACCGCGAACGCCTTCATGTCGGTGTCGCTGGAGCCGCCGCTGGTCCTGATCTCGGTCGACCGGCGAACGAAGATGTGCTCGCTGCTCCACCAGGAGTCCCATTTCGGGGTCAACGTGCTCGCCGACGATCAGCGCCTTCTCTCGGACCGGTTTGCCGGTCGCGCGTCGGACGATGCTCCGGGGCCGAGCTTCGCGCTCGTCCGCGACACGCCGATCGTCGAGGGCGCGGCCGCCCATTTCGTCGCCCGGGTCGATCGCTCCTACTGGGGCGGTGACCACTCGTTGTTCCTCGGCCGCGTCGAGTACGCGCGTTTCACGCCCGACGCCCGGCCGTTGCTCTTCCACGGCGGCGAGTACGGACAGCTGACCGCCGGTCGGTAGCGCCTACGACCGCGGCCGCGTCTTCTCGGGGTCGTAGAACGGGAACCGGACGACGGTGGCGGGAATCCGCTTGCGGTGCCCGTCCAGCTTTCCGACCTCGACCTCGGTGCCGAGCTCGGCGTACTGGACCGCGATCCGGCACAGGGCGATGTTGCGGCGCAGCACCGGGCTCCGGGTTCCGCTCGTGATCACGCCAATGTCGGAGCGGGAGTCGGGGACGTGGACGCAGTCCCCGTGCCCGGCGGGCTCGTGCCCCTCGAGCTCGAGCCCAACGAGGACGCGCTGGGGGTGGGCCTTGCGTTCGGTGAGCGCCTCCTTGCCGACGAAATCGTCCTCGGTGTCGAGGACGACGGCGAACCCGATCCCGGCCTCGAACGGGTCGACCTGGTCGTCGAACTCGTATCCGGCAAAGATCAGCCCGGACTCGATCCGGAGCATGTCGAGCGCCGACAGCCCGAGTGGCTTCAGCCCGCGCGGCTCGCCTACCTCCCAGATCGCGTCCCAAACGGCGGGGCCGTCGTCGGGATGACACCACACCTCGTACCCGAGCTCACCCGTGTACCCGGTGCGCGAGACGACGATCGGGATTCCGTCGTAGTCGCCGATGCGCCCGATCAGGAACCGGAACCAGCGCAGCTCCTCGAGCTGGGGCTGGGTCGGCGGGGACCACACGACCTGCTTCAGGATCTCGCGGCTCTCGGGTCCCTGGACCGCGACGTTGTGGAGCTGGTCGGTCGAGGGCTTCACCCAAACTCGCATCGACTCGGAGTCGGCGAGCTTGCGCAGGTGAACCCCCGTGTACTCGTCGCCGCCCACGAAGCGGAAGTTGTCGTCGCCGAGCCGGTGGACGGTGGCGTCGTCGATCATCCCTCCGGTCTCGTTGCAGACGGCCGTGTAGGTCACCTGGCCGACCGACAGCCGACGCGCGTCGCGGGTGATCGCGAGCTGGATCAGAAGCTCCGCGTCGGGCCCGAGAACCTCCCACTTGCGAAGCGGCGACAGGTCCATGATCGCGGCGCGCTCGCGGCACGCCCAGTACTCGGCGATCGAGTCCTCTCCCTGGAAGCAGTCCGGGAGCCAGTAGCCGCGGTACTCGACGAGGTCGCGGGTGAGCGCTGAGGTGCGGGGGTGGAAGGCCGTCTCCTTGGTCATCACGGGGTCTGCCTCCGGGGTGACGCGGTGTGCGATCGCCAACGAGAACCGGTTTTCGGGCCGGTACACGCGGACGTGGATGTCTGTGATCTCCCAGCCGTTGGCCGGGTCGATGTCGTCCGGGCAGGCCGAGGACGCGCACACAAGGTCATTCGCGGCGCGCAGAAGCACGTAGTCCCCCGGCCGCGACCACGGCTCGTCGGCCATGAGCCTGTTGTCGTCGTCGAACGCGGTGTTGTAGAAGAGGTTGAGCGCCGGCCACCCCTTGCGCTCGGCGATCCCGTACGGGACGACCTGCCCGTTGAAGTTCTCCGAGCAGCTTATGTGCCCAGGGTAGCCGAGGTCCTCGTAGTACTTGGCGTTGCACGCGAGCCCGAAGTTGTCGTGGCGACCGACCGTGTCCTGGACGAGCTCGATGAGCGGGTCCATGTCGATGTCGAAGCTCTTGCGGTACAGGCCGGGCTGTGGATACGCCGACCCCATGAACGTGCGGGTCGTCGTAGCATCGAGCCCGCGCTCGATCCCGCGTTGGAGCTTGTCGGCGTTGAAGGCGAGGAAGTCCGAGCACTGCTTGCCCCTCACGTCGATGATCTGGATGTACTCGCCGGCCTTCACCTCGTAGGACTGCGCGGTCGCGCGGTCGACCCGGAAGTCGAGCCGCGGCTCGGCGAGCGGGGCGGGAAGTTCGACCTCCTCGAGCGAGCGGGGCGTCGCGCGCGTGACCTCGATCAGCAGGGGGGAGGGGGGCCACTCGCCCTCGACGACTCGGCCGCCCGGCGCGGCGACGATCGCCGTCGCGGCGCGCTCCACGGCGAACGTCTCGACCGTGCCGCGCGGCGTCTCGGCGTCGAACAGGCGCAGCGCGCGGGCGTCGTCGGGAACGAGGCCGTCGGCGTGAAGCTGGGCGAGGAACCCGTGGGCGCCGCCGTTTCGCACCAGCTCCCGCAGCACGGTCGCGTCGACATCCGCCCGGGCGCCGATCGCGGCGGCGTCCTCGCCGCCCTCGGCGTCCACGACTGTGAGCTCGGCCGTCTGGCCGCCGTCGCGGTTGACGACTGTCAGCTCGTCCCCGGGCTCCAGCCGCACCACGGTCGCCGCTCCCGGCCGCACCCAATGCGACTCCATTGAGCGGTCGACCGGCCTGAGGCCGGGCTCGACCAGCGCCGGTCGGACCGCGACGGCCATCACCACTACGTTTTCGCGGCCGCCGTCTTGGCCTCGGCCTCGTCGGCCTGCTCGACGAGCTTCGACGCGAGCTCGCGCTTCCCGTCGGGGTCGAGCTTTTTGACCTCGTTCTCGACGACGCGCCGGTTGTAGTGCTGGTTCCAGTAGTCGAGCGCGTCGAAGCCGTGCAGCACGGCCTTGCCGACGAACTGGCGCAGGACCTCGTTCGTCGGACCCATCACCCAGCCGGCCTTCGCGTCGCGCACGTAGCGCTCGAGCTCCATGTCGCGCTTGTAGCCCGACCCGCCGCAGGCGTGCAGCATCTTGTCCACGACGTGGGCGACGTTCTTCGCCGCCTCGAACTTGATCTGCCACGCCCAGTGCAGGTAGTCGGCGCGGGCCGTCTCCCCGGGCTTCAGCACCCGGGTGTTGTCGTCGGTGGCGCGGTCCATCGCCTGGGCGACCGAGTTGACGAAGATGCGGCAGGCGTTGGTGTCCATCACCGCCTCGCCGACGTAGTCCTGGATCGTCGGGTAGTCGGCGACACGCATTCCCACGTCGACGTGCTTCTTGCGCGTCGTGTGGCGCTTCGCGATGTCGATCGCCCCGAGCGCGATCCCGTTCCACACCGACGACGAGCCGACGAGGAACCACGGGTCGACCGCCTCGTCGTTCGACGTCGCGCCGTCGCCGACCGGGCCGACGATCTGGCCCCCCGGGACCTCGATGTCCTCGACCTGGATCGGCCCCGACTGGTTGCCGCGCAGCCCGAGCGCGTCCCACAGCGAGGGCTGCGCCTTGACGTCGTCGCCGTCGATCACGAACACGGAGAGGTCGTCGTAGCCCGAGAAGTCGGGGCTCGTTGTCTGGACGACGTAGAAGTCGGCGAACCCGCCGGACGTCGTCCACGAAGACTTCTTGTTGACCTTGAACCCGCCGTTCGTGCGCTCGGCGCTGGAGGAGAACGGGTACCAGAAGTGCGAGCCGGTCTGGGGGTCCGAATAGGAGAGCGTCCCGACCCTGCACTCGGAGCCGAGCGGGCGGATGTAGCGCTCGATCAGCTCATCGGACGGCCGCAGCATGATCGTCGCGACGGCGCCGATGTGCATCACGTAACACATTGCCGTCGAAGCGCACCCGTAGCGCGCGAGCGTCTCGCACACCATCGCGAACGCGACGTGGTTCTCGCCCAGCCCCCCGTGCTCTTCCGGCACGGTGAGGGCGAGAAACCCGTTCTCGGCAAGCACCTCGAAGTTTCGGTGCGGGAACGACAGCTCGTCGTCCGAGCGCTTGGCGTTGGCGCGCATCTCCTTCTCGGACAGCTCGATCAGCTTCGCCCGCAGCTCCTTCTGGCGCTCGGTCAGCAGCCAGTCGGGATCCCAGTCGTAGCCGAGGCCCCAGAACGGTTCGTCTCCCCACATCTTCTCTGCCATGCGGCCTCTCCTCTACTGGACAAATCTGTACAACCGCAATTCTTCCTTACCCGGGCCTTGAAGTAAAGCGCCGGCGTCCCAAACCGGGGGGCCTCGCGGGACGCTCAATCGCCGGAAGGTGGCAAATCCGACTTGACCTGGCAGTGGACAAATGGGTATAAAAAGACTCGCCATACGGGCTGCGTGTCGGCCCAAGTCGGGGCCGGACGCGAGGAAAGATAGGTCACCTGTCCGGGACCCGTGCCCGGGTCCGGGGCTTCGACCGGAAGGAGAGGGCAATGGAGTCGCTGGTCCTGGCGCAGCAGGTCTTCCCCGAGCAGGTGACCACCAACCAGCTCCTGCAGAACCTGGTCTACGCGTCCGGCACCGTGGGCGCGCTCCTCGTAGTGGTCGGCCTGGTCATGCTCGACGCCGGCGGAGTCCGGCGCCCGAACGTCTTCAACGCGACGATCGAGAAGCTGGTCGGCTTCTTCATCGGCTTCGCGACCTACTTCGCGATCGGGTTCGCGTTCTGGAACTGGCAGTACAACCAGGCGTTCGAGGTCGCGAATCCGCTCGGGCAGTCGATCGAGGACTGGTGGCTCGGCGGGACGCTCGCCAGCGACCTCGCCCAGAACGTGTCTCCCGACGTCTTCGCGGGCGTGAACAACTTCCAGATCTTCATCTTCTTCCTCGCCTGCTTCGCCGGCATCATCAACATCCTGCTCCACTTCGCGGTCTCGGAGCGCATGAAGGCGAGCGCCTACTACATCACCTGCTTCGTGGCCACGATCGTCTCTTCGATCCTGAGCTGGGCGACCTGGGGATCGGTCGGCCCGCTCACGAACGCTGGCTTCCACGATTTCTTCGGCGCCGGCTTCGTCTACCTGTTCCCCGCCGGCATGGCGCTTGTCTTCGTCCTCAGGCTGGGCAGACGACCGGGGATGTTCGAGGCACACCCGAGGCTGCCCGAGTATCGGACGGGCACGCTGTGGACGCTGGCGGCCGGCGTGCTGCTCATCTTCGCGGGCTTGCCGATGGTGATCCTCTCGTGTCTGTTCTTCTTCGACCCGCAGGCGCTCGCCGTGAGCGTGACGATGGCCGACACGAGCGTCGGGATCGCGCTCAACAACTACGCGCTCGCCTGGGCCGGAGGCGCGCTGGCGGGCGCGCTGATCGCCTACCGGACGAAGAAGTACGCCTACCTGCTGCTCGGCCCGTTCGCGGGGTACGTCTCGGGGGCCCCTGCCCTCGACGTCTACGAGCCATGGCAGGCCTTCCTCGTCGCGCTCCCCGCGCCGTTCGTCTCCTACGCGGTCTACGAGTACCTCGGGCGCAAGTACGTGGACGAGCACAAGCTGCTCCCGGTGTTCGCCGGCGCCGCGACGTACGGGTTCATCATGGTCGGCCTGATCGACTGGGGCACGGCCCAGGGCGGCTACGTCGGCATCGAGGAGGGCACCTTCGCGTTCCAGAACGCCGAGATCAACGTCTTCTGGCAGTTGCTCGGCATCGCCGTCTTGTTGGGAGCCGGAGTCGTGACCGCCGCCGTGCTGTCGTTCATCTTCGAACGCACGATCGGCATGCGCGTGCCAGACGACGATCAGGCCGAGGGCCTCGACAGGGTTCTGTGGGAGTTCGAGCCTGAGGACGAGTTGGCTCCCGCTGGAGGGGATGGCCCGCGGCCGCCCCCCGAGAGGGTGCCTGCATCGTAGGGCCCAGCGTCGGTCGCGCGGCTTCTTGCGCGCTCGGGGCTCAACCGAACGCTGGCACCATCCGCTCGGCGACGAGCCTGAGCTGGCCCCGGATATCCGGCACGGCCTCCACCTTCTGGCCCGAGAAGAACTCCACGAGGTGTGAGTCGGAGAGGGCGAGAATCATGTGGTTGACGCCCGCGGGCTGGATGTCCCGCTTGATCTTCTCCACACACTCCTCCGGCGTGCCGGCAACCGAGAGCTTCTCGGCCAGCTCCGGCCGGAACAGGTTGATCGCTTTGGCCACTTCGCCGCTGCCGAGCGCGTCCACCACCGGCCCGACCTCGTCGATCGTGATCCCGTGGCGCTCGAGCTGCTCGGTCGGCATCGAGGAGATGTAGAAGGCGACAAGGATGCGAGCGGCCCGCTTGGCCGCCGCCGAGTCCTCGGCCACGACAGTGACGACCCAGGCGCCGATGTCGAGGTCGTCGAGGCTCCGCCCGGCGCTCTCGGCGCCCTTGCGGATGTTCTCGACGACATAGTCGTAGGCGTCGCGCGAGTACGAGAGCGCATGATGCAGGCCGTCCGCGACCTCCCCCGCCGTGATGAAAGAGCGCGGGCCCTTCATGCCGCCCATGAGCAGCGGGATGCGATCCTGCACCGGCCGCGCGGCGGTGAACAGCCCCGTGTACCTGAAGAAGTCGCCCTCGAAGTCGATCTTTCCGTCTTCAAGGAAGGTTCGCATCACGTACAGCGCCTCCCTGAGGCGTGAGAGCGGCTTCCGGTGCTCCCAGTCGATGTGGTACTGCTGCATCATCCCGAGGTTGCCCGTCGAGACGACCGCCTCCATGCGGCCGCCGGTCAGCTCGTCGAGCGTCGCGAGCTGCTGGCAGATCAGCGTCGGTTCGCGGAGAAACACGTGCGTGACGTTGGGCCCGAAGCGGATGCGCTGCGTCTTGTCGGCGGCGGCCGCGAACAGGACCCACAGGTCCTTGTGCCACGTCTCGTCGACCGAGTAGCAGGCGTGGAACCCCAGCTCGTCGGCAGTCTTGATCATCTCGATCGACTCCGACAGCGGGTAGTCCGGCAGCATGCAGTAGCTGAAGCGCATCGCTCGGTTCCCATCAGCCATCGCGTGTCTCCTCGCTCGGCATCTCCTCGGGGGGCATGGTCTCCGACTCCAGGCCGGTCGAGAGCACCGCGTCCGCGAAGTGGTCGTGCATCCAGTCCAGGTGGTCCCAGCGCCCGTCGACGATTCGCTTGGTGTCCCAGGCCGGCAGCTCCTGCTGCGGGAACACCTGCATCTTCTCGGGAGCTACCTCGTAGACGTCGTCGAAGCGCATCACCACGTCGTCGCTAATCTGCCGCGGCGCCGGCGGCCGCTGGTCGCCCAGCCTGAAAATGCTCATCGGTAGGCCTCGTCCATCGACTGCTTGCCAGGATTCATGATGTTGTTGGGGTCAAGCGCCCGCTTGATGCGTTTGACCACCTCCCACGAGCTCCCCATCTCGCTCGGCACGAGCTCGGCGTCGCCCTCGCGGGTGGCGCCGTGGCACGCGGTGATCGAGCCACCGTGCTTGAGCGAGACCTCCGCGATCTCGCGCTTGCAGCGCACCCACGCCTCCCAGGTCTCATCGTCGAGCCGCTGCTCCCAGATGCCCACGTCGATCTCGACCAGGTAGTCGGCCCATGGGCGGTGCGCGCCGTTGGTGTAGGCGAACATCCCCCAGTCGTCGAAGACTTCGTATTCGTTGATGTAGCGATCGACGATCGCGTGCCACTCCTCACGCACCTGGGGGAGCACCGAGTAATTGAGTGCTGCGTCCTCGCAGTGCCAGGACATGGGCACGGCCTGGCCGTCACGCGTGCGCCCGTGCAGCGGCGTCGCGTAGCGGTCGTGCCGCGAGGCCCAGTCGCCCTGGGAGATCTCGTCGCCGAGATACCGCCCGCCCTCCGAGCGGCCGAGCTGCATTATCACCTTCGACGCCGGCTCAACCTCGGCGCGCGTCCCATACATCGCCACCGCGATCACCGACACGACGTCGGGCGGCTGCGGGATGTAGGCCTCGTCGTCGCGGCGCAGGTAGCGCAGCTTCCATTCGTCGAACAGCACGACGCCCGCCAGCGTCGCCAAGCCCGACTTGGTCAGCGAGCCGGTCGTGCGCCACGCCTTCATGTAGTCGTCGAACGCGAAGAACGCGGCGAACTCGACCTCCGGGCGGGGCACCAGGTCGAGCGTCGCCTCGGTGCAGATGCCGAGCGTTCCCTGGTGGCCGGTGAAAAGGTGCTTGAGCGTCAGGCCGGTGGAGGACTTGCGTAGCTTCCGCCCGCCGCCCTCGCCGATGTCCGCGATCTCGCCCGACGGCAGCACGACCTGCATCGAGATCACGAGGTCGCGAGTGTGGCCGAAACGCGCGCCAAGCAGCGACCAGCCGCCCGTGCCGATGCGCCCTCCCACGAGCGAGCACGGGTAGGACGCCGGGTCGTCGGGGTAGAAGACTCCGTGCGGGCGAAGCTGCTCGTTGAGCTTGAGCATGTTGATGCCCGGCCCAACGGTCACCGTGCGGTCAGTGAGGTCGATCTCGTGGATCTCGTTCATGAGCTTGACATCGACGAGGAACCCGCCGCGACCGCGCATCGGGACCGCGCCATCGGAGAGCCCCGTGCCGCCCGCGCGCGGCACGACGGGGATGCGGAGGCGGTTGGCTAGCTTGACGACCTCGGAGACCTCCTCGGCGCTCCTGGGCAGCACCGCGACGTCCGGCATGTGGTCCGCCCACCGGTGGACGGGGAACGGCGCGGGGACGCGCGTGCGGTTCACGCGCGAGGAGACGTTGGGCAGCACGCGCTCGTCGTCGCCCACGATCGCCCGCAGCTCCTCGACCACGCCCTCGTCGACGGCGCTCTTGAAGGCGACTGCGCTCATGCCCGGACCTCCGCGCTCGCATGGCCACCGACCTCGATGCCCGCCGAGTGCGCCAGCAACTCGAAGAGGTCGATCACCTCCAGCGCGCCGGCGTCGGATAGCGGGCGCTCGGACCACGGGCAAGCGCTCACGAGCGCGTCGACCTCCATCGCGGCCGCGCGGTCGACCCGGCGGCGCGCGATCTCATGCGCGATCTGCGGCTTCTCCACGGGGAGCCCGCCCCCGCCGCCCGAGCAGTAGGACCACTGCGTGACGTGGTCAACGTCTTTGAAGGTCAGGCCAGGCACCGCGCGCAGCAGCGCGCGGGGGGCCTCATGCACGCCCCTGCGCTTGTTCAGGCGACACGGGTCGTGGTACGTCACCGTGCGCTCGACGGCGCGGGTCAGCTCGAGGGCACCCTCGCGCACCAGCTCGGCCACGAGCTCCACGCCGAGCACGATCTCGAAGTCGTAGTCGTCGCCGAAGTAGCTCGGGTAGTCCTCGGTGAAGGCGATGTAGTCGTGCGGGTCGGGGGCGATGATGCGCTTTGCCCCAACTGCGCGCCAGTCCTCGACGTTGTGCTCGGCGTGCTTGCGCGCAAGGTCGACGTAGCCCATCTCAGCGGCGGGACCCCCGCAGCACCACTGCTCGCGCATCAGCCCGAAGGCCACATCCGCGCGCCGAAGCAGCTGTGCGAAGGCACGCGGGTAGGAGGTGCGGTAGAAGGCCGCCTCGCAGTCGACGAACAGGATCGTCTCGCCCCCCACTGGGATCTCGAGCCCCGCAGCCCAGTCGGCTACGTGCTCCTGGGAAACGGGCACGTCGCCCAGGACCGGCTCGTTGTGGGCCTCCGCCAGGCGCTCGTTCCACGTCCGGTAGCCGGGCTGCTCGTTGCCCGTCGCGACCATCAGCGCGCGCATGGCCTTCACCACGTCAACCGTGCGCGTGCGATGGCGGTAGAAGTCGCCCGTGAACAGCGTGTTGGGGCAGCGCAGCTCGCAAGCCCCGCACTGGGTGCAGTGCACGTAGTCGTCGGCCACGTCCTCGACCGAGGCCAGGCCCTGCTCCATGGCCACGATGTTGGCGTGGAACGCGGTCGGCGTGTGGTTCTCGTTGCGGGTGACCTGCATCACGGGGCACACCTCGCGGCAAAACTTGTGCCCCGAGGAGAAGCACCCGTAGGCGTTGTCGCGCCAGCGCTCGACGAACTCCCGCTGGAGCTCGCCGTCACCACTCGGCGAGTACGTCATGGGGCCTTCCTCTCTCTCCGTGGTGCCGCGTCACCTAGGCCGCAAGCGCGCCTCACCGGCCGAGCGTGACCCTCACCGTGCCAAGGAATCTATCACCGGGCACTAGCCCCCGCCGAGGCCGGGCTCGCTCCAGAGCCTCCTCGATCACCTCCGTGATGCGCCCCAACCGCTGGGCCGCTCGGTGTTCAGGGCTGCACGCGCAGCAACTCGGTCCACACCCTGGTCATCGCGTCCGCGATCGCCTCGCGGAACGCGCGGCTAACCTAACCGGACTATCGGCAAACGCATTAGTCGAGGGGGTATCGACCATGACCACGACTGAGGGAACACCGCCCACCACCGAGCGGGTCCACGATCCAATCCACCGCTCCTCCTACGCGTTCCGCCGCGAGGGGGAGAACCTGTGGGTCTACACCTGGCTCGAGGACGGCGGACACCTGCCCGAGCACTTCCACCCCTCGCTGGAGGAGCACTGGGAGGCCCTGGAGGGCAGCGTGCGTCTGAAGCTCAGCGGCACCTGGCGCGACCTCGTGCCCGAGGACGGCCCGGTTCTCGTGGCCCGAAACGCCAGGCACGAGCTGAAGAACACCAGCGGCCGCGAGGTGAGCCTGCGCACGCGGGTGATCCCCGCGGGGCACCTTGAGGAGTTCCTGGTCGAGAGCGCGCGGGCGGCCCGTGAGGGCCTCTACAACTCGCGCAACCTGCCCACCAGCTTTCGCGGCGCGACCTGGCTGGCGCAGTTCGCGCTTCGCCACCGCGACGAGACGGTGGTCACCTCGCCACCGCCGGCCGTGCAGCGGGTCGTCCTACCCCTCGTGGCTCGACTCGCGCGCTGACCGCCCTTTG
>Ga0081538_10001796_pt1 | contig 21666 bp, 20 predicted proteins | sample TabmetS5T2R1_FD_71022 | JGI IMG/M metagenome (GOLD analysis project Ga0081538, IMG submission 71022) | Tabebuia heterophylla rhizosphere microbial communities from the University of Puerto Rico - S5T2R1 | ecosystem: Host-associated > Plants > Roots > Rhizosphere ...
GCCGAAGAGCCGGACCTGGGTGCCGGTGTCGTTGATGTAGTACTCGCGCTCGACCTCGTTGCCGGCTCGCTCGAGCAGGCGCGAGAGCGAATCGCCGTAGGCGGCGTGACGGGCCGACGCGACCGTGATCGGACCGGTCGGGTTGGCGCTCACGAACTCAACGTTCACGCGCTCGCCGGCGTCGCCCTGGCCGAAACCCTCCCCCGCCTCGTGCATCCCGGCGAGCGCCTCGAGATACCAGCGGTCGGCCATGAACAGGTTGAGGAAGCCCGGTCCGGCCACCTCGACGCGCTCGATCGAGTCGCCGAGCCGCTCGCCGAGTGCGTCACCGAGCCGCTCCGCGACGGCGCGCGGCTGCTCTCCAAGCGTGGGTGCGAGCAGCATCGCCGCGTTCGACGAGTAGTCACCAAAGTCCGCCTTCTTCGGGCGGCCCAGCCGCGTCGATGCCAGGTTGCCGTTGCCGGCGAGGCTCGAGGCGGTCTCCTCGACGGCGTTGGACAGCTGGGCTACGGGATCCATGAGGTCAGTAGTGGTAGGGCTCGCGGGCCAGGATCTTGTGGCCACGATAGAGCTGCTCGAGGAGGACCACCCTCGCCAGCTGGTGAGGCAGCGTCATCGGCCCGAGCGAGAGACGCATGTCGGCCTCGAGCTCGAGCCCGTGCGGGCCGCCGATCACGAAGCAGAGGTCGAGCCCGGCTTGGCGGCGCTCCTCGAGCCAGTGGCTCAGCGCGACCGAGTCGAACATCCGCCCGTCGCTCGCCAGCAGCACCTTGAACGCGCGTTCGGGGATGCGCGGCGCGACCTTCTCGTCCTGTCGAACCTCGACCAGATCGAGCTTCACGTGGCCGGCGAGAAGTTTGCGGTAGCGCTCGACGTCGTCCTGAAAAGGGGGCCGCAGGCGACCGACGGCGATCACCGAGATCCGCATGGGCGAGTGCGATACTACGCGCGTGTCCGACGACGGCGAGCGCCACTTCAACATTCACACCGACCCGGAGACGATGGCGGGCCACTACGCCAATTTCGCCAACGTCTCCCATTCGGACTACGAGTTCACGATCACCTTTGCGCGCGTGGACCACGAGGTCGAGGAGGGAGAGGTGCCCGGCGTCGTGGTGTCGCGCGTCAACCTGTCGCCACGCTTCATGCGCGAGCTGATCGACGCGATGGAGGACAACTTCTCCAAGTGGCAGACCCGTGAGGGCATCCGCGACCTGCCCGAGTTCGGCCCGGGCGGGGAGTCGAGCGAGACGAGCTAGACCGCCCGCCCGCGCACGAACTCCTCGCAGACCCGGAGCGCGCCCTGGACGCTGTCCCAGTCGAGGTTGTCCGGCGTGTCCGAGGGCCAGTGGTAGTTGGCCGGGAACTTCGTCTCGTCGACCCCGCCGAGCAGGCAGGTCGGGTAGCCGGCGCGCAGCGCGATCAGGGCGTCGGTGGCCGCGACGGTGCGCAGGCCGCGCGTGAGCTTCACACCGGCGTCGCGGCCGGCACGGGCCAGCCGCTCACGCGTCTCGCCGGTGTAGTAGCGCATCCGCAGCATTCCTTCCCCCTCCACCACGCACAGTTCCGGTGAGCCGACGCACTCGAGGCAGACGAACTCCGTCGTTTCGCGCGGCAGGGCCGGGAAGTGGCGCTTCGCGAAGGCCTGCATTCCCTCCATGAAGGACTCCTCGGAACCCGTGGAGACGAGCAGCACGCGCACGCCCGCCGGACGGTCTTGGCGCAGCGAGTGGGCGAGCGCGACGACCACGGCGACGGCACTGAGGTTGTCGTTCGCGCCCGGCACCACCCTGCTCGCGCCGATGTTCGCCATCACAGCGCTGGCACCGAGCGTGAAGGCGCTGCCCGCGGCGCGCAGCGCCCGCGCCCCGAGCAGCCCCCAGAGGGCGAGCAGCACCGGTCCAAGGAAGGGCCCGTACAGGATCGGCACGCCCTGCTCGGCGCGCTCGTGCAGGCGCGGAAACAGCTTCATGCCGATACGCGGCAGCGCCGGGTGGAACACAAGACCGCTGTGAGGTGCGTCGTGATGGGCGAGGACCACGACGGTGCGCTTCGCATCTGGGTCGCCCGCCTCGGCCACCACGTTCCAGGTGGGCCGCTTCGGCAGCGTGACCCGCCGGAACCACAGCCGCCCGCCGCCGACGTCGTCGTAGACGGCGGCTGCCGCGGCGGTGCCGGCCAGCGCCGCCCCGCGCCGTCCGCCCACGAGCGCCGCCACAAGGGCGCCAACGTTCAGCAGCCCAAGCGGCCACCAATAGCCGCCGTGCGCGCGCTCCTCCTCGACGCGCACCCCGCGACAGCCCGCCTCGCGCAGCTCCGCGGCGATCCACTCGGCGGCACGCCGCTCACCATCGGAGGCGGACGGCCGCTCGAAGGCGGCGAGCTCGCGGACGACGCGCTCTAGCAGGGGGCGGCGAGACACGGGCGCGGCAATCTAGCGGCCCTCGCCCGCTCGGAAGGCCTCGCCGATCCCGATCCGCTGGACCGTCGTCGGATGGGTCCCGAACAGGAACTGGGTGATCGCCGGCGGGTCGGGATCGCTGATGTTGCGAACCGCGATGCGCTTCTCGAAGTCCTCGAACGCGGCCGGGTCGCCGGCCAGCCGCAGCGCGAACGCGTCCGCCCGCGCCTCGACCTGGCGCGAGAGGATGTTCGAGGCCGAGCCGAACAACAGCGACACGAGGGTCACCGACAGCGCCACCGCCGGCAGCACGATCGGCCCGGGCTTCGTGGACGGATCGCTCATGCCGTAGCGCCGTCCGAATGCCTCGGCCAGCCGCTGGGCCAGGAAGGTCCCGGCAGGCGCTACGAGCGCGAGCCAGGCGAGCCCGCGCAACAGGTCGTTGTGCTTCTGGTGGCCGAGCTCGTGGGCCACGACCAGCCTCACCTCGGCGCGCGGGAAGTCATCCACCAGGTTGTCGTAGAGGACGACACGCTTGCTGTGACCGAGTCCGCCGACGTAGGCGTTGGCCGCGGTCGTGCGTCGGCTCGCGTCGACCCTGTAGACCTCCCCCACGTCGACGCCCGCCTTGTCCGCGAGCTCGATCACCTCCCGTCGCACGGGCCCATCGGGCAGCTTCTCGAAGTCGTTGAACAGCGGATCGATCACCACCGGCCAGAGCCAGATCGTGATCACGCCGAAGGCCACGATCACGCCGGAGGCCGGGATCCACCAGTTGCGGCGGAAGCGACGAATCAGGACCAGCGCCAGCAGACCGCCGATGGCGGCGATCACGGCGTTGATGGCTGTCGACTTGAGCACGTCGACGGCCCAGTCCGGCCACGACTGGGTCGCCAGCCCGACGTCGAGCGCGCGTGAGCGCTGCCATGCCGAGATCGGCAATCCGACGGCCACAAGCAGCACCGAGATCCCCGCCCCGGCCGCGGCGGCGCCGAGCAGCGGGCGCTTGCCGAGTCGCTCGAGCAGGCGCCGCGGCGGGCGCCAAGCGAGCAGGGCAAGCGTTCCCGTCCCGACCACGATGCCGCCGATGCCGAGCAGTCGCTGAACGCTGCGGAAGTCCTCGGCTCGGTCGAGCTGCAGGGACGTGAAGTACGCTTCCACGTCCACCGGGACCGGCTCGATTAGGCCGGATCGTGGGCGCAGCAGGAAAGTCGCAGCGCCGGCGGCGGCCACCGCGACCAGGATCGCCAGCGGCAGCCGCAAACGCCCCATCCCGGGACATCGTAGAAGCCACCCCATGCGAATCGCTCTGCTCTCGGACGTCCACGGCAACCTGCCGGCCTTCCGGTCGGTCCTCGCCGCGATCGAGAACGAGACCCCCGACGAGATCTGGTGCCTCGGCGACCTGGTCGGCTATGGAGCCGAGCCGGACGGCTGCGTCCAGCTCGCACGCGAGACCTGCGCCGTCTGTCTCGCCGGGAACCACGACCTGGTCGTGACCAAGGAGATCCCGATCTCCGACTTCTCCTCGAGCGCCGCCGCCGCCGCGCTCTGGACGCGCGAGCACATCAGCGCCGAGGCGCTCGAGTTCCTGCGCGGCCGCCCAGCCTCGGACCCGGAGCGCGAGCCGGGTCTCTACCACGGCAGCCCGCGCGACCCGGTCTGGGAGTACGTCCTGTCGACCTGGCAGGCGGACGAATGCATGGATCTCATGTCGAGCCGGGTTGCCGCAATCGGCCACTCGCACGTCGCGCTCTGGTTCGGGCGCGCCCCCAGCGGCGAGGTCGACGGCGGCCAGGCGCGCGACGACGACGAGGCGGATCTGTCCGCCGGGGAGTGGCTGATCAACCCCGGCAGCGTCGGCCAACCACGGGATGGCGACCCCAGGGCCGCGTGGCTCCTGCTAGACACAGAGGCGTGGACCGCGCGCTGGCACCGCGTCGAGTATCCGATCGACGAGGCCGCCGGGGCGATCGAGGAGGCGGGACTCCCCTCGGTCCTGGCCGCGCGGCTCTACAGCGGACAGTGATCTATCTCAAGCGCACATCCCTACTGCTCTTGCTCGGCGCCTGCCTGGTCGCCGTCGGCTGCGGCTCCGACGAGGAGGGCGACCCGATCCCGCCCGACTCGGCCGCAACCCTGCAGAACCAGCTCGACAACGTCCAGGCGCGGCTCGACAACGGCAGCGTCGGCGCCTGCGACGACATCCTGTCCGGCCCGCGCGGCCCGAACGTCGACGCCGTCAACCAGGCGATCGCGGCGCTGCCGGACGGCGTGGACCAGGACGTGCGCTCTGCGCTCCAAGATGGTTTCGACAAGCTCTTCTCGCTCGTTGACGACCGCTGCAACGAGCTGCGTGAGGACGCGGAGTCGCAGCAGGAGACGGACACGAGCGAGGAGCCACCCGTCGTGACGGAGACGGAGACCGTCCCGCCGCCCGAGACCGAGACCGAGCCGCCGCCCGAGACCGAGACCGTGCCGCCGCCCGAGACCGAGACGACGCCGCCGCCCACGGAGGAGGAGCCGCCCGCCGACGAGGGCGACGGTGGTGGCGTCCTCGCGCCGCAGGAGGACCAGGGATGAGCCCGCCCACCCAGGTCGCGGGCCGCTACATGATCGAGCGACGGCTCGGCGCCGGCGGCATGTCGACCGTTTTCAAGGCCAACGACACGGTCCTCGAGCGGCCGGTGGCGGTGAAGCTGCTGGCCGAGCACCTCGCCGACGATGAGGCCTTCGTTGCGCGCTTCCGCCGCGAGGCGCTCTCGGCGGCGCGGCTCCAGCACCCGAACATCGTCCAGGTCTTCGACTCAGGCCAGGATTCCGAGAGCGGGCGCCACTACATCGTCATGGAGTACGTCGACGGTCCGTCCTGCGCCGACCTGCTGCGTGAACGCCGCGAGCTCGACATCGACCAGACCGTGCGCGTGATCCGCGACGCCTGCCACGGGCTCGAGTACGCCCACCGAGCCGGCGTCATCCACCGCGACGTCAAGCCCGGCAACCTGCTGCAGGCCGAGGAGACCTGGATCACGAAGCTGGCCGACTTCGGCATCGCCAAGGCGGCCGAGCAGACCCGCATCACCCAGGTCGGCTCCATACTCGGCACGGCCGCGTACCTGTCACCGGAGCAGGCGCGTGGCGACGAGGCCGGACCGGCATCCGACATCTACTCGCTCGGCGTCTGCGCGTACCAGTTCCTGACCGGGCGGCTGCCTCACGAGTACGCCTCGCTGACCGAGCTGGCGCTCAAGCAGCAGCAGGATCCGGTCGCCCCGATCGGGGAGTACAGGCCCGAGGTGCCGGCCGCGCTCGACCGCGCGGTGCGCCTCTCGCTCGAACCGGATCCCGGCTACCGCTACGCCTCCGCGCTCGACATGGCCGAGGCACTCGAGGCCGGACTCCACGGCGAGGGCACCGAGGTCACGCGTCGACTGACGCAGGAGGAGGCCTACGAGGCGACCCGCGCCCTCGACGACACCGCCGCCACGCGCGCCATGGCCGCCACGCGGGTGGTCCCGGCCGGCGAGGCGCCGATTCCTGCTCGCCCGCCGGCCGCTCCCGCCGAGCGGCGCCCGTCCCGCGATGACGCCCGGCGCGCCGCCGCGCGGCGGCGCTGGGGGACGTTCCTGGCGGTGCTCGCCGTCCTCGTGGCGGTCGTGGTGGTGGTGATCGCGCTCAGCTCGTCGAGCGGAGGCGGGGTCGATGCCCCCAACTCGAACGACCTCGACCAGCAGATCCAGCAGCTGCGCGACTTCATCCAGGACAACACGCGCTAGCCGCAGGCCCGTCAGCGATCGGCGGGGAAGAGCGGCGGCTCACCGTCGCCGGTGCCGCTGATCGCTTGGGCGATCAGTCGTCCCGATAGGAAGCCCGGCACGTTGCCGTGGCCGGAGTATCCGCCCGCGACCCACAGGCCCGGCCGGCCAGGCACCTCCCCCACATACGGCAGCCGATCGTCGCTGTAGCCGACCACACCGGCCCAGCGGTGGGTGATCAGCGCATCCTCCAGCCCGAGCTCCTCGCGGACGTGACGCTCGATTCGTTCCCAGATCGCCGGACTGCCCTCGGTGGAGTCGGTATACGAGCCGTCGCCGTCGACGTCGCTGAAGCCGCCGATCAGCAGGCGCCCGTCCGGTCGCTGCTGGAAGTACTCGTAGCCCCAGCGGTAGTAGACGAGGTGGTCGGTCACGCGCTCCGAGAGCGGCGCGGTGGCGGTCATGTGTAGCCGGCGCGAGCGCACGCGCGGGGAGTACTCGGGGACGAGCGCGGGCAGGGCGCCGTCGGAGGCCACCACCACGTGACGGGCGGCGACGCTGGCCCCGGCCGTGGTGCGGAGCTCGCCCTCATCCGGCGCGGACGCCGGGGCCTCGACGGTCGTGCCGTCGTGTATGCGCGCGCCGGCGGCCTCGGCGCCGCGTGCGAGCGTGCGGATCCAGCGCGCCGGCTGTAGCGAGCCGTCGTGGTCTGTCAGGCAGCCGTTGAGCGCGAAGCGCGCCACGGCCGGCGGCAGATCGTCACGCCCGAGGAGCTCGCCGGGGAATCCGTCCTCGCGCAGCGCCTCGACCTGGCGCGCCACGTCCTCGGCCTCCTCCTCCGACGCGCTCGCGCGCAGCAGGCCAACGCGCCGGACCGAGTCGCCGGCGCCGAGCTCCTCCGCGAGGGCGTACATGTCGCGCTGCGCGTCGAGCGTCGCGGCATACATGCGGCGCGCCCGCTCACGCCCATAGAGCTCGCGCGCCTCGGAGTAGAAGGGCGCCACACCGGCAAGCAAGAAGCCGCCGTTGCGGCCACTCGCACCGCCGGCAACGGTGGCGCGCTCGAGCACGACCGTGTCGACCCCCGCGCGGGCCAGCGCGAGGGCGCACGAGAGGCCACCGACCCCGGCGCCGATCACGCACGCCTCGGTCCGGGCGCGCCCCTCGAGCGCCGGCCGCGGCTCATACGGCTCGTCGAGCCAGTAGGGGACCCCGGCGGCGATGGTCACGGGAGCTCACCGGCGAGCACGGCGCGCGCGTGCTCGTCGTAGCGACGCGCCTCGATTGCCGCCCGCATGCCGCTCATCAGCCGCTGCATGAAGGTCAGGTTATGCAGAGTCAGGAGTCGCTTGCCTGTCAGCTCGCCGGCGCGCAGCAGGTAGTGGAGGTACGCGCGCGTGTGCTCGCGGCAAGCGGGACAGGGGCAGCGCTCGTCGATCGGATCGCGGCTCGTGCGGTGAGCGCCCTTGGTCAGATCGAGCCGCCAGCGACCCCGCGGGTCCGGGACGAGCGCGGTGCCGTGGCGCGCCAGCCGCGTTGGCGTAGCGCAGTCGTAGGTGTCGATCCCGAGCCCGACGGCGTGGACGAGATCGTCAACGTCACCGATCCCGAGCAGGTGGCGCGGTGGCTCGTCCGGCAGCCGGGCGACCGTCCAGCCGACCACCTCACGCATCTGCTGCTTCTCCTGGCCGAGCGAGCCGCCGATCGCGATGCCGGGCACGCCCGACTGGGCGACGTATTCGCTCGACTCGGCGCGCAGGTCCTCGTAGACGCCACCCTGCACGATCCCGAACAGCAGCTGCCCCGGCGGTGCGTGCTCGGCGCACCAGGCGACGCAGCGGTCGAGCCAGCGGTGCGTCCGCTCCATCGAGCGCGCCGTGTATTCACGCTCGACGTGAAAGGGCGTGCACTCGTCGAACGCGAGTGCAATGTCCGAGCCGAGCTTGGCCTGCGTCTCCATCGAGGTCTCTGGCCCCATGAAGCGCTCGCGGCCGTCGAGGTAGGAGCGAAAGCGCACGCCCTCCTCCTCGATCGCCACGATCATCGACTGCCGTGGGTCGCGCCGGCGCTTGATCTCCTCGGCCACCGAGCCGTGCCCCATCGAGAACACCTGGTAGCCGCCGGAGTCGGTGATGATGGCCCGCCGCCAGCCCATGAACTCGTGCAGGCCGCCCATCTCCGCGACGAGCTCCGGCTCGGGCTGGATGAACAGATGGAAGGTGTTGCCGAGCACCATGTCGTAGCCGAGCCCGGCAACCTCCGAGGCGTGCAGCGACTTGACCGTCGCGGTCGACGCCAGCGGCACGAAGGCCGGTGTCCGCACATCCCCGTGAGGCGTGTGGATGACACCCGCGCGGGCGTGTCCGTCGCGGGCGTGGATGTCGAAGGGCGCCACGCGAGCTGAGACTATGCGCAGCGCCCTTCGTGCCGTGCCCGAGGTCGCCGGCTAGCCGGCGACGGAGGGATCCGGCTCCCCCTACTTCTCCTCGGCTGAGCCCTCCACGGCGGGCGTGCTGTTCCCGTTCGTGCCGATCTCGATCCGCTGCGGCTTGCGCTCCGCGGGCTTCGGGATGCGCAGCTCCAGCACGCCGTCGTTGAAGCTGGCGCTGATACCGCTCGGGTCGACGTGCTCCGGGAGCGTCAGCGAGCGGCTGAACGAGCCGAACGAGCGCTCGATGCGGTACCAGCCGCCCTCGCTCGCCTCGTGCTCCGGCTTGCGCTCGCCGGAGATCGTGAGCGTGCCGTCCTGCACCTCGATCTTCACGTCATCGTCCTTGAGGCCCGGGAGATCGGCCTTCAGAACGAAGTGATCGCCGGCCTCGACCAGATCCATAGCGGGGACCCAGCGACGGCCGCTTCGATCGGACTGACCGAAGAAGGCGTCGAAGAGACGGTCGACTTCACGAGAGAAAGGCTCAGGCCTGACCATCAATGCCATGTGTATCTCACCTCCATTGGGATGACTGGAGGTGAGGATAAAACCTGAGTCATAGACTGTCAACTTTCCTAACTAGCTGAGCAGCGATTCCCCGGTCATCTCGGGCGGCTGCTCCATCCCCAGCAGCACCAGGATCGTCGGCGCTACGTCGGCGAGCACGCCGCCGTCGCGCAACGCACCGACGTCCGCGCTCACGACGAGCGGCACCGGGTTCATCGAGTGCGCGGTGTTAGGACTGCCGTCCTCCTCGAGCATGTGGTCGGCATTGCCGTGGTCGGCGGTCACGACGCACACACCCCCACCCTCCGCAACCGCAGCCAGGATGCGGCCGAGGCACTCGTCGACGGTCTCGACCGCCTTGACGGCGGCCGGAATCACACCCGTGTGGCCGACCATGTCCGGGTTCGCGAAGTTGATGATCGCGAAGCTGAAGTCGCCGTCCCGCCAGGCGTCGACGAACGCATCGGTGGCGCCCGGGGCACTCATCTCCGGCTTCTCGTCATAGGTCTTGACGTCGCGCGGCGAGTCGACGAGGCGGCGCTCCTCGCCCGGGTACGGGTCCTCCTCACCGCCGTTGAAGAAGTAGGTGACGTGCGCGTACTTCTCGGTCTCTGCCACGTGCAGCTGGCCCAGGCCGTGGCCCGCCAGCAGCGCGGCCAGCGTGATCGCCGGGCGCGCCGGCGGGAAGGCGACCGGGTAGCCCCAGTTCTCCTGGTACTCGGTGAGCGTGGTCAGCCGCACCTGTGGCGCCTGCTCGCGGTCGAACTCGGAGAAGCCGGGCTCTCCGAGCGCGCGCGTGAGCTGGCGCGCGCGGTCGGGCCGGAAGTTGAAGAAGATGACGCTGTCGCCGTCGCGGACGCGGCCCTCATCGCCGACGAGCGTCGGCTCGATGAACTCGTCGGTCTCGCCGCGCTCGTAGGCGGCGCGCACGGCGGCCGCGCCGCTATCGGCTCGGTGCTCGGCGCGCCCGAGCACGATCGCGTCCCAGGCCCGCTTCGTGCGGTCCCAGCGCCGGTCGCGGTCCATCGCGTGGTAGCGCCCGCTGACGCTCGCGATCCGTGAGCCGGGGTGGGTGGGAAAAGCATCCTCCACCTCCGCGACGTAGTCCGCGCCCGAATGGGGCAACGTGTCGCGGCCGTCCGTGAAGGCGTGGATCACGACGTCCTCCACGCCCTCGCGCCCGGCCAGCTCGATCAGCGCACGCAGGTGCTTCATGCTCGAGTGCACGCCGCCCTCCGACACGAGCCCGAGCAGATGCAAGCGTTCGGTCTGGCAGGCGGCCCGCAGCGCCTCGTTCTCGAAGAAGCTGCCGTCCTCGATCGACTCGTCGATGCGCAGCAGGTCCTGCTTTACCACCGCGCCGGCGCCAAGGTTCATGTGCCCGACCTCCGAGTTGCCCATCTGGCCTTCGGGCAGCCCGACCGCCGGCCCCCACGCCGTCAGCGTCGTGTGTGGATGGCGCTCCCAGAGCTCGTCGAAGACCGGCGTGTCCGCGAGCGCGACCGCATTACCCGGACCGGGCTCGGCCAGCCCCCAGCCGTCCAGGACGACCAGGCAGACCGACTCGGGATTACCCCCTGCGGGCATCCTGCCCGCGGGTCCGACATTGTCGGGCGCCGTCACGGCGCCCGATCAAGCGGCGCGGCGGAGGCGACGATCCGAGCGAAGTCGTCCGGGTCGAGGCTCGCGCCACCCACGAGCGCCCCGTCGACGTCGGGCTCGGCGATGATGTCCGCGGCATTCCCCGGCTTGACGCTGCCGCCGTAGAGGATCGGCACGCGAGCGGCGGCGTCGCGCGAGCGGTCAGCCACGAGCGCGCGAACGAACGCGATCGCCTCTTGCGCGATCTCGGCGGTGGCGACCTTGCCGGTGCCGATCGCCCAGATCGGCTCGTAGGCGATCGCTATCTCGGTCAGGCGCGCGTCCGGCACGCGCTCGAGCGCCTCCTGGACCTGGTGACGCAGCTTGCGTTCGGTCTCGCCCGCCTCGCGCTCGTCCTCGGTCTCACCCACGCACAGGATCGGGCGTAGCCCGGCCTCGAGCGCGACCGGCAGCTTCTCCTGCAAGGCGCGATCGGTCTCACCGAAGTACTGCCGCCTTTCCGAGTGGCCAAGGACGACGCCGTGGACGCCAATCTCCTTGAGCAGCGGCGCCGACACCTCGCCCGTGAACGCGCCGGTCTCGGCCTGGTGCATGTTCTGGGCGTAGACGGCCACGTCGCTGCCCTCGAGCTCCCGGATGCAGACGTCCAGGCTCGTGAACGGCGGGCAGATGCCGACGGCGGCCGGGCGGCGCGTCTCGTCCGGCAGCAGCTCGAGCAGCCGCCTGCAGTAGGCGCTCGACTGCTCGCGCGTGCCCCACAGCTTCCAGTTGGCGACGATCGCCGGCCGCCGGGGGACCTCGGGCTGGTTCCTAGGCGTCATCCAGGGCCTCCACGCCGGGTAACTGCTTGCCTTCGAGCAACTCGAGCGATGCACCGCCGCCGGTCGACAGGTGGTCGATTCGCTCGGCTAACCCGAACTGCGCGACCGCCGCGCCGGAGTCGCCGCCGCCCACCACGGTCGTGCCGGGCGCCTCGGCGACGGCCTCGGCGATCGCGCGCGTGCCGTCGGCGAACGGCGCGAGCTCGAACGCGCCCATCGGACCGTTCCAGAAGACGGTGCCGGCGCTCCCGAGCTCCTCGGTGTAGGCGGCCGCGGTGCGCGGGCCGATGTCGAGGCCCATCCAGCCCTCCGGCACCTCCACACCGTCCTGCCGGCGGCGCTCCGTGTCGGCGTCGAAGCTCTTTCCGAGCACCAGGTCGACAGGCAGCACGAGGCGGCAGCGTGAGCTCTCCGCCTTCGCGAGTGCCTTGCGGGCCAGTTCCACTCCCTCCTCCTCGACGAGCGAGTCGCCCGTGGAGATGCCCTGGGCGCGGAAGAAGGAGAAGCACATCGCGCCGCCGATCAGGAGCGCATCGGCGCTGTCGAGGAAGCGCTCGATCAGGGCGATCTTGTCGCTCACCTTGGCGCCGCCGAGCACCACGACGAACGGGGGCTCGGGCGACTCGATGATCGAGCGCAGCGTCACCACCTCGCGCTCCAGGAGCAGCCCGGCGACCGCGGGGCGCAGGAACTCCGTCACACCCACGGTCGACGCGTGAGCCCGATGGGCGGCGCCGAAGGCATCGTCCACGTAGGCATCGGCCAGCGCCGCCAGCTGCTTCGACAGCTCGGGATCGTTCTCGGTCTCACCGCGCTCCCAGCGCGTGTTCTCGAGCACGAGCACATTGCCGGGCTCGAGCCGCTCGACGCCGCGTCGGACCTCCGGCCCGACCACGTCCGGCGCCTGATGCACGCGCGCCTCGATCAGCTCACCGAGGTGCTCGGAGACGGGCCTCAGCGAGGTCTCAGGGTCGCGCCCCTTCGGGCGCCCGAGGTGCGAGCACAGCACGAGCCGGGCGTCGCGCTCGAGCAGCAGCTCGATCGTCGGCAGCGCCGCGCGGATGCGCGCATCGTCCGCCACGCGCCCGTTGTCGAGCGGCACGTTGAAGTCGACGCGTGCGAGCACGGCCTCGCCCGTCGCGACCTCGAGGTCGCGGACGGTGCGCTTGCCTAGCTGAGAGGTCGCCGGCTTAGGCAACCGGCGATCCCGCCAGCACGCGCTGGGCCAGGTCCACGACGCGGTTCGAGTAGCCCCACTCGTTGTCGTACCAAGCGATGACCTTCACGAGCCGCTCGTCGATCACCATCGTGAGTGGCGCGTCGAAGATCGCCGAGTAGGCCGACGTGATGATGTCGCTCGACACGATCGGGTCCTCGTTGTAGCGGAGGATGCCCTCGAGCGTGCCGCTGTCGGACTTGTCCGCGAACGACGAGTTGATCTCGTCCATGCTCGTCGGGCGCGCCACCTCGCAGACCAGGTCGACAACCGAGCCGGTGATCACGGGCGCGCGGACCGAGATGCCGTTGAGCTTGCCGTCGAGCTCAGGTATCACGAGCCCGATCGCCTTGGCCGCGCCGGTGCTCGTCGGGACGAGGTTGGCCGCGGCCGCCCGTGCTCGGCGCAGGTCCTTGTGCGGCGCGTCCTGCAGGCGCTGGTCGGCCGTGTAGGCGTGGATCGTGGTCATGATCCCGCGCTCGATCCCGACCGTGTCGTGCAGCACCTTGGCGACGGGAGCCAGGCAGTTGGTCGTGCACGAGGCGTTCGAGATGACGTGGTGGTTGTCCGGGTCGTACGCGTCGTCGTTGACGCCAAGCGCAAGCGTCACGTCGGGCTCCGTCGCGGGCGCCGTGATGATCACCTTCTTCGCGCCAGCCTCGATGTGCTTGGCGGCGTCCGGCCGCTTCGTGAACAGACCGGTGGACTCGATCACGACGTCGGCGCCCGCATCCGCCCAGGGCAGCGCCGCCGGATCGCGCTCGGCGAAGACCTTGAGCTCGTCGCCGTCGACGATCAGCGCGTCGTCGGTGAAGTCAACCTCGCCCGGGAAGGGGCCGAGGATCGTGTCGTACTTGAGCAGGTGCGCCAGCGTCTTCGTGTCCGTGATGTCGTTCACGCCGACCCAGTCGATGTCCTCGCCGCGCGCGTGAGCGGCGCGGAAGACGTTGCGCCCGATGCGGCCGAAGCCGTTGATGCCGGCCTTCAAGGCCATGTCGAGTGCTCCCTTTGGTCGAAGTCGGGTGGCCCCGCTGAATCTATCTCAGGCTCAGGGCCGCCGCGGCGGCTTGTCGATGTCGCGGTGCACGACGTCGATCAGCTGGTCGCCGCGCTGCTCGTATACCCGGGCGAGGTGCTCCGCGATCACAACGGATCGGTGGCGTCCTCCGGTGCAGCCGATGCCAACCGTCAGGTGCGACTTGCCCTCGCGCTCGTAAGCGGGCAGCAGGTAGTCGAGGAGGGGTGTGAGGCGGTCGTAGAAGTCGCCCACGCCGTCGGACTCGCGCACGTAGTCGATGACCGCCTGGTCGAGCCCGGTGAGCTCCCGGAGCTCGGCCTCGTAGTGCGGGTTCGGCAGGAAGCGCACGTCGAAGGTGAGATCGGCGTCGCGTGGGCTGCCGTGCTTGAAGCCGAAGGTCATGAATGTCACGGCGAGCTTCCCGATCTTGCCGTGCGGGAGCATCTTGTCCGCCACGACCTTGCGCAGCCTGCTCGCCGACAGGTCGCTCGTGTCGATGGAGACGTCGGCGCGCTCCTTCAGCGGCGCCAGCAGCTCCTGCTCCTGGGCGATCGCCGTCTCGATCGAGCCGCCGTTCGCGAGCGGGTGGCGCCGGCGCGTCTCCTTGAAGCGGTTGATCAGCACCGGCTCGGAGGCCTCGAGGTAGAGCAGCCGGTAGGGCACGCCGCGCTCGTCGAGATCGTCGATGACGCGCACGAGGTCGTCGAAGAAGCCGCCGCCGCGCACGTCAGATGCAACCGCCGCACGCTCGACCTTGGAGCCCTCGTGCCCGAAGAGGTCGGCAAGCGATCCGATCATCTCGGGCGGCAGGTTGTCGACGCAGAAGTAGCCGGCGTCCTCGAACGTGGCCATCGCCTGCGATTTACCGGCCCCGGAGAAGCCGGTGATCACAACGAAGTCCTCGATGTGACCTTTGTACGCCGCCGTCACCGGATTTTGTTGACGTAGTTGTGAATATCGCGAGCGACCTTGCCGGGCAGCCCGGGAACCGCCTCGAGCTCCTCAGGGCTCGCACGCAGGAAGCGCTCTGGTGAGCCGAAGTGCTGCAGGATGCTGCGCTTGCGCGCGGGGCCGACGCCCGGCAGCTCGTCGAGGATCGAGTGCGTCATCGCCTTGTCGCGGCGGCCGCGGTGGAACTCGATCGCGAAGCGGTGCGCCTCGTCGCGCACGCGCTGCAGCAGCTGCAGCTCCGCCGTGTCGTGGGGGAGCACGAGCGGGTTCTTGCGGCCGGGCAGGAAGACCTCCTCGATCCGCTTGGCAAGGCTGATCACGGTCACACCGAGGTCGCGAAACGGGCCGAGCTCGCTCAGCCCCGCGTAAAGCTGGCCCTTGCCGCCGTCGATCACGATCAGCGCCGGCACGGAGGCGAAGCTCTCGTCGAACTCCTTGTCGTGCGGGCTGCGCTCGCGCTGGGCGACGTATTGGGCCATGCGGCGGGAGAGGACCTCGGCCATGGCGGCGAAGTCATCTTGAACCGAGCCCCGGATGCCGAAGCGCCGGTAATCGGACTTCTTCGGCGCGCCGCCCTCGAAAACGACCATCGACGCCACCGGGTGCGCGCCCATCAGTTGCGAGATGTCGAAGCACTCGATCCGCATCGGGATCGCCTCCATCCCGAGCGCCTGCTGGAGCCCATCGAGCGCCTCGATCCGCTGCGAGCGGCGGCGTTCCGAGCGCAGCCGGTCCTGGTCGAGCGCGAGCCGGGCGTTGCGCTCGGCGAGCTCGAGGATGCGGCGCTTGTCGCCGCGCTCGGCGTGCCGCACCTCGACGGATGCGCCGCGCCGCTCGGCCAGCGCCTCCGCCAGCGTCCCGTCCAGCTCGACCGAGCGCGGCACCACCACCTGCGGCGGCACCGCCAGCGCGCTGGCGTAGTACTGCAGCACGAATTCCTCGGCCACCTCGGACTCGTCGCGTTGCGCCGCGTTCTCGAGGTAGAAGCTCTGCCGATCGGCGAGAACGCCGTCGCGCACCTGGAAGACCTGCGCGTTGGCGTCGGTGCCCTCGGCCGCCACGGCGATCGCGTCGAGCGTCCCGACCGCCTCGTTCGAGATGCGCTGCCGCTCGAGCAGCGAGCTCACCGCCTTGAGCTTGTTGCGGTACTGGGCGGCCTGCTCGAACTCCTGCTCGGCCGCTGCCTTCTTCATCCCCTGCTCGAGCGCCCGCTCGATCGCGCGATAGCGACCCGAGAGGAAGCCGATGATGGTCTCGACGTTCTCGCGGTACTCCTCCTTCGAGATGTAGCCGACACACGGGGCCTGGCAGCGGTGGAGGTGGTAGTCGAGGCAGGGGCTGCCGCTGGCGCGGCCGGGCTGAGGCCCGTCGCAGGTGCGGTACTGGAAGACCTTGCCGAGCAGGTCGAGCGTCTCGCGGACGCGCTTGGCGTTCGAGAAGGGCCCGAAGTACGCGCGCCCCCGGCGGTGGCGCTCACGCGTGAAGTAGATGCGCGGGAACTCCTCGTCGAGGCTGACGCCGATGTAGGGATAGGACTTGTCATCGCGCAGGCGGACGTTGAAGAGCGGCCGGTAGCGCTTGATGAACTCCTGCTCGGCGAGCAGGGCCTCGGCCTCGGTCTCGGTGGCGATGAACTCGATGTCCGCGATCTGGGCCACCATGTCGGCCGCGCCGCGGGCGCCCGCCTTCGAGAAGTGGCCGGCCACGCGCTTGCGGATCGAGCGCGCCTTGCCGACGTAGAGCACCTTGCCCTTCGGGTCGCGGAATATGTAGACGCCAGGGGCGTCGGGCAGCGCGCGGCGCTGCTCTCTGACGCGATCCTCGGTGCTCGTCGCGCTCGTGGCCATCCACTCCCGAGGATAGGACTCGGGGTGGCGGGCCCTTGCGGGGGCGTCTAGGCGAGCAGGCGAACCACCGATTCGGCCACGCAGGCCGGCTTCTCGGTGCCCTCGACCTCGACCGTCCAGCGCTGCACGAGCTGGTACCAGCCGTTCCCCACCTCGTCCACCGACACGGTCTCGAGGCGCGCGCGGATGCGGCTGCCACTGGGCACCGGCGCCGGGAAGCGGATCTTGTTCCAGCCGTAGTTGACGCCCATCTTGAAGCCCTCGGAGCGGAACAGCTTGTCACGGAAGCCGTCGACCATCGACAGCGTGAGGTTGCCGTGGGCGATGGTCGTTCCGAACGGGCTGTCTGTCTTCGCGCGCTCCACGTCGACGTGGATCCACTGGTGGTCGCCCGACACCTCGGCGAACTTGTCGATGTCGGCCTGGGTGACCTCGCGCCACTCGCTCGGTCCGGATGTCTCGCCGACGAGCGCCTTGAGCTCGTCGATCCCGTTGACGGTCGTGATGGCCATGGCGCGGCAGCCTACAGCCGGGCGCACGTCAGGTCCGGTGGTACCACGGCTTCGAGCGCAGCGCGGATCGGAGCGCCTTCTTGCCGTCCTTCATGACCGGCTGCCCGTGCGTCACGAGCACGCGCTCGAAGTCGAGCTCGAGCAATGGCTTCACGGTCGGGTTGAAGCGCTCGCGGTAGAAGCGCTCCACCCGATCGTTCACCCGCTCCATCGCCCAGACCCTGAGGCGTCCGCCCTCCTCCGCGACGGCGTCGCCGAAGACGAGCGCCTTATGGGAGGGGATCAACATCGGCGTCTCGTTGCGCCGCGGCTTGCCGATCACGTGGGCGCTCACGCCGCCCGGTAGCGGCTTGGTCGGGTCGATCGGCTTGAAGCCGGTCTTGCGCTTCATGCGCTTGGTGCAGTCCGGGTGGCCCCAGATCGTCGTCGCGGTGTCCTTGCTGAAGCGGTCGCGCAGGAACTCGGAGCTGCGCACGTGGTAGGGAATCGTGACCAGAATCGAGAGCCGCTCGCCGAGGTTCCCCTCGATCAGCTCGAGCACCGGTTCCGGCTCTGGCGGCAGCAGCGGGTCGATCAGGAGCGTGTCGTCGCCCGCGCGGGCGGCGAAGCTCGCCACCTCGGCTCCGAACTCGCCCGGATGCCACTCGGGATGACGCGCCGTCCAGCGCCACAAGTCCTTGGCGATGCGCTTTGGCTTGCTCACCGCGCGGACCCTAATCGGTTGACTGCGGCGCGGGCCGCGGGCTAGTGTCGCCCGCTTGGTCGACGCCGGCGCTGAACAGGTGGACCCGCGCTCCCGGATGATCGGGCTGGTCCTCGCCGGAAACGTCTCGCAGGCGATCGCCACGGCCGTCGAGCTCGAGCTGCCACAGGCGCTCTCCGGCGGTCCCGTCGCCGCGGACCAGCTCGCCGAGCGCTGTGGAGCGAACGAGCGTCAGCTCGCCCGGCTGATGCGCGTGCTCACGGCCTTCGGCGTCTTCGCCCGCGCGGACGACGAGCGCTACGAGCTCACCCCGATCGGCGAGACGCTCCTGGCCGAGGAGGAGGACGGCCACTCGGTGGCGGGCCTGGCGCTATTCGCCGGCAGCGCGCGGCTGCTCGAGGCGCGCGGGGCGCTCACCGAGTCGGTTCGGACCGGGGCGAGCGCCTTCCGCTGTGCCCATGGGACGGACCTCGCCGACGCCATGCAGCGCGATCCCGAACTGGCTCGGCTGTGGGAGCGCTGGGCCGGCTACGCGGCGGGAGTCGACGCGCAGGCGGACCCCGTCCTGGAGAGCTACGACTTCTCGCGCACGCGCCACGTGGTCGACGTGGGTGGGCGCTACGGCGGCCTGCTCGCCGAGATCCTGATCGCCGTCCCCGACGCCACCGGCACCGTGTTCGATCTGCCCGACGCCGAGGAGAGGGCCCTCCTCCATCTACGCGCCCGCGGCGTCGAGACGCGGGCGGACGTGGTCGCCGGCAGCTTCTTCGACTCGGTCCCCAAGGGCGGCGACCTCTACATCGTCAGCAACGTGCTGGCTGACTGGGACGACGAGCGGGCCGTCGAGCTGCTGCGCAACTGCCGGGCCGCCATGGCCCCGGGCAGCCGCCTGCTCGTGATCGAGCCGATGTTCCCCGAGCCGGTGCTCCAGGCCGCCGGCACAAGCCTGTTCGACCTCTGGATGATGGTCCACTCGGGCGGCATGCGAACGGTCGACGAGGTCGGCGAGCTCCTGCGCACAGCCGGCCTGGAGGTGCGCGCGGTCATCCCGACGGCCTCCAGCGCAGCCACGCTGGTCGAGGCGGAGCGTCCGTGATCGGGGTGTGACCCGACTTGCATCGGGCCGGACGCTCGGGGTAGGGTCGATCCACCTTATGGCAATCCCGGCGCCGCCGGGGGAAGGAGGAGCACCGTTGACTGCCTCGCCCGCCACCCTTGTCGCTCCGGAGACGTCGAGCGACGCCGACTTCGACCTCGACGTGAAGCTCGAGCCGATGGATCGGCACCTGTCGGCTGATCGGCCGATGCGGCCCACCGAGTGCAGCTGTGTCGAGTGCGACACCAGCGCCGCAACCTGCACCGGCTGCCCGTAGACGACCGACCTCAGGACAAGAGCAGCGCGCGATCCCACTCGGGATCGTGATCGTCTGCGCCTGCGAGTAGGACGAGCGCCGTGCCCGCCGCCCCCGCCAGGAGCGTCGGGTCGTCAACCGCAACCCGCGGTTCGCTCTTTCCGATCGTGATGTCTCGGTAGCCGAGCGGAGCGTCCGGCTCGAAGCGGTCAACGAGCTCGAGACACAGCTCGCGCGCTGCGCTCGCTATCTCCGGGTCGCCGCTGTCCGCCGCGATCCGTAACGACACCTGCGCGAGGCCGGCGGTCCCATGGCAGAGCGTTGGGGCCTCCAGCGGCCGCTCGGCGCGCTGACGCCCGAGCGCGACCTTCAGGGCGTCCAGGGCGGTCTCTGCGAGACCGGGGTCCGCCAGCGCGCGCGAGCTCAGCCAGAGCGCGCGCGCGACGCCGGCGTTGCCGTAGCACCAGCCCGGCAGCGCCGTCCCCTGTCGCGGGCTCGGCGCCGCTCCGTCAACGAGCGGCACCGCGGCCGGCCACTCGGGCCCAAAGCGACCGGGCAGCGCCTGGGCGGCGAGCCAGTCGGCCGTGCGTCGCATGGCGCCGATCTGGCCCGGGACCTCGACGCCGGCCTCGAGCGCCAGCGACATCAAAGCGAGCGGGCCGGGCACCCCGTGCGAGAGGCCGCAGTTGACGTTGCCGGCCGGGGTGAGCTCGCGGAGATTCGTGTACAGGTACTCGGGGGGCGTCGACCAGCGCGGCGGCTCGCCGTCGTCGCTCGCGAGCGCGACGAGCCCCGCCAGCACCTGCGCGAGCGCGGCGCGCCGCTCCGGCAGCTCACGCCGGCCAAGCAGGTGCACACCGACGCCGGTGAGCCCGGAGATCAGGTCCCACTCGGCCACGGACAGTCCCCGTGCCTTCGCCAGTTCGGCGGAGCGCTCTCCGGTGGCACCCGTGATGAGATCGTCGACTGAGTCCAGCAGCCCGCCGTAGCGGTCGCGGCCGCCGGCGAGGAGCGCGGCGCTGAAGCCCAGGCCGGCGAGCCCGCCGTAGAGCCCGAGCGTCGCGTCCCCGGCGCCGGCGGCCTGCGCGGCAGCGGACAGGGCAGCGTGTCCGCGCCGGTCCCAGCCCGCGTCGGGCTCGATCCGATCGAGCTGCGCGCACAGGACCGCCACGCTGCACCCCGCGCCGCTCAGGCCGGCCCCAGCCCAGCCGCGCGGCTGCGCCCCGGCCTCCGCGAGCCGGCGGTCCGAGCTCGCGAGCGTTTCCTCGAGGAGCTCGGGCGTCGTCAGCCTCGACGCCACCTCGTGCGCGACCGAGCGCGCACGCTCGGCACCCTCGCCCGACAGGAATGCGCGCCACTCGCGTGTCATGCCGGCGGCGGCGCGACCGGGGCGCGGGCGAGGCTGTCGAGCGCGCGGTGGAGCAGTCCGACGCTGCGGCGCTCGGCGGGCCGGTCAATGCCGAGCAGACGGTTGCAGTGCATGTGCACGAAGCTCGCATGGAGCGCGTCGGCCGCGGGCCAGCTCAGCGTGCCTTCCGCCCGCAGCTCGTTCAGGCGCTCGCCGAGCGGACGCAGGTTGGTGACGAAGCCGTCGAGCAGCGCCGCGAGCCGGTCGCCGCCGAGGCTGTGCGCGCCGCCAGGCGACCCGAGCAGCGCTCGCAGCGCGGCCTTGTGCTCACGCCATTCCTCCACCACCTCGTGACGCGCACCCCTGCGCGTGGAGCACCAGTCGAGTCGCGCGGCTGCGTCCAGGCCGAGGCCGATGAGGAGGCGATCGAGGGTCAGCACCGGCAGCAGCACGTCGGCGCCGGCGGTCTTCAGATCGAGCCCGATCACCTCGGCCACGAGCCGGCTATCGACGCCGAAGATCGCCTCGGCCACCTCCATCGAATGCTCGCCGCCGTAGCGCTCGAGCTCGCGCTGGTAAGTGTCCAGTGCGAGTGAGCGGCATGCGCCCTGGTCGATCAGCTCGGCGGCCCACCCGTACAGCCGCGGTCCGAGCCGAGCGCTGAGCGTGGTGGGCTCGCCGCGGAAGCGAACGCGCAGGTGCGGCCCCTGGTCGTCCTTGTAGCGGATGAAGAACCAGTCCTCGGCGAGGCCGCCGGCGAGCGCCTCGGCCCCGAATTCGCGCAGCCCGTTCCCGATCAGCTGTGCGGCCGTGTTGCCGCCCGTGTAGAGCTTCGCGTAGAGCCAGTCGCTCCCGGGAGGACGGGTGCGCGCCGCCCGCGCCGGCGGCGCCTGCGCGGCCGGTGGCGGCCCGTCGGTGGCGGGTCGCTCGCGGGCGGCTTCCCGGTGCCGCCGGCGGGCGAGCGGCACCGCGAGCTCGACGAGGAACCCGCCGCCCGGCCCGGGCAGCCACGCTGCGTCCGCTCCGGGGAGCGCCTCCTGAAGGACGACCTCGGCGTCGCCCTTGCGGCCCGCCACGAGCCCGCGCAGGAGATCGACCTGATCCGGGTCCTCGAGGTCGATTAGGAGCCGCTGGTCGCCCTGGCCCGCGAAAACGTGGCGAGGCAGCAGCCACTCGGTGCCCCAGGAACGGAGCGCCTCGGC
>Ga0081538_10001797_pt1 | contig 21655 bp, 18 predicted proteins | sample TabmetS5T2R1_FD_71022 | JGI IMG/M metagenome (GOLD analysis project Ga0081538, IMG submission 71022) | Tabebuia heterophylla rhizosphere microbial communities from the University of Puerto Rico - S5T2R1 | ecosystem: Host-associated > Plants > Roots > Rhizosphere ...
GAAGTCGCCGAGACGGCCGGCCGTGGCCAGCGCCGACAACTTCGGCAGCAGCGCCGCCTGGACCGCCTGGAACAGGAACAGCGGGATGCGCGCCACGACGACGCCGGTGATGAACCGCCCGGCGGCGTCGGCCTGGGCGTCGGACGCCAGCAGCTTGACGATCACCGGACCGATGTTCATGAGCCCGAACGCCAGCAGCGACGCAATCAACAGGTAGCCGAGGGCGCTGCTGATCTCCCGCAGCGCCGCCTCGGGGCCCGGCCGCAGCGAGGGGCGCTCGACCCGCAGCGCCACGGGCACCGCCAGCAGCCCCGCGATCCCGAGCGCGATGCCGAACCAGCCCGCGGTCTTCACGCCGATCACGGCGCACAGCACGCAACCGAGCAGCCGGATGAGCCCGTCGGCGCCGATGTAGGTGCCGTAGCCCTTGAAGTGCCCCGTCCCCGACATGCAACCGCGGGTGACGTGCCCGGCCAGCGCGCCGGCGACGCCCAGCGCCAGTCCCAGCAACAGCAGGAGTTGGTGGTCGAAGAGCTCGTCCACCGACCAGCGGGCGGTGGCGATGAGCAGCACCAGCACGGCGAGCGCCAGCCCGACCCCGAGGGTGCCCGCCCGCCGGACGACGGGTGCCCCGCCCAGGCCCCGCGTGCGGCGCTCGGCGAGCGCACGGCTGATCTCCTGCTCCAGGGGCAGGAACAGGCCCGGGCCGATGAGGAAGACCAGGCTCCACGTCGCGGACAGCGGCGAGTACTCGGCCTTGGTCAGGGGCCGGTCGGCGACTGCCAGGAAGCCATAGGCCGACAGGCCCGCGACGAGGAGCCCGGCCCCGACCGCGAACGTGCCGGTGGGTAAGGGATTGCGGCGCCTCGCAGCCTCCAGCAGCGCTGCCATCGGCGACACGCTACTCACATCGCGGGACTCGGCGTCCCGAACCCGGGCGGGGGCTGCGCGGAACGGTCATTTGTCGGCGCTCAACTCGGGCTCGGCGGTACCGACCAGTTGCGGGAGCACCTCGCCGATGGGGCCACGAATGACGGCGTCGGCAAGGTCGTCCATCGCCGTCTCCTCGGCGTTGACGATCACGATCTGCGCCCCCGCCATACGCGCCAGCGGCACCATCTCGGCCACCGGGTACACCGCCAGCGTCGAGCCCACGGCGAGCAGCAGGTCGCAGCGCCGGGCCGCCTCCATCGCCCGCTGCAGGTCCTCGGGCACGAGGTTCTGTCCGAAGCTGATGGTCGCCGACTTGAGGATGCCGCCACAGCTGCGGCACGGCGGATCGTCCTCGCCGGCCCGCACCCGCGCCAGCGCCCGCTCCATGGGGGCGCGTTCGCCGCACGACATGCAGACGACGGTGTGCACGGTGCCGTGGACCTCGACCACGATGGCCGGGTCAGAGCCCGCCGCCTGGTGCAAACCGTCGATGTTCTGGGTGACGAGCGTGTCGAGCTTGCCCCGGCGCTCGAGCTCGACGAGCGCCCGGTGGCCGGCGTTGGGCCGGGCGGACAGCGCCGGGTGCTGCAGGCGCGTCTGCCACGCCTCGCGGCGGACGTCGGGATCGGACATGTAGTTCTGCAGCGTCGCCCGCCGCTCGGCGCCGGGGTTGCGGGTCCACACCCCGTTGGGCCCCCGGAAGTCGGGGATCCCGCTGTCGGTGCTGATACCCGCCCCGGCGAGCACCACGACCCGCTGGGCCGCGTCGATCCAACTCGCCGCGTCGGCGATCAGGTCGTCCCGCACGGCCGACACCTTACCTTTGACATGGACGATGTTGAAACAGCACGAAAATGGTGAGAAGATCCCCGCGACGCCCAGGACGACAGAGCAACTTCCCCGCTGGCAGCTCGCTCGACCCCGCCGTCGGAGACGCAATGCACGCTCGCGACATCCCTACCACCGTCCCCACCCTGCAAGTCCTTCCCTGGTCCGACCCGGTCATAGACCAGGTCGGCTACGACCCCCGGTCCCGCTACGTAGAGCGCTTCTGGCTCGGCATCCTCGGACCCTCCGCCACCTGGCTCATGCGGTACCTCGTCGACGGGCTCGAACGGGCGCCCGAGGGCTATCGACTCGACCTCGACGAGTGCGCCATCGCGCTCGGCCTCGGCCGCTACCGCGGCTCCAGCAGCGCCTTCCCCCGCACCATCGCCCGTTGTTGCCAGTTCGGCACCAGCCGGCTCACGCCGGATGCGTCGCTGGAGGTCCGCCGCCGCCTGCCGCCGCTCACGCTCCGCCAGGTCCGGCGGCTGTCCCCGGTGTTGCAGGCCGAGCACGCCGCGTGGGTCGATCGGGCCCCGGCCGCCCTCGACGCCGACGACCTTCGCGACCAGGCTCGCAGGCTGGCCCTGACGCTGCTGGAGCTCGGGGAGGACCGTGAGGCGACGGAGCGGCAGCTCCAGCGGTGGCGGTTCCACCCCGCGCTCGCGAGCGAGGCGACGGTCTGGGCGCTCGAGCGCCACGAGGTCGTGGGTCCACCGGAGGCGAAGCCCGAGCCGGAACGCGCCCACCCGAGGCCATAGGTTCCACCCCGCCAAGCCCGAGGTCATAGGTTCCGGTCCCGAAACCTATGACCTCAGGTTCTGGCCGCCGGAACCCATTGCCTCGAACGGCCGGTGTCGGTGCGGCCCGGGGACGCGCCGGGCCGCCCCGGCGGCGTGGCGCGCTCGGGCTCTCCGCCTCGGCGTTCGTGGTTGCATGGTCGATCGTGGCGTGCTCCGGCGACTTCCGTGGGGCCCGGGGTGAGGATGACCCTGCGGGCGGTGCCCCGGGGCAGGCAGCCACCACCCCGGGGGACGCAATCCTCGAGCGGCGCGACGATCCCCTGCCGGTGGTGACGCCGACGCCGCGCGAGATGCGCTGGCTCGGGCCCGACGTCGCCGTCCCGCCGGAGGTCGACGTGGTCGCCACCGACGACGTCGCACCCGCCACCATCGACACCGTCACCGAGGTGCTCCGGGCGGCCGGAGCGCGGACCGTGCGCGAGTTGCGGCCCGGCGAGCGCGACCGCGCCGAGTCACCACTCGTCGTGGACGTCGGGACCCTGGGCGCGGAGCCCACCGCCTCGCCCCTCCGGGACGCGGGCCTCGAGGTGCCCGCCGACGTGCCGGCCGAGGGCTACGCCCTGGCGGCGTTCACCCGCGAGGGGGGAACCGCGGAGATCGTCCTCGCCGGCGCCGAGGCCGCCGGTACGTTCTACGCCGCGCAGACCCTGCGCCAGCTGCTCATCCGCGGCAGTGGCGGCAGCGACGCCGGCACCGCACCGGCGGCCGTCGCCGGCGTCGGCGTCGTCGATCACCCCGCCATGCGCCACCGGGGCGCCATCGAGGGCTTCTACGGCAGCCCGTGGACCCAGCAGGAGCGGCTCGACCAGCTCGCCTTCTATGGCCGCTTCAAGCTCAACACCTACATCTACGCCCCCAAGGACGACCCCTACCACCGCGACCGCTGGCGCGAGCCGTACCCCGCCGGGCAGGTCGCCGGCCTCCGGACGCTGATCGACCGGGCCGCAGCCAACCAGGTGCGGTTCACGTTCGCCGTGTCCCCCGGGGTCTCGATCTGCTACAGCGACCCGGCCGAACTCGACGCCCTCGTCGCCAAGCTCGACGCCGTCTACCAGCTGGGGGTGCGGGCCTTCTCGATCGCACTCGACGACATCGTGTACACCCGCTGGAACTGTGACGGGGACGGCAGCCGCTACGGCGCGCCCTCGCCCGAGGCGGCGGCCCGGGCCCAGGTCGAGCTGCTCAACGCGCTGCAGCGCGGCTTCATCGCCGACCACGCGGGCGCACAGCCCCTGCAGATGGTCCCGACCGAATACCGCGGCACCGACGACTCGCCCTACCGGCGGGTCATCCGCGAGCAGCTCGATCCCGCCGTCGAGGTCATGTGGACCGGTTCGATGGTGGTGCCGCCCGAGGTCACGGTCGACGAGGCGGCGGCGGCCGGCGGTGTGTTCGGGCGGCGGCCGCTCGTGTGGGACAACACGCCGGTCAACGACTACCCACCCACCGAGGGCAGGCTGATCCTGGCCCCGTACCACCGGCGGCAGCGAGGCCTCTCGGCCGAGGTGACCGGGATCGTGCTCAATCCGATGAACCAGGCCGCGGCCAGCAAGGTCCAGCTCATCGGGGCCGCCGACTTCGGCTGGAACGACGCCGCGTACGACCCGGTGCGGGCCCACCGGGCGGCCGCCGCCCACCTGGCCGGCGGCACCGCCGGCGCGGGCGCCGATCCCTCGGCGGTCGACGCCCTGCTGGCCTTCTTCGACCTGGAGAACCTGGCGCCGACCTCGGCAACGTCCGGCACCGTGTCCCAGCCGCAGGCGCCGGCGTTGGCCCGGCAGCTCGACGCCTTCCGGGCGGCGTGGGACCGCGGCGACCGGGCGGGAGCCGTCGAGGGCCTGCGCCCCTACGCCCGGCAGCTGGCCGCCGCACCGGACGTGATCAGGCGCGAGGTCGCCGACCCGGGATTCGTCGCCGACGCCCAGCCGTGGCTCGACGCCACCGCGCTGTGGGGCCAGGCGCTGGTCGCCTCGTTGGACGCGCTCGACGCGCGCATCGCCGGTGACGTCGCCGGCGCCGAGGCGGGGTTCGCCGACGCCGACGGGCTGGCCGACCGGGCGGCCGCCATCGAGACCATTCCGGGCGAGACGCGCCCGCAGGGGCCGGTGCGGGTCGGCGACGGCGTCCTCGACGACTTCATCGCCGGCGCCCGGGCCCTGTGACGATCGTCAGTCGACCCGGCTGCCCCTGCGCTGCCGCCAGCGCTCCATCATCCCGGCCGCCTCGTCGTGGAGGAAGGCGAAGAACTCACGGCTCTCCTCCAGGCGTCTCCCGGCGGGGCCACCCGCGCCAACCATCTCCACGGCCTCGGACAGGGCCGCTTCCCAGCGCACGAGTGCGTCGTTGCGCCTCATGATCGCCTCGTACCAGGCGTCGTCGTCGATGCGGTAGTGGTCGGTGCGAGCGCCCGGCTCACGCTCGCGGGTCACCAGCCCGATCTGGATCAGGTAACGCACGGCCCCCGATATCGCGGCCGGGCTGACCCGCAGGCGCGACGCCAGGCCGCCGGCCGTCAGCCAGCCGGCATCCTCACACAGCAGGCAGGCGAAGACCCGGGCCGGCATGCGGGGCCACCCCGCCTCGGTGAGCATCAGGGCGAAGCGCTCGACGAAGCGCAGGATCGCGTCGTCACCATCGCTGCTGCTGGTCGTGTCCATCCCACTCATGACGTTACAACTTTCACAACCTCCAAGACCTTCACAAGTTTATGAAGCCTCGAATAAGGTCCGGTCATGACCAACGCCATCGAGGTCTCGGGCCTCGTCAAGACCTTCGGACAGACGAGGGCGCTCGACGGCCTCGACCTCACCGTCGCCACCGGGGAGGTCCACGGGTTCCTCGGGCCCAACGGGTCGGGCAAGTCGACCACGATCAGGGTGTTGCTCGGCCTGCTCCGCGCCGATTCGGGCCGGGCGGTCCTGCTCGGCGGCGATCCCTGGGGCGACGCCGTCGCCCTCCACCGGCGGCTCGCCTACGTCCCTGGTGACGTGACGCTCTGGCCCAACCTGTCGGGTGGCGAGGTGATCGACCTGCTCGGGCACCTCCGCGGCGGGCTCGACCGGCACAGACGCGACCAGCTGCTGGAGCGGTTCGAGCTCGACCCCACCAAGAAGGGGCGCACATACTCGAAGGGCAACCGCCAGAAGGTGGCGCTGGTGGCCGCGCTCGCCTCCGACGCCGAGCTGCTGATCCTCGACGAACCGACCTCGGGGCTCGATCCGCTCATGGAGGCGGTGTTCCAGGACACGATCAAGGAGCTGACCCAGGGCGGCCGCACCGTGCTGCTCTCCAGCCACATCCTGGCCGAGGTCGAGGCGCTGTGCGACCGGGTGAGCATCATTCGCCTGGGCCGCACCGTCGAGTCGGGCACGCTGACCGAGCTGCGCCACCTGACCCGCACCTCGATTGCGGTCGAGACGGAGCGGCCCATCGACCGCCTCGAGCGCCTGGCCGGTGTCCACGATCCCCAGGTCGACGGGCTGCGTGCACGGTTCGACGTCGACACCGCCCAGCTCGAGAGCGCGCTCGAGTTCCTCACCGCCTTCGGCGTCCGCAGCCTGACCAGCCAGCCGCCGACGCTGGAGGAGCTGTTCCTGCGCCACTACGGCGACGAGCTGGCGGAGCTCGAGGGCCGGACCACCGTGTCACGCGACGGCTCGTCCGCCGACGCGGGCGCCGCCCGGTGAGCGCGTCCGAAGCGACCCTGGCGGGCCCGCCGGCGGCAGGAGTAGCCGCCGCGCTGGCGCCGGCGCGGGGGACAACGCTCACAGGCACGTGGGCGCTGGTGCGGTTCATCCTGCGCCGCGACCGCGTGCGTCTCGTGGTGTGGATCATCGGGATCACCCTGCTCGTCCTCTCGACGGCGGCGAGCGTCGAGGGCCTCTATCCCACCCAGGCCGACCTCGACAAGGCCGCGCAGACTGCGAACGACAACGCCGCGCTGATCGCCCTGAACGCCCCCTCCTACGCCCTCGACACGCTCGGCGGCCAAGCGGTGTTCAACGTCGGCAGCTTCGGCTACGTCGTGATGGCGCTCATGGGCATGTTCCTCGTCGGCCGCCACACCCGGGCCGACGAGGAGGCGGGCCGGACCGAGCTGCTGCGTGCCACGGTGCTGGGCCGCAACGCCCCGGTCGCCGCGGTGCTGGTCGTTTCTGCGGGTGCGTTCGCGGTGCTCGGCGGCCTGATCACCCTGAGCATGCTCAGCCAGGACCTCCCCACCGCAGGGTCAGTCCTCTATTCCGTGGCCATGGCGGCCTTCGGCCTCCTGTTCGCCTCCGTCACCGCGGTCACGGTCCAGCTCACCGAGCACAACCGCGCCGCGCTCGGGTTCGCCGGCGCACTGCTCGGCGCCTCCTACGTCCTGCGTGCGGTCGGCGACGTCGGCGACGGCACCCTGTCGTGGGCGTCGCCTATGGGTTGGGCCCAGGCCGCCCGGCCCTACGCCGGCGAGCGCTGGTGGACCCTGCTGTTGCTGGCGGGGGCGGCGATCGTCTGCGTGGCCGTGGCCTTCGTCCTGTTGAGCGTGCGCGACCTGGGAGGCGGGCTGGTGCCGCCCCGCCCCGGACCCCCGGTGGCATCCACGGCGTTGGTCGGATCGCGCTTCGGCCTGCCCTTCCGCCTCCAGCGCGCCAGCGTGGCCGCGTGGACGATCGGGCTCGGCCTCACCGGCGTGTCGTACGGCTCGGTGGGCCAGGACGTCCGCGACCTGATCGGCAACAACAGCGCGTTCGAGGACGTCATCGCCCAGGGCGGCGGCAGCCTGACCGACGCGTTCTTCACCACGTCGCTGCTGATGCTGGCGTTGATCGCTGGCGGGTTCGCGATCTCGTCGACGCTGCGGCTGCGCAGCGAGGAGGCCGGCGGCCGCGCCGAGCCGCTGCTGGCCACCGGATTGGGGCGCTCGCCGTGGGTGACGTCGTACCTCGCGGTCGCACTGGGCGGATCCGCGGCGCTGATGACCGCGGCCGGCCTCGGTATGGGCCTCACCTACGGGGTGGCCGTGAGCGACCTCGGGCAGGTCGGTCGCCTCGTCGGCGCCGCGGTCGCCTTCGTGCCCGCCCTCTGGGTGCTCGTCGGCATCACGCTCGTGCTGTTCGGGTTCGCCCCCCGGGCGACGGCGGCGGCCTGGGGGGTGCTCGTGGCGTGCTTCGTGATCGGGCTGTTCGCCGAGCTCCTGGACCTGCCCGGGTGGCTCGTCGACCTGTCGCCGTTCCAGCACGTGCCGGCGATGCCCTCGCAGGGCTTCGCGTTGACGCCCGTCGTGGCGCTGACGGCGACCGCCGCCGTGCTGATGGTCGCCGGCGTCGCCGGCTTCCGCCGGCGCGACGCGGGCTACTAAACCCGGCTATAACCCGAACTTGCCGCAGTTGGCGTGGCTATGGCAGCGCGAACTGCGGCAAGTTCGAGGGGGGGATGGGGTTCAGGGCTTGCGGAAGTCCGACAGGAGGCGCAGCAGGGTGCGCACGCCGAAGCCGGTGCCGCCCTTGGGGGACTCGCTGCCGTCCTCCATGGCGTCGGCGGGGCCGGCGATGTCGAGATGGGCCCAGGGCATGCCGTCGGGGACGAACCGCTGGAGGAACAGCCCGGCGATCAGTGCGCCGCCCCAGCGGCCGGCCGCCACGTTCTTCATGTCGGCGACCTCGGAGTCGAGCTGGCGCCGCATGTCATCGGGCAGCGGCAGCGGCCAGACCGGCTCGCCCGCGGCCTCGGCGGCGGCGCGCACCGCGGCGAGGAACCCGTCGTGATTGCCCATGAGCCCGGCGATGTCGGTGCCCAGCGCCACCATGCAGGCACCGGTGAGCGTGGCCAGATCGACGATGGCGTCGGGCCCGGCCTCCCCGGCCAGCGACAGCGCATCGGCAAGGACCAGCCGTCCCTCGGCGTCGGTGTTGAGGACCTCCACGGTGGTGCCATTGCGGATGCGCAGGACGTCGCCGACCCGGGTGGCGTCGCCCCCGGGCATGTTGTCGGTCAGCGGGAGGAAGCCGAGGACGCGCACCGGTGGCCGCACGGTGTCGAGCGCCGAGAACGCCGCCAGCACCGTGGCCGCGCCGGCCATGTCGCCCTTCATGCCCACCATCGACTCCGTGGTCTTGAGCGAGAGGCCGCCCGAGTCGAACGTGATGCCCTTGCCCACCAGCGCCACCGTCGCCCGCGGGCGCTCGGGCTCCCATGCCAGCTTCACGAACCGGGGTTCCTCGTCGGACCCGCGGTTGACCCCCAGCAGCCCTCCGAGCCCCTCGTCCTCGATGGCGGCCCGGTCGAGGACCTCGGCACTGAACCCGCCCCCCGCGGCCAGCTCCTCGGCCCGCGCCGCGAAGGCGGTCGGCGTGAGCGTCCCGCCCGGCTGGTTGACGAGGTCGCGGGCCAGGCACACCGCCTCGGCGATGGCCCGTCCCCGCTCGAGCGCAGCCGCCACCCGCTTGCCCCCCTTCCCCACCACCACCAGCAACTCGATGCGGCTGGGTTCGGGATCCGACTTCAGCTCGGTGTAGCGGTAGGCGCCGAGCACGATCCCCTCGGCGATGACTTGGGCCAACTCCGGGCGGTCCAGTCGCTCCGGGGCGGCGTCGAGCAGGTCGGCCGCCACGTGGCGTTGGCGTTGCGCCGCCCGGGCCAGGGCGGCGGCGGCCCGGCGGTAGGTGGCGACCGTGGCGTCGCCCTCCTCGCCGAGGCCCACGGCCACGACCACGGTGCCGTCGCCGCCCGGCACCACGCACGTCTGACCCGGCTTGCCGGTGAACCCTTGCCCGTCGAGGAACACCCGGTCGAGCGGCCCGGGCACGTCACCCGCCTCCAGCCCATCGGCGAACACCCCGACGCCGACGGCGTCTGCGGCGGTCGGGTCTGCGGGCAGCGTGCGGGCGAGCGCGATCTCGATGCTCATGCGCGCAGGCTACGAGTCCTTGGAGACATCGCGGCTCAGCAGATGCTCGCCTTCGGCCCAGCGGGCCTGGACCCACAGGAGGGACGAGAGGCGATTGAGGTACGCGAGCACGTGCGAGCCCGGAGTGGTGGCCGCCGCCGCCTCGCGCTCGGCGCGCCGCACCACCGTTCGGGCCAGGTCGAGCTGGGCGGCGAGGGGCGTCTGCCCCGGCACGACGAACTGGGACGGCGGCTCGAACCGGTCGCCGAGGTCGTCGACCAGCGCCTCGATGGCACCAATCATCTCGGCGGTGACGCGAGTCTCGCCGTCCACAAGCTTGCCGTGGTTCTCGGGCAGGGTCGCGAGCTCGGCCATGAGCACCCACAGGTCCCGGCACACCAGGGTCAGCGCCCGGTCGAGCTCGCTCCCCCGCTCGCACAGCGACCGGGCCACGCCGATGACCGCCTGGGCCTCGTCGACCGCCCCGCACGCCCGCGGATGCGCCGAGTCCTTCGGCACCCGACCACCGAACAGGAGCCCGGTCGTGCCGTCGTCGCCCTTGCCGGTGTAGAGGCGGGTCACATGCTCTCCGCTCTTGCTGGTCCTCCGGGACGTCCGCCCGGGGCGACGCTACCGCTACCGCCCAGGACCCACATCAGCGCAGGTCAGGGCCAACCCTCGACCTCGACGTGAGGTACACGTCGAGGTGTCAGTAGCCCGCTACCGGGTCGACCGAGCCGACGAGCGGCTCGCCCGCGATCCAGCGGCGGACGTTGTCCGTGATCCGTGCGCTGAGCAGCGGGAGCGCCATCTCCTGGGTGTTGGCGGTGTGCGGCGTCACGATCGCGTTGGGCAGGTCCCACAGCGGGTGTCCGTCGGGGAGGGGCTCGGGGTCGGTCACGTCCAGCCCCGCCGATCCCAGGGCGCCGTCCCGCAGGGCATCTACGACATCCGCCGTCACGACGTGCTGGCCGCGGGCGACGTTCACCAGGCAGGCATCGGGAGCCAGCAGGTCGAGACGCCGGCGGTCGATGAGCCCTGCCGTGCCGGGCAGCAGCGGCAGGGCCAGCACCACGAGCTCCGCGCCCGCCAGCGCGTCGTCGAGCCGGTCGCCACCCACCACCCTGGTGGCGCCGGGCATGGCCCGGGGGTTCCGGCGCACGACAGTGACCTCGCATCCGAAGGGCTCGAGGAGCCGCAGCAGGGACACCGCGATGCCGCCGCCGCCCACGATCGTGACGCGGGCGGCGAGCAGGTTGTGGCCCCGCTGCCCGGTCCAGGACCTGGCCCGCGCGTAGTGCCCGAGGCCCCGCATCCCGGCCAGCGCCAGCGCCAGGGCGTGCTCGGCCACCGGCTCCGCGTAGACGCCCTTGCCGCAGGTCCACGTGCGGTCGGCGTGCGCTCGGATGACGTCGACGTAGGGCTCGACCCCGGCCCACGGCAGCTGCACCCAGTGCAGCCCGGCCTGGTCGTCGAGCACATGGCCCAGCGGTTCGGCGGCGGCCGTCTCGGTCCACACGAGGGCGACGGCGTCGCCGGCATCGGACAGCACTCCCCCGCCGGCCTCGACCGCATCGGCGATGAAGGTCCGCACGCCGGCGGGCAGGACGGCGATGCGGGCGCGGTCGGCGGCGGTCGGCATCCCGGCGAGGCTAGTGGCGTGGGGCTCGGCGCTACCCGGGCGCCCCGGGCGCCGCCGCCACGTTCATGTCGCGGCGCCCGGCCATACGGCACAGCGTCCGGGCGTTGTGTATGGCCGCACCGCCGCGGTCGTTGTTGAAGAACACGAACACGTCGGTGGCTGCGGACCCGAGCGGCCAGGCGGCATCCAGGCGATCGAGCCACGTGCCGAGGGCGGTCCGCCCGTAGGACGGCCTCGGCGACGCCGTCCCCTCGTGCATGCGCAGGTAGCCCCAGTCCGCGGTGCGCCACAGCGGCGTCGCCGGGCGCCCGAGGCGGTCGGCCCAGCACAGCGCCGCGTGGCGGCGCGTCAGCACGTCGCGCACGTCGTCGGTCCACCACGACTCGTGTCGGGGCTCGACCGCGACCCGGGCACGGCGGGGGAAGCACGCCAGGCAGGCGTCGAGCGCCTCCGGGTCGGCGCGCAGGGTGGGCGGCAGCTGCAGGAGGTACGGCCCCAGCCGATCGCCCAAGCCCTCGGCGCGGGAGGCGAGCCGGGCCACCGGCTCGGCGGGGTCGCGCAGCCGCCGGATGTGCGTCAGGTAGCGGCTCACCTTGACGGCGACGATGAACCCGGCGGGTGTGGCTTCGCGCCAACGCTCGAACACCGCCCGCTCCGGCAGGCGGTAGAAGGCGTTGTTGACCTCGACCGCCGGGAACTCCTCGACAAAGCGCCCCAGCCACGCCCGTTGCGGCATGCCCTCGGGATAGAGCACGCCCCGCCAGTCGCGGTACTGCCAGCCCGACGTGCCGACGATCAACGGCATGGCCCGGGGGTACCCGGCCTCGACCGCCGCTCAGTCGGGCAGCTCGAACTGCACCGAGGCCCGCTCCGCCAGGATCGGCCGCACCAGGTCGCGGATGAGCGCCTGATGATCCGGGTGGTCGCGGTACACCAGGTAGTCGTCCACGGTGGCGAAGTCGCCGACGACCACGTAGTCGTACGAGGTCTCGTTGATGCCGGCATCCCTCCCGTGGCGGTAGTCGACCATGGTGCCCACCGCGGCCGGCATGCCGTCGAGCCCCTCGGCCAGCGCCCGCACCTGGTCGTCGGTGGTGCCCTCGGCGAACCTGAACATCACAACGTGGCGCAAAGCCATCGGGCCTCCTCGCTCTTCGACGGAACCGAGCGACCGCGGTGGGCGACGCTACCGGCCCGGACCGGGCCGAGCCCGGCGAACCCGCCCCCGGGCCCGAATCCGGCTTCCGTTGGGTGACCGGCCGACCGGTAGCCTGGTGGCTTGTCCATGCGCGGGTTCCTCGATCTCCTCAACGAGCGCGTCGCCGTCTACGACGGCGCCTTCGGCACGTACATCCAGGAGCTCGGGTTGACGGCCGACGACTTCGGCGGCCCGCATTTCGAGGGCTGCAACGAGCTCCTGGCGGTGACCCGGCCGGACGTCATCGCCGAGATGCACGATGCACACTTCCGCGCCGGGGCCGACGTCGTGGAGACTGCCAGCTTCGGCGGTTTCGCGGTCCCCCTGGGCGAGTACGGGATCCCGGAGCGGGCCCACGAGATCAGCCTCGCCTCGGCCCGCATCGCCCGCGAGGTCGCCGATGGCCACGGCGGACTCGTGGCCGGCTCGATGGGCCCGGGGACCAAGTCGCCATCGCTCGGGCAGATCCCCTTCTGGGAGCTGAGGGATGCGTACGAGGTGATGGCCCGCGGCCTCCTCGAGGGCGGCGTCGACCTGCTCATCTGCGAAACCCACTTCGACCTGCTGGCGGCGAAGGCGGCCGTCATCGGCGCCCGGCGGGCCATGGGGGCCGAGGGCCGCCAGGTCCCCATCCAGCTGCAGGTGACGATGGAGCAGACCGGCACCATGCTGCTCGGCACCGAGATCGCCGCCGCGCTCGCCAGCCTCGGCGCACTCAGGCCCGACGTCTTCGGCCTCAACTGCGCCACCGGCCCGGCCGAGATGCACGAACACCTGCGCCACCTGTCCGCCAACGCCCCCATGCCCATCTCGTGTCTTCCCAACATGGGCCTGCCCTCGGTCGTCGACGGCAAGATGCACTACGACCTCACCCCCGAGCAGCTCGTCGGGTACCAGACGAGGTTCGTCACCGAGCTGGGAGTCCAGGTGGTGGGCGGCTGCTGCGGGTCGACGCCCGAGCACATCCGGCAGCTGGCCGCCGCCGTCAAGGACCTAACGCCCGCCGCCCGCGACCCCAGGCCCGAGCCGGCGGCGACGTCGATGTTCAGCATGGTGCCGTTCCACCAGGACGCCAGCTTCCTGATCATCGGCGAGCGAACCAACGCCAACGGATCCAAGAAGTTCCGCGACACCATGCTGGCCGGCGACTGGGACTCGTGCGTCCGCATCGCTCGGGACCAGGAGCGTGAGGGCGCCCACGTGCTCGACGTCTGCGTCGACTACGTCGGGCGCGACGGCGCCGTCGACATGGACGAGCTCGCCAGCCGGTTCTCGACCCAGGTCACGGTGCCGCTGGTGTTGGACTCGACCGAGCCGCCGGTCATCGAGGCCGGGCTCCAGCGGCTGGGCGGCCGGGCGATCCTCAACTCCGCCAACCTCGAGGACGGCGACGCCGAGGGCAACCGGTTCGACCGGGTGTGCCGCCTCGCCCGGGAGTACGGCGCGGCCGCGGTCTGCATGCTGATCGACGAGCAGGGTCAGGCGCGCGACGTCGAGTGGAAGATGCGGGTCGCACACCGGATCCACGACCTGGCGACGCAACGCTATGGGCTCGATCCCGGGGACCTGATCTTCGACGCGCTGACGTTCCCGCTGTCGACGGGGGACGAGGACCTTCGCCGGGACGCCATGCACACGATCGAGGCGATCCGCCGCATCAAGGCCGAGCTGCCGGGCGTCTTCACCACGCTGGGCGTGTCGAACGTGAGCTTCGGCCTGTCGCCCGCCGCCCGCCACGTCCTCAACTCGGTGTTCCTCCACGAGTGCGTGGAGGCCGGGCTCGACTCGGCGATCGTGCACGCGGCCCGCATCATGCCGCTCAACAAGATCCCCGAGGATCAGGTCAAGGTCTGCCTCGACCTCATCTACGACCGCCGCGACCCGGCAACCGGCTACGACCCGCTGGCGGCCCTGCTCGACGTGTTCGCCGACGTCACCGTGGCCAAGCAGGAGAAGGAGGACCGGTCGGGCTGGCCGGTCGAGGAGCGGCTGAAGGGCCGGATCATCGACGGCGATCGCGACGGCCTCACCGACGACCTCGACGAGGCAATGGCCGACGGGATGGCCGCCCTGGACATCATCAACGACGTCCTGTTGGCCGGGATGAAGGTGGTCGGCGACCTGTTCGGGTCGGGGCAGATGCAGCTGCCGTTCGTGCTGCAGTCGGCCGAGACGATGAAGGCCGCGGTGGCCCACCTCGAGCCCCACATGGACAAGGTCGAGGGCGGGGCCGGCAAGGGCAGGATCGTGCTCGCCACCGTGAAGGGCGACGTCCACGACATCGGCAAGAACCTCGTCGACATCATCCTCACCAACAACGGCTACGAGGTGCACAACCTCGGCATCAAGGTCGGCATCGCCGAGATGATCGAGAAGGCCGTGGAGGTGAGGGCCGACGCCATCGGCATGTCGGGGCTGCTGGTGAAGTCGACGCTCATCATGCGCGACAACCTCGAGGAGCTGAACCAGCGCCAGCTGACGACCATCCCGGTGCTCCTGGGTGGCGCCGCCCTCACCCGCAGCTACGTCGAGCGGGACCTGCGCGACGTCTACGAGGGCCGCGTCTTCTACGGCAAGGACGCGTTCGAGGGCCTGCACGTCATGGATCGCCTTGGTGCCATCCGGCGGGGTGCGGAGGCCGACGACCCCGACTGGGGTCGGGTGGCGTCGGAGTCGCGGGTGCCGTCGCGGGCGTCGTTGGGCCTGGCCGAGAAGGGCTCGGGCGGGGACCAGGGCGAGGTGCCGAACCGGTCGCCGGACGTGGTGGCCGACAACCCACTGTTCGCCCCGCCGTTCCTCGGCTCGCGCATCGTCAAGGGCCTGTCCATCGACGAGATCGCCGGCTACCTCAACGAGACGGCGCTGTTCCGCAACCAGTGGCAGTTCCGGCCCGGGGCCAAGGCCGACGGTGGCACGGAGGACGACGAGGAGTTCAAGGCCCGCATCCGCCCGACGCTGCGGGACGAGCTCGCCAAGGCCAAGGCCGATGGCCTGCTCATCCCCCAGGTGGTCTACGGCTACTTCCCCGCCAACGGCGACGGCAACGACCTGGTCATCTGGAGCGACGAGGGCCGGACCGAGGAGCGTGCCCGGTTCTCGTACCCGCGCCAGACCAAGGCGCCGTACTACTGCATCGCCGACTTCCTCCGACCGGTCGACAGCGGCGAGGTGGACTACACCGGCTTCTCGATCGTCACCATGGGCCCGGCCGTGTCGGAGCGCACGGCCAAGCTGTTCGCGGACGACCGCTACCAGGAGTACCTCCTGCTGCACGGCCTCGGCGTCGAGATGGCCGAGGCCCTTGCCGAGTACTGGCACCGGCGCATGCGGGAGGAGTGGGGCTTCGCCGGCGAGGACGGGCCCACGCTCACCGGCCTGTTCCGCCAGCAGTACCGCGGCGGGCGCTACTCGTGGGGCTACCCCGCCTGCCCGGACCTCGAGGACAACGAGAAGGTCCTGCACCTGCTGGAGGGCGAGCGGATCGGGTTGGAGTGCAACGAGGAGACGGGCTTCCAGTACCAGCCCGAGCAGACCACGTCCGCCATCGTTTGCCACCATCCCCAGGCCAAGTACTTCGTGGCCCGCTGACCGGCGCCGGCTGCCACCGGTCGGGCACGGCCCGGCGGTAGGTTACGTGCGGCTGCCCGACGAGATTCAGCACGAAGGGTGGTGTTGCGTCTCCGAACGTAGCGGGTTAAGCATTAACTACCATGTCTGCACGGTCCGCGGTCGTGGGAACGGCCACCGTAGGGGTTTTGGTCGGCATCCTGGGCAGCCCCGCGGCGGTCGGCACGGCGGAGGACCTCGCCGAAAGCCATCGACTTCCGCTGACTGCAGCGACGTTCACCGACATTCCCAATTGGGACGTGTTCCAGGACGGCATGACGGCCGACGTGGTCTGGGGCGTGGTGCTCAAGCTGGCAGTGCTGTTTGTCGCGGTCGCACTGCTCACCGGCCTCGCCGGTCGCGCGTCGCACGGCGCCGCGTTCCTGGCCGGTTGGGGAAGCCTGGTGGTGGCGGCCGGGCTGGCCGGCGCCGTGGACCACGCCTACCGGGACGCGGTGCTCGGGTCCGCGGAGAATCCCTTCGATGTCAGCTCGTTCGACAACCTGCTGGGCGCCACCAACGTGGGCGCCGGCTTCGGGCTGTGGACCGGCTGGACGGTCGGCGCAGCCGTGGCGGTCGTGGCGAGCCTGCGGGCGCGGCCGGCGTTGACCCCCGGGGTGGCGACGGGCCCCATCGCCCGCTCGCCGGGTCGGCCGCCGATCACACCGCCCGCGCCCTGGTGGGCCGCCGACGCCTCGCCGTCGTCGCCGGTGGCGTACAACGCGGCGTCGATCTTCCCCCAGGTGCCGGAGAAAGGCCCGCCGCTGGCGGCCGGCGCGGCGAGCGGCACGAGAGGGGACCTCGACCTCAACTCGACGCTCGCCACGCCCCTGGCCAGAAGGGCCGACGACGCCGACGGCACCCGCCCCATCCCCGAGGTGGACACGACCACGCCCGACGCCGCCGGCCCCGACACCACCGTGGTCAAGCCGGCACGGGTCAGGCCGGGCACCGCCGACCCCAGGCTTGCGCCGGGGACCTAGAAGGTCAGCCGGCGAGGAAGCTCAGCCGCACGCGGCGCTGCGGCTTGTCGCCGTTGGTGTCGACGAGCACGATCGACTGCCACGTGCCGAGGGCGGGCCGGCCCCGGAGCACCGGGACGGTGATGGAGGGCGCGATGATCGCCGGCAGCAGGTGATCGGCGCCGTGCCCGGCCGACCCGTGCCGGTGCCGCCAGCGGTCGTCACGGGGCAGGATCTCGCCGACGGCCGCCAGCAGGTCGTCCTCGCTGCCGGCGCCGGCCTCGATGATGGCGACGCCGGCCGTCGCATGCGGCACGAAGACCGAGACCAGGCCGTCGCCCCGATCCCGGCAGAAGCCGGTGACCTGCGCCGTGATGTCGACGACTGCGGGGCGGGTGCCGGTGCGTACGGTCAGCTCGGTCGAGTCCATGCCACCACCCGTTCAGAGCTTGGCGTCCGCGGGCAGCGCCTGCTCGAGCGTGACGGTGCCAGCGAACAGATCGCCGTGGTCCTCGACCCGGGCGATCACGTCCGCGGCCTCGAACGACAGCGGCGCGTCGTCGGCGGCCGCCTCGACCTCCTCCCAGGTGACCGGGGTCGACACCGTGGGGCGAGGGCGGGCCCGGAGGGAGTAGACGGCAACGGTCGTCTTGTGGCGGCTGTTCTGGCTCCAGTCGACGAACACCTTGCCGGGGCGCAGCGACTTCTTCATGTTCGACACCACGGCGTCGGGTCGGGCCCGCTCCAGCAGCTGGGCCACGGCCTGCGCGAACCCCGACGCCTGTCGATGGGTGTGCGGCCGGTTGAGCGGCACGTAGACCTGCAGGCCCTTCGAACCCGACGTCTTCGGGAAGCCCTCCAGGCCGAGGCCCTCGAGCACGTGGCGCACGTCGAGGGCCACGTCGGCACACTCCGGTATCGCCGCCGGCGCTCCGGGGTCCAGGTCGAAGACGCACATCGTCGGGCTGTCGATGTCCTCCCCGCGTGCCATGGGCGCGTGGATCTCGAGCGCCGCCATGTTCGCGGCCCACACCAGCGCCGGCGCGGAATCGAGGCAGCAGTAGTGGATGCTGCCGTTGCTGTCGCCGGGGCCCAGCACCGTCCCCAGCCAACCGGGCCGGTGCGCGGGGCAGCGCTTCTCGAAGAAGGAGCCGCCGTCGACGCCGTCGGGAAACCGACGCAGCGTCACCCCCCTGTCTTCCAGGTGGGGCACCATTGCCGACGCGATGCGCACGTAGTACTCGATCACCTCGGCCTTGGTGGTCCCCGCCTCGGGATACAGCACCTTGTCGAGGTTCGACAGGGTCAGCCGGCGCCCCTCGACCTCGACCGTGGCGGAACGCCCGCTGGTCCGCTCCGCCACTAGCAGGCCCTCGCGACCAAGCCCACTAAGCCGTCTTGCGCCTCGGTGCCGCCTTGGTGGACTTGGTCGCCTTGCTGGCCTTCGATGCCTTGGTCGCCTTGGCCGCCTTCGTGGAGCGGCGGGCCGGCCGGGCGCCGTTCGCGTCGCCCTCATCCGCTCCGCCGCCGCCCGCCGCCGCCTTCGCCGTGGGGTGGCGCTTTCGCGCCTCCTTGGCGTCACGCACGCTGGCCTCGAGCGCCGCCATGAGGTCGACGACCTTCTCCTCGGCGGCCGGGGCCGGCGCGGCGACGACCTCCTCCTCGCCTGCGGCCTTGCGGTTGATGAGCTCGAGCACCTGGTTCCGGTAGGTGTCCTCGAAGCGCCCGGGCTCGAACGGCTCGGTGAGCGACTCGATGAGCTGCTCGGCCATGCGCAGCTCACGCTCGCTCACGTCGACGTCATGCATGTCCTCGACGCCGTCAAGCTGCGCCGGGTCGTTGACCTCGTCGGCGTAGACCATGGTCGACATCACCAGCATCCCGTCCTTGGGGCGCAACGCCGCCAGGTACTGCTTGGTGCGCATGACGAGGCGGGCGATCGCCACCTTGCCCTGCTCCTCCATGGCTCGGCTCAGCAGGGCGTAGGGCTTGGTGGCGCCCTTGTCGGGCGCCACGTAGTAGGCGGCGTCGTAGAAGAGGGGGTCGATCTCCTCCAGGTCGACGAACTGCTCGATGTCGATCGTGCGGGTGGCCTCCGGGTCGAGGGCCGCCAGCTCGTCGTCGCCCACCAGGACGTACTCGCCGGACGACAGCTGGTAGCCCTTCGCGATCGCCTCGTTGGGCACCTCGTCACCGTTGGCGGCCGACACCTTCCGGTACTGGATCCGCGAGCCGGTGCGAGTGTCGATCTGGTTGAAGGACACGTTCTTGCGCGACACCGCAGTGAACAGCTTGATGGGGATGTTGACCAGCCCGAAGCTGATGGCGCCGCTCCACATGGCACGGGGCATGCCTGGAAGTATGCCCGCCGGTCGTCTCGCTGTGTCATACAACATCACAGCTGGTCACCGATATGGCCCGTGACCTGGACAGATTCCCGGCACCACGTCTCACAGCATCACGGCGAGTCGCCCGGCGTCTTACCCGGCGTGTGTCACGCCTGGGTCACGGCGACGACGCCACACCTCGACCTCGGAGCCTGCGAGGTAGTCGAACAGGAGCGGGCGCTATCGTGCGGGAACGCATCACGTTGGCGTCGGTGGACGAGGTCCGGTTGCGGGCCCACGCCCGCCCCCTCGACGAACCCAGGCAGTAGCGGGTATGCGGCCACGCCGGTCGGGGTAGCGACGCTGCGCGGACGGTCCCCCGGTTTACCTGTGCTGTCCGGGGGATCGTTTCGCGCCCTCCGCCTTCGGGTAGGGCCACCGTTGTGGCCTGCGGCCGGACTCCGGTGCGCGGCCCGAATCCATTCCCGGGTGGTGGCTGGGTCCCGGCCGGATCCGACCGCAGGGGTGGGCCGAGGGTGGAAGCATCTCGGGGAACGCCGCTCCTGCCGCAATGCCATCACGATGGCGTCGGTGATGCTCGACGAGATCCGCCTGGGCCCACGCCCGCCCGTTGGACGAACCCGAACCCCACTGAGACCCTGGGGTCTCAGGTCTCACTTGCCGCCCCTCGGCCTACGGTGCGGGTGCGCGTTGACGCACGCCAGCTATCGGCGGTCGCGGCGCTCGACCACCTCGATCAGGCGGCGTACCTCGGCTGTCAGTTCACCGAGCGATAGGGCGATGGCGACTGTGGCCAGGGCCTCCGCCTGGTCGTAGTCGCTCTTCCCTGGTGGGTCAGGCCGGCCGTTCGTCCACGAGTGCCCAGTCGGCACCAGACGCTTGAGAGCTTTCCTGATGAGCTGATCCCGGTCCGGTAGCGACGGCCGCTTCCACTCAACCCGAGCCCTATCGAATTCGTCCATCTCCCGCCGCATACCCCCAAGGCACGGCGCAGGAGCGTATCCAGTCCGCCCGCCGCCGCCGGGGATGCAAGCGGAACCCGTCCGCCCTCGGGCTTCGGTCGGGGGCGGCGCCGCGTCTTGGTGGCAGTACTCCGGACTAGCCCGACCAGATACCGAGTGCCTCAGCCGTATCTGGGGAGACGGTTCCGTCGACGGTGAGTTGTTCTTGCTCCTGAAATGCGCTGACGGCGTCGGCGGTCTCGGGGCCATACACGCCGTCCACGGCGACGGGTAGGCCTTCGGCAACAAGACGCTCTTGGAGGATGACGACGTCATCCCCTCGATCGCCGAAGCTCAACGGACTCGAGATGGTTTCGCTGGTGGGCGCGGCGTCCGCGGTCTCGGTGGCCGATGCGGAGTTGTCATCGTCTCCTCCGAGGGCCGAGAAGAGGAAGATGAACAGGGCGAGGCCACCACCGATCGCCCAGGCCAAATCGCGGCGTCTGAAGTAGCCCTTGGATGCGGTGCGTGCCCCTTCGGCGGCGCCCGCGGCCACGTGGTCTGCGACGCGTTGCGTGTACGTGCTCGGAACTCCGTACCGGTAGATCACGAGCGCGAGGCCGACGAGCACTATCACCCATATCATTCCTGACTCCCTTCGTCGGGTGCCCCCGCTAGGGTAGGCGAACTAATGTTCGGATATGGTGTTCCTGGTGTTCAACCGCCGCTTCGAGTCCTACCACCGCCCCGGCGACGCCAAGGGCGTGATGGCGACGAGGGACCGTGCAGCGATCTGGGCCAACCGGGCCGACGCCGATCGGGTGGCCACCGAGTTGAACGAACGCGACTGCCGTCCCGAGTACGGCGAGCTCGGCCACGACGACTGGATCGTGGTCGAGGACGCCTGACGCCTTACAGATCGGGGGGCGACGTCGCGTGCGCTACCGCTGTGGTTGTCGTGTGCACTCGCGTCGCCAGCTCGAAAGGCCGCGCTGCTGCTCTCGCTTCGGCCAGCGCATCGCCGAACAGCCGCCCACACCGCTCGTCGTCCTTCACTAACTGGCGCATCCCCAACCCCGAAGCCGCCTAGTCCAGGCGCGGCTCGGCCGTTCGTCGGCGAAGACGACGCTCGACGTCTACGGGCACCTGTGGCCCGACGATGAGGACGCCACTCGTGCGGCTGTCGACGACGAGCTCGGCGCCGCGCTGACGTCTGGCGAGGAAGCGACGGGTACCGGCGACCAATGGCCGTGTGTCACGGCTGTGTCATGGCGATGCACACATGGGCTCTGACCAGGGCGTTAACTGGTCTGCGGGGAGTTCCTGGAAGTATGCCGGGACGCCAATTGAACAGGAGTGGTTGTCCCGGACGGGTGGCTCGCGGCCGTCAACGGGCCGCTTCGACCGAGACGTCGAGCCTGGGGTACCGCCCGAGACCGTTCCACAGCGTGCGGGTGAGCAGGTCGGCGGCCTCTTCCAGTGAGCACGCCCGGTGCTCCACCCACTCGCTGGCGCCGGCCTCGAGCATG
>Ga0081538_10001798_pt1 | contig 21644 bp, 20 predicted proteins | sample TabmetS5T2R1_FD_71022 | JGI IMG/M metagenome (GOLD analysis project Ga0081538, IMG submission 71022) | Tabebuia heterophylla rhizosphere microbial communities from the University of Puerto Rico - S5T2R1 | ecosystem: Host-associated > Plants > Roots > Rhizosphere ...
GCGCGGCGGGCTCCGCGACCCGGTCGGGCGGCGGCAGCTCGGCCAGGCCCGGGGCGGCGGTCGCCGGCTCGGGGATGGCCGCCGGTTCCCTCGGCCACACCAGCAGCGCGTGGGGCAGCAGCGACAGCGCCGTCACGCCGCCGTACCAGGAGTGGCGCAGCTGGACCTTGATCCCGTGGCGCTGCGCCAGCCGGCCGACCACGTACAGGCCGAGCACGCGCGACAGCGCGAAGTCGATCTCCGGCGGGTTCGCCAGGCGCTCGTTGGCCTGGATCAGCTCCTCGTCGCTCATGCCGAGCCCGCGGTCCTCGATCTCGATCACGTAGCCGTGCGGGACCGCCTGGCCGGCGATCTGGACCTTGGTGTTGGGCGGCGAGAAGGCGGTGGCGTTCTCGATCAGCTCGGCCAGCAGGTGGATGACGTCGACCGAGGCGTGGGCGGTCACCTCCAGGTCGGCGAGGGGCAGGAACTCGACGCGCTGGTACTCCTCGACCTCGGCCGCGGCCGCACGGACCACGTCCACCAGGGTCATCCGCTGCGCCCAGTGGCGGCCGGGGTCGGCGCCCGACAGCACGATCAGGTCCTCGGCGTTGCGCCGCATGCGGGTGGCGAGGTGGTCGAGGCGGAACAGGTGCTCCAGGGTCTCGGGGTCGGCCTCGTTGCGCTCCAGGTCGTCGATCAGCTCCAGCTGGCGGTCGATCAGGGTCTGGGAGCGGCGCGCCAGGTTGGTGAACATGTCGCCGATGGAGCGGCGCAGCGCCGCCTGCTCGGTGGCGAGCCGGACGGCGACCTCCTGGATCTCGTCGACCGCCTGCGCGACCTGGCCGATCTCGTCCCGCGACCGGATCCCGATCGGCTCCACGCGGACGTCGAGGTCGCCGCTGTCGGTGGTGCGCAGCCGCTCGACCGCGTCCGGCAGGTGGTGCTCGGCGATCTCCAGCGCGCCGGCCCGCAGGCGCTGCAGCGGGCGGGCCATCGACCGCGCCACCGCGAACAGCGCCAGCAGCGCGACCGCCAGGATGATCGCGATCAGCAAGGCGTCGCGGAGCGCCTGGCGCTGGGCGGCGGAGCTGAGGTCCTGGCTCTGGCCGATGACGCCGTCCAGCAGCTGGCCCTCGACCGCCCGGATGAGCTCGAGCTGGGTGTTGGTGGCGGCCAGCCACTGCTGGGGCTCGACCTCCAGGCTGGACTGCGACTGGCGGCGCAGTGCGCCCTGCGCGATCCGGTTGACGGTAAGGACGGCCTGGCCGGTGACGACGTTGGCGAACACGCCGCGCTGCTGCGCGTTGGCGTCGGCCTGGAACTGGTCGAACGCGGCACGCTGCCGAGCCAGCAGGTCGGAGAAGCTCTGGAACTCGCCGAACGCGAACGCGTCGCGGTAGCCGATGGCCAGGAGCGTGCCGCGCAGTTGGGCGGCGACCTCCTTGGCACGGGAGAGGTCGTTGAACGCGCGGACGCTCTGGGCGAACTCCTCGTCCCCGCCCGGCTGCGCGATCTCCAGGTTGAGGTCGAGCAGGCGGGAGATGAGCTGGGAGTACTCGCCGAAGATCGCTTGGCTCGTCAGCGACGCCGAGACGACCGCCTCCCGGAGCCCGGCGAGGTCCTCGAGCCCGGCCCGCGCCGCGTCGAACCTGGCCTGCTGCCGGGGGCCGAGGGTGTCGTAGAGGGGCGCCTCGGCGGCGCGGTAGGCGGCGACCTGCCGGTCGACCAGCGGCTGCTGCTCGTTCAAGGGCTTGGTGCTCGCCTGCCGGCCGTCCTTCTCCATGAAGCCGGCGCTGAGGTCGCGTTCCGTCTGCAGCTCGTGGGCCAGCGCGGTGAGCTGGACCCCGAACTCGGCGAGCCTGCTCCCCCGGTCGAGGGCGCGCACGTCCCGGACCGACGAGCCGATCCCGAAGCTGGCCAGCACCAGGAACGCGAACGCCGGGATCACCAGGACGGCGATCAGCTTCGAGCGGACGCGCCAGTGGCGCAGCGTCAGGAACCGGCCGGGGTCCCTGCCGCGGAGCGATGCCAGTGTAGAGGCGTCGTTCGTATCCCGTGTCTGCACGGTCTCACTACCTCTCTCGGCCGGAGGCGTGGTGGCGCCGGATTATACCCAGCTCGCATGGTCCTGCGAGGCTTGAGAAGTTGACACTGTCTCGACCCCCGGCGCAATCTAGCGCGGCCAGTCGCCCCCATCCCATTTGACGGGAGAGATGTCTGCTATGCGCGCCTGGGCCCGTACCTCCGTCGCCGTTGTCGTGATCCTTCTGGCCGCCGCCTGCACCGGGTCGAACCCGGACGACCAGTCGGGCGGGGTGAGCGAGGTCAAGATCGGCGTCCTGGCGCCCATCTCGGGGAAGAACCGCGACGCCGGCAGGGACGCGCTGCGCGGCGCCCAGCTCGCCGCGGCGCTGGTCAACGGCGAGGAGGGGCCGGTCCCGCTGCTCGACGTCACCACCGCGGGGCTGAGCCGCCTCGGCGGTCCCAAGCTCACCATCGTGCCCGCCGACACCAAGAGCGACGCCAGCCTGGGAATCCGGCAGGCCATCCGCCTGACCACCCAGGAGCGGGTCGCCGGGCTCGTCGGGGCCTACGACACCGACGTGACCGCCGCGGCCAGCCAGCGGACCGAGCGGCTCGGGGTGCCGTTCGTGAACGGCGACTCCTCCACCGTGTTCCTGGCCGAGCGGGGGCTCGACTGGTTCTTCCGCACCGGCCCGACCGACCGGATGTTCGGGGAGTCCTTCTTCGCCATCCTCAGCCAGCAGCAGCGCCATCCGGAGCGGATCACCGTGCTCTACGACAAGGACGCCCGCGGCGAGGACATGCACGCGGTGATCCACAACCTGGCGCCCGAGGCCGGCTACGACGAGCACGGCATGGTCACCTTCGCGCCACGGACGCCCAACCTCCTCCCGGCGCTGACCGAGGTCCGCGATCAGAAGAAGCCCGATGTGCTGTTCCTCAACACCTCCTCCTCCGAGGACACCGTGCGGGTCCTCAAGACGTTCGACGCGATCGGCTACCGGCCACCGCAGATCATGGTGATGAGCGCCGGGCTCTCGGAGCCGGCCGCCCTGGAGGCCGCCGGACAGGCCGGCGAAGGGCTGCTCTACAGCTCCTCCTGGTCGCGGGGGATCGCCGCCCGCAACCCCTCCGCCAAGCCGATCATGGACCGCTACGAGGAGCGCTTCAGCAGCCCCATGAGCGAGGTGGCGGCGGGCTCGTTCACCGCCACGCTGACGCTGGCCGCCGGGATCGACGCCGCCGGCTCGGTGGACCCGCAGCAGGTGCGCGGCGCCCTGCTCGGCCTCGACCTCCCGGGGCGCAGCACGATCATGCCGTGGAGCGGCGTGCAGTTCGACGCCGCCAGCCACCAGAACATCCGGGCGGCCGGCACGGTCGAGCAGCTGGTCGAGGGCGACCTCCGCGTGGTGTTCCCCCGCGAGCTCGCGCAGGCCGGACCGGCCTGACGGCGGGGCGCCCGCCGGTGACGGCCGCCACGGTCGTCCGCGGCGGGCACGTCCTGACCATGGCCCGGCCGGCGACCTGGCGGGCGGGGCGGTCGCCTTCGCCGACGGCGAGATCCTGGCGGTCGGCCCCTTCGGCGAGGTCGCCGCCCGCTTCCCGGACGCCGAGGTGGTCGGCGACGACCACGGGGTGGTGCTGCCCGGGCTCGTCAACGCCCACACCCACCTGTCGGAGGCGCTGATCCCGGCATGGGCGAGGACCTGACGCTGTTCGAGTGGCTCACCCGGATCGTGGTCCCGGCCGGCCGGCACCTGACCAGGGAGATGGCCATGGTCGGGAGCATGCTCAAGGGCGCCGAGCTGCTGCTGTCCGGCGTCACCTGCACCAGCGACATGTTCTGCCACACCAACATGGGCTCCCTGGCCAGCCTCGGCGCGGTCGACGGGCTGGAGGCGATGGGCCTGCGCCGCGCCCCTGCGACCAGCCGGCGCCGGCACGCGCCCGTCCTCCATGGCTCCCAAGGGTCGCTTGTCTCTGGTCTGGGACAGCGCGCGGGACGGTATCACGAGAAGGTGGCGGCGGCGAGGACCTGCCCGAGCCCGGGCGTCGACCACTCGTCGACCACCAGGATGCGGGAGCTCGGCAGGTACCAGACCCGCTGCCGGTAGCTGGTCTTCGGCTTCAGCGTGCCGGCGTCCAGGCACGGGACCGTCCACTCGCGGTAGAGCGCCGTCTTGGTCCCCACCTGGGCGAAGCCGCGCCTCCTGGGCTGGCGCGGGGTCTGCTCGGCCAGCCCGTCGCGGTCCGCCGGGCAGCCCTCCACGCCGGCGCCCGGGTGCCAGACGCGCTCGGGGTCGTAGGGGCCGAGCGCGTTGGCGATCGCGATCTGGCTGGGCCCCAGGAGCAGGAAGCCGGGGCAGTCGACCGCGCCGGCGCCCCGGCGGCAGGCGCCGGTGGCGACCGTCACGTGGTCGGCGCCGTCGCGGCTGGCCCGCCACCCCGCCCGCAGCCGGAGGGTCATCCCCCGAAAGCTGAGCCTCCGGTCCGTGGGCCGGCCGGGCGGGGCGGCGGGCGGCACGGTGGAGGCGGTGCGCCGCGAGGTCGTGCCCCTGACGGTGGTGGTGGTCGCGTCCGTAGTGGTGGAGGCGCCGGTGGTCGTCCCGGCCGCCTGCGTGGTGGCGATCCCGAGTCCCCCACCGGCCTGGCCGGCGTCGCCGGCGCAGCCGGCCAGGCCGCCGGCGGCGGCGATGCCGAGCAGCAGGACGGGGGCCCTCCAGCGACGCATCGGCGGCCTCCTCGCCGTGGGTCACCCCCGTACTTTACGCCGGCTTTGCGCCGCGCTCGGTAGGGTCGGAGCATGCAACAGCCCCGGACGCCGCTGCCCGACCCGGACGTCGTCCGGCTGCCGCCGGGCGCCATGCTGGTGGTCGCCGGCGTTCCCGGCGCCGGCAAGACGACGCTGCTCTCCCGCCTGGACGCCGCCGGCTCCCGGGTGCTCGACCCGGAGCCGATCCGTGCCCGGTACGCCCGCCGGCTCGGCCGCCTTCCGTACCCCCTCTGGCGCCCGCTGGTCCACGCGGAGCACTACCTGCGGCTGCTGCTGGCGCTCCGGGACCGTTCTGGCCTGGTCGTCCACGAGACCGGCACCCGCGCCTGGCGGCGGCGGTTGCTGGCCGCCGCGGCGCGCCGTTCCGGCCGCACCGCGCACCTGCTGCTGCTGGACGTCACGGCGCAGGCCGCGCTGCAGGGCCAGCGGCGGCGGCGGCGCACCGTCCGGCCGGGGGCCTTCAGCGGCCACTGGCGGCGCTGGCAGGCCCTGCGGGGTGCGCTGGCCGCGCCCGCCGGCGACCGGGCCGCGCTGGCCGGCGAGGGCTGGGCATCGGTGCGCCTGGTGGACCGGGTGGGCGCCGGCCGCCTGACCCGGGTCGACATCCCCCACGGGCCGCCGCGCTGACCACGGCTCCCCAGGATCGCCCATAGCAACCATGTCGGCAGTTCTTCCCATGGGGTTTCCTCGCGGCAGGAGCCGGATGGTAGCGTCCGGGTCGCGGGCGGTGGTCGACGGTGGAGCCACCTTGGAGCGTCCCGGCTCGCGGCGCCGGGTGTTGGGGGGTTCCGGGACATGGACGCGAGGCCGCTGGCCACGTCCGGGCGTGCGGCCCGCCGTCCTACCGTGCGGACGCTGGCGGCGTGGCTCGCCGGGACCGCGCTGCTCGCCGTCGCCTACGTGGCCGCCGCCAAGGCCGCGTTCGCGCTCGCGTTCGTGCACACCAGCATCGCGCCGGTCTGGCCGCCGAGCGGGATCGCGCTGGCGGCGGTGCTGCTGTTCGGCCGCCGGGCGGTCCCCGGGGTGCTGCTCGGGGCGTTCCTGTTCAACGCCTCGACGCCGGTGCCGCTGTGGGTGAGCGCCGCGATCGGGGTCGGCAACACCCTGGAGGCGGTCACCGGCGCCTGGCTGCTGCGCCGCGTCGGGTTCCGCCGCGCGATCGACCGGGTCCGCGACGTCCTCGCCCTGGTGGGACTCGGGGCGCTGGCGAGCACGGCGGTGAGCGCCAGCGTCGGGGTCGGGAGCCTGTGGCTCGCCGGCATCCTCACCGGCGTCGAGGTGCGGGCGGCGTGGGCGATCTGGTGGCTCGGGGACGCCTCCGGCATGCTGACGGTCGCGCCGCTGCTGCTGCTGGCGTCGGCCTGGCACCGGCAGCAGCCGGAGCCGGCCCGGGTGCTGGAGGCGGTGGCGCTGGGGGCGACGCTGGTCCTGGTGGTCGACGCCGGCCTCACCGAACGCGTGGCACGGCCGTTCCTGGTGTTCCCGGCGCTGGTGTGGGCCGCGGTCCGCTTCCGCCAGGCCGGCGCGGCGGTGGCCAGCCTGTTCGTCTCTGCGGTGGTGGTCTGGCTGACCCTGCACGGCCACGGGCCGTTCGTGGAGCCGTCGCTCACCCAGAGCCTGCTGCTGACCCAGACCTCCACCGGCGCGCTGATGGCGACCAGCCTGGTGCTGGCCGCGCTCACCGTCCAGCGGGAGCTGGCCGCGCAGAGGCTCGCGGAGCGCGAACGGCAGCTCGCCCAGGCGCAGACCATCGCGCAGCTCGGCAGCTTCGAGTGGGAGCTCGCGAGCGACCAGCTGACGATGAGCTCCGGCCTGCGACGCATCCTGGCGCCGGAGGACGAGGAGGACCCGGAGCCGGGCGCCAGCTTCGGGACGCTGGCCGCCAGCATCCACCCCGACGACCGGCAACGGGTCACCGAGACCCTCCTCCGCTCCAGCCGCAGCGGCGCGCCGATCCGGCTGGAGGCGCGGATCGTCCGGCCGGGCGGCGAGGTCCGGGTGCTGGCGACGCGGGGGGAGCTCGCCCGCGACGAGCAGGGCCACCCGGTGCGGCTGATCGGCGTCTGCCAGGACGTGACCGAGCAGCGGCACAGCGAGGAGCAGCTGGCCGAGGCGCACGCCCAGGCCGAGCTGTCCCGCCGGCTGCAGAGCGGCCTGCTGCCCGTGCTGTCGCTGGACGACGCCACGCTGCTGCTCCGCACCCGCTACCAGCCGGGGCAGCGGCGGGCGCTGCTGGGCGCGGACTTCTACGACGCGCTGGAGCTGGCCGACGGCACCGTCGCCACGCTGATCGGCGACGTGGCGGGGCACGGCCCCGACGAGGCGGCGGTCGCCGTGGCGCTGCGGGCGGCCTGGCGGGGGCTGGTGCTGTCCGGCCACGGGCCGGAGGCGCTGCTGGAAGGGCTCGACAAGGTGCTGGTGGCCAACCGGCCGTCGGAGGAGATCTTCACCACCGTGTGCTGCACCTGGATCAGCCCCGACCGTGGGCGGGTCACGGTGGCGCTGGCCGGCCACCCGCCGCCGCTGCTGGTCCGCGGCGGGCGGGTCGCGGCGGCGGAGGTGCCGGGCGGTCCGGCGCTGGGCATCCTGGAGGACCGGTACGCGTGGGAGGCCAGGACGCTCGAGGTCGGCGACGAGTGGACCCTGCTGTGCTACACCGACGGGCTGGTCGAGGGGCTGCGGGCGCCCGGGTCGATGGAGCGCTTCGGGATCGACGCGCTGGTCGGCACCGTCGCCGGGCTGCTCGCGACGGCCGACGACCTGGACGCCGCGCTCGACGACCTGCTGGCGGCGGTCCGCGCCGCCAACGGCGGCGAGCTGTCGGACGACGTCGCGATCCTGTGCTGCGCCCAGGTCGAGGCGTTCCGCCTGGCCCCACCGCCCCTCAGAGGGGTGGCCGCTCGACCGAGGCGGTGAGCTCCGCCAGCGCCTCCGGCAGCGGCGCCACCCCGAGCCCGGGCCCGTCCGGCACCGCCAGGTGGCCGTCCTGCAGCACGAACGGGGCGGTCAGGTCCAGGCGGAAGTAGCGGTCGGAGGCGGAGGTGTCGCCGGGCAGGGTGAAGCCGGGCAGGGCGGCGAGGGCGACGTTGGCGGCCCGGCCGATGCCGGTCTCCAGCATCCCGCCGCACCAGAGGGGCACGCCGCGGGCCAGGCACTGGTCGTGCAGGCGCCGCGCCTCCAGGTAGCCGCCGACCCGGCCCGCCTTGACGTTGACGATCCGGCAGGCGCCGAGCGCGACGGCGTCGACGGCCGCCTTGGCGGAGGTGATCGACTCGTCCAGGCAGATCGGGGTGCGCAGGCGCCGCTGCAGCGCGGCGTGGCCGAGCAGGTCCTCCTCGGCCAGCGGCTGCTCGACCAGCAGCAGGCCGAACGGGTCGAGGCCGGCCAGCCGGTCGGCGTCGGCGAGGGTGTAGGCGGCGTTGGCGTCGACCTGCAACGCCAGCTCCTCGCCGAAGCGGTCGCGCACCGCCCACACCGGATCCAGGTCCCACCCCGGCTCGATCTTCAGCTTGATCCTGCGGTAGCCGGCCTCCAGGTAGCCGGCGACGGCGTCCAGCAGCTCCGGCAGCGACGCCATGATGCCGACCGAGACCCCGGCGGGGACCCGGTCGCGGGTCGCGCCGAGGTACCGGGCGAGGGGGAGGCCGCGGGCCCGGAGCCAGGCGTCGAGCACGGCCAGCTCCAGCGCCGCCTTGGCCATGCGGTGGCCCTTGACGAAGCCGAGCGCCGGCGCGACCGCCTCCGGCCGCAGGTCGGGCAGGTCGGCCACGGCCGGCAGCAGGAACCGGCGCAGGACGTCCGCGGCGCCGTCGGCGTACTCCGAGGAGTAGCGGGGCTCGGCGGCGGCCACGCACTCCCCCCAGCCCTCGGCCTCGGCAGTGACCACCCGGACCAGCAGCACGTCGCGGTCGCGTTCCACGCCGAAGGAGGTGCGGAACGGGGTGACCAGCGGCAGCCGCACCCGCCGCAGCTCCGCCTCGGCGAGCTTCACGGCGACCGGCCACCGGCTGCGGGCCGCTGCAGCACGTAGCGGCCGTCGCGGGCGAACCCGGTCACCGCGACGCCGTCGGCCATCAGGCCGCCGAGGGTGTCGCGGACGGCGTGCCGCCAACGCCGGGCCGCGGCCGGGTCCCGCTCGCGCAGTCCCTCCACATCCGGCGGCACGCGGACCAGCAGCAGCTCGGCGTCGGTGGGCCCGGCCAGCGGCAGGCCGCCGGCGTCGGAGTCCAGCGCCACCGTGGCGCCGGCCGCGCGCAGCGCCTCGGGGTCCGGCTCGCTCGGCGACCCCGAGCAGGCGGCCGCCACCCGCGGGTCGTCCAGCCGCCAGGAGACCAGCAGCCGGTCGCTCTCCTCGCCGGCGTTGATCGCGTCGGTCATCGGCCCGTAGAAGTCGGGCAGGTAGCCGGTGGCCGCGGCGGCGAGCTTGGTCAGGTTGAACCAGGCGTTGCGGGCCACCAGCGGGTCGAAGGTCCACACCACCAGCGGCAGCCCGTGGGACAGCGCCCAGGCCCGCTGGTGCGCCTTGAGGGCGAAGCCGACGCCGTGGCGCTGGGTACCCGGGGCCACCCCGGCGATGTGGGAGTGCAGCGCCAGCCCGCCGCCGGCCGGGCCGGGGGCGCCGCCAGCCTGGCCGCCGTGCACCCCGCCGGGCCAGGCCAGGAACCCCATGCAGGCCCCGGCCAGCCGCTCCCGCGCCCACGCCCCGGCGACGTAGTTGCCGGCGTGCGCCAGCGCCCGCAGCAGCTCGGCGGTGACCGGCGGCGGGCTGCCGGCGGCCGGCCGCCAGATCTCCTGGAACAGCCACGCCGCCTGCCTGAGCTCGGCGACCTCGTGCAGCTCGCGGACGTCGACCCCGGCCGCCCCGGCGGCGGCGCGGGCCTGGGCCGCCGCGGTGGCGGTGTCGGCCGGTGCCATCCTCACCTCCTGTGGCCGGCTGCATGGTAGCCGGACGGCCTCAACGTGGCGCGTACGTCGAGCGACGGATGACAGCGGGGGCGGGCGCCCCTATGGTGCCACCGTGGACCAGGGGAGGCTGCGCCGCAGCTGGACAGCCGGCTCGGCCAGGGCGGACGACGTGCTGCTGGCAGCGGGCGTGGCGGTGTTCGGGGTGGTGGGCACCGTCGGCGCCGCGGCCGAGCAGCCGGCCGCCCGGCCGCTGGACGCGGCCGGCTGGGCGCTGCTGCTGGTCGCCAGCGCGGCGCTGCTGGCCCGGCGGCGCCACCCGCTCGCGGTGCTCGCGCTGACGGCGGCGGCGACGGTGGTCTGGCTGGCCGCCGCCTACCCCTACGGCCCGGCGTTCCTGCCGCTGTCGCTCGCGGTGTACACGATGGCGACGGTCACCCCCGGCACCCGGCTCCCGGCGCTGGTCGGCGGCGTGGCGGCCCTGCTGGTCCTGCTCGTCGCCCTGGGGGTCGCCGACGGCGGGGCCTGGCGCGCCGAGGAGCTCCCTGGCGTGCTGCTGGCCTGGCTGGCGTTGCTGGGGGTGCCGCTGTGGGTGGGGGCGGTGGCGCGGTCCCGCCGCGAGCGTGCCGCCGAGCAGGCCCGCCGCCGCGCCGACGACGAGCGGCTGCGCGTGGCCAGGGAGCTGCACGACGTGGTGTCGCACAGCATCGCGATGATCAACTTCCGCGCCGGGGTCGCCCTGCACGTCCTGGAGCGCCGGCCCGAGCAGGCCCGCGAGGCGCTGACGGCCATCAGGCAGGCCAGCGCCGGGGCGCTGCAGGAGCTGCGGGCGACCCTCGGCGTGCTGCGCCAGCCCGCCGTCGGGGAACGGTCGCAGGCGTCGCTGCCCGGGCTGGCGCAGCTCGAGGAGCTGGTGGCCGGGGCGGCCGGGGCCGGGCCGCCGGTGGCGCTGGTGGTCGACGGCGAGCCGGCCGACCTGCCGCCGGCGGTCGACCTGGCCGCCTACCGGGTGGTGCAGGAGTCGCTCACCAACGTGGTCCGCCACGCCGGCGCGGCGCGGGCCACCGTCCGGGTCGCCTTCGGCCCGGCCGACCTGGTGGTCGAGGTCACCGACGACGGCGCCGGCGCGACCGCGGGCCCCGCCGGCGGGCACGGCATCGCGGGCATGCGGGAGCGGGTCGCGGCGCTCGGCGGCGAGCTCCAGGCCGGCCCGGGCCCGCTGGGCGGCTTCCGGGTCCGGGCCCGCCTGCCCCTGGTGGACGCCCAGGGGAACGCGGGCGGGGCGGCACCGTGATCCGGGTGGTGGTCGCCGACGACCAGGCCCTGTTCCGCGCCGGCTTCCGGGTGCTGCTGGAGCCCGAGGACGACCTCGAGCTGGTCGGCGAGGCCGGCGACGGGCGCACCGCGCTGGAGGTGGTGCGCCGCACCCGGCCGGACGTGGTGCTGATGGACGTGCGCATGCCCGGCATGGACGGGATCGAGGCGACCAGGGCGATCGCCGCCGACGCGCGGTTGGCCGGCGTCCGGGTGGTGATCCTCACCACCTACGAGCTGGACGACTACGTCTTCGACGGGCTCCGTGCCGGCGCCGCCGGCTTCCTGGTCAAGGACACCGACCCGGCCGAGCTGCTGCGCGCCATCCGGGTGGTGGCCGCCGGCGACGCGCTGCTGTCGCCGGGCGTCACCCGCCGGCTGATCGCCGACCTGGTCGCCCGCCCCGACCGCCGCGCCGCGCCGCCGCCGGAGCTGGCGGCCCTGACCGGGCGGGAACGCGAGGTGGTCGCGCTGGTGGCGCTCGGGCTCGCCAACGACGAGATCGCCGGCCGCCTGGTGGTCAGCCCGGCGACCGTCAGGACCCACGTGAGCCGGGCGATGACCAAGCTGGGCGCCCGCGACCGCGCCCAGCTGGTGGTGTTCGCCTACCAGGCCGGCCTGGCCGCCCCCGGCCACTAGGCAGGCGGGCTCAGCCGAACAGCGGGAACCGCTCCGCCAGGGCGCCGAGGGCGTCGCGCTCGGTGCCGGTCAGCGCCACCCTCCCGGATCCCTTCAGCGCGTAGGTGGCGTCGTCCCAGGCGACCGGCACCGGCCGGCCGAGCAGCGCGTCGAGGGTGTCGCGGGCGACCGCCAGCGACGCGGGCACCGGCGGCGGCGCGTCCGGCAGCTCCAGCGTCAGGTCCAGGTGGTGGACGGCGGCCTCGACCGCCCAGGTCGCCAGGAAGTCGCCCATGGGCATGACGTGCTCCTGGAAGTCGAGCCGCTGCTCGGGGTCGGCGCTCCGTGCCAGCCGCAGCACCGCCCCCAGGGGCTTGCGCAGGTGCGCCACCAGCGCGGTGGGCCGGGCGTAGGCGGAGGCGACCAGCCGGACGAACCTGGCGTGGCCCACGTCGAGCCCGTCGCCGGCGCAGCAGTCCCGCCAGTAGGTGGCGAAGTCGGTGTCGGCGGGGCGGTCGGTGGGGCTGGCGAAGCCGACCAGGATCTCCTCCAGGCCGCCGTGGAGGTGGTAGAGCACGTCGCAGACCGCCCAGCCGCGGCAGCGGCTCGCCAGCAGCAGCTGCTCGTCGGTCAGCGAGCCCGCCAGCTCCTCCAGCAGCGCGTACTCGGCGAGGAAGGCGTCGCGGGCCGACCGGAACGGGTAGGACGCCAATGGCATCGGGTCACACCCGCTCGAGGCCGACGTAGTTCTCGGCCAGGCTGCGGGCGGCCGCCTCCGAGCCGGTCACGTACTCCAGCCGCGCCCGCTGCAGCCGGAGCTGGAAGCCGTCGTCGGCCGGCGAACGGTGCAGCAGCGTCGTCATCCAGGTGGAGAAGTCCTGCGCGCGCCACACCCGCCGCAGGCAGGTGGCCGACCAGGCGTCGAGCAGGCCGGTGCCGCCACCCCCGTACCAGGCGGCCAGCGCCTCGGCCAGCAGGCGCACGTCGGCCACGGCCAGGTTCATGCCCTTGGCGCCGGTCGGCGGGACGATGTGGGCCGCGTCGCCGGCCAGCAGCAGCCGACCGAACCGCATCGGCTCCACCACGAAGCTGCGCATCCCGGTGACCCCCTTCTCCAGGATCTCCCCCTCCGCCAGCGTCCAGCCGTCGTCGGTCCCCAGCCGCGCCTGCAGCTCCTCCCAGATCCGCTCGTCGGGCCAGCGCTCGATCGGCTCCTCCGGGTCGACCTGCAGGTAGAGGCGGGTGAGCTGGGGCGAGCGCATGCTGTGCAGCGCGAAGCCGCGGTCGGAGGAGGCGTAGACGATCTCGCTGCTGGACGGCGCCACCGCGGCCAGCACCCCGAGCCAGGCGTAGGGGTACTCCCGCTCGTAGACGCCGCGGGCCGCCGCCGGGACCGCGTCGCGGCAGACGCCGTGGAAGCCGTCGCAGCCGGCCACCACGTCGCAGGCCAGCTCCTGCTCCCGGCCGCCGAGGCGGTAGCGGACCAGCGGACGGTCGGAGTCCAGCGCCTCGGGGCGGACGTCGTCGACCTCGAAGAGGACCTGGCCGCCGGCCTCCAGCCGCGCGCGGATGAGGTCCTTGACCACCTCCTGCTGGCCGTAGATGGTGATCGACCGCCCGGTGAGGTCGGTCAGCGGGACACGGTGCCGGCGGCGGCCGAACCGCAGCTCGATGCCGTGGTGGACCATGCCCTGTTGGCGCATCCGCTCGCCCACGCCGGCCCGCTCCAGCAGCTCCACGGTGCCCTGCTCCAGCACCCCGGCGCGCACCCGCTGCTCGACGTGCTCGCGGCTGCGCGCCTCCAGCACCACCGACTCGACGCCGTCCAGGTGCAGCAGGTGCGCCAGCATCAGGCCGGCCGGTCCGGCCCCGACGATCCCCACCTGGGTGCGCATGCGGTGCTCCTCCGGTCGCGCTGTGGTTACGATCAGCACCGAGGAGGATGCCATGTCCGAGACGAGGATCGTCCGCCGCGCCCGCGGCTACCGCCGCCGCGACCCCGGCGCGCAGCCGCCGTACCTGTTCCCCGACTACCAGGCCACCCGCCTGCGCGCCCCCGGCCGGCCGCTGACCCTGCTGCCCCACTCGCTGACCGAGATCACCGGCCCGCTGCTCGGCGAGGGCCGCGTCGGCGAGCTGGACCACGACCTGACCCGCCAGCACCCCGGCGAGCCGCTCGGCGAGCGGATCGTGGTCACCGGCCGCGTGCTGGACGGCGACGGCCGCCCCGTGCCGGACACCCTGGTGGAGGTCTGGCAGGCCAACGCCGCCGGCCGCTACGCCCACGACGTCGACCGGCACCCGGCTCCCCTCGACCCCAACTTCAGCGGCGTCGGCCGCTGCCTGACCGGCGCCGACGGCGGCTACCGGTTCGTCACCGTCAGGCCGGGCGCCTACCCCTGGCGCAACCACGACAACGCCTGGCGGCCGGCCCACATCCACTTCTCGCTGTTCGGGCGGTCGTTCACCCAGCGGCTCGTCACCCAGATGTACTTCCCGGGCGACCCGCTGTTCTTCCAGGACCCGATGTTCAACTCGATCCCCGACCCGGCGGCGCGCCAGCGGCTGGTCGCCGGCTTCGCGCTGGACGCCACCGTCCCGCAGTGGGCGCTCGGCTACCGCTTCGACATCGTGCTGCGCGGCCGCGACGTCACCCCCACCGACGACGAGGAGCACGGCGGATGAGCCTGCCGCCGACGCCGTCGCAGACCATCGGGCCGTTCTTCGCCCTCGCCGACACGGGCGCCCTGCCGTGGCCGGACGGACCGTACGTGGTGCCCGACGGGACCCCTGGCGCGTTCCGCCTGGAGGGGCGGGTGCTGGACGGCGCCGGCGCGCCGGTGCCCGACGGCCTGGTGGAGGCCTGGCAGGCCGACCCCGACGGGCGCTTCGCGCACCCCGACGACCCGCGCGGCGCGGTCGAGCGGCCGGGGTTCCGCGGCTTCGGCCGCTGCGCCACCGACGCAGACGGCCGCTGGTTCCTGCTGACCGTCAAGCCGGGGACGGTCCCGGCGCCCGACGGCCGGCCGCAGGCGCCGCACCTGGACCTGTCGGTGTTCGCCCGCGGCCTCAACGACCGCCTGGTCACCCGCGTGTACTTCGCCGACGAGCGGCGGCGCAACGCCACCGACCCGGTGCTGGCGTCGCTGCCGGAGCCGGCCAGGGCCACGCTGCTGGCCGAGCCGGTGGACGGCGGCTACCGCTTCGACGTCCACCTCCAGGGGGAGCATGAGACCGTCTTCTTCGACCTCTGACGCGGACGGCGGCCTGTTCGGCGGGGTGTTCGCGCGCGGGCCGGTGGCCCGGCAGGTCGGCGACCACGCCATGCTGCAGGCGATGCTGGACGCCGAGGCCGCCCTGGCGCGGGCGTCGGCCGCCGCCGGCGTGATCCCGGCGGCGGCCGCCGAGGCGATCGCCGCACGCTGCGACGCCGGCCACTTCGACGCCGCCGCGCTGGGCCGGGCGGCGGCCGACGCCGGCAACCCGGTGGTGCCGCTGGTGCGGGCGCTGGCCGCGCAGCTCCCCGAGGAGGCGGCCGGGCACGTGCACCAGGGCGCGACCAGCCAGGACGTGCTCGACACCGCCGCCATGCTGGTCGCCCACCGGGCGCTCGGCCCGCTGCTGGAGGACCTGGCCGCCGCCGCCGCGGCCTGCGCCCGCCTGGCCGAGGCGCACCGCGGCACCGTGCTCGCCGGCCGGACCCTGCTGCAGCAGGCGGTCCCGGTGACCTTCGGGCTGAAGGCGGCGGGGTGGCTGGTGGGGCTGGACGAGACCCGCCTGCGGCTGGACGAGGTCCGCCGGCGGGTCCTGGCGGTGCAGCTCGGCGGCGCCGCGGGGACCCTGGCGGGGTTCGGCGACCGCGGGCTGGCGGTGCTGGCGGCCTTCGCCGCCGAGCTCGGCCTGGCCGAGCCGACCGTGCCCTGGCACGCGGTGCGGACCCGGCCGGCCGCGCTGGCCGGGGCGCTCGGCGCCTGCGCCGGGGTGCTCGGCAAGGTCGCCCGCGACGTCGCCCTGCTGGCCCAGAACGAGGTCGCCGAGGTCCGCGAGGGCGGCGCTCCGGGCCGGGGCGGCTCCTCGGCCATGCCGCACAAGCGCAACCCGGTCGCGGCCGTGGCGGCCGCCGCGTGCGCGGCCCGCGTGCCCGGCCTGGTGGCGACCATGCTGGCGGCGATGCCGCAGGAGCACGAGCGCGCGGCCGGCGGCTGGCACGCCGAGTGGGAGCCGCAGCGCGAGCTGCTGCGGCTGCTCGGCTCGGCGGCGGCCTGGGGCCGTGAGCTGCTGCAGGGCCTGGAGGTCGACGCCGGCCGCATGCGCGCCAACCTCGACGCCGCCGGCGGGCTGCCGCTGGCCGAGGCGGCGGTGGCCGCCCTCGCCGGCGCGCTGGGGCGCCCCGCCGCCCGCGAGGCGGTCGCGCTGGCCAGCCGCCAGGCCGCCGAGGCGGGCCGGCCGCTGCGCGAGGTGCTGCTGGAGTCGCCGCAGGTCGCCGGCCACCTCGACGCCGCCGACCTGGACCGGGCGCTGGACCCGGCCGCCCACCTTGGCGCCGCCGGGGACCTGGTCGACCGCGCCCTCGCCGCCCACCACGCCACCGAGGAGCAGGCATGAACGATCCCGGCATGACGGTCCGCCGCGAGGTGCTCGGCGACGCCCACGTCGACCGCGCGCAGGCGGCCACCACGCCGTTCACCGCGCCGTTCCAGGACCTGATCACCCGCTACGCCTGGGGCGAGGTGTGGGCCCGCCCGGGCCTGGACCGGCGCACCCGCAGCTGCGTCACGCTCGGGATGCTGGTCGCGCTACGCAGCGAGGAGGAGCTGGCCATGCACGTCCGCGCGGCGCTGCGCAACGGCGTCACCGCCGCGGAGGTCCAGGAGGTGCTGCTGCACGCCGCCGTCTACGCCGGCGTGCCCGCCGCCAACGCCGCCTTCGCGGTCGCCCAGCGGGTGCTCGACGAGGAGGCCGCCGGCTAGGGTCACAGCAGGCCGACGGTTGCGGCGCCGTCGACCTGGAGGGCGGCGCCGCTGACGAACCGGGCCGGGTCGGAGCAGAGGAAGCAGACCACCTTGCCGAAGTCGGCCGGGTCGCCGACCGGCCCGCCGCCCGGCCCGCCCGTCTGCCGGAGCCGCTCGGTGGCGTGGGTGCCGGGGCAGGCCAGGTTGAGGGTGATGCCGTCGCCGGCCAGGTCGGCGGCGGCGGTCTTGGCCCACGCCCACAGCCCGGCGCGGGCGGTGTTGGACAGCGCCAGCGTCGGGATCGGCTGCTTGACCGAGATCGAGGTGATCAGGCAGATGCGCCCCCACCCGACGGCGCGCATGTGCGGCACCGCCTGCCGCACCAGCCGGACCGACGCCAGCAGGTTGGCGTTGAGCGCGGCCTGGAGGTCCTCGTCGGCCACCTCCAGCGCCCGGCCGGGCGGCGGGCCGCCGGCGTTGGCGACCAGCACGTGCAGGCCGCCGAAGCGCTCGACGGCGGCGTCCACCAGCCGGCCGGGGGCCTCGGGATCGGTCACGTCGGCGGGCAGCGCCAGCGTCTCGCCGGGCATGGCCGCGGCCGCCTCGGCCAGCGCCGCCTGGTCGCGGGCGCACAGCACCACCTTGGCGCCCTCCTGGCTGAGCGCCAGCGCGCTCGCCCGCCCCAGCCCCTTCGACGAGCCCGTCACCAGCGCCACCCTGCCGTCCAGCCCCAGCTCCACCGCCGGCCCTCCTTGTCCGCGGTCACGCCCACCCGCGTAGCCTATGCGGGTGGGCGGCGACGATCGGGACCGGAACGGGGAGGGTGGCCTGCCGCTGCGGCCGCTGGGGTCGACCGGGCTGCGGGTGACGCCGCTCGGGCTCGGGCTGGCCGCGCTCGGCCGTCCCGCCTACATCGACCTCGGCCGGGCGGCCGACCTCGGCGCCGACCGCGGCGTCCAGGCGCTGGAGCGCCGCTGCCACCAGGTGCTCGACGCCGCCTGGGCCGCCGGCGTGCGCTACCTTGACGCGGCCCGTTCCTACGGCCGCGCCGAGGAGTTCCTGGCGTCGTGGCTGCGCCGCCGCGGGCTGGCCCCCGAGGCGCTCACGGTCGGCTCCAAGTGGGGCTACGCCTACGTCGGCGGCTGGCGGATGGACGCCGAGGTCCACGAGGTCAAGGACCACTCCCTGGCCGCGCTGCGCCGCCAGTACGGCGAGAGCCGCGCCCTGCTCGGGCCGCACCTGGACCTCTACCAGGTCCACTCGGCGACGCTGGAGAGCGGGGTGCTGGAGGACCGCGCGGTGCTGGCCGAGCTGGCCGGCCTGCGGGCCACCGGGCTGGTGGTCGGCCTCTCGGTGAGCGGGCCGCGCCAGGCCGAGGCCGTGCGCCGCGCCCTGGCGGTGGAGGTGGACGGGGTCAGCCCGTTCGGGGTGGTGCAGGCCACCTGGAACCTGCTGGAGCCGTCCGCCGGTCCGGCGCTGGCCGAGGCCTCGGCGCGCGGCTGGGGGGTGATCGTCAAGGAGGCGCTGGCCAACGGCCGGCTCAGCCCGCACGGCGAGGGGCGCCCGCAGGCCGTGCTTGGAGGCGTCGCGGCCAGGCACGCCACCGGCGTGGACGCGGTCGCGCTGGCCGCCGCGCTCGCCAACCCCTGGGCCGACGTGGCCCTCTCCGGCGCGGTCACCACCGCGCAGCTCGCCGGCAACCTCGCCGCCGCCCGGCTGCGCCTGGCCGCCGGGGAGCTGGAGGAGCTGCGGGCGCTGGCCGAGCCGCCGCAGCGGTACTGGGCCGAGCGCGGCCGGCTCCCCTGGGCGTGACCTCAGCCGGCCATGGCGGTGCCGGCCGACTGCAGGTCCTGGCAGGCCTGCACGACCCGGGCCGCCATCGAGGTCTCGGCCTTGGCCATGTAGCTGCGCGGGTCGTAGGCCTTCTTGCTGCCGACGCCGCCGTCGACCCGCAGCACCCCGTCGTAGCCCTTGAGCATGTGGTCGGCGATCGGGCGGGTGAGGGCGTACTGGGTGTCGGTGTCGATGTTCATCTTCACCACCCCGTAGGAGATCGCCTCGCGGATCTCCGCCAGCAGGGACCCGGAGCCGCCGTGGAACACCAGGTCGAACGGCCGCTCGCGGCCGACCCGGCCGGCGACCGTCTCCTGGATCTCCCGCAGGATCTCAGGGCGGAGCTTGACGTGGCCGGGCTGGTAGACGCCGTGGACGTTGCCGAAGGTCGCCGCCAGCAGGTAGCGGCCCCGCTCGCCGGTCCCCAGGGCCTCCGCGACCCGCAGGGCGTCCTCGGGGGTCGAGTAGAGCTTCTCGCTCATCTCGCCGACGACGTCGTCCTCCTCGCCGCCGACCACGCCGATCTCCAGCTCCATGACGACCCTGGCCTTGGCGCACTCGGCCAGCAGCTCCTCGGCGGTCCGGAGGTTCTCCTCCAGCGGCACCGCCGAGCCGTCCCACATGTGCGACTGGAACAGCGGTTCCCGCCCCGCCGCCACGCGCTCCTGCGACAGCCGCAGCAGCGACCACATGTAGGCGTCCAGCTTGTCCTTGGGGCAGTGGTCGGTGTGCAGCGCCACCTGGACCGGGTAGCCGGCGGCGACCACGTGGGCGAACTCGGCCAGCGCCACGGCGCCGGTCACCATGTCCTTGAGCCGCTGGCCGGACAGGAACGCCGCACCGCCGGTCGAGACCTGCACGATCCCGTCGCTGCCGGCGTCGGCGAACCCGCGCAGCGCCGCGTTCAGCGTCTCCGACGAGGTCACGTTGACGGCCGGGTAGGCGAAGCCGCCGGCCTTGGCCCGGTCCAGCATCTCCGCGTACGCCTCTGGGGTTGCGATCGGCATGGCCAGGCCCCCGTTCCACGAGATCTCCGGAGCCCACAGTATCCCGCGACCCGCCCGGCGGCGGGACCCCGTCAGGCGCCCAGCCAGATCATGCCGACCAGCTCGACGAAACATGGCGCGTGGGTGATCCGCCTTGGCCTGCCGCCTTGAATGAGACGAACGATCGTGCTATGAACGTGGCATGGGCAAGGGTGAGGACACCCGCGAGGCGGTCCTGGAGCAGGCGACCCGGCTCGCCAGCCAGGTGGGCCTGCACGGGCTGACGATCGGCTCGCTGGCGACCCGGACGCGGCTGTCCAAGAGCGGCCTGTTCGCCCACTTCCGCTCCAAGGAGTCGCTGCAGGTCCAGGTGCTCGACCACGCCGCGGCGCTGTTCGTCGACGTGGTCGTGCGGCCGGCGCTGGCGGCGCCCCGCGGCGAGCCGCGGGTCCGTGAGCTGTTCGAGCGCTGGCTCGGCTGGTGCGGCAGCGGCCAGCTGCCGGGCGGCTGCGTCTTCATCTTCGCCACCAACGAGTTCGACGACGAGCCAGGGCAGGTGCGCGACCGGCTGGTACGGGCCCAGCGCGACTGGATGGAGACGATCGCCACGGTGTTCCGCAGCGGGATCACCGAGGGCCAGTTCCGCCACGACGCCGACCCCGACCAGTTCGCCAACGACCTCTACGGCACCATCCTGGCCTACCACCACGCCCGCCGGCTGCTGCGCGACCCGCAGGCCGAGCGCCGCGCCCGCAACGCCCTCGACCGGCTGCTCGACGCCGCCAGGGCGGCGCCGGCCCTGACCTAGCCGCCCCGAGCAGGGAGCCCACGATGCCCACGACGCCGAAGAAAAGCACGATCGTTCGTATCAAGCGGGCGGTGCTGCCGCGCGCGACCATGGCCACGGTGCGGGCCGCCTTCTGGCTGTTGGAGCGGCTGGCGCCGGCGCTCGGCGCCCGCTGGGCGGCGCGGCTGTGGTTCACCGTCCCCCGCGGCGGCCGGCCAGGCAAGGGGCTCCCCGGCGGCGACCGGTTCCGGGTGCCGGTGCAGGGCGGCTCGGTGACGGGCTGGTCCTGGGGCGACCGCGACGGCGACCTCGTCTACCTGGTCCACGGGTGGGGCGGCTCGGCGGGCCAGCTGGGCGCGTTCGTCGAGCCGCTGCTGGCGGCCGGCTACCGGGTGGTCGCCTTCGACGCGCCCAGCCACGGCGAGTCGCCGCCCGGTCCCAGCGGGCCCCGGCGCGGCACGATCCTGGAGTTCGCCGCGGCGCTGCGCGCGGTCGCCGGCGCCGCCGGGCCGGCCCACGCGGTGGTCGCGCACTCCCTCGGCTGCGCCGCCACGGCCTTCGCCATGCGCGACGGCCTGGCCGCCGGCCGGGTGGCGTTCGTCGCGCCGTTCGTGAACGTCCTGCCGTACACCTACGGGTTCGCGAGCCGGCTCGGGTTCGGCGAGCGGGTCCGCGCCGGCATGGTGCGGCGCATCGAGCGGCGCATCGGCATGCCGATGTCGTCGTTCGACCTGACCGCGACGGCCCCGCAGCTGGCCCTGCCGCCGCTGCTGGTGGTGCACGACCGCGACGACCGCGAGACCCGCTGGCCCGACAGCAGGGACCTGAGCCGGGCCTGGCCGGAGGCGCGGCTGCTGACCACCACCGGGCTCGGCCACCGCCGCATCCTGGCGGACCGGGAGGTGGTGGCCACGGTGGTGCGGTTCGTCGGCGGCGGCAGCGCCGAGCACCTCGCCTCCTGACCTGCCGGTCAGGGCGTCGGCGCGGCGGCCTCGACCCGCGCGCCGGCCACCAGCCGCGCGGCGACGGCCAGCCGCCCGGTCCCGCCCGGATGGCCGCTCCGGCAGCGCGCCGGTAGAGTCCGCTGGGACATGATCCTGGTGACGGGCGCCCGCGGCACGGGGGGGCGCGAGGTGGTCCTGCGGCTGCTGGACGCCGGGGAGGCGTTCCGGTGAGCACCCCGTCGACCCTGCACCTGGTGCCCCACACCCACTGGGACCGTGAGTGGTACCAGCCCTTCCAGCGCTTCCGTATGCGCCTGGTCGACCTGGTCGACCGGGTGCTGGAGCGCGCCGAGGCCGACCGCCGCTTCTGCTTCACCTTCGACGGGCAGACGGCGATGCTCGACGACTACCTGGCGATCCGGCCGGAGGCCGAGCCGCGCCTGCGGGCGCTGGTGGCGGGCGGGGGGGCCGCCCCGCGGCCCCCCGGGGGCCCCCCGGGCGGGGGGGCCGGGGGCCGGGGGGAGCCGG
>Ga0081538_10001799_pt1 | contig 21643 bp, 23 predicted proteins | sample TabmetS5T2R1_FD_71022 | JGI IMG/M metagenome (GOLD analysis project Ga0081538, IMG submission 71022) | Tabebuia heterophylla rhizosphere microbial communities from the University of Puerto Rico - S5T2R1 | ecosystem: Host-associated > Plants > Roots > Rhizosphere ...
CGACCTCGAACTCCTCGAAGTAGCGGCCGTAGGGATGCGCGCCCGACGCCTCGCGGGAGCGCTGATCGGTGTCGACTGAGGTGCTCATAGGCCCCGGGACTCTACGATCCGGCGCCCATGCGCAGCCCCCGTTCCTTCTTCGCACCGCTCGCCATCGGCGCCCCCGAACCGCTCCGCGAGATCCCCGTCCGGCCCAGCCGGATGATCCACTTCCTCGACTTCAGCAACGAGAAGATGGTCGGCAAGGCGGCCGAGATCGCGACCAAGACCGACATCCTCCTCGGCAACCTCGAGGACGCGATCCCGGTCGACCGCAAGGAGGCCGCTCGCGAGGGGCTGATCAAGGTCGGGAGGGAGATCGAGCTCGGCGAGACCGCGCTGTGGACGCGCGTCAACGCGCTCGAGTCGCCTTGGGTGCTCGACGACCTGACGCAGATCGTTGCCGAGATCGGCGAGCGGATCGACGTCGTGATGGTCCCCAAGGTCGAAGGGCCGTGGGACATCCACTACGTCGACCGCCTGCTGGCCCAGCTCGAGGCGCGCGCGAAGCTGGACGAGCCGATCCTCGTCCACGCGATCCTCGAGACCGCCCAGGGCGTCGCCAACGTGGAGGAGATCGCCACCGCGAGCCCGCGCATGCAGGGCATGAGCCTCGGCCCGGCCGACCTCGCGGCCAGCCGCCGGATGAAGACCACGCGCGTCGGCGGCGGCCACCCCGGCTACGTCGTGCTCGGCGATCCGAACGGCGAGCGGGCCTCGGCCCAGCAGGACCTCTGGCACTACACGCTCGGCCGCATGGTCGACGCCTGCGCGGCCGCGGGCATCCTCCCCTTCTACGGGCCGTTCGGCGACATCCGCGACCTCGACGGCTGCGAGGCCCAGTTCCGCGCCGCGTACCTGATGGGCTGCGTCGGCGCGTGGTCGCTGCACCCGGCGCAGATCGACGTCGCCCGCAAGGTCTTCTCCCCCGACCCCGACGAGGTCAAGTTCGCCAAGAAGGTCATCGAGGCGATCCCGGACGGCGCCGGCGTGCACATGATCGACGGCAAGATGCAGGACGACGCCACCTGGAAGCAGTGCCGCGTGATGGTCGACCTGGCCGAGATGCTGGCGCGCAAGGACCCCGAGCTGGCGGCCGCGTACGAGCTCTAGAAGCGGAAGCGCTGAGGACACGAGGCGCGCGGGTTGCCCATCCCGCTCCCGCCCGTGTACCGGAAGCAGCTCGCGTAGCGGAACTTGCCCTTCCACGCCTTGGGCAGCCGCACGATCGCCGTCGAGCGATAGCGGCCGGCGCGCACGCGCTCGAGCTCGCCGGTCGCCGCCCGCGGCGCGCGCTTCACGCCGCGCTTGCCGACGTAGAAGATCGTCGGCTTGTCCAGCCGCACCCCGCGCGGCACGCGGTAGCGCTGGGTCACGCGGATGAGGTTCGCGCTGCGGGCTCGGAAGCTCAGCGTCGACGCCGGGAAGATGTAGACGCGATCGCGCGGCGACACCGCGTCGCCGACCCGCACGCGCAGGTCCCAGTTGCGGTCGAGCGACCGCGTGAACTCGTACGTCCCGTCGGCCGCCGTCACGCCCTCGACCACCGGCGCGAACTCGCCGTCGAACGGATACGGACGGCCCTCGAGGACCACCGGCTGACCGGCCAGCGGCACGCCGTCCTCCAGCGCCTTGCCGGTGATCGTGGTCTCCTCGCCATAGGTGGTCTCGGCCGGCGCGACCTTCATGTCGACGGTCACGGCGGCGCTCGCCGCGGGGGCGGCAAGCAGCAGCACCAGTGTGGCCAGGAGAACGGAACGCACCGGAGCAACCAGGCTAGCGACGCTTGTAGGGTTGCCCGTCCGCATGCGCCCCCGTCGCACCTGCCACGCCGTTCCCGGCTCGAGCGAGCGCTTCCTGGCCAAGGCGCCGCAGCTCGACGCCGACGAGGTGTTCCTCGACCTCGAGGACGCGGTCGCCGCCTCGGAGAAGGAGACCGCCCGCGGGCTCGTCATCCGGGCGCTGCGGGAGCACGACTTCGGCGCCAAGACCGTGGTGGTGCGCGTCAACGGCACGGACACGCCGCACTACTACCGCGACCTCATCGAGGTCGTCGAGCAGGCCGGCGAGAAGCTCGACGCGGTCATGCTCCCCAAGGTCCGCACGCCCGGCGACGTCGAGATGACCGCCAAGCTGCTGACCCAGCTCGAGCTGGCGCGCGACCTCGAGCCGCAGAGGATCGGGATCGAGGCCCAGATCGAGGACGCCACCGGCCTGCTCGCCTGCGAGGCGATCGCCGCCGCCTCACCGCGGATGGAGACGCTGATCTTCGGGCCCGGCGACTACAGCGCGTCGGTCGGCATCCCCATCACGACGATCGGCGGCGCGCCCGAGCACTACCCCGGCGATCACCTCAACTACGTCTTCAGCCGCCTCGTGGTGGCCGCCCGCGCGGCCGGGATCCAGGCCATCGACGGCCCGTACGCCGCGTTCGACGACGAGGAGGGCCTGAGGCAGCGCGCGCGCCTGGCGCGGGCCCTCGGCATGGACGGCAAGTGGACGATCCACCCGCGCCAGATCGCCACCGTCAACGAGGTCTTCACGCCCGCGCGCGAGCAGTGGGAGCGAGCCGAGGCGCTGCTGGCGGCGTACGAGGACGCCACGCGCAAGGGCCGCGGCGCCGCGATGTTCGAGGGCGAGATGATCGACGAGGCCAACCGCCGGATGGCCGAGCGGTTGGCGGAGGCGGGCCGCGCCGCCGGCTACGCCGCCGGCGACGCGGGGTCCTAGACGCAGACCTGCCGGCGCAGTCGTCCCGGGGCGGAGAGCCGAGCCTCCCTCCGCGGCGGATGCGGCTGCCCGCCGTGCCGCCAGACGGCCGTGCGGCCGTCCGGCCCGAGCGCGTCGATGCCCACCACGCGCCCGTCCTCGCCGTACACCACCTCCTTGACGACGGTGGCAAGCCCACCGCCGTCGTCGCAGGAGTCCTCCTCCACGCGCGCGAGACGTCCCCCCTCGTGTCGGTATCGCTCGCGCGAACAGGACCCTGTCGGCGGCATGAACCGCTCGCTCTCCACCGGCTTCCCACCCGCGAGCCGCATCCGCATGACGGATTGCAGCTCAGCCGGCAGCTCGCGGCCGCCGCATTCCAGCGGAGCCCGGAAGCACGCGACCTCGACCTGGTCGCGCGCCCACACGGAGAACCGCTCGAGCCAGACCTCGCCGGCCCCGTCGTACTGGCGCACGCAGACGACGCGTCCGAGCGCGTCGAACCCGATCGCCTCGTGCTCCTGCCACGGCGGTGGCGGCCGGTGCAGCCAGCGCCCGGGCGTGCAGCCCATCCGCTCCAGGCGCAGCGGCTCGACGTCACCGTGACCCGACGTCGGCGTGGCCCAGCGCCAGCGCACCGCGGCCGTCTCGGCGCGGCTCGCCAGCTCCTCGTAGCGCCATGCGAGCTCGTCCGCTCGCGCGCGCAGACCTGCGGGCGCCACCTCGGTGGCCGTCCGCGACAGCCCTCTCTCCATGGCTCCGGACGCTACCTCCACTTTTGACGAGGGTCAAGCAAAAGCAGCAAACTGGTTCGGCAGATTCTCGCAATCTAAGAACGAATCAAGACGCAAGCCGCCGCTTGTGGCATGCTGATACGCCATGACGGACCTGTTGGGCACCGAAGATCTCGACGCGAACCGGCGTTTCGACGCCGCACGGCCCAGCACGAGCTCGTCCGGCGGGGGGAACGGACCGGCCTCGGGCACCGGGGCGGGAGCCATGCTGCGACTGATCCGCGACGGGCGCGCGAGCACGCGCGCCGAGCTCGTGGCGCTGACCGGCCTCGCCCGGTCGACGGTCGCCCAGCGGATGGACGCCCTGCTCGCCCAGCGACTCGTGATCCCGGCCGGGGCGAGCGCCTCGACCGGCGGGCGGCCTCCCAAGACCTTCGCCTTCAACCGCAACGCCGGCGTCGTCCTGGCCGCCGACCTCGGCGCCACCCACTCGCGCGTCGCGGTCACCGACCTGGCCGGAGACGTCATGCTCGAGACCAGGACGGACATCCCGATCGCCGACGGTCCCGACACGGTCCTCGGCTGGCTCGAGGAGACGTTCGACACGCTGCTGAGCGAGAGCTCGCACTCGGCCGGCGACGTGCGCGGCATCGGCGTCGGCATCCCCGGCCCGGTCGAGTTCGCGACCGGCACGCCGGTCGCGCCCCCGATCATGCCCGGCTGGGACGGCTACGGCGTGGCGACGCGGCTGCGCGAGCGCTATGGCGCGACCGTGCTCGTCGACAACGACGTCAACATCATGGCCCTCGGCGAGTACTGGGCCCGCTGGCGCGACACCGCGCACCTCCTGTTCGTCAAGGTCGGCACCGGCATCGGCTGCGGCGTGATCACCGACGGCCGCATCCACCGCGGCGCCCAGGGCGCGGCGGGAGACATCGGCCACATCCACGTCCCCGACCACGACGACGTCATCTGCCGCTGCGGCAACCTCGGCTGCCTCGAGGCGATCGCCGGCGGCGGGGCGATGGCGGCGCGGCTCGCGGCCCTCGACATCCCGGCCGAGAACAGCCGCGACGTCGTCCGCCACGTGCGCGACGGCCGCCCCGAGGCGATGCGCCTCGTCCGCCAGGCCGGCCGGGAGCTCGGCGGCGTGCTGGCGACGGCCGTGAACTTCTTCAACCCGGGCGTGATCGTCATCGGCGGCGACATCGCCCACGCCGACGAGCACCTGCTGGCGGGCGTGCGCGAGGTCGTCTACCGCCGCTCGACGGCGCTCGCCACTCGCTCGATCCGGATCGCGCGGTCGACGTTGGACGACCGCGCCGGCATCCTCGGCGCGGCCGTGATGGTCACCGAGGCCGTGCTGTCGCCGGACGCGGTCGATCAGGCGATCGCCGCGTCGGCGAACTAGGCCTGCCGGTCGGGCCGCTCCGGGTACACGTCGTCGATCGAGGCCAGCGCCTCGTAGGGCGCGCCGTCGGCGGCCCGCCGGATCGCCTCGCCGCCCCCGGCCAGCCGATCGAGCACCGCGACGACGCCGCAGACGTCGTGCCCCTCGGCGCGGACGGCCTCGATGGCCTGCACGGTCGAGCCTCCCGTGGTCACGACGTCCTCCACGATCAGGCAGCGCTCGCCCTGCGCCAGCGGCGGCCCCTCGACGCGCCGCTGCAGCCCGTGCGTCTTGGTCTCCTTGCGGACGAAGAACGCCTTGACGTCGGCGCCGCCGGCCAGCGCCGCGCAGGCGGGCGCGTCGGCGCCCATGGTCAGCCCGCCGACGGCGGTCGCCTCCCACTCGTGCGCATAGCCCGCCACGAGCTCGCCGAGCGCGCCGAAGCCGGCCGGGCGCAGGATCGCCCGCTTGGCGTCGACGTAGTACTGCGCCTTCGCGCCCGAGGTCAGCGTGACCTCGCCGATCACGAGCGCGTGGCGGCGCAGCTCCTCGATCAGGGTCTCGCGCGCCGCCACTACGGATACGTGTGCACGACGGTTCCCATGCGGACCCACTGGTAGATCGACCACGCGTTGGGGATCGGCACCCGCAGGCAGCCGTGGCTGGCGTTGTAGGGCGGGACCGACGCGTAGCCGTGGATCGCGTACCCGCGGATGAAGTAGCTCGAGTGCACCATGCCCTTGGCGTTCGTGCCCGGCGACTTCCGGTACGTGCGGAACTTGCCGATGATCGTCGGCGTGGCCGGCGCGCCGGTCGACGTGTGGTAGACGCGGTAGACCTTGCCGCGCTTGTTGATCAGCGCGAGCACCTGGCGCGACATGTCGGCCTCCACGTGGCGGCCGTCCTCGGGGTACTTGGCCTTGAACGCGCCCTTGCCGGCCAGCACGCGGCGCACGATGGACTCCGAGGCGCTGTACGTCCGCGCCATGCCGTTGACCTTGCGGTACGCCATCACCGCGCGCGCCGTCGCGTCGTCGTAGGAGCCGCTGCGCGACACCGCGAAATGCAGCTTCGCGAGCCCCTTCTGGAACAGCCGCACCATCACGCCTGAGCCGACGCCCGGCTTCTCGACGTTGACGCGGACCCGCTCGCTGCGGGCCGTGTCGAGCTCCGGCGTCGCGAGGTGGACCGCCTGCACCACCACCCGGCCCGCCTTGCGGCTCTTGAACGGCGTGAAGAACTCGCCCGCGCGGCCGCCGCGGATCGAGCGCAGCTGCTCGGTCTGCTCGTGGATCTTGCGGCCATTGCGGAAGAAGCGCACCTGCACGGTCTGGCCGGCCACGAACGGCCGCAGCTCGCCCCGCACCCGCCACGAGTCGCGCGTGAGCGCGACGCGCCGCTCCCCGTCGCGGTGCACCTTCTGCGCCTGCAGCTTCAACGTGCCCTGGGCCGGCGGAGCCGGTACCGGGGTCGGCGTCGGTGTCGGGGTCGGCACCTGCGCCGTCGCGGCGGCGGGCAGCAGCAGCGCCGCGACCAGCGCGGCTACGCCGGCGCGGGCAGGGCGCGAGGCCCGGCGCGCGAGGCCAGCAGGGAGATGGCGAGCGTCGTCGTGACGCTCCCGGCGATGAGCAGCAGGAATCCCCACCAGGGCAGCTCCTTCGTGAAGCCGAACGAGATCGAGTTGTGGAAAGCGTGCAACATGATGCACGGAAGCAGCGACGACGTGCAAAGCAGCAGCACGCACAGCGCCATCCCGAACAGGCTGAGCACGATCGTCCCGATCCAGTCGCCGCTCGGCAGGTGGACGAGCCCGAAGCAGACGCCGGTGATGATCACGGCGGGGACGGCCTTGAGCTTCTCGTCGAGCGCGCGGAAGAGGAAGCCGCGGAAGAAGAACTCCTCCGCGAGCGGCGCGACGAGGCACGTCATCACCGCGAACCCGGCCAGCACGAGCGTCGAGTCCTCGGCCTTGAGGTCGGTCACGATGTCCTGCTGCTCGGGATCGCCGAACGCGAGCCCGACGACGATCGCGCCGACCCAGAACGTGGCGTAGACGGCCGCCGTCCAGCCGAGCGCGGACTTCCACTCGGGCACCCGCAGGCCGAACGACGCGGGCGTCGGACGCACCGACGAGAGCCACCCCGCGGCAGCGATCGCGCACGCCACGAGCGACGCGTCGAGCACGAGCGTGAAGCCGATCGTGGCGGCGTCCGAGTCGGTCAGCGCATCGACGTCGCCGCCGGTCGCCTCGACGACCACGACGGCCACGATCTGCACCAGGAGCACGCACACGAACGCGGCCAGCACGACGAGGAACGGCGCCCACACGGGAACGCCGAGGCGGGGCAGCAGGTCGCGCGAAGGCTCCTCCGGGACGGGCGCGCCCTCGGGCAGCTCGGGCCTCGGCGGCGGCGACCCGGGATGCTGGTAGGAGGGCGGGACGCTCGTCATGGGGCACTTCGAGCGTACTCACACAGCGGCGGAAGCTCGGCGAGGGTGCGGATCCTCGGGACCCCGGCAGGTGCCCCGGCGGCGCCGTCCCGCGCCACGAGCACCGCCCGCAGGCCGGCGGCCAGCGCGCCCTCCACGTCCTCCACCGGCGAGTCGCCGGCGTGCAGCGCCTCGCGCCGACCGGCGCCCGCGAGCTCCAGCGCGGACTCGAAGATCGCCGGCGCGGGCTTGGCGTGCCCGAGCTCGGCCGAGGCGACGGCGCCGTCGACGAGCGGCGCCAGCCCGGTCTCCTCGAGCCGCTCGTGCAGCGAGTGGTCCCAGTTGGAGACGACCACGAGCCGCATCCCGGCCGCCCGGAGCTCGCGCAGGGCCGGCGCCGCGTCCGGGTAGGCGCGGAAGCGCAGCGCGGCGAGCAGCGCCTCGGTGAGGTCGGCGTCGGTGCCGAGGACCGGCCGCATCGCGTCCGCGGCCCGGCGCCGCAGGTCGGCCAGCGAGGCCGCGTCGCGCCCCTCGTCCAGGTGCGCCCGGTAGAAGGCGATCTCGGCCTTCATCGCCGCCTGGGCGGCGTCGAGCGAGACATCGAGCCCGTGCCGCTCGCGCAGCTCGACCTGCAGCAGCGGCGCCGGCGGCTCGAAGTGCAGGAGCGTGCCGAGGGCGTCGAGCAGGACGGCGCGGATACGCTCCACGCCCGTGACTCTAGGCACCCTCGACGAGTTCTGGCGGGGCAACGACGAGTGGATCGCGGCGGTGCTCACGATGGCGCTCGCGTTCGCGATCGCCTACGTCGTCGACAACGCGTTCAAGCGCCGGGGCGAGCGGCTGGCCAGCTCACTGGTGCGGGGCGAGGTCTCGCGCGAGACCGCCACGCGGCTGCGCTTCGTGCGCCGCCTGATCTACGCCACGATCCTGCTGATCGGTCTCGCGATCGCGCTGTCGCAGTTCTCCGGGGTCAACCGGATCGCGGCCAGCATCCTCGCGTCGGGCGTCGTGGCCGCCGCGATCATCGGCTTCGCGGCCCGCCAGACGCTGGCCAACTTCGTGGCCGGCCTGATGCTGGCGATCACGCAGCCGATCCGCGTCGGCGACTGGATCACGGTCGAGGACGTCTACGGCGTGGTCGAGGACGTGCGCCTCAACTACACGATCGTCCGCGCGGCCAGCGAGCAGCGCGTGCTGATCCCGAACGAGAAGCTCGCGTCGAGCGTCCTGAAGAACGACACGCTGAAGGTCGAGGCGGTCGGGATCGAGGTCGACCTGTGGATCCCGCCCGGGGCCGATGCCGAGCGGGCGGCCGCGGTGCTCGCACCCGAGGGCGAGGTGGTGGTCGCGGAGACCGTGCCCTGGGGCGTGCGCCTGAACGTCGGCGGCGAGCGCGTCGCGCCGCCGGACCGCGGTCCCGGCGAGGCCGCATTGCGCGCGCGCTGCCACGCGCGCCTGCGCGAGGAAGGGCTGCTGGAGGGTTTCAGCGCGCCGGAACGAAGCTGAAGCCTGACTACACTGGGTGGTTCGCGCCGCCCCGGCGAACGCCCCTCATGAGCCGCTCGCAACGCTACAGGCGACGCCGCCGCTACCGCGGTCGCCATCGCTCCCAGGCCCTGCTCGCCGTCATGGTGGTGCTGGTCGCTGTCGGCATCGCCGGGCTCTCGGTCGTGGGCTGGGTCGTCTCGACCGCCGCGTCCGCGCCCTCGCTGAACTCGCTCAAGGAGCGCGACCCCGGCTCCAACACCGAGGTGCTCGCCGCCGACGGCACGCGCCTGGGCTTCATCTCGGCCGACGAGCTGAGCCGCCCGATCGACGGCGACCGGCTGCCGAAGGTCCTGCGGGACGCCACCGTGGCGATCGAGGACGAGCGCTTCTACAAGCACGAGGGCGTCGACTACGAGGGCATCATCCGCGCCGCGGTCAAGAACTTCATGAGCCGCGAGACGGTCGAGGGCGGCTCGACGCTGACCATGCAGCTGGTCAAGAACCTCTACACCGCCGACCGCACGCGCGAGGGCCTGGCCGGCTACCAGCGCAAGATCCGCGAGGCCAAGCTCGCCGAGGAGCTCGAGAACGAGCACTCGAAGGAGTGGATCCTCGAGAAGTACCTCAACACCACGCCGTACGGCACGGTCGGCGGGCAGACGGCGATCGGCGCCGAGGCGGCCGCCCGCGTCTACTTCAACAAGCGCGCCAAGCAGCTCGACCTGCACGAGGCCGCGCTGCTGGCCGGCCTCCCGCAGGCCCCCTCGGCGTACTCGCCGATCCAGCACGGCGCCGCGGCCAAGCGCCGCCGCAACGCCGTGCTCGCGAAGATGGCCGAGCTCGGGATGGTCACCCAGCAGCAGGCCGAGGCGGCGATGAAGCGCGGCCTCGACCTCAACCCCTCCGACTACTTCAGCCGCCGCCGCGAGAGCTACTTCTTCGACTACGTCAAGGACGAGCTGATCAAGGAGTACGGGGCACGGACGGTCAAGCTCGGCGGGCTCGTCGTCCACACCACGATCGACCTCGACAAGCAGCGCAAGGCGCGCGAGGCGATCGCCAGCCAGCTCGGCGACGTCGGCCCCTCGTCGGCGCTGGTCACGATCAACCCGAAGAACGGCTACATCCTCGCGATGGCCTCGTCGGGCGACTACGCGGACTCGAAGTTCAACCTCGCCGCCCAGGGCGAGCGCCAGCCCGGCTCCTCGTTCAAGGTGATGGCGCTGATGACGGCGCTGCGCAACGGCGTGAACCCGAACAGCACGCGCTACACGTCACGCTCGCCCACCCGCATCAACGACCCGCGCTTCGGCCCGCCGTTCGAGATCAAGACCTACGGCGGCACGAGCGGCGGCAACATGAACCTCGTCGAGGCCACGCTGCGCTCGGACAACTCCGTCTACATCCAGCTCGCGCTCGACCTCGGGCCGGACAAGGTCGCCGACACCGCGGTCGACATGGGCATCAAGCGCGAGCACGTGCACGGGTACCCGGCCGAGTCGCTGGGCGGCCTGGAGGAGGGCGTCTCGCCGCTCGAGATGGCCACCGCCTACGGCACGATCGCCTCCGGCGGCTACCGCAACCGGCCGACCGCGATCACCAAGATCACGTTCCCGGACGGCAAGTCGGACCTCCCGCGGCGCTGGAAGGTCCGGCGGACCAAGGTGTTCACCGACGGGCAGACCTACGAGGCGACCAAGATCCTCGAGCAGAACATCCAGAGCGGCACCGGCCCGCGCGCCGCGACCGGCTGCCCGGCGGCGGGCAAGACCGGCACGACGGACCGCAACACCGACGCCTGGTTCGCCGGCTTCACCCCGCGGCTGGCCACCGCCGTCTGGGTCGGCTATCCCAACGACCGCACCGAGATGCACACGCTGTTCTTCGGCGGGCCGGTCGACGGCGGCACCTTCCCGGCCGCCATCTGGGGCGCCTACACCAAGTCGATCATGGGCCGGTTCTGCGGCTCGTTCCCGCAGCCGAAGGAGCCGTTCACGTCCTCGCCGTTCTTCGGCAAGTACTCGAGCTCGGGCGGCAACGAGCTCGGCTACGACGAGGAGACCGACGACGGCGTCACCGACGAGCCGGTGGAGCCGCAGGAGGAGGAGGACACGGCCCCGCAGGAGGAGACCGCGCCGAGCGGCGGGACCGAGTTCGACCCGGAGCAGTACGAGTCCGCGCCGCAGGATCCGCCCGACACCGAGCCTCCGCCCGAGGGCTGAACCTCTCCCTGGAGCGCCCTCCTGACTGGTATAAACCGCCCGCACTCGGTCACAGCAGTGGAGGTCCGGCAGGAGATGGCAACGGGAGTCGTGAAGTGGTTCAGCGACGAGAAGGGCTTCGGGTTCATCACCCCGGATGACGGGGGGCAGGACGCGTTCGTCCACTTCTCCGCCATCGAGGGCGACGGGTTCCGCACGCTGTCCGAGGGCGCGAAGGTGGAGTACGAGCTCGGCGAGAGCCCGAAGGGCCCGCAGGCGACCAACGTGCGAACGATCTAGGGGCGCATCCGGCTTGGCGAAGGAAGAGAAGGTCGAGTTCGAGGGCGAGGTCGTCGAGGCGCTCCCGAACGCCATGTTCCGGGTCCAGCTCGACAACGGCCACGAGGTGCTGGGCCACGTGGCCGGCAAGATGCGGCGCTTCCGGATCCGGATCCTTCCCGGCGACCGCGTCCGCGTGGAGGTCTCGCCCTACGACCTCAACCGCGCGCGGATCGTCTACCGCCATCGGTAGGGAGCTCCGCCTCATCGAGGCCATCGAGGGCGTGCTCGAGCGCCGCCCCGGTTCGCGCGTGCTGCGCTGGCTCGGCGACGACTGCGCGGTCGTGCGCGCGGGCGGGGTGGCGGCCGTGTCGACCGACATGATGGTCGAAGGGACGCACTTCACGCTCGAGCACTGGGCGCCGCGCGACGTCGGTCACCGGGCGCTGGCGGCGGCGCTGTCCGACCTGGCGGCGATGGGAGCGGAGCCCGGCGAGGCCTACTTCTCGGTGGCGGTCCCCGAGACGCTGCCGGACGCCGGCGTGGTCGCCCTCCACGAGGGCGCCGAGGCCCTGGCGGCGGAATGCGGCACCACGATCGCGGGCGGTGACCTCGTCGGCGGGCCGTGGCTCACCGTCGCCGTCACGGTCGTCGGGTGGGCCGCGACGGAGGACGACCTCGTCGCCCGCGACGGGGCACAGCCGGGCGACCTGGTCGGCGTCACCGGCGATCTCGGGGCGGCCGGCGCGGGCCTGGCGGTGATCGACGGCCGCGCCCAGGGGCCCGTCGAGCGCCTCCTCCGCCCCCGGCCGCGCCTGACCGAGGGCCGGGCGCTGGCGAGGGCGGGCGTGCACGCGATGCTCGACCTCTCCGACGGGCTGGCGCTCGACGCGCGGCGATTGGCGGAGGCGAGCGGCGTGCGCCTCGAGCTCGACACCGAGGCGCTCCCGGTGGCCGAGGAGACGGCCGCGGTGGCCCGCGCGCTGGGCATCTCGGCCGCCGAGCTGGCCGCCACCGGCGGGGAGGACTTCGAGCTGTGCTTCTGCGCTGCGCCGCAGGCGCGGGCGGCCGTGGAGGATGCCGCCGAGGTCAAGTGGATCGGCCGCGCCACGGCCGGTGTGCCCGGCGTGGGGTGGCGTGGGGATCCGTCAGCCGCGTCGTGGCGCGGCTTCCTTCATTAGACGCCGAAGCATGGCCTCAGCCACCTTGTCGGCGTCGACCGCGTAGTCATCGCGGGAGATGAGCTCGCGGAGGTGCTCCATCTTGGCCATCCTTGACTCGCTTGCGAACCGGCGTTTCCTGCCGGATTCGTATCGGACTGCGAGAGCGGTCATGTGTACGTACGTCGTCACGCGTCGACCAACGGACGATGGGGTGTGCACCCGAACCTTGCTCATGGCCGCTCCTGACGAGCGAAGACGATGATGCGCTGAGCGGCCGAGTAGAGCGGGTGGCAGGCGGACAGGACGAGCCGGTTGTGGCCGACGCGATCGATCACCGAGGTCTCCGTCGGCTCCACGATCCGGGTCCGCTCGACCCGGTACACGAAGCGCCCGTACGGCATCCGCAGCTCGATCCGGTCGCCGGGGTCGAGCTGGTCGACGCGCCGGAACGGCGCGCCGTACGTCGTGCGGTGGCCGGCGATCGCCACCGTGCCGCGCTCGCCCGGCAGCGGCGTCTCCGCGTAGTGGCCCGGCCCGGCGCGCAGGTCGTCCGCCTCGGTGCCCTCCACGAACACCTCCGAGACGCCGATCGCGGGCATCACGATCCGGCCCATGGCGTCGCCCGGCTCGAGCCGGCGGCCGAGCGCGCGGGCGCGGAAGGCCAGCTTGCGGCGCGGGTCGGGGATCCGCTCGAGCGCGCGCTCCTCGGCGGGCTCGAGCGGCGCCTGCTCGAGCTCCTGGAGCTGGTCGGCGAGCTCGCCCTGGCGGAAATGGGCGTAGACCGCGGAGACGGGCTCCTGCCAGATCAGCGTGACCCCGGCGTCGGCGAGCAGGATCACGCCGGCCACGATCATCACGGTCGAGAGCGCGCGCAGGGCGCGGCGGAGCCGCCGGGCGCGCGGAGCCGTCGCGGTCATCGCCGCAGCGCCGACTCCGTGCCGCCGAGCGAGCCCGGTCCGGCGTAGGTGACGGGCCCGCGCGTGGTCAGCGGCTCGGGCTCGACGCGCGAGGCGGCCCGCTTGCGCGTCCGCATGACCGTGATCAGCGCGGCCAGGCAGGCAAGCAGGGCGGCGGCGACGACCGCGACCGCCACCGAGAGCTGGCCGGAGGCGGTCGAGAGCAGCGTCATCCAGGCGAGCTCGAGCGGGTCGAGGCCGAGCGCGCGCAGGTAGTAGAGGGCGACGACCGCGAACGGCAGCAGGCCGGCCGCGATCGCGGCCACGCCCGCCCACCCGCGCAGCCGCGTCTGCGGCGCCGCGGCGAACAGCCAGAGGTGGGTGGCGGGGAGGAGCAGCGCCGCCGCGTACGGGTTGAAGAGCCACACGAGCGCGGCGAGCGCGCACAGGCCCGCGCCGGCCGACGCCGCGAGGCTGCCCGCGAGCGGGCTCCCGCGGTCGCGCGCCCGCGAGAGGATCAGCGGCCGGACCGCGAACCAGCCGAGCAGGAACACGAGGACCGCCGAGCCGAGCGCCACCCAGCCGGAGCGCTCGAAGGGCGGCAGCGGCAGCACCGGCGCCTCCGGCGGCTCGAGGCCGCCGGCCAGCCCGAGCGCGCGCACCCACAGCCAGGCGAGCAGGAGCGGCAGCCCGGTCGCGCCGAGCCACACCAGCCACGGCCGCACCGGCAGGTGACGGCGGCGGACGCGGAAGAAGCCGTCGAACGCGGTCAGCAGGGCGGGCAGGAGCAGCGTGCCGACCAGCAGCCGGACGGCCCAGTCGGGCAGCACGTTGCGCATCGTCACGATGCCGGCCGGGCTGTCGGCGAACGCCGGCTCCGCCTCGCCCTCGGTGGCGGCCGCGTCGATCGCCGTCACCGCCCGCAGCGCGGCGCGGCCGAACTCGTCCAGCCGGGCGCGCCGCACGGGCTCGTCGGCGCCCGGCCCGCGCTCGCCGGACGCGCCGATCATCACCACCGGCAGCCCGGCGTCGGCGACCACGCCCTGCTCGGAGACCGTGAACGGCAGCGCGCGGCGCATCCACTGGGCGACGGCGCGACTGCCGCCGGGGCGCCCGGCCTCGACCCGGACCGCGTTCTCGACCGTGCGCTGGAGCGCCAGCGGCGCGGGCCCGGGCCCGAGGGACCACGGCACCACCCACGGCTTGGACGCGTCCGCGCCCGCCATGTCGCCGAGCACGATCACCGCGTCGATGGCGTCGGCGTCCGCCGACTCGGCCCACTCGCGCGCGCCCGTGAACCCGTCGCCGGCGCCGGAGGTCGAGACGAGGACGAGCGTCTTGCGCAGCTCGCGGGCGCGGAACAGGCGCGCGAGCTCGAGCATCGCCGCCGTGCCCGAGAGCTCGGCGAGCGCCGGCGCCGTGGTGGCGTCGCGGTGGCTGAGCACGACGATCCGGCGGCTCGTCAGGCCGGGCCGGACGCCGATCACGGTCTCGACGTCGCCGGCGCGCTCGCGCGTGACCTCGAAGGCGGGACCTCGCGTGCGGTCCGGCCGCCCGAGCGTCTCGGCGACGCGGTCGGCGAGGCGCGTGTCGCCGGCCGTGCCGACGCGGCGATCGGGGAACTCGCGGGCCAGCTCGGCGAGTGAGTTCCGCAGCGGAGCCCGCCCGCCGAACGCGCGCTCGCCGTCGAAGGCGTCGGAGGCGAGCGGCGACGTGGCGGGGTCCGGACGGTCGGCCAGCGAGAACGCCGCGACGAACAGCGCCACCAGCGCCGGGAGGAACGCAGCCCGATATACCCGAACGTCGAGCACGGGCTTACGGTACCTCTCACTATCCTCGGACCTAGAGGGTCATGGCCGATCGAGCACCGCGCATCCTGCTGGTCGACGACGAGCAGCCGATTCAGACGCTGCTCTCGTTCCCTTTGCAGCGCGACGGCTACGAGGTCGTGCAGGCGTCGGACGGCCGCGAGGCCCTCGCGCGCTTCGGCGAGCAGCAGTTCGACCTCGTGGTGCTCGACCTGATGCTCCCGCGCATGGACGGGCTCGAGGTCTGCAAGCGGCTGCGCGCGAAGGGCTCGACGGTCCCGATCATCATGCTCACGGCCAAGTCGGAGGAGATCGACAAGGTCCTCGGGCTCGAGCTCGGCGCCGACGACTACATCACCAAGCCGTTCTCGATGCGCGAGTTCCGCTCGCGCGTGAAGGCGGCGCTGCGCCGCGCCGGCATGGCGCAGCCGGAGGCCGACGACGAGCAGCCGATCGACGTGCGCGGGCTGCGCATCGATCCCGTCAAGCGCGCGGTCACCCGCAACGGGGACTCCGTGGCCACCACCTTCGTCGAGTTCGAGATCCTCACCGCGCTCGCCCGCTCCCCGGGCCGCGTCTTCACGCGCGACATGCTGCTCGCGCGCGTGTGGGGCGACTCCGCGTACCGCGACCCGCGCACGATCGACGTCCACATCCGGCACCTGCGCGAGAAGATCGAGGTCGACCCCAAGGAGCCCGAGTACCTGTTCACGGTGCGCGGGGTCGGCTACCGGTTCCGGGACGACGAGGAGTAGGGACCACCCATGATCGGCCTGCGGTCGCTGCGCAACCGGCTGGCGGTCGTGTTCGGGCTGATCGTCCTCGGCGCGATCGGGACGATCTACCTCACCGTCACGCCGCGGCTGGAGGAGCGGCTGCAGGACCAGAAGCTCGAGCGCCTCACCGAGGACGCGCAGCGCAACGTGGAGGGGCGGACGGGCTTCGCCGAGCGGTTCGTGGAGGACTCGCAGAGCCCACCGCTCGCCGAGCGCAGCGTCAACGCGGCGGGCACCGCCGCCAGCGCCGAGGTCCTGATCCTCGAACGGCTCGAAGGGACCCCGACCGCGGTCGCGATGAAGATGGACTCGGCGCCCGACGGCGGCGTCATCGAGTCCGACGTCACCTCGATCGCGCTCGACGCGATCGACGCGCGGCGTCCGGTGGCCGCCACCGAGGCCACGAGCGCCGGCCGCCAGGCGATGGTCGCCTACCCGCTGATCGACGGCGACGAGGTCCTCGGCGTCGCCGTGTTCGCGGACACGCTCGACGAGGTCGAGGGAAACGTGGCGCTCATCCGGCGCCAGATCCTCCTCTCGGGCGGGATCGCCCTGGTCATCGCGCTCCTCGCCGGCTACCTCGTGGCGCGCGCCCTGTCCCAGCGCGTCGGGCGGCTCGAGCACGCCGCCCGCAAGGTCGCGGCCGGCGACTTCTCGAACCCGATCCGCGCCGACTCCGACGACGAGCTCGGCCAGCTCGCCGCCGCGTTCGACGACATGCAGAACCAGCTCGCGCGGCTCGACCGCGCGCGCAAGCAGTTCATCGCCTCCGCCTCGCACGAGCTGCGCACGCCGATCTTCTCGCTCGGCGGCTTCCTCGAGCTGCTCGCCGACGAGGACCTCGACGAGGAGACGCGGCGCCAGTTCCTCGACCAGCTGCGCGGGCAGGTCGACCGCATGCGCAAGCTCGCCACCGAGCTGCTCGACCTCTCGCGGCTCGAGGCCGGCGCGCTCGAGCTGCGGCCGGAGCCCACCGACGTCGGCCAGCTCGCGCGCGAGGTGGCCGGCGAGTTCACCCCGGCCGCCCAGCGGCACGACTCCGCGGTCAAGCTCGAGCTCCCGGACGACCCGATCGAGCTCGACTGTGACCCGGAGCGGGTGGCGCAGGTGCTTCGTATCCTGCTCGACAACGCGCTCGTCCACACTCCCGCGGGCACCGGAGTCCTGGTTTCGGCGGCCCGCCGGAACGGGCACGTGCGCCTGGAGGTGTCCGACCGCGGCCTCGGGATCAAGCGACAGAACATGCCTCACATCTTCGAACCGTTCTTCACGTCCAACGAGGAGGCGCAGGGCGCCGGCCTCGGGCTGGCGATCGCGCGCGAGCTGGCCGAGCGGATGCAGGGGCGGCTGACCGTGCGCTCGGTACCGGGCTCCACGACGTTCTCCCTGGTGATCCCGGGATGAGGTGGCCGGCGCTCCTGGCCGCGCTGGCGCTGGTGGCCGGCTGCGGCGGCGGTGACGACGACCAGTCATCGTCGGGCTCCGGCGGCGACGAGCCGCGCTCGCAGACCACGCGCGTCGAGGTGATCGAGAACTCCGGCCGGGAGGGCGGCTTCGACCCGAAGGCGATCTACAAGAGCGAGGCGCCCGGCGTCGTCACCGTGATCTCGCTGTTCGGCGACGACGGCCTGGACTCCGTCCTCGGCGGGGGTGGCGAGGGAGGCGGCGGCGTCGGCTCGGGCTTCGTGCTCAACGGCGAGGGCGAGATCGCCACCAACGCGCACGTGGTCACCACCGGCGAGGGCGACGCGATCCGCCGCGCGCGCGAGGTCTACGTCTCGTTCGCCGACGGCAACCAGGTCGAGGCGGAGATCGTCGGCGCCGACCCCAACGCGGACATCGCGCTCCTGCGGATCGACCCGCAGGGCCTGAAGCTGCGCCCGCTGCCCCTCGGCGAGAGCGCCTCGGTCGAGGTCGGCGAGCCGGTGGCCGCCATCGGCTCCCCGTTCGGCGAGGAGCAGTCGCTGTCGATCGGCGTCATCTCGGCGATCGACCGCTCGATCCAGTCGCTCACGAACTTCAGCATCTCGGGCGCCTTCCAGACCGACGCCGCGATCAACCCCGGCAACTCCGGCGGGCCGCTGGTCGACGGCGAAGGTCGCGTGATCGGCGTCAACCAGCAGATCAAGTCGACCTCGGGCGGCGGCGAGGGCGTCGGCTTCGCCGTGCCGGTCGACGCGGTCAAGCGCTCGATCGAGATGCTGCGCAAGGACGGCAGCGCCGACTACGCGTATCTCGGCGTCTCGTCGGTCGAGCTCTACCCGCAGCTCGTCGACAAGTTCGACCTCGACGTCGACAGGGGCGCCTGGGTCCAGGAGGTCAACGCGGGCGGTCCGGCGGACAAGGCGGGCCTCCGCGGCGGCAGCAGCCCGGTCGAGTTCCAGGCCCAGTCGTTCCGGCCCGGCGGCGACGTCATCACCAAGGTCGACGGCAAGCCGGTCGAGGACTCCGCGATGCTCGCCGACCTGATCGCCGACTACGGGCCCGGCGAGAAGGTCCCGCTGGAGGTCCACCGCGGCGGCGACACGCGCGAGATCGAGGTCACGCTCGGCGAGCGGCCGCTCGGCAACCCTCCCGGGTAGGCGGAGGGTAACCTCCCCCCGTGCTCCAAGCAGTCGCGCTGGCCGGCAAGAGCCTCGCCGACTACACCCACATCGTCGGCCGCCCGCTCGTCGAGGAGATCCGCGAGCTGGCCGAGCCGCTGCAGGGCCGCCGGGTCGTGCACCTGAGCGCGACCGCGTTCGGAGGGGGCGTGTCGGAGATCCTCTACACGCTCGTGCCCCTGATGCGGGACGTCGGCCTCGACGTCGAGTGGCAGGTGATCTACGGGCGCGAGGAGTTCTTCAACGCCACGAAGGTCATGCACAACGCCCTCCAGGGCAACCCGCAGGACCTGACCGAGGACCAGTGGGCGACGTGGGCGCAGTACAACGAGATGAACGCGCGCGAGCTGGCGCGCGGGTGGGACGTCTGCATCGTCCACGACCCGCAGCCGGCGGCGATCTTCTCGCTCGCGCCGGAGAAGGCGAAGGGCTGGGTGTGGCGCTGCCACATCGACGTCTCGACTCCCAATCCCGAGACGCTGCAGCGCCTCCTCCCCTACATCGAGGGCTATCCCGAGACGCTCTTCCACGTCGACAAGTACGTGCCGCCGGGGATGAACGGGACCGTGAACATCGTGCCGCCCGCGATCGACCCGCTCGCCCCCAAGAACATGGCGCTCTCGCACGAGGACGCGACCTACGTGTGCAAGCAGTTCGGGATCGACGTCGAGCGCCCGATGATCTGCCAGGTCTCCCGCTTCGACCCCTGGAAAGATCCGCTCGGGGTGATCGACGCGTACCGGATCGTGAAGGCGTCGCGGCCGGACGTGCAGCTCGCGCTGGTCGGCTCGATGGCCTCCGACGACCCGGAGGGCTGGGACTTCTACAACTCGACGCTCGCGCACGCGGACGGGGACCCGGACATCCACATCCTCAACAACTTCAACAACGTGGGCTCGATCGAGGTCAACGCGTTCCAGTCGCTCGCCCAGGTCGTGATCCAGAAGTCGACCCGCGAGGGGTTCGGGCTGACGGTGAGCGAGGCGCTGTGGAAGGGGCGGCCGTTCATCGGCGGCAACGTCGGCGGGATCCCGCTGCAGGTCTCGGACGGCGAGACCGGCTTCCTGGTGTCCTCGGTGGAGGAGTGCGCCGCGCGGATCGGGACCGTGTTGGACGATCCCGAGCTGGGTAGGTCTCTAGGCCTGCGTGGCAAGGAGCACGTGCGCACCCACTTCCTGACCCCTCGCTATCTGCGCGACTACCTGAAGATCTTCCACGAGGTGCTGTGATGGCCCAGCCGCTGGTGTTGGTCTCGAACCGTGGGCCGGTCTCGTACGAGGAGGACGGGTCGGTCAAGCGCGGCACCGGAGGGCTGGTGACGGCCCTCACCGGCCTGGCGTCGCACCGCGACGCGATCTGGATCGCGTCGGCGATGACCGACGGCGACGTCGCCCAGTCGGACGAGCACGGGGGCCGGCCGTTCGAGGTCGAGGCGCCCGAGGGCGGGGCCTACCACGTGCGCTTCGTGGCCTCCGACCCCGAGGCCTACGACCGCTTCTACAACATCTTCGCCAACCCGATGCTCTGGTTCATCCAGCACTACCTGTGGGACCAGAGCAACGCGCCGGACATCCGGCGCCACGAGGTCGACGCCTACGAGAACGGCTACCAGGTGGTCAACCGCGACCTGGCCGCCGCGGTGCTCGAGGAGATCGACGGCCAGGACGAGCCGGTCGTCATGGTCCACGACTACCAGCTCTACACGCTGCCGGCGATGGTGCGCGAGGAGCGCCCGGACGTCTTCCTGCACCACTTCGTGCACATCCCGTGGACGCAGTCGGACGCCTGGCGCGTGCTCCCGGCGCGGATCCGCGACGAGATCTACTTCGGGCTGCTGGCGAACGACATCATCGGCTTCCACACGCGCTCCTACCGGCGCAACTTCCTGCAGTGCTGCCGCGATCTCCTGGAGCTGGAGGTCGACATGGAGCGCGGCGTGGTGCTCTGCGAGGACCGCGAGGTGTGGGTGCGGGCGTACCCGCTGCCGATCGACTACGAGGCGACCCGGTCGGTGGCGCGGCGCGACGGCGCGGACACCGTGGCCGCGGCCGTGCACGAGACCCGGGCCGACATGGGCACGATCGCCGCCTCGGAGCTGCCGATCAAGCACTACGAGGAGATGTCGGCGCAGAACGCGATCGCCGCGATCCGCGAGCTGACCGACCCCGACGCGCTGCGCACCCTGATCGCGTTCGAGGAGAGCCACAAGAACCGCAGCGGGGTGATCAGTGCGGCGCAGACGCACTACGCGGCGGTCGCGAAGGACCGGATCGGCGAGTGAGCCGGGTTTGACGCGGTTCGGGCAGGGCATCACCCGCTCGTGACGATGCTCTGCCCTCCCGGCGTGTACCGGGCCGAGGGAGATACCTCGATGTTGACCGACGTGATGTGCCAGGGCGGGTTCGCCCTCGACCGGGACGTGCTGGACGTGGGAACCGGCAGCGGGGCACTGGCCATCGCCGCCGCCCGGGCCGGCGCCGCGACGGTCACGGCCGTCGACGTGTCCCTGCGGTCGGTGGCCACGACCTGGTTGAACGCCCGGCTGCACGGGGCCGCGGTGACCGTGCGCCGGGGCGACCTGTTCGCCCCGGTCGCCGGCCGCCGCTTCGGGCTGGTCGTGGCGAACCCGCCGTACGTGCCGGCGGCGACGGCCCGGCTCCCGCGGCACCGCAAGGCGCGGTGCTGGGACGCGGGCCCGGACGGGCGGGCCCTGGTCGACCGGATCTGCGCCGGCGTCCGGGACGTCCTCGCGCCGGACGGCGAGATGCTGCTCGTGCACTCCGCCGTGTGCGAGACCGATCTCACCCTCGACGCGCTCGGCCGCGCCGGCCTGGTGCCCCAGGTGCTCGCGAAGACGACCGTGCCGTTCGGGCCGGTGATGCGGCGGACCCAGCCCTCGCGGCGCTCGGCCGACATGGCGGCGCGCAGGAAGATCACGATCATGATCAGCGTGATCCCGATCGAGATTCCGAACTCGACCGGGTGCTGGAAGAAGACCGTGAAGAGCTGCACCGCGGGCCTCGATGCGGGGGGTCGGATGGACGGGCTGATGCTAGCAGATGGCTCCGGCCCGATCCGGCGCTCACGGGTACGCTGAGGCCGTGACCCTCTTCGATCGACTGGGCCG